>MTBK01244105.1_pt1 | contig 90291 bp, 88 predicted proteins | sample 1535981 | NCBI WGS metagenome assembly MTBK01 (sample SAMN06109225, study PRJNA356200) | anaerobic digester metagenome | isolation source: biogas reactors fed with pig manure or primary and secondary sludge | place: Spain | collected 2016-06-30
CGGCTCACCTCAGGCGCAGCGCATCATGATCGCCCGCCAGGGCAATCTGGAGCAAAAGAAGAGTCTGGCGAAAAATATCGCCGGCATCAAGGAAGAAAAGAAATAGTATCCCCGGTGCTTCCGCCGGACAAAAATCCGGCGGAAGCACCGGTTTCTCCTTTAAAAATTTTTATTTTACCTCTCAGTCTTTAGTTACATCGCGAGAAACATTCAAGGCAGTTCTACTGCAAAGTATGAGCATACCTCATCTTTTTTGTTTCACCGCAAAAAAATTATTGGCAAACCGCACACAATCCTTTATATTGCCCTCACTGATTCATCACGACTTTTTCATTCGGAGGAATAACGAGACCATGAAACTCGCCACCGTCGAGCAAATGCGTGAAATGGACCGCCAGGCCATTGAAAGACTGGGGATTGCGGAAGAAGTGCTCATGGAAAATGCGGCGCACGCGGTCGTTTCGCTTCTGCAGCGCGCTTTCGGCATCCGGGGCAGGCGCTTCGTGATTTTCTGCGGTATCGGCAACAATGGGGGCGACGGACTGGCCGTGGCCCGCCTGATCCTGTCCGCCGGCGGCCGCGCAAAAGTTTTTCTGACGGCTTCTCCCAAAAAATACAGCGGGGCCGCCAAAATCAATTATGACATTTTATGCAACCTGGAAGCGGACGTTCAACTGCTTTCCAGGGTCCAGGAGGCGCAAGGTGATGTGGATCATGCCGACGTGGTTGTGGACGCTATTTTCGGCACGGGCCTGGACCGCGACGTCAGAGGGCTGGCCGCTGAGGTCATTGCGCTCGTCAACGCCTGCGGCCGTCCGGTAGTGAGCCTGGACATTCCCTCCGGCATCTCCGGCAACAGCGGGCGGGTGATGGGCGCGGCGGTTCGCGCGACCCACACGGTGACGTTCGGTTTACCGAAGCTCGGGAACCTTTTGTACCCCGGATACGAACATTGCGGAGCGCTTTTGGCGTCGCACATTTCTTTTCCGCCGTCGCTTTATCGGGCGGACGCGCTGACGGTGGAGACCAACGGCAAGGTGGCGCCACTGCCTCCGCGTCCCGCCCAGGCCTATAAAAGCTCTATGGGCGACGTTCTGTTTATCGCCGGAGGCGCGAACTACTTCGGTGCGCCGTATTTTTCCGCGATGTCCTTTTTGAAATCGGGCGGGGGGTACGCGAGGCTTGCGTCGCCCGCGTCGATCATTCCCTTTGTCGCCCAGTCCGGACGCGAAATCGTTTACCTGCCTCAACGGGAAACGGCGTTGTTTAGCCTTTCCCTCAAGGCCAAGCCGGATCTGCTGGCGCTGGCGGAGAAGGCCGACATGGTGGTGATGGGCCCCGGCCTTTCACTGCAGGAGGAAACGACAAAGCTCATCCGGGAACTCGCCGCCGTTATTTCCCGGCCGCTTTTGATCGACGGGGACGGATTGACGGCCATCGCCGAACGGCCGGAAATTCTGCTCAAAAGGAAAGCGGAAACAATTCTGACACCTCATGCGGGCGAGATGGCGCGCCTGGCGCGAAAAACGGTCGCCTGCGTGAACGCCGACAAGGTCGGCGTTTTGCGGGAAACGGCGAAGAAACTGAACGCAACAGTGGTCTTCAAAGGTCCGCACTCGCTCGTTGGTCTGACCGACGGCCGGGTGTACGTCAATTTAAGCGGCAATCCGGGTATGGCCACCGCCGGAAGCGGCGATGTCCTGACCGGTTGCATTGCGGCCATGCACGGCCTGGGACTGACGCCCCCGCTTGCCACCCGCAAAGGCGTTTTCCTGCACGGCTGCGCCGGAGATCTTGCCGCCGCCCGGAAGGGCCAGGACGGAATGACCGCGACGGATATTCTGGAACACCTGCCGCAGGCGCTGAAAAATGATCGCGAGGGCGCCGACGAAAGACATTACGAACCGCCTGTTCTGCTGTAGGGCTGCTGCGTTTTGCCGGGCTTTTCCGTTCGGCGAAATGAGGGATTTTGAAACAGCCAAAATCGGCGTCGAAGCGTCGCTTACAGGGCATCTGGTGCTGAGCACCCTGCACACCAACAGTGCTCCGGAAACCATCTCCCGGCCTCTGGACATGGGGATCGACCCGCTCAATTTCGCGGATTTCCTGCCGGCAGTGCTGGCGCAGCGGCTGGTTCGGACCATTTGCGGCAAGTGCAAAGAGGCCTACCATCCGACCCGGGAAGAATATGATCAAATCGCGCAAGGCTTCGGGGCCGAATATTTTGTAAAGCAGAACATCCCCCATTCCGGGGACCTGACGCTTTATCGCCCCAGAGGGTGCGACGCGTGCGACCAGACGGGATACGGGGGACGCATCGGCATCCACGAACTGCTCCTGAATTCACCGGATCTGCGTGACCTCCGGATAGGACAGCGGACTCTGTCTTTTCCGCCGTCTCCCGTGAAAGTGTCAGATTTTTCTCGACAGAATGTAGCCGGCGACGGCCGTCAAATGCTCTTTTTCGGGACCGGTGGGAAAAACATTCAGCCGGCTTTGGGCCTGTGTGATGAATTGCGCCGCGCGCTGCAACGAATAATCGATGCCGCCGGATTTTTGAACCACTTCAAAAATGTTCCGGATGGTTTCGTAAGACAGATCTTTTTTCTCAATCGCGGTTTTCATTCTTTCGCGCCGGGACGGCGGGCAGTGGGACAGGGTGTAAATGAGCGGCAGCGTCATTTTCCCTTCTTCCAGGTCTTTGCCGATGGATTTGCCGAAATCCTCTTCGCGGGCCATGTAATCCAGCGTATCATCCGTGATTTGAAACGCCATGCCGATGTCGTGGCCGTATTGGCCGAGGGCACGGGCCCGCGATTCTGGCGCGCCGCCCAGCACGGCGCCGCTTTCACAGGCGGAAGAAATCAGCACGGCGGTTTTCTTTTCGACAATGCTCAGATATTCTTCTTCAGTGAGGCTGGTATCGCCGCATTTCATCAACTGGAAGACTTCGCCTTCCGACATCACATTCGTCATCTTCGACATGAGTCGGAAAACCCGGATGTTGCCGATGTCGGACAACAGGTTAAACGCTTTGGAATACAGAAAATCGCCGACCAGAATGCTGGCGGCGTTGCCCCAGAGACGATTGGCCGAGGTTTTCCCCCTGCGGATGAGGGCCTCGTCGATGACGTCGTCATGCAGGAGGCTGGCCGTGTGGATGAATTCAATGGAGGCCGCCAGTCCAAAGCGGTGCTTGCCCGAATAGCCGCAAAGCCTCGCGCAGATTAAATGCAAAAGCGGCCGGAGTCGTTTGCCGCCGCTGTCAATCAGGTGATGCGCGATTTCGGGAATCAGTTTGACGTCGGAGGTGATGTACCGGTCCAAATGGGCTTCGACCTGACGCATTTCGTCTTGATAGAGGGGGAAAATATCCGATAGATCCATGATAAAAGCATGCCTTATGTTCGTTCGTGATGAGACTATAGTGATTTTTTTTCGCAATTGTCAAACAGGATTTCACCGAAAAGATCGTAATGGTCGGCGCCGGTGATTCTGCAGCGGACAAAATCGCCGATGGCGGCCGGGCCATTTTTCAGGTAGGTGATTCCGTCGATGTCCGGCGCCTGCCTGCGGCAGCGCCCGACCCACGCGAAATCAGAGCGGTCGCTGAGTCCCTCGATCAACACCTCCTGAACGGAGCCGATCAGCGTCCGGTTCACGGCGTGGGAAATATCCGCCTGCTCGCTCATGATCGCATCTTGCCTTCGCTCCTTTTCTTTTTCCGAGATACGTGACGGAAGGTTCGCGGCGGGGGTGCCTTCTTCCCGTGAATACGTAAAAACCCCCAGGTGATCGAATCGCGTTTCCCCCACGAAATCGAGCAGCCGTTCAAACCGTTTTGGTGTTTCTCCGGGAAACCCTACGATGAGCGAAGTTCGCAGTGCAAGGTCGGGCATCAGGCCTCTGGCCTGACGAATGATTTCCCAAATGGTTTTTGAAGAAACCCGGCGGTTCATGGCGTGAAGGATCGCGTCGTCAATATGCTGAATTGGCAGATCGATGTAGCGGCAGATGTTTTCCCGGGCGGCGATGGTCTCCAGCACGTCGGTTCTGAGATGCGCCGGATGCGCATACAGCAGACGCAGCCGACGCAGGCCGGAAATCCCGGACAGATCGGACAGAAGACCGGAAAGCGCCGGGCGGTTTTTTAAATCCCTTCCGTAAGCGGTGGTGTCTTGGCCAATCAGAATGATTTCCCGGATGCCCCGGGCAACCAGGGTTTCCGCTTCCCGGAGAATATCGTCCGGCCTGCGGCTGCGCGCTCTGCCGCGGATGGAGGGGATCACGCAGTAGGCGCAGCGGTTGGAGCAGCCGTCCGATATTTTCAAATAAGCGACGGCGGCGCCGGAGGGCAGCATGCGTTCGTGCCGGGAGGTCATCAGAAAATCCGGTCTGGAGACAACGGCCGCCCTCTTTGGCCCGGCTGTTTGCAGGTTGCGCAAATGTCCGGCGATGCGCCCGACTTCTCCCGTGCCGACCAGCAGGTCCGTTTCGGGAATTTCGGCAAGCAGCTCTTTGCCGTAACGTTGTGCCAGGCAGCCGGCCACCACGAGCTTCATGGCATGGCCCTGCTGTTTCTTGATTTGCGCCAGCGTCAGGATCGCTTCTATGGATTCTTCTTTGGCCGGCCTGATGAAGCCGCAGGTATTGACCAGGAGGACATCCGCATCCTGCGGGCGCTCCGCCATCGTCATTCCGGAGGCCCAGGCCAGCCCCGCCATGACTTCCGAATCGATTTGATTCTTGGCGCAGCCCAGGGAGAGGATGTGCAGTTTTCCTGAAAGCAATTTTTTCACTGTGGGAGTTTCCGAATCAGAACTTTGCGGGGTTTCGCGCCGTCGGAGGGGCCGACGATGCCTTCACGCTCCATCTGCTCAATCATGCGCGCGGCGCGGTTGTAGCCGATTTTCATATAGCGCTGCACCAGCGAGATGGAGGCCTGTCCCAGCTCTCCGACCAGCGCCACGGCCTCGTCGTATTTTTCATCATAGCCGTCTTCGTCCTGCCGGGTCTGTGCGGATTCCAATTCGAATTTTTCAATCGAGTCGTCGTAGGTCGGCTGGGCCTGCATTTTGATGAATTCGACGATGCGCGATATTTCCGCGTCCGATAGATATGCGCCGTGAATGCGGGTGAGTTTGGAGGTGCCGGGCGGAATGAAGAGCATGTCGCCCGCGCCCAAAAGCTGCTCTGCTCCCGGCTGATCGATGATCGTGCGCGAATCGATTTTGGAGGAGACTTTAAACGAAATGCGCGTCGGGAAATTGGCTTTGATCAGTCCGGTAATGACGTCCACCGAGGGACGCTGCGTGGCCAAAATGAGGTGAATGCCGGCCGCGCGCGCCATCTGCGCCAGCCTCGTCAGCGATTCTTCCACGTCCCGCGGGGCAACCATCATCAGGTCGGCCAGCTCGTCGATCACGATGACAATGTAGGGGAGCTTGACATGCTGAAACGGCGCGTCGCTTCCGGCCGCATTCTCGTCCGGGCCCCCGTCGGGCCGGGGCGCCGTTTTGGTTTTGCCGCGGGTAATGATCGCTTCATTATAAGCGTCGATGCTTTTTACACCCAGATCGCTGATAATCCGATAACGGCGCTCCATTTCTTCCACCGTCCAGCGCAGCACCTGCGAGGCCTTTTTCGGGTCCACGACGACCGGGTGCATCAGATGCGGAATGCCTTCGTAGGATGACAATTCCAGCCGCTTGGGATCCACCATCAGAAATTTGATGTCGTCCGGCGGCGCTTTGAAGAGAATACTGCAGATCATGGCGTTGAGTGCGACGCTTTTCCCCGAGCCGGTGGTTCCGGCAATGAGCAGGTGCGGCATTCTGGACAAATCGGCAATGACCGGCGCGCCGACAAAGTCAACGCCCAGCGCGATGGGCAAGCGCAGGGAGGACTCCGTGAAAGCGTCGTTGTCCAGAACGTCCTTGAGAAACACCGGCTCTCGCTTGAGGTTGGGGATTTCAATGCCGATGACGGACTTGCCGGGAATCGGCGCCAGGATGCGGATGCTGGGCGCCATCAGCGCCAGCGCCAGGTCGTCGGTCAGGCTGGTGATGCGGTTGATCTTGACGCCCGGCGCCGGCTCCAGCTCATACATGGTGATGACCGGGCCGGGCAGAACCTCCACCACGCGTCCTTCGACGCCGAAGTCGGCGAGCTTTTTTTCCAGAATGCGCGAGTTGGTGATCAAATGGTCGCGTTTGACGCGGGCGTCTTTTTGCGGCGGCTCGCTCAACAGCGAAAACGGCGGCAGATGAAAAGCGCTGTCGGATAGAAGTTTCGAAAAATTAAAATGTGTCTGCTCCACTTTTTTCGTTTTTGCTTTTTTGGGCGGGGCTTTCATCCCGGTGTCTTCTATGACGGGCGGCGGGTTTTTTTCGGCTTTCGCCTTGGCGAACCAACCGGTGAAGAAGGAGATGAGCCGGTCTTTGAAGGCGGCAAGCCCCCCGCGGACGGCGCGCAAAAATTTTTCGGTGGTTGAAACCAGCGAAAATTCGACGGTGAAAAACAGAGAGACCACCGCGCTGACAATCAGCAAAATGAAGGTTCCCGCCGGGTTGAAGTAACCCTGCAGAAACCGGACAAGGCCCGCGCCGAGAATGCCTCCCGCCGGGAAGGTTGCTCCGTACACCGTGACGCCGCCCCGGATCAGCGCGTCGGAAAGAGCAGCCAGGGCGAGCGTCAGGAACAGGAAGCCGAACACGCGCGGCGCCTTCAGGACAAAATCCGGACGCCGGAAGAATTGAAACGCCAACGCCAGAAAAGCCGTCGGCAGAAGAAAAGAGGTAAGGCCCAGAAGAAAAATCATCCAGCGGGCTGTATAGGCACCAACAATTCCCGTCCAATTGTGTGTTGATGAGGGCTCTCCTACGGATTTCAACAGGGGCGCGGGATCCTCCGGTGAAAAGGAAAAAAGGCAAAGGAAGAGAAACAGCGACAGCGCGAAGCAGAGGACGCCCTTGATTTCCCGAAATCGCGCAGACTGATGATGGCTGGAGGTTTCTTCCATTAGAGCGCCGTTTTCGTGTCCGTCTGGACGTCTTTGATGCCGGCCGTACCGGCCTCGCGGTAATCGTCGTAATTGCGAATGATGACCTGCCGAACCCTGTCGATCAGTTCATGCCGGTTTTCCAGGGAGTATCCGGTTACAGGGACCGGTTTGTCGATGATCAACTTGATTTGCCCCGGTTTGATTTTCAGCGACCGTTTCGGCATGATTTCGCCGCTGCCGATAATGCTGATCGGAACAATCGGCGCGCCCGCCTGAATGGCCAGGTAAAAGGTACCCTGCTTGAAGGCTTTGATTTCTCCGTCGCGGCTTCTCGTGCCTTCGGGGAAGGTCATGACCGACTTGCCTTCGCGGATGCGCAGCGCCGCCAGATCCAGGCTCCGCAGGGCTTTTTCGTGATTTTGCCGGTCGATTTCAATGTAGCCCGCGCTTCTCATGGCTTGCCCGAAGACGGGGACTGTAAACAGCTCTTTTTTGGCAATCCAGCGAAACTGTCCCGGAACGTGGGCCAGTGTGATGAGAATGTCAAAATCGCTCTGGTGGTTGGCCATCAGCACCTGCGGTTTGTTCCGCAGGATGTTTTCCCGGCCGATCACCTGCACTTTCGTTCCGCAGATCGCCAGCAGAATCCGGCTCCAGATATTGGCCACCTTGTGGACATTATTTTCCGCGTTGGCAAAAAAGGAAAAGACCACCGCCCAAAATGAAAAGAAAGCGGTGATGGCCACGCCTATTGAAACTAAAACGGCTGAACGTATCATCGGTGTTATTTCCTGCTCACGCGCCCAAATGTTTTTGTTTTGTGCATTTTTTACTTGATAAACCCGTTGAAGTCAACCGCGAATCACGTTTTTCTCTCCCGTTCCCATTCGCGCCCAAACGACAAAACAGGGCGTTTCTGATGACCCCCGGTCATATTGTTTTTCAGGCAGGGCAAGGAATTGCGGTTTTTTATCAACTTGATGATCGATGTCAAAAAAAGGTTTTTTGCTTAACAAATGATTATCGCTCATCTGGAACCCCCCGCGGCTTACCCGGGAATTAATCTGTTTGACACGAACATGCTTATTTGTTAAAAATAACCCCACTTGCGACCTTGTGAGGTTTTGTGAAGAACCGGTCAAAATTTTTTGCCGCTCTGATGATTTTCTTTTTTCTGTTGTACGGTCAGGCGAGTTTTGCCCAGGGGCCGCAGGCAAAGAAAGCCGCTCCGGCCAAAGTTGTCCGGGTGTCCGGCGCACAGGCCTGGGACTGCGCGGCCTGCCACCGTTTGCAGAAAGCGCTTCCAAAACAGCATGTGGACATCCGGGAAATGCCGTACGTCGGATGCCTGGTTTGCCACCTTTCCGAAGAAGGCTTCGCGGGCGCCCTGAAGGGGAAAATGCCGGGCAGCCACCTGCATGCCTTCCGGAATGTTCCCTGCGCCGGTTGCCACAGTCAGAGGAAAAAACCGGCGGCGGTCGCCAAAAGCCAGTGTCTGTTCTGCCACGGCAGCGCGGCCAAAGTTGCCCTGAAAACTCAAAACACCAAACCGAACAATCCGCACGACTCGCCCCACTACGGGACGGAGCTGGACTGTAATTTTTGCCACCGCCAGCATGCCAAGTCGGAGGATTACTGCGCACAGTGCCACAAATTTAATTTTGTTGTGCCGTAATACAAACCTGCCCGGGCGGGCAAAGGAAAAATAACCATGGGATGTCCGGAAAATTCATCATGGACAAGCTGTATTCAGGATGCAGGTCGGCGCGCCTTCTCCGGCGGCCCGGTGTATCTGTTTTTTCTGGGTTTGTTTGCCGCGTTGTTTGTCGCCGGGGTTGTCGCGGGAATTCACTCCGTTTATATTGTGGGAAGCCGGCACGCCTACGGCACCACCCGGGAGATTCCGCTCGCCATGCTCATTGCCACCTATGCCTTCTTTGTCATCACGTCGACCGGTCTGTGCCTCGTGTCTTCCATCGGACACATCTTCGGCGTGGAGCGTTTCATGCCGATCGCGAAGCGTGCGGTGCTGCTGTCCGTCATCACCATCATGTCGGGATTCCTCGTCATCGGCCTGGAGCTGGAGAATCCGTTCCGGCTGGCCGTTTACCTGTTTCTATCGCCGAACTTCACCTCCAATATCTGGTGGATGGGGGTTCTCTATGCCTTCGAGGTGGTCCTGCTTATCCTTGAATTTACCTTCATCCTGCTGGACAAACACAAAGCGTCGGTTGTGGCGGGCCTTCTGGGAATCCTCTTCGGCATTGCCGCCATCAGCAATCTGGGGGGCGTCTTTGCCATGCTCAACGGCCGGGAATTCTGGTATGGCCCCTATCTGCCCATTTTCTTCATTGCCTCCGCCTTTCTGATGGGGTGCGCCGCCGTGATTTTTTTCACGGTCCTCGCCTACTGCGTCCATCGCGAGCCGCTGGACCGCTCCATGGCCGACTCTCTGGCGGCGGTTGGAAAGCTGGCCGGCGTGATGCTGGCGGTGACCATGTTTTTCACGATCTGGCGGATGGTTACCTTGGCGGTGGGAGGAACGCATGGGATGCTGGTGCGCGACGCCCTGGTCAGTGGTCCTTTCGCCTTCAATTTCTGGGCGCTGGAGGTCGGTCTGGGCATGATTCTTCCCTTCGCGCTGGTTCTGTGGTCCGCGGGAAAGCGGATCGGCCCCCTGTTCCTGGCTTCGGCCCTCGTTATTTTCAGCTCTTTTTTCATGCGCCTGGACATGGTGGTTGCGGGGCAGATTGTTCCCCTGTACTGGGAACTCGGCGTCAGGGAGTATACCGGACTGCACACCTACTCGCCCGCCTGGCATGAAATTCTGGTGGTGCTGGCCGGCGTCGGCCTTACCGGCGCGGCATTCTTGCTGGGAGAAAAAGTTTTTCAGGGATTCAGAGAGGCTGAGAGCGACGAGTCCCCTGTCACGGAAGAGCTTGAAGACACTGTACAGGAGCCCTCCCTGTCATCGGACGGAAAGGTTGACGGCTAACCATGATTTTCAAATTGCCGAATAAGAAAACGATGATGAATGATCCGGAAAAGGTTTCCGAGATGGACCGCCGGGAATTTCTGAAAATCGGCCTGGTCATCACCGGCGCTTTCGCGGGAGGCTCCATCGTATCGGTGGTGTCCGCTGCCGAAAAAATATTTCCGAACGGATCGATCGCGGAGAAGTATCCCTACCGGCCGCATTACTGCATGGTGATCCGCGTGGACCGGTGCATCGGCTGCCGCCGTTGTGTCGAGGGATGTATTGCCGCCAACGACGTGCCGTCCTACGGCTGGCGGACGCTGGTGCTGGAAAGAGAAGCCCGGCAGGCCATCGGCCAAAAGCGGGAGTTCATTTCCGTCCTGTGCAATCAGTGCAACAATCCTCCCTGCGTCCGCGCCTGTCCCGTAACGGCGACGTACAAGGATCCACAAAACGGCATCGTCATGATGGACAACAAAAAATGCATCGGCTGCAAAATCTGTATGGCGGCCTGCCCGTACGACGCCCGCTATTACAATGAGGAAAGGGGCGCCGTGGACAAGTGCGATTTTTGCTTTGAAACCAGGCTCTCGCGCGGCGAGAAAACCACGGCCTGCCAGATGGCGTGTCCGGCGGATGTCCGGGTGTTCGGGGACCTGTCCGATCCCCGGAGCCGCGTTTACCGGCTGGTGCATCAGTTGCAGAAGCCGGTCTGGGTGCTTAAAAAAGAAACAGACGCCAAACCCAATATTTTTTACACGAAAGGGTAGGCAAAATCAGCATGCGAAAACGTCTTCTTCCATTGATTCTGCTTTTGATCGGTTGCACAGCGGCCGCGGCGGCGGATCAGGCGAAACCCGGCATTCTTTACACCCAGCCGCTGGAATCGGTCATCTTCCGCCATCAGGACCATGCGCAGGAGGGAAGCGCGTGCGTCGTCTGTCACACCGGCCTGTTTGAAATGGAGGCCCTCCACGTTCAGAAAAATAAAGACTACAATATGGATTCCCTGTACAAGGGGAAATACTGCGGCGCCTGCCACAACGGCAAAAAGGCCTTTGCCGCGAATACCCAGTGTGCGCGCTGCCACCTCGGGTCCGGCGTTCCAGCGCCGCCCAAAGATGTGCCGCCATACAAAGAATCCGTTGTCCTGGGCAAAGGTGAACAAAGCGTGATGTTCCATCATGAGGTTCACACGAAAAAATCGATCTGCCGCAGCTGCCATCCGTCTCTGTTCAAGCCCGGCGAAGGAACCACCCGGATCCGTATGGCGGATCACGGCGGCAGCCGGTTCTGCTTTGGCTGCCACAGCGGCAGGGGAAAAGACGCCTTTGCCTGGAGCGATTGCAGCCGCTGCCACCGGAAATCCGTTCCCGCTCCCCGGGAAACCATCCATTTCGGCGAGGGGACGAAAGCCGTCCCGTTTAGGCATGCCGGCCACCAACTGAAAGGCGGATGCAAGGTTTGTCATCCCCGGCCGTTTGCCTACCGGAAGGGGGCCGCAAAAATTGATTTTGACGATCACCGGAACCGGAAGGCGTGTTTTGCCTGCCATGCCAAAAAAAATGGATCGGCCTTTTACGATTGCAACCGCTGCCATCAGGATAAACCTGCCGTCAAACCCGGCGGGCCCGATACCCTGAAATATCAGACACCCTGGAAAAACGTGTATTTCCATCACGAAAGCCATGCCTGGTTTTCCTGTGTCTCCTGTCATCCCGCCCCGTTTGCCATGAAAAAGGGTAAAACAAAAATGGTGATGTCGGATATGCTTCGCGGAAAAACCTGCGGTGTCTGTCATAACGGGACCAAGGCCTTTTCCGCCCGGGAATGCGCCAGGTGCCATAAGAAATAAATCAACCATTCTCGGGAGAAGGCGCTTTTGACCAAAGACAAATCCGGCATCCGGTCGTTTTTTGCATCCGTTCAACTGGCCATCGCGCTGCTTTTCCTGATCGCTTTTTTTGCCCTGGTCGGCACGCTGGTTCCCCAGCGGGATGCGGCAGTCGCTTTTGCCGAAAATATTTCACCCGTCCTTTTTCCCTTCCTTCAGAAAATGCAGATCTTTGATCTGTATCATTCGGTGTGGTTTATCCTTTTATCGGGGCTTCTGGCGGTCAACCTCATCATTTGTTCGCTGGACCGTTTTCCCCTGGCCTGGCGTCGTTTCCGGATGAGGCACGAGCCGATCAACGAAGGCGTCTTTCGGGATGTCCCGCCGGAAAATACATTTTCGGTCCGGACGGACGTTCAGACGGCGGCGGATGCCGCTCTGTCCCTGTTGCGGAGAAAATACCGCGCCGTCGAACGGGCGGACGCGGCAAACGGCGTCTGGTTTAGCGCGCAGAAAGGGCGCTTTGCTCTTTTCGGCGTCTATATCGTTCACGTGAGCATTTTGGTTTTGATAGCAGGCGCGATCCTTGGGTCTGTCTTCGGCATTGAGGGATACGTCCACATTCCGGAAGGGGAAACGGCGGAGGCGATTTCCCTGCGCGGCGCCGGTGCGCCGTTGCCGCTGCCCTTTGCCGTGCGCTGCGACAAATTCACCGTGGAGTTTTACGAAAACGGCATGCCCAAAACGTTTCAGTCCGACCTGACCTTTCTTCGGGAGGGCCGGGAAGTCCGGTCAGCGAAGCTGCTGGTCAATCATCCCGTTGAATTTGAAGGATTCCGCTTTTACCAGTCGAGCTACGGTGCGGCACCGGGAGGGAAGGCGACGCTGGCCCTTTCCAGGGAAGGGGCCGCGCGGGACATTATGAATGTCAGCGCCGGTTACAGCTTTGCTCTTCCGGGAAAGGAAGGAGTCTTTCAGGTTTTGAGGGTGGAGGAGAACCTGATGAGCATGGGACCCGCGGTCAAAGTCTCTGTCCGGTCCAAAAACGAAGAGGCAACCTTCTGGGTTTTCCAGCAGATCGAGCGGATTCGCGAAATGAACCCGGATGCGATCCGGAAGGTTCCGATGTTCAACCCCGGTCTTTTCCGGCCTTACACCTTTGCGCTTCTGGGATTGGAAGAGAAATATTACACCGGCCTGCAGGTCAACCGCGACCCCGGCACGCCGGTGGTGGCTGCCTCCGCGCTGCTGTTGATCGGCGGCCTGATGCTGATTCTGTTTTCTTATGCGCGCGCAATCTGGATTAGTGTTGTGCCCTCGGGGAATCACGTTCTTGTCGCGATTGCCGGCCGGAGCTACAAGAATCAACCGGGACTGCAAAAAGAGATGCAATATCTGCTCGCGGAGCTGAAGGACCACCTGGAGAAACGTCAATGATCCATACGACGATTTTAAGCGGAGTGACCTTCCTCTATTTTGCCGCTTTTGTTTTTTATCTTTTCCGGATGATGCTGGGGCGTGAGTTCTGGGGGAAGGCAGCCACCTGGGCGGCGCTCATTGGTCTTGTCGCCCAGAGCGTTGCGCTTGTCCTGCGCTGGAAGGCGTCTTACGATCTGGGTTTCGGTCACGCGCCCCTGTCCAATTTTTACGAATCGCTGATTTTTTTCGCCTGGACCATTGTTCTTTTATACCTTCTCATGGAGCGGCGCCTGAAGAACCGCAGCATCGGCGTTTTTGTTCTGCCCGTCGCTTTTCTGATCATGGCGTATGCGTCCATCGCCCCGGGAATGAATCAGCGCATTGAGCCGCTGATTCCCGCCCTGCAGAGCAACTGGCTGACCTCGCACGTTCTGACCTGTTTTATGGGATATGCCGCGTTTACCGTGGCGTTCGCGCTGGGGATCATGTATTTTGTCAAGAAGACGGCCGGGGAGCGGCCGGGCCTCTTTATCCGCCTGCTGCCGTCTGAATTTCAAATCGACGAGTTGATGTATTCCTGCGCGGCGCTGGGATTTATTTTTCTGACGCTGGGAATCGTGACCGGATCCGTCTGGGCGCATTATGCCTGGGGCTCCTACTGGAGCTGGGATCCGAAGGAAACCTGGTCGCTCATTACTTGGCTGATTTACGCCGTGATGCTGCATGCCCGTCTGGCGCGCGGCTGGCGCGGCCGGCGTATGGCCGTGATGACGATCGTCGGCTTCGGCTGCGTGCTGTTCACGTATCTGGGCGTGAATTTACTGCCCAGTCTGCACAGTTACATGACCTGACGCCGAAGGCAAAGCACGGCCCGGCCGCTCCATCGATGTCAAGCGCGGAAGCCCCACCCTGAACTTTTAGCCCTGGCTCTATTCTATCGACATCAGCGACTGCCAGCGCTCCCATTCGGTGGCGCGTGGAAGGTTGCGTTCCTGAAGCAGCCGGACAATCGCTTCTTCGTTGAAGCGCAGGTAGGGATTCATTTTCTTTTCCTCGGCCAGCGTGGAGTGGAGGAAATACGGATCGCAGGTCTGCCGGAAGCGTTCGATTTCGGGGTTATCCGGCTCCAGATGCCGGGCAAAAGCCAGGGAATCTCTCACATAGTCATGGCCGGCAAAAATTCGCGTATTGTCCGAAAGCGCCGTCAGGCGCTGAATCGATTCAAAAAATCCACGCAGATCGCCGGTAAAACAATTGCCGATGGTTGCATTGAAAAGTGTGTCGCCGGTGATGAGATCATTGTCCGCGTGAAAGCAGACGGAATCTTTGGAATGGCCGGGTGTGCGATAAACAATAACCGGTTCGCCGTTCAGCAATATTTTTTCATGGTCGGCCAGCGTCCGGCAGTCCAGAAAAGCCGCCTTTGTTTTTTGAAGGAGATGGTCATCGCCCGGTGTGTGGTCATGGTGCCGATGTGTATTGGTCACAAACTTGAGCTTCAGGCCATGCTGCTTCAGAAAGGACAGGATTTCCTGCCAGGCGCCGCCGTCGATGGCCATTGCTTCGGTTTTGCCGTAAAGAAGATAAGCCAGATTGTCTCCGTATCGGAATTGTTCGATGTGGATCATGCCGTTTCCCTTATTTCACGATTTTAAAAATTTCTCTGGCCTGCGGGTCGGCCGCCGTGCCCAAAAGTTCAAATAAAACCATTTCCGTCGAGGTGATCTGCGCGCCGGCGTTCTTGACGGCCTTGATGCCGATTTTGCGATTTTCGGGTGCGCGGGAAGAGACGGCGTCGGCGACCAGATGAACCGTATAGCCGTTTTGCATCAGGTCCAGCGCCGTCTGGTAAACGCAGACGTGGCTTTCAATGCCGGCCAGGACGACCTGGCGGCGGGCGAGGGATTCCAGTTGATCGTGGAAAAGGGGATTGGCCCAGCAACTGAACGTTTCCTTGGCAATGGGTTTGGCGTCGGTCAGCTCCAGGGCCAGCAGGGGAATTGTCGTTCCCAGTTTTTCCGGAGTCTGCTCCGTGATCAGAAGGGGCAGGCCGAGCGCCCGAAACCCCCGGATCAGCTTGACGGTATTGGCAAAAAGGTCTTCCTTGTTGTGCATGGACTGGGCCAGTTTGCCCTGAAAATCGATCAGGATTAACACGGCGGCAGTTCGGCTGAGCATGGTTTTCTCCTTATGTTTGTGCTGGTGCGCCACAATAGTTAATTTGCTTAATTCTTGTCAATCATTATTATTGCTGGTAGGAAGGTAAAAAAGTCTGGAGACGAAAAATGACATTGTCGGCGAGTGAAATGGTTCTTCTGCATGAATATCGCGAAGGCGGTTTTACGGAAGTGTCTCTGCCGTTTTCCACGGAATATGTCGTGACGCTGAAAATCAACGGCAGTCCCTACGTTACGATGGCCTGTTCCGGCAGTTATCTGCGGGAGCACATTACCGGATACCTGATGACCGAGGGGGTGATCGGCCGGCCGGATCAAATCAGGGAGCTGGACATCGACGAAGCCCGTCTGACGGTCAATGTCCTTTTGGCGGAAGACAGGATCATCACGGAAAAGATCAAGCGCATTAAAACGATTACCGTGGCGGGGGGACGAGCCAAAAAGAGCTGGCCGCCGGAGGATTTGATCCGTAAAAAGCTGCCGCAGGTGAGGGCAACCACGATTCTGCAATCCATGAGCGAGTTTTTGGCTTATTCGCGGGAGCATGAGGCCACGCACGGCGTCCACAGCGCGGCGCTCTACTCACTGGAGGGCGGGAGGCTGGTCTTCTTCGACGAAATCGGCCGTCATAACGCCATCGATAAGGTGATCGGCCACGCGGCCATTCACGGCATCTGCCTGGAAGACAAAATGATCTGCTCGACGGGTCGTATCTCGAGCGAGATCGCCTTCAAAATCATCAACGCCCGCGCGCCGGTTCTGGTTTCGCGCGCCTCGCCGACCACGCTGAGCGTCGGGCTTTTGCGCCGGTTTAATATCCTGAGCGTCATCCGCGCCGTCAACGGCCGGTTTTTCGTGGTGAACGGCAAAGAAAACATCCTGGCATAGGCTGCCGGTTATCTTTCGCTTAACTCCAGAAGAATCCCGCCCGTAGATTTGGGGTGAACGAAGGCGATTTTAGCCCCGCCCGCGCCGTAGCGGGGTTTTTCATCGATCAACCGCACGCCTCTGGATTTGAGTTCGGCCAGCGCCGCTTCCAGATCATCCACGCGTAAAGCGACATGCTGAATGCCCTCGCCGTTTTTTTCAATATATTTGGCAATGGGGCCGTCCGGCGACGTGGATTCCAGAAGTTCTATTTCCGAATCCCCTACGGGGAAAAAGGAAACCCGGACCTTCTGCTCGGCCACTTCTTCCACGCCCGCCGAGGCAATGCCCAGCATCTCGTAGAATTTGGAGCTTTCCGCCAGGTTTTTTACCGCAATGCCGATGTGATCGATTTTCAGAACGTTCATGCTTTCAATCTCCTTGGATATTATATCTCGTTGTTTGCGCGGGGGACCGTCTTGCCGCCTGCAAGGGTGGTTTAAACCGTTTCCCCATGAATTGCCCTCCGGCCTTCAATCTTCAGCCGGACAGTCCTTTTCAAAACTTCTGCCCCTTCAGGCTTTCCAGCACCTTTGCGGCAGCGGTGGTCGGGGTCGCGAGTCCCTCCTCAACATCCTTCAGGGACCCGGCAAGGAGCGCGGCCGCGGAGCTTTCGTAAAACCATTCCTGAACGCCTTCGCGAACCAGGAATTTCAGCCATTCCCTGGCCTGTTTTCTGCGCTTGGCCTGCAGTTCGCCGGTCGCAGTCAGTTTGTCGCGGTGGTCGAGGATGATGTTCAGAATATTATCGAGGCCCGCCATGGTGATTGAACTGCATGTCACGACCGGCGGCGTCCAGTTTGCGTAGGGCGGCGAAAGCAGGTGAAACGCCGTTTTGTACTGGCGGCGCGCCAGGTTGGCCCGCCCGATGTTGTCGCCGTCCGCCTTGTTGATTGCCACCGCGTCGGCCAGCTCCAGGACGCCCTTCTTGAGGCCCTGCAGTTCGTCTCCACCTCCGGCAATCATCAGCACCAGAAAGAAGTCAACCATGGAGGCCACTGTCACTTCCGACTGGCCCACACCGACGGTTTCGATCAGGACAGCGTCGAATCCCGCGGCTTCGCACACCAGCATGGTTTCGCGCGTTTTGCGGGCAACACCGCCCAGCGTTTTGCCGGATGGGGAGGGACGGATGAAGGCCTTGTCGTTTACCGCCAGTTTTTCCATGCGGGTTTTATCGGCCAGGATGCTGCCGCCCGTTTTGGGGGAACTGGGATCGACCGCCAGAACCGCCACCCGGTAGCCCTTGTCTGTCAGCTTTGCGCCGAAGCTTTCAATAAATGTGCTTTTGCCGGCGCCCGGCAGTCCCGTGACGCCCAGGCGCAGGGCTTTGCCGGTATAGGGCATCAGCGCGTCCAGAATTTGCCGCGACAGAGCCTGATCGGCAGGCAGGGAGCTTTCCACAAGGGTGATTGTCTTGGCCAGCATCCGCCGGTCCCGGTCGAGGACGCCCTGAATGTAAGCCTGTCCGTCGCATTTTTCCATAGTTTTCCTCTTTTTGACAGCCGGTTAAAATTGACTGCATAACCGGTCAGCTGTCTTTTGATCAAAACGGAAATGGGAACATTCCCGGTTCGCAATAAAAGATGAAAGTGGTTGGGGATTAACGCCCAGGCAAAGCAAGACGTTTTGGTTTCCAATAATAAATCCCCCAGACGCTTCAGAAATAATGAATAATCATCTCTCCCCGGAAAGATTTTCTGGCGATCAATGCCCCTGCATATCACATGATGCAGAGCTCCCGATGTATCGATGCGTGCTTGTCTTGGCATACAGTCTCGTAACAAACTACTCACTCTATATCAATTGATATTCTGAAGTACGTCCCCTGTCTTCCCCAAATAAATAGAATCCCCGTTTTTCTTTTTTACCCCAGTTACTCACTAATGGATCCACCCCCATAGCAAAAGAACATAGAAAATAGTTAGAAGTGCAGCAAATACCAATAGAGCAGTACCAATGAGTATCATAATCAAATACCACAATGATTCATTAGCTTTTTTACTCCAATATCCATATGGTTTTTCTGCGATAAAATGAATAATTAGTGCCCAAACTCCAATAATTGCATAAGGACAAATTAATTTCCATAACCACCCCATGAAGTTGCTCATAATTAAGTCCTTGTTAGTTTTTTTTGATAAGAAAATTTTAAAAAGCCATGATAAATTTATCATAGCTTTTATTGTTTCATGCAAATACTTTTATATGCCTACGAATTTGAATGGTTCCGTTTCCTTGAATTCTTTTACCACATTGCTGGCGTAGACTTCATTATTGACTAAAGATAATTTTTTACTTTTTGCTTTTTCTGAAAAATCAACATCTTTCAAATCTACCCAAAAGACATTAGGTGTTAATGCGCTTTCAAAATAATAAACTTTATTTTTCTGGTCTGAAACCGTTCTCCATTGCGTGCTGGAAATATTGGGTTGCGACGGCGTGGAAATTCCCAATGGCACCGAGCAATTCCTGATCACACTGAATACACTGGCAATGGCAACGCGCGGATTATCGGTTTTGGGGATTGCATTGATATAAAATGATGCTCTTACAAATCGGTCAGCAGCCCTGTTGGTTCCCGGCAACATCGTCGTCCCGCCGATCTGTTTCCAGTATTCATCAAGCGCCAATTGCTTGTCGTATATCGGTGAATTGGTCATGACTTGATAAGACGCGTTGTGATGGATGACAAGTTTCCCTTTCAAATATTCGAATATCGCGCTGTCACCTGAAGCATCCGATATGGACAGGTGAAGCGTTGCGGTCAGATTGCTTCCGGGCATTTTATCCGAATAGACGGCAAAAGGTTCTTTGGACAGAGAATCAACAGCTTCTTGTACGGTGGTAAAATTATCCAGGACATATTGCAACCAGGCGCCGACGGATATTCCGGTTTTTGTTAAATCAATTTTAGGATATTCCGATTCGGCCAGCCATAGCAGGTTGGCGACCAATCCTTTTTCATTCATTCCGTCGGTGCTGCCGTTATCGCCAAATGAGGCAACCACACTTCCGTATTTGGAAATCCATTTTGCGGTAGCCGGTCCGGTTGCTCCGTCGCGATGCATGCCTCTGGGGAAAAGCCATAAATTACTTTTAGTGTCTTCCTGCCAGTCCATGGATCTGGCCGTGATGATCATACCATTCGGTCCGCGATATACAACTCTTGTGCAGGCTGATGCCGCGTAAACCTGCAATAGAAAAAATGCAATTACCAATAAAAAAAGTCTTGTTTTGTTTTTCATAATTTTCATCCTTGATCATTGAATATTTGTCTTAATTTTTAAGTCTATAAAAATTGATCAACCTTTTTTGTGGCGTGAAGTATAGGAAGAATCGCCTTATGTGTCAAGAACGTTCCGGCCATAAAATAACAGGGCTCTGTGATTTCTGATTGGTCGTATGAGGTGCTTAATGATCTGTCAACTTTATGATAAATAATTAAGCTGAAGTGGCATAGTAATAGCGGACACCTCGGAAAGGATGATATAGAGAATAAACAAATTGAGGTGAGACATGACAATAGAAAGAAAGAGCTATTCAAGACAATTTAAAATTGACGCAGTGAGACTTTTGACCGACCAAGGTTACAAAATCTCAGAAGCCGCCCGCAATCTTGACATTAACCCAAATGTATTGCGGAGATGGAGAAATGAGTTAGCTGGTGCGGCTGACCCGGAAAAGGCTTATTAAGAACTGATCCGGCCGACCAAACTGAGGCTGCAATTGAAATACGTGCGGGAACGATTCTTTTGGGTAGATCTGAGGACCATTTTTTTGACCATACTGGCCGTAATAAAGCCCGAAAGCCAGGCAGTGCTCGATATTCGAAATCAAAAGGAGGCCATTTGATACCTTATTCTGCCGGTGGATCAGCAAAGGGCGGAATTCGAAGACCGGTTCACCAGGTGGGGCTCGGCCGGTGACGCTTTCAAGTTCTGGTCGGTCCGGATGGCGGAGTTTATCGATAACATGAAGAAGAAAAATAAATAACTCCGGCAAAACGTAATAGGGAGACGGCTCTATTGAACCGGAGGACTTGATATCCAGGAATTACATGCCGATTTTTCACCGATGGATAAGATCTTCAGCCGGAAAATATTTTGATATTGGTCAGCCGTAGTCAAAAACTCCCGGAAGTTCACCCCGGGAAGATATTTCATTTTTTTATCCAGAGGCACAAAAAAATTATCAAAGTGAATCGGGGCAACGATTTTTGCGCGTAGCTTCAACGCGACGTTTTCAAGATAGGCTTGCGTATTTCCTCTGCCGCCAATGCCCAGCAAAACCACATCCGACGTGACGCCTTCGTACATTCCGGTGATAAACCCGGCGCTGCCGTGATGCAGGATGACGCCGGAGGCGTGTGTGATCAGAATGGAATACGTTTCTCCCAGCTTGTAATCTCTTGCGGGATGCGGACCGGTCAGCGGCTGGTCGATTTTTCCGGGGTAGGGAACTTTTCCGAGAAAAGCCGGTCCGTGAGCGCTTTCAATAAATTGGAGCAAGAAGGGTCCAATGCGGATGCCCCGGCCTGTTTCCGCTTCCTGCAGGTATTTTTCCTCCAGCGGGACGCCGCGTCCCACATTCAGCGTACTTTTGGAGCCGATGAGCGGGGCGTTTGCCTTGAGGGCAAAGTAAGGAGCGTCGAGGCAGTGGTCAAAGTGGGAATGACTGACAATGACGGCGTGAATTTTGGTTTCCAGACGGGCCAGCCATTTTTCGATGGCTTGCTGATCAGGCTTCAGCGGTAGTCCCAGCGCCACTTTCAGCAATCCCGGGCGGCTGACGTAGGGATCAATTAAAATACCGTCATGACCAGCCTCAATCAGAACACCTGCTGTGCCCAGCCAGGTAATGCACAAGGTTTCTTTTTTCTGCGTCACGCTCTTGTCCTTTCCGGGCGCAAAAGGTGCGGCCCTCTTTTTTGCGGACTTTTTGTTGGCATTTTCCCAAAAGATCGGGTAGATCCAACCTTACACTACATACCGACCGGAAGGAGGGAGCGATGAAGTATCTCAAGTATGTCGATGTCGTGCAGTCCATGTTTCCGGATCAACCCCCGTACCAGTGGACGGTCAACGACTCCGTTCCCTGGACGCCCATCGTCTTGTCCCTGGCGGAATCTACCGTCGCGATGATCAGTTCCAGCGGCGTGTACCGCAAGGATCAGACCCCGTTCAAACCCGACAAGAACGACCTGTCTTTCCGCGAGATTCCCGCGGACACGGACGCAGGCGATCTGGCGATCAGCCACGACTACTACGATCACCGGGACGCGGAAAAGGATGTCAACTGCGTTTTCCCCATCGAGAGGCTGCAGGAACTCGCTGCCGAAGGATTCATCGGCGGGCTTTCACCGTTCCACCTGACCTTCATGGGCCGCGTTTTCCGAAAAACCCAGTTCCTCGACGAGATGATCCCGGAAATGCTCGCCCGTATCGAGGCGATGAAGACCGATCTCGTCCTGCTGGTTCCTGCTTGACCGCTCTGCCATCAATCCGTGGGATTGATTGCCCGGGCCCTCGAAGAGAAAGGCATCCCGACCGTATCCCTGTCCTCGGCCTACGACCTGACGACGCTCGTCAAGCCACCGCGGACCTTCTTCGTCAACTACCCGCTCGGCCATACATCGGGCAAACCGTTTGACCGCGCAAATCAGACGGCCATCCTGAAGGACGCTCTGGGCGGCGCCCGCGAGATTACCACGCCCGGCGCCATCGTCACGCTCCCCTATGAATGGGGCGATCCGTTCTGGCTCGCCGGGGCGTGAAAAGGGGATATTTTTTCGTCACGCCCCGGTTGCCACAGGCGGAGAGCATATCCTTGTAATTCAGCAAGGTATATCCCACTCTTTACAGTTTTCTTCAACCGGATATTCGCGGCCTCGTAAAAAGTCTGTTTTGCACTTTTTGTCTTGTCGGCAGGCGGGAATCCAGTAGTGCGTGGCGCTCGTAACATTCAGGTTATCAGCCGCGCTGTTGGCGGACGGCAGACAGAGAACAGTCGCGATTGTTCCCTGCAACTCCTCTGTCATTTCTCTCATTATCCCTGGCGATTGAGCAGTTCGGCCTGGCGGTGGGAGGCGAGCGTGTCGATCATGGGGCCGATGTTGCCGTTGATGAAATTGTCCAGATCGTAGCGGGTGAGGTTGATCCGGTGGTCGGTGATGCGCCCCTGGGGGAAGTTGTAGGTGCGGATGCGTTCGGAGCGGTCGCCCGATCCGATCTGGCTTTTGCGCGTCTGGGCCTGCTCGGCGTTTTTCTTTTGCACTATGGCGTCTAAAAGTCTGGAACGCAGCACTTTCAAGGCTTTGGTTTTGTTTTTGAGCTGGGATTTTTCATCTTGGCAGGTGACGACGAGCCCCGTCGGAAGATGGGTGATGCGGACGGCGGAATCTGTCGTGTTGACGCTCTGGCCGCCGTGGCCGGTGGACCGGTAAACGTCGATGCGCAGTTCGTTGGGGTCGATCATAACTTCCACTTCTTCCGCTTCCGGCATGATGGCGACCGTGACGGCGGAGGTGTGGATGCGCCCCTGGGCTTCCGTGACGGGCACACGCTGGACGCGATGGGTGCCGCTTTCGTATTTCAGACGGCTGTAAGCGCCTCTGCCTTCGACCTGGGCGATGATCTCCTTGAAGCCGCCCATGCCGCCCGCAGGCGACGAACTGACGATTTCCACTTTCCAGCCCTGGGATTCCGCGTATCGGGCATACATCCGGAACAGGTCGCCTGCAAACAGGCCGGCTTCATCGCCGCCGGTTCCCGCCCGGATTTCCAGAAAGACGTTTTTATCATCATTGGGGTCTTTGGGCAGCAGCAGAATCTTGATCCGCTTTTCCAGGGAAGCGATTTCCTCTTGCAGCGGGGGCAATTCCTCTCTGGCCATCGCCCGGATTTCTTCATCGGTTTCCGAGAGCAGTTCCTGGTTTTCGGCCAGCCGTTTTTTACTCTTTTCGTAGGCGCGGATCGTGTCCACCAGATCCGAGAGGTCGGCATGTTCTTTGGCGTATTTCTGATAAAGCCCCTGTTTGGAGACAACCTGCGGGTCGGACAAAAGCCCCTCCAGCTCCCGGTAACGGAGTTCAATATCACGAAGTTTGTTGAGGATCTTGTCCATGGTTTAGCCGTTCTGTTTCTGTAATGGAGGCGAGGAATAAAACGCATTTACAGCGCTTCCCGGCTGTCGGGGATGCGCTGTAAATGTTGTGGCGATTGGTTCATCATCAGAGTGGATGTTCCGTGACGCACTGCCGGAACAGGGCCAGGACAGGCGGATTATTTTGCGGTTTTCTTTTTAGCTGCGGCAGCCGCCGGTTTTGCCTCGTATTTTTTCTTGAATTTCTCCACGCGTCCTGCCGTGTCGATGATCTTCTGCTTGCCGGTCATGAACGGATGGCAGTTGGAGCAGATTTCGATTTTGATGTCCTTTTTGGTGGAGCGCGTTTCAATCATATTGCCGCAAACGCACGTGATGGTGGTCGCCTTATAGTCCGGATGAATCCCTGTTTTCATTGTTTTTTCCTCCCGGCTTCCGATCGGCTGGGCCGATCAGGGCCTCTGTCATTTTAACAAGATGTGCTGCCTATACCATAAACTTTGAAAATTCAAGAGAATTCTTACGAATTCATGGAATCCAGAAATTCCTGATTGCTTTCCGTCTTCTTGATTTTTCCGATGATGAATTCCATCGCGTCCACCGGATTCATTTCCTGCAGCAGCCGCCGCAGAATCCAGACGCGGTTGAGATTGTTTTTGGGGATCAGCAGCTCTTCCTTGCGTGTGCCGGAACGGATCAGGTCAAACGCGGGGAAGATGCGGCGGTCGGCGATGCGGCGGTCCAGATGCAGTTCCATGTTGCCGGTGCCCTTGAACTCTTCGAAAATGACTTCGTCCATCCGGCTGCCGGTGTCGATGAGCGCGGTGGAGATAATGGTAAGGCTCCCGCCGTTTTCAATATTGCGGGCCGCGCCGAAGAAGCGCTTGGGCTTGTGCAGGGCGTTGGAATCCACTCCGCCGGACAGCACCTTACCGGATGGCGGGACGACCGTGTTGTAGGCGCGGGCCAGCCTTGTGATCGAGTCGAGCAGGATGACGACGTCTTTTTTGTGCTCCACCAGGCGCTTGGCTTTTTCAATGACCATTTCCGCGACCTGGACGTGCCGGGTGGCCGGCTCGTCAAACGTCGAAGAAATCACTTCGCCTTTGACGCTGCGCTGCATATCCGTGACTTCCTCGGGGCGTTCGTCGATCAGCAGCACCATCAGGACGACTTCCTTGTGATTGGCCGTGATGCTGTGGGCGATGTCCTGCAGCAGAACGGTTTTCCCGGCGCGCGGCGGCGAGACGATGAGCGCGCGCTGTCCCTTGCCGATGGGAGCGAACAGATCCAGGGTGCGGGTGGAATAGTTTTCGGAATCGAATTCCAGATTGAGTTTTTCCTGGGGATACAGAGGCGTCAGGTTGTCGAACAGAATTTTATCGCGTGCCTGCTCCGGGCTTTCATAGTTGACTTCATCAACCTTCAGCAGGGCAAAGTATTTTTCGCCTTCCTTGGGGGGGCGGACTTCGCCGGAAATCGTGTCGCCGGTGCGCAGATTGAAGCGGCGGATCTGCGAGGGCGAAATGTAGATGTCGTCCGGGCTGGGCAGATAGTTGTAATCGACCGCGCGCAGGAAACCGAACCCGTCCGGCAGAATTTCCAGAACGCCGGAGCCGGAGATGACCCCGTTTTGTTCCGCCTGGGTTTGCAGGATGGCAAAAATCAGATCCTGGCGCCGCATGCCGCTGGCCCCCGGGACTTCCAGCTCCTTGGCCAGATTGGTAAGTTCGCTGATGGGCAGCCTCTTGATGTCTTCGATGTTCATAAATTTATCCTTCATTGAATGAATGACAGGCGCGATATTGGAGGGGTGAAAATGTATGTCTGCATTAACTTTCCAGAAGCAAACGAAAAGACTCGCAATCTTAAAGCAGGTACGGATGTAATATCGGCATGTTTATTTGAATACTTGAATCGCTCCAGCAGGCAGGGCTCGTTGAGCCTCTGACGAATTCGCCGTTACGCTATATGAAACATCCGCGCCTGTCAAGGAATTTTCTTGCGGAATTTTTTTGCCGGGGCAGGTGCCGGGATTTCCCCCGGAAAATCGCTGTAAGTTTTCTCTTGATTCCTGGGCCGCGCTGAACTAAATGAAATCAATAAATTTTTTTGACGAGAGGATTACTGAGACCATGAAAGAAGCAAACTCCCAGGAAGGGATGGACAAGCCCGGCGGCGCCGGTCCCACGGAAATTTGTCTGGAGGACCTGAGTCCGGATCTGAAGGCGGCCTGCGCGCGCGCCGGATGGACGAGCCTGGCGCCGGTCCAGGCCATGGCCATTCCTTTTTTACTCGCCGCCCGCGACGTCATGATTCAATCGCGAACCGGCAGCGGCAAGACAGGCGCTTATCTGCTGCCGATTCTGCAGAAAATCGATATGCGCAAAAACGCCGCCCAGGCGCTGGTCCTGGTTCCCACCCGCGAACTGGCCCTGCAGGTTTCCCGGGATGCGCAGATGCTGAACGAGGGGACCGGCCTTAAAACGGCGGTTGTTTACGGCGGCGTCGGTTACGGCCCGCAACTCGACGCCTTCCGGTCGGGCGCCCAGCTGGTGGTCGGAACGCCGGGACGTATTCTTGATCACCTGCTCAAGAACACCCTGACGCTGGATCACCTGAAGATGCTGGTTTTTGACGAAGCGGACCGGATGCTGTCCATGGGATTTTACCCGGACATGGTCAAAATCCGCAAATATATTACGACTGGCAAAATCGCCAGCAGCATGTTTTCCGCCACGTTTCCGCCGCAGGTGATTCGCCTGGCCGGCCAGTTTTTGCGCGATCCCGAACTGCTGAGTTTAAGCGGCAACGAAGTGCATATCGCGGAAAGCCAGCACATTTATTACCTGGTGCCGGGGATGCGCAAGGAGCGCTCGCTGGTAAGGATTCTTGAAATCGAAAATCCGGCCTCGGCCATTATCTTCTGCAACACGAAAGACACGGTCCATTACCTGTCCGTCGTCCTGAAGCGCTTCGGATACGACGCGGATGAACTCAGCTCGGATTTGGCCCAGAGCGCGAGGGAAAAAGTGATGGCGCGGGTGCGGCGCGGCGCGCTGCGCTTTCTGGTGGCCACCGATGTGGCGGCGCGGGGCATTGACATTCCCGATTTGTCGCATGTATTTCAGTACGAGCCGCCGGAGGACCCGGAGGCTTACATTCACCGGGCAGGCCGCACCGGAAGGATGGGGTCCAGCGGCGTGGCCATTTCGCTCGTCGCGGAAATGGAAAAATTCAAGATCCAAAGCATTGCGCGTTTTTACAATATTGCCATGGAAGAACGTTCCCTGCCCGGCGATGAGGAGCTGGAGCGGGTGGTGACCGAAAGGATCATCGCCCTTCTGGAGGCGCGTCTGCGCGGCCGCGACAACCTCCAGATCGAGCGCATGCAGCGCTTTAAGCCGCTGGCGCGCAGTCTGGCACAGTCCGAAGATGAGCTGGCCATCATCACCATGCTGCTTGACGATTACTACCAGCAGTCTCTGCATACGCCGCCCGCGCAACCTGCGGCGGATGACGCGGAGGAAGCGGGAGCGGCCGGGCCGAAACCGAAGCCGAAACCCCAGCGCCCGAATAAAAGGCTGCGGTCAAGAAACCAGAAAGAGAAAAAGCAACCGCAACAACCATAACAGGTTGACTTTTCAGACGCCGTGATTTAATACCAAAATCATTCAGGACAAACAGCAGGGGATTGATGAGGCCATGAAGAAGAAGGATTTATTAAATAAGCCCGTTCAGCACATCGACATCACGAAAATCAATGCCGTGGACATGATCAGGGCCATGAAGAAAATGTCCTTCTCCGCGCGCGACCTGGCCTCAGCAGCCGACATTTACGACCGGATGCTCAAAGAGAAAAACTGCGCGGTGATTCTGACGCTGGCCGGCTCCACCAGCGCGGCGGGCTGCATGCAGGTGTATGCGGAACTGGTGAAAAACAACATGGTGGATGCCATTGTGGCAACCGGCGCGTCGATAGTGGATATGGATTTCTTTGAGGCGCTGGGCTTCAAACATTATCAGGGAACGCCGTTTGTCGATGACAAGCTGCTGCGCAGCCTGTATATCGACCGCATCTATGACACATTCATCAGCGAAGACGATTTGCAGCATTGTGACAAAACCATCAAGAAAATTGCCGACATGCTGGAACCCCGCCCTTATTCGTCCCGGGAATTCATCGCCGAAATGGGTAAATACCTGACAAAAAACGCCAAAAAGAAAAATTATCTGGTGCAGACAGCCTACGAAAATGATGTGCCGATTTTTTGCCCCGCGTTTTCGGACAGCTCCGCGGGTTTTGGTCTGGTGCTGCACCAGGTGGAGCACCCGGACAACCACCTGTCCATCGATTCCGTCAAAGACTTCCGGGAGTTGACCGAAATTAAAATCAAGGCCGGAACTACCGGGCTTTTGATGATCGGCGGCGGGGTCCCGAAAAACTTCGCTCAGGATACTGTCGTTTGCGCTGAGATTCTCGGGCATGACGTTGACATGCACAAATACGCCGTCCAGATTACCGTGGCGGATGTCCGCGACGGCGCCTGTTCCAGCTCCACGCTCAAGGAAGCCAATTCCTGGGGCAAGGTGGATTCCTCCTGCGAACAGATGGTTTACGCGGAAGCCACCACCGTTTTGCCTCTGCTGGCCAGCTACGCCTATCACAAGGGAAGCTGGAAAAAGCGCAAAAAATGGGCGCTGTCCCGGATTTTTGCCGGCGGCTCCAAAAGTCTTAAGAAAAAGTTTTAGATACCCAATCAAATAAACGGGTGCCCTTAGCCCGTCTTCCTAATCTGCGTCAGTGTGATTGTGAAAAGGGGCCGTCCCATCATGGATCGGTCGCGCGTGACGTTCCACGTTTATTGCAGCACAAGACAAATCTTTTTGCAGTAAAGCGTCACCGTATTGGAAACCGTTTCTCACTATCTTTCAAAAGGAGGGTTCTATGGGCAATGTGTATTTGGAAAAGCCGTGGTTGAAAAATTACGACCAACATGTTCCACCCGCGCTCCGGTATGAGGAGAAAAGTTTTACAGAGTTATTTTCGGAAATTGTCGCCAGGTATCCCGATAAGACCGCCCTCATTTACATGGGGCGGTCGTTGACTTTCCGGGATGTTGATGTTCTGTCCAATCAGCTCGCCCATTTTTTCATCAAAAACGGCCTGAAGCCGGATGATGTCGTGGGGCTGCATATGCCCAATATTCCGGCGCACTACATCGCCGTATTGGCGGCGCAAAAGGCCGGATGCATCACCACGGGATTGTCTCCGCTCCTGACGGTGCATGAGATGGCGCACCAGCTTTCGGATTCGGAGACGAAGATTGTTCTTACAGTGGATGTGCTCTATTCCAAAATAGCGGAGGTGGCCGATCAAGCGCCCTTCTCGACCGTGATCGTGTCGGAGATTGCCGACTTTTTGCCCGGCGTGAAACGTGTGCTGGGGAAGCTTTTGAAAAAAATTCCCACGGCGGAGGTGAATCCGGTCCCCGGGAAGACCGTTATGCGCTTCATGGAGGTCATGAAGGAAATGCCCAAAGACCCCGTGGCGGTCAAGCGCAAATTCGACGACGCCATCTTCATGATGTACACGGGAGGCACCACCGGCCCGGCCAAAGGGGCCCTGCTTACCCAGCGAAGCTACCTGAGCAATCGCCAGCAGACCCTGGCCTGGTTAGACATCGAGCCGGAGGATATCGCTCTTTCCGCCTTTCCCCTTTTTCATATTGCGGGACTTGCCCTTGGCGGATTCACGCTGACCCGGGGGGTGACCCAGATCTGCGTGCCCAATCCGCGCGATACAAGCTTTATCATCGAAGCGATGAAAAAATACCGTCCCACCTTCTTCGTGAACGTCCCCACGGTCTTTTTTGAACTGCTGAAAAATCCCGGATTCAAAGCGCTCGATCTGAAAGGACATCTCAAATGGTGCATGAGCGCCGCCGCGCCGTTCCCGGCGGAGAACATCAAAGAGCTCGAGGCGATTATCGGCGAGGGAAATTTCATTGAACTCTACGGCATGACGGAGATGTCGCCGGTAATGATTTGCAACCCCCTCAAGGGCAGGAAAAAACCGGCGTCCGTCGGCATGCCGTTTCCCGACACCGAGGTTCAGCTCATCGACACGGCAGCCGGGAAGCCCGTGGCGCAGGGAGAACCGGGTGAGATCGTCATCCGCGGACCGCAGCTCATGCGGGAGTATTTCAACAAGCCCGAGGAGACTGCCAACGCCGTTCGGGACGGGTGGATGCATACCGGAGACGTGGCGAAGATGGACGAAGACGGTTACTTTTACCTGGTGGACCGGGTGAAGGATATGGTGATCGTGTCCGGATTCAAGGTTTTCACCCGGGAGCTTGACGAAATTCTGGTCAAACACCGTGATGTGCAGATGGCGGCAACCATCGGCCTGCCCGATCCTGAGCGTCCGGGATCGGAGCGCGTGGCCTGCGCCATTGTTCTCCATGAAGGCGTGGGAAAAACCGATGCCAAAAAAGAAGAAATCCGCGCCTACCTCAAGGAGCACGTGGCCTCCTACAAGGTGCCGCGCGTGATCGAGTTCATGGACGAGCTTCCCACAAGCGGCGTGGGCAAAATCTTGAAGCGCGAATTGAAAAAGCAGATGATGGTTTAGGGCGCAATTTTCGGCAGACGGAAGCCCGCGGGGACTACTCTTCCCGGCGGGCTTTCATCTGGCGGCGGGTGGCGTCGAGCTCCATCTTGCGCAGGCGCACGCTTTGCGGGGTCACTTCCACCAGTTCGTCTTCAGCGATGAACTCGATGGCCTGGTCGAGCGACAGAATTCGCGGCGGCCGCAGGATCACTGTGGCGTCCGAGGTGGACGCCCGCATGTTGGTGAGTCTTTTTTCCTTGACGATGTTGACGTTGAGGTCCTGCGAACGGTTGCGTTCACCCACGATCATGCCCGCGTAAACCTCCGTTCCGATATCGACGAGCATTTCGCCGCGGTCTTCCATGGCGTAGCTGGCATAGCCCGTTACGCGGCCGGGTCGGTCGGCCACCAGAACGCCCGTGTTGCGCTGGGGAATAGCGCCGAACCACGGCGCATAGTCTTCCAAAAGGGAATTCATCACGCCGCCGCCTTTCGTATCGGTCAGAAACTGGTCCCGAAATCCGATGAGGCCCCGCGAGGGTATCAGAAATTCCATACTGACGCGGCCGCTGCCTTTGTTGACCAGGCTTTCCAGTCTTCCCTTGCGGATAGAAAGCTTTTCCGTCGTCCGGCCCACGAACTCTTCGGGGATGTCTAGAAACAGACGTTCCACGGGTTCAAGAATTTTGCCGTCCTCTCTCCGGGTGATGACCTGCGGTTTGGATACGGTCATTTCGAACCCTTCGCGGCGCATGGTTTCAATCAGGACGGCCATCTGCAGCTCACCCCGCCCGCACACTTCAAATGCGTCGGTACGGTTGAGCTTTTTGATCCGGACCGCCACATTGCGCAGCGCTTCCTTTTCGAGTCTTTCCAGAAGATGGCGGGACGTCAGATACTTGCCTTCCCTGCCGGCAAAGGGTCCGTCGTTGACGTAAAAGATCATGGAAACGGTCGGTTCATCCACCATCAGCCGGGGCAGGGCCTCCGGATGGCCTTCCGACGAAATCGTGTCGCCGATGGTGACGTTTTCCACGCCGGCCAACGCGAGAATGTCTCCCGACTCCGCGGAAGCGACCGGTTTTCGGGTCAGTCCGTAAAACGTATAAAGCGCGGAGAATTTTACGCCGGGGACGATCCTGTCTCCGGCGCAGAGGCTGTAGGGCCTGTTCATTTCCAGCCGTCCGGCCTGCAGGCGGCCCACGGCGATCTGGCCGATGTAGGGATCGTAATCCAGATTGGTCACCAGAAACTGCGTATTGGCGCCGTCGTCGCCCGCGGGGGCGGGGATGGCTTCAAGAATCGTCTGCAAAAGCGGTTGCAGATCGGAGCTGTCGTCACCCGGGGTTTTGTGGCTTACGCCGGTTTTGGCGTTGGTGTAGAGAATCGGGAACTCAATCTGCCGTTCTTCGGCGTCCAGATCAATAAAGAGATCATAGGTTTCGGAGATGACTTCCCCGATGCGCGCGTCCGGCCGGTCAATCTTGTTGATGACGAGAATGATCGGCAGGCGGCGGGCCAGCGCTTTTTTTAAAACGAAGCGGGTCTGGGGAAGGGGCCCTTCGCTGGCGTCCACCAGCAGTATGGCGCCGTCCACCATGTTGAGGCTGCGTTCGACTTCGCCGCCGAAATCGGCATGTCCCGGGGTGTCCACAATGTTGATTTTGACGCCCCGGTATTCGACGGCCGTATTTTTCGCCGCAATCGTGATGCCGCGCTCCTTTTCCAGAGCCATGGAATCCATCACGCGGTCTTCCACCGCCTGGTGCGAGCGAAAGACGCCGGTCTGCTTGAGCATGGCGTTGAGCAGCGTGGTCTTGCCGTGGTCAACGTGGGCGATGATGGCGACGTTTCTTAAATGATCTTTCTTCATGCTTCTCTTTTTATAATGAAGTTTTCCGGGCGCGTCCGGGATTCCGGCGGCAGGAAGCGCAACCGGCGGGAAGTCCCTGAAAAGATGTATTTATTTACAAAACGTGCTGCTCCATAACAAAATATCGCTCATTAAACCAGCGATTTTTTTAAAGGGTTTCCCTCCGCTCATCGCCCATCGCCCATCCACCATCTCCACCCCGGCCTTTACAAATCACCCCTGAATCACTATACTTTCGGCGTAGTTAAAAAACGAATCCGAGAGGCGTGGGAAATGACCTACATCAAAATTAATTTCGGCGGTAATTTTGAAGACGAATTTCAGAAAGCGGTGGACGAAGTTTTCCATTTGGTTCACCCGGCCTTCAAAAATTATGAATGCATCTGGCGTCCCGGCGTTGATGTGTGCGAATCGGCAGACGAAGTGATGGTGCTGGCCGATATGGCGGGACTGAACAAAGAAGATCTGCATATTGAAGTGAATCGCCTTAAAATAAAAATTTCCGGCATTCGCAAAGGCGTTCAGCTTTTGCAAAATGCCCGGTATCGCCAGGCGGAAATTCCGCACGGATATTTCGAAAGAAGCGTTGCCCTGCCGGCGCTTGTGGACGCGCAGTCTTCCGTCGCCTCTTATGCCGACGGCATTCTGATGGTGCGGATGAAAAAGCTGCCGGTCAGCAAGACGCAGCGCGTGTCGGTCATTTTAGAAAAATAGCCCGCGACGACCGGGGCGGCAACAGGAGGTTACAATGACGGAACAAAACGTCACGGAAAATAAAAACACATTCAATATTCCGGAAGTGATTCCGATTCTTCCGCTGCAGAATGTCATGGTGTTTCCCAAAACCATGATCCCGCTGGAAGTTTCAGGCAACGCGTCGGCGCTGGTGGATGAAGCCATGACCAAAGACCGGCTGGTGGGCCTGATCATGTCCAAAAAGGAGCCGGAGGAGGGGAGGCGCCACACGAAGGACGATCTGCATTTCATGGGGACCTGCGCCGTGATTCTCAAAATGGCCAAGACGTCGGAGAATCGCACGCAGCTGCTGTTGCAGGGCCTCAGCCGTTTTTCCATCGAAGAAACCATCAATGGGAATCTGTATCAGCAGGCGCGCATCCGTCTGGTCGATGAAAAGGAAGTGAAAGATCTCGAAACCGAGGCGCTGGTGGCGAACCTGCTGACGCTGTTTGACCGGATCCTGAAACTTTCGCCGTTTCTGCCGCCGGAGTTCGGCCCGATGGCCAAGTCCATTGGCGAAGCGGGAACTCTGGCTGATCTGATCGCGTCCATTATCAACGCGCCGGTGGAAGAAAAGCAGAAAGTGCTGGATACGGCCGACGTTAAGCTGCGCCTGAAAGAGCTGACGCGAATGGTCAATCACCAGATGGAAGTGCTTGAGCTGGGCAACAAAATCCAAACCAAAGTCAAGGACGACATCGATAAAAACCAGCGGGAATATTATTTGCGCCAGCAGCTCAAGGCCATCCGCCAGGAGCTGGGGGAAAGCGACGAAAATACGGTGGAGACGGACGAGTACCGCAAGAAGATTGAAGAGAAAAATCTGCCCGAGGAAGCCAAAAAAGAGGCGCTGCGCGAACTGGAGAGGCTTTCACGCATGCATCCGTCTTCCGCGGAATACACGGTTTCCTCAACCTATCTGGACTGGATGACGTCATTGCCGTGGCATGAAGGAACGGCGGACAATCTGGATATTGTCGCGGCGCGCAAAATTCTGGATGAAGATCATTACGGACTGGCCAAACCGAAAAAGCGGATTATCGAGTATCTGGCGGTCCGCAAACTCAAGCCGGATTCCAAGGGTCCGATTCTTTGTTTTGTGGGACCTCCGGGCACGGGCAAGACGTCGCTGGGGCATTCCATCGCCCGGGCGTTGGGACGCAAGTTCTGGCGCATCGCGCTCGGCGGCGTGCGCGACGAAGCGGAAATCCGCGGCCATCGCCGCACCTACATCGGCGCTCTGCCGGGTCGGATCATTCAGGGCCTGAGGCGTGCGGAATCGAACAATCCCGTGTTCATGCTCGATGAAATCGACAAGCTGGGCAGCGATTTCCGCGGCGATCCCTCCTCGGCGCTGCTCGAGGTTCTGGACCCGCAGCAGAATAACTCGTTTACGGATCATTACCTGGATGTGCCGTTCGATCTGTCGAAAGTGCTGTTCATCGCCACGGCCAACATGCTGGACACGATTCCGCCGGCGCTCCTGGACCGTCTGGAAGTGATCGAACTGACCGGCTACACGCAGGAAGAAAAGGTGAAGATCGCCGAAAAATATCTCATTCCGCGTCAGCTTGCGGAAAACGGCCTGACGGCGTCACAGTTCAAACTGACGGGCAAGGCGCTTTCCACGATCATTACCGGCTATACGCGGGAAGCGGGCGTGCGCAATCTGGAGCGTGAAATCGCCAACGCCTGCCGCGGCGTGGCGGCACAGATTGCCGAAGGGAGCCTCAAGTTCAAAACCGTGACGGAAAAAGACGTGCCCCGTTATCTGGGAGCAGTGCGCGTGCCCACCGACATCGACGCGCGGATCACAAAACCGGGCATCGCCATCGGCTTGGCCTGGACACCCGTGGGCGGCGACATGCTATTTATCGAAGCCACCGCCATGAAGGGCAAGAAGGGACTCACGCTGACCGGACAGCTGGGCGACGTCATGAAGGAATCCGTCGCGGCGGCGTTGAGCTTTCTGCGCGCCAACGCCGAAGAACTGGGCGTAGATCCGGAATTTTTCGAAGACCGCGACATCCACATCCATGTTCCGGCGGGCGCGACGCCCAAGGACGGCCCATCGGCGGGCGTCACGATGCTGACGGCCCTGACATCGCTTCTGACCAACCGCAAGGTGAGAAAGCAACTGGCGATGACCGGAGAGATCACGCTGCGCGGCGCGGTGTTGCCCGTGGGCGGTATCAAGGAAAAGGTGCTCGCGGCCTATCGCGCGGGAATCAAAATCCTCATTTTGCCCGCGTGGAACCGGAAGGATCTCGATGATATTCCGGCCAACGTTCAGAAAAAGGTGAAATTCCATTTTGTGAGCGACATGATGGAAGTGCTGCGGCTTGCGCTGGAGCCGGCCAGAGAAAAACCGGTGAAACAGCAGGCAGGGAAGAAAGCGGTAAAGCCCGGGAGCGCGAAGCTGACGGCGAAAGAGAACAAAAGCAAAACGAAAGTTACGCGTAAACCGGTTACAAAAAAGAAATAGCTTTTCTGATCCCCTCATCAAAACCTGAGGGGATCAGAAGATGTCTTGACTCATCCACGTCAGGCTCTCCCTAATGACTTTTTACGGGGACGTCACTTTTTTTCTGAGAGTTCTGTGCCGGAGCCTGTTTCGCGGATTCAGCAACGGCGGCATGGCACTGGGGGCGGCCTCGGGAACCTGAAGCTGCCGGAGCAGATGAAGGGAGGTCTGTATGTTCGGCTGCCGGGGGTGTTTTAAAAAGAAATAAGCCATACTGACGAACAGATCCCGGGGGAAGATGCCGCTGATCTTCTTGAATCCCAGGCTTTGAAATCCATCGCGGATAATGGTGTCACAGCTCCTGGTCAGGACATGAAAACCCCGGTACTTGCCCGGCTCTTTCGGGTCGGGCGGCGTACTGTGGATTTTTTCCAGTTCGGTGAAAAAAAACCCGGAAAGCCTGCGCGTGTCAAGGCCGGAAATTTTCAGCACGTGGATGTTCCGCATGAAAAGCCTGCCGAACTTGTCGTAGTAGGGCTTTTGAAGATCGTCCAGATTATCGCGTCCGCTCGCCGGATCCGGCGCGAATTCGCCCAGCGCCGGCCGGAAAAAATATTCTTCCGGACTCATGGCCTCATTCTCGTTCATCCAATGAGAAAAGTTGAAGACTTTCCCGTTCGCCAGAACGGCCAGATGCCCCAGAAACGAAAAGGGGTATTTCACGAGCCGTTCATTGAAGTAGAGTTCGACAAGGGAGGCATCAGGAACAGGCGCATCCGGCCACAGGAGAATGACGGGTTTGCCTGTTTCATAATCGATTTGCGGAAGTTTGCGGGCGCATACCTTCTTCCCGCTCCAGTGCGTCACATACCCGCTCCAGATTTTTTCGCCTTCCAGCTGTCGGCTGCCGTCGTTACCGGACAAAAAAGACAGTTTGCCGATGTTGGTCAGCACACCTCTGTAAATGATGTTTTCCATGGCAGGGAGCTCCCTTAACGGTCTGTGCGGCGGGTTTTGATCAGAGAAAAAATTTTCCGGGATTGAAGAGATTTTCCGGGTCGAGCAGGACCTTCAGGCGCTTCATGAGGGCGAGGCTTGCCCCGTGCTCCGTTTGCATGAAGCGCCTTCATGACGATGCTGCGGGTGGCCTCTTCCACGCGCGCCCAGCGCTTCGCGTCCTGCGGATCGTCCATGACGTGGACATGGATGTTGCCGTCACCGGCATGGCCGAAGCTGTAGCGCGAAAGAGGCACCGCCACGTCCATGATCAGAGGCAAAAGGCCCGTGTGATACCGCTTGATGGATTCATAGGTCTGATGGCGGATTTTCCACAGGCGCGCTCTTTCTTCAGCGCCGATTCCCTGGTCGATGGAAAGAGCGCCGTTGGCCCGGCAGATTTCCTCCACGAAAGCCATTTCTTCCGCCAGACCCTGCCGGCTGTATCCGGAAAATTCCATCAGCAGCGTGGGATTTTCTTCCAGTGCCAGGTTCCTGTCGGCGTTGAGCACGCGCACGGCCATGAAATTCACCGGCAGACCGGCAAGCTTCAGCGTGGCTTCCGTGATGATGCCCAACATCCCTTCCGATCCGGTAAAGAGAGCGGGCAGAGACGGCGTATGAAAGGATTCGTCGTGGGAATGCAGATGACGGACGGATTCGCCCGAGGAAACCCGGTGTTGGTCGAGGATGGCTTTCAGTTCACTGAAATCAGTCATGGCGGTCATGTGTGTGGTTTACGGAAAGTTTCCCGGCCTCGTCTTCGGCCTCTGCTTCAAATTGGCCCGTTTGGGCAGTCTGGCGCGTAAATTCCTCGATCGAGCTGCTGTAACGGGCGATGAAAGTTTCGATGAGAAAGTCAAAAGGCAGATCATCAAAGGAGCCGCGGTCGTTGATGTATTCCATGTGCCGCCGTCCCTCCATGTCGAAGGGGTGAAGAACCGCGTCGGATTGCCCGTCCCAGTCGAGCGGCTTGACTTTGAATTTTTCACAAAGCGACAGGTTGAAGGTCGGTGTCACTTTCAGCCAGCGGCCGTCCAGCAGGACATCATTATAGCCGTGATTGTAAAAAATGTCCGTCTTCATCATTTCTTTGAGGCGCCTGGTGGTCAGGTGATTGCGGACATCGGCCAGATGAATCCGGCAGGCAATGCCCTGCGACCGCAGCAGCGCGGCCAGCAGGACCGCTTTGGTCACGCAGTAACCGTACCCCTGGCGAAGGACAGTGGTCGCCCGGAACGCCTCGCGCCGGGGATCGATCCGGTAGGGGTCGTAATAGATTCCGTCGCGAACCGCGAAGAAGAGTTTGACGGCCTTTTCCCGGGGTGTTGCCGCGTCTCCGACGGCGTTTTGAGCGAAAGCCCGGACCTCCGGGGCGTCCCGCTCGATAAATTCCGTGTGCGCTAAATACAGTTCGTTCATGTTCTGCCTTTTTCAGGGTTGTGCCATGACCTTGACGGCGGTCGGATCCTGAAGCTGCGTCCGAAAAGCCTCCGCGGCCTGGTTTAAGAGGAAATGGGGTGAGATGATTCCCCGGGTGTTCGCTTTGCCGCTTTTCAGCAGTTCGATCACGCCCAGTCCGATCACCGCCGCGATGTCCGACGCTTTGGGCCGGCCGCGAATGACGCCGTGAGGAGCGCAGAGGGGATTGGGAACGGTTTCAGTTCGAATGTCCTTCACGCCGCGCAGGACCGCCGCTTTCATCTTTCCCTCCGGAGATGGACATTTTGGACTTATATTTCAAAGAAAGGCTTCCCTGTCAAGCCGTTATCCCCGGTGGATGAACAGGCGCAGGGCCGGATTCGCTGTTTCGTTCGCGGCGCGGAGCCATCTGCATGACGGCTCCGGAAACGCGGTTCGTTCAGATTCCGGAGTCAAGCATAGACCACATTTTGTCGAGGTTGATCCGGGGTGCCTGATCGCCCTGGATGGTCAGAATGCCGAGGTCGGAAAGGTCCCGCATGGACCGGCTGATCTGGCCCGGCTCTTTTCTGGTCAGTCGCGAAAGCTGCTCAACATGCTCTTCAACGGTGGCTTCGGGCTGATCGAGGATTTGCAGGAGGATGAGTATCTGCGTTCTACGATGCGTGAATTCTTCCAGGGCCGCGTTGGAATTTTTCAAGCGCGAGGCGAATTCGCGCAGCATAGCCAGCGCGTCTAATAACCTGATAACCTGAAGGTCACGCGAGGTCACGAGCGCCACGCACTACATCGAGCTGGAATGTTGTAAATGTAGTGCGGACATTTATGTCCGCGAATGGCGTGGTTAAAACCCCGCACTACTTTTGATCCTGTCCAATTCTGGTGCCGCTCTACTTTGGAAAATCGATCAGGCGGCAGACGCTCAGGAAAGACTCCACTTCTTTAAAAACTTCCCGTGCGATGGGGCCGAGGACAATGCCATGCCGGTTAAAATCAATCCAGGCGAAGCGCTTTTGATGTGAGCCCAGGCGCTCATAGATGGCAGGCCCGCTTTCCGGGGCGACCTTGGGGTCGTGCCGGCCCTGGATGATCAACGCGGGAATTTGAATGTCGGCCAGCCTCCGCCGGACGCTTCTCATCAGCTTTTTAACCTGCACGAAAGAGCTGACCGGGCAGAGGAGGTAATTGATGTGGGGATTGTCCGCGTCATTTTTGACGAATTCCACGGCCAGTCGGCCCTGACCACAGCGAAGGCAGCACAGGTTAAAGCCGTGCAGAAGATCGGCAAACCTCGATGAAAAGCTTTTAAACCGAAGGGGCGCGCTGACGGCGATCACTGCCTCGAAATCACGGGGCTTGAGGATAACGGATTGCAGCGCAAGACCAGCGCCTGTGGAAAAACCGGCGACCAGGATTTTGGTGCAGCAGGTTTTCAGAAGTGCGTGTCCGCGATCCACTGAAGCGAGCCAGTCCTGCGCATTGCGCGTCGAAAGATCTCCGGAAGAAGTTCCGTGCCCCGACAATCTGGGCGCGTAAACGGTCAGACCCCCGGCGTGCAGAAAATCCGCCCATTCGCGGACTTCCGCCGGCGCCGCCATCAATCCGTGAATGAGCAGCACACCGGTGTCGGAGCCGGGTGCCATGAGCAGGAAAGGCATGCCGATTTCCCGTGGTTTGCTCTCGCCCGCCTTGTAATTTTTTTCATGCTCCTGAAGAAATAAATTCAGCTCCTCTGCCAGTAGCAGGTCCGTGGCAGGGCCGGGTTGTGCGGGCGGAAAAGACGCGCTCATCATTAAACGCCCGGATGGGAATAGACGCCGTAGATCATGGCGTAATGAAGGATGCCGCCGATCAGAACCATGACGTGAAAGAGTTCATGGAAACTGAAAATTCCCGGAATCATCCGGGGCTTTTTGACGGCGTAAATAATGGCGCCGATCGTAAAGGAAACGCCGCCCGACACCAGTAGGATCGCCTGGGAAGAGGTCATGTTGGCCAGCATCTGCTTGAGGGTGAAGAGCGCCGACCATCCCATGAACAAATAAATAACAGCGTACAGCTTTCGGGGCGCCCCCGGGAAAAAAATCTGTGAAATCAGGCCGACGCCCACCAGGCTCCACTGGAAGGCAATCATCAGCCACTTGTGGGCGCCGTTGAGGCAAAAATAACAGATCGGCGTAAAGGTTCCGGCAATCATGAAAAAAATGGCCAGCCGGTCCATTTTTCTCCAGAAAGACAGTTCATCCTCTTTCTTTTTAAAGGCGTGGTAGAGTGTGCTGGCGGAAAAAAGAAAAACGACGGATATCCCGTAAATCAGTGAGGTGACGAGCCCGGAGGCTGAATCGCTGGCGGTGATGGCCAGATAGACGGTTCCGATAATGGCGGCAACCGCTCCGGCAAAGTGTGAATAAAAATTAAACAGCTCCTGCGTTTTGACTTTCATAACTCTCTCCCTGAAAGAGATATATTCTCTTTTCGCGTGAAACCTGTTCACAGATTTCTTTAAAAAGCGAGGATAAAATATGGCGAATGGGCGGGCGGGCGGCTGCGGGGAGCGAAAAGGACACAAAGCATATTGCAAAGACGTGTTTCCTGGGCTATGTAATCCGCCATGCGCAGGATATTGAATTTCATGATGATGCTTCTGGCGGTGACAATGATCACCGCGTGCGAGAGGCCGCCGCAGGCAGGGAACACCGGTTCCAAAGGGGACAAACCGCCCGCCTATGGCGATATTCTGGTGCGGGGCGATATCGGGGACGCGAGCAACCTGATTCCACTTCTGGCTTCCGATTCGGCGTCGCACGCCGTGGGCGGCATGGTTTTTAACGGTCTGGTCAAGTACGACAAGGATATGAACATCACGGGTGATCTGGCCGAATCCTGGGAGGTTTCGCCGGATGGCCTGTCGATCACCTTCCACCTGCGTAAAGGCGTCCGGTGGCACGACGGCCGGCCCTTTACCGCCGCCGATGTGCTTTTCACCTATCAGGCGACGGTGGATCCCAAAACGCCCACCGCCTATGCCGGGGATTTTCAGAAAGTTAAAAAAGCCCGGGTTCTGGACGACCACACCTTTCGTGTCACCTATGACAAACCTTTTGCACCAGCTTTGATCAGTTGGGCCGCCGCGATGATGCCTGAGCACCTGCTCGCGGGGAAGGACATTACCCAAAGCCCTCTTTCACGCCACCCCATCGGAACCGGTCCCTACCGGTTCAAGGAATGGGTGCCCGGTCAGAAAATCGTTCTGGTGTCCAACGAGAATTATTTTGAAGGGCGCCCCTATCTGGACGGCCGGATTACGCGGATCATCCCCGACACCGCCACCATGTTTCTGGAGCTTCGCGCGCAGAACCTCGGCATGATGGGACTGACGCCGCTGCAGTATACGCGACAGACGGAGAACAACCTGTTCAGGCAAAATTTCAACAAATATCGCTATCTGGCTTTTGCCTACACGTATCTGGGCTATAATTTGAAAAACCCGCTTTTCGCGGACCGGCGCGTGAGGCAGGCCATATCACACGCCATCAATAAAGACGAAATCATCAGCGGGGTTCTGCTGGGACTGGGCAAACCGGCGACGGGGCCTTACAAGCCGGGCACCTGGGCGCACAACGACAAAGTGAAAATCTACTCCTACGACCCGGCCAAAGCGCGGGAACTTTTGAAGCAGGCGGGGTGGACGGACGCAAACGGCGACGGTTTGCTGGACAAGGACGGCCGGTCCTTTGAGTTTGAAATTCTGACCAATCAGGGCAATGAGACCCGCCAGAAATGCGCGGAGATTATTCAGCGGCAGCTTGCGGAAGTCGGTATTGCCGCAAAAATCCGCGTTCTGGAATGGTCGGCGTTTATCACCCATTTCATCAACAAACGGCGCTTTGACGCGGTCATTCTGGGCTGGACCATCCCGCCGGACCCGGATGCGTATGACGTGTGGCACTCCGGCAAGACCGCGCCGGAAGAGCTCAATTTTGTTTCCTACAGCAACCCGGATGCCGACGAGATGCTGGAGAAAGGCCGCGGCACGTTCCATCAGGACGAACGGAAAAAATACTACGATCGTTTTCAGGAAATTCTGGCCGAGGATCAGCCTTACACGTTTTTGTATGTTCCCGACGATTTAATCATCATTTCAAACCGCGTTCGCGGCATCGAGCCGGCGCCCATCGGCATCGGCCACAACTTCATCCGCTGGTATGTTCCCAGAGAAGAGCAGAAATACACGATGACCCGGTAGCAGGAAACGATCGCGGCCCCCTTGCGGGCGGCAAGGCCGTTCCCCGCCGTCAAATAAAAAATGCTTGACAATAGAACGCACGTTCTATATAAGACGGGCCATGAAAAAAATCCGCGACATAAAATCCGTAGAACAGAGTCTGGTGTCGTTTTACCGTCATCAGAAGCGCATGCCCACCTATGCTGAAATGATGGATCTGTTTGAAGTGCGATCCAAGAGTGTTGTTTTTTACTGGATAGAGAAGCTCATTGAAAAAGGCATTCTGGAAAAAGACGCGCAGGGATTTCTCAAACTGTCGGGAGTTTCCTTCGGCATTCCCCTGGTCGGCAATGTGGCCGCCGGGATTCCCGCGTCGGCCGAAGAAAACGCGCGCGATGTTCTTTCCATGGACGAGTACCTGGTGGCGAGGCCCGAGACTTCCTTTTTACTACGGGTTTCGGGCGACTCGATGACCGGCGCGGGCATCATGGATGGCGATCTGGTTATCGTCGAGCGGGAACGGACGCCCCGAAGCGGCGACATTGTGCTGGCTGAAGTGGACGGCCAGTGGACCATGAAATATTTCCGTCGGCAGCGCGGGAAGGTCGTTCTGGAGGCCGCCAATCCGGCTTATCCGGCGATTTATCCCAGAGAAGAACTCAAAATAGGCGGCGTGATCACCGCCTCCGTCAGAAAATACCTGATGTAACCCGGATCAGAAAACAGGGAGTCAAAAAAATGAGCGCGATCACCGGTGTTTCGGCATTGCCCGGCGGCATGGACAGGCCTGGGAGCGTCAGGCTGAATCGGGAGTCGTTTACGGCGGAAAAACACACAGTGCGGAAGAAAGGCCGCTACGCGGCGATCGTATGGATCGATTGGCTGATTTCCGGGGCGGGCGCCGTGGTTTTGGCCCTGTCCGCCTTTTATTTCGCCCCGATTGTCGGATCAATTTTCCTGAAATAACGGCGCGGTGCAAAGGGGCACTTACACAATCTTCCTGTCAGAGGTTGGTATTGTTTTCCGCTTACCTTCCCTCTCCAATTTCCAGAATCTTGTCCACGTTGAAAATTCTTTTTTCCCGTCGCTCCAGGCAGAAAGCTTCGAGACCCAGGTATGGATAACCTTTGTATTCCATATTCCCCATGAACAGGGGTCTCACCGTCCGGCGCGATTTTTCATCCTGACCTTTGAGGTAAAGGATTTCGATGCTTTTCTTTTCAGCAATCGCCGCTTCAATCCATTTCATTTTATCCTCGCGGCTGAATGTTTTGGCGGCTTGAGCAACCTGAAGATTTGTAAGAAACTTCACCACGCGCCAGTCCATTAAAATATGATTTTTTTGAAGCGGTTTTTTGAGAACAATGCCGTCGAGGGTCGTACAACGCGACAGCGCCACGTACATCTGCCCGTGGGCAAAGGTGCCCCGCCCCACGTCGATCACCACGTTTTCAAAGGTTTTCCCCTGGCTCTTGTGAATGGTGACCGCAAAGGCCAGACGCACCGGATACTGCCGGAAAGAACCGACCTCCTCCGAGTGCAGCTCTTCCTTTTTCAGGAAAAACCGGTAGATTTTCCAGATGTAGGGAGAAATGCGCGCCGTGTCGCCGTTGTCCAGTTCGGCTACAATCACATCCTCGCCGTCGTCATCCTGCTCAAACCTGCGAATTCTGCCGATGGTGCCGTTCATCCACTGGCCCAGCGAATCGTTGTTGAGCATCATGATCTGTGCGTTTTTTTTCAGTTTCAAATCCACCGCGGTCGGCAGATATTCCTTGCCGAAATCGCCTTCGATCTGGCCGACGGTTCTCCAGATTTTCCCCGGCAGTTCGGTCAGCCGCTTTTCATTGATCGCGTCCGCCAGATCGTTGGTACTGGTGAGAGACAGATAAAAGGAACCGGGGGGTGCTTCAAAGAGCGGATCGCAGCGCGAATTAAACCTGGCCAGATCGTCATCCGTCACGGAGCGGTTGCGGATGGTGTTGAGCAGCCGGACAAATTCATCGTCCTTCTGCCGATAGACTTTTTCCAGCTCGATATACTCGATGTCCAGTTGATCAAAGGCGTTTGCGCTGAAAAAATAGGGCGTCGGGTAATGGCTTTTGAAAATTTCGCGCTCCGCCGACGAGACAACCGGCGGCAGCTGATACAGATCGCCGATAAAAATCATCTGCACGCCGCCGAAGGGTTGTTTTTCGCTGGGGCCGTTGAAGCGCAGGAATTTGTCGATGCAGTCCAGCAGATCCGCGCGCACCATCGAAATTTCGTCAATCATGATGGTGGTCAGCTTTTTATAAAGGGTCGGCCTCTCCTTTCCCCCCTTTTTCTTTCGTTTGATCGACGCCGGCGTCACATTCGGCTTGAAATGAAAAAAGGAATGGATCGTCTGGCCTGCGACATTGACCGCCGCCACGCCGGTCGGCGCCAGAATCACCACTTTCTTTTGGGTGGTATCGCGGAAGTAGTTGAGCAGCGTTGACTTTCCCGTGCCTGCCCGTCCGGTGATCAGGATGTTTTTCTGCGTATCTTCCATGAGCGAAAATGCCCGCTGGAACTCGGAATTGAAATCGATCTCGACCGTCCTGGATGGTTGATTCATGGCCTCTTCCTGTGTGGCGCTGTTGTTCCTAAACACAATTTGTTTCGGTATTCAATCAGGATTATTTGATTTTCCGGAGCCTCTGGTGTAACACATAGTCGGCAGGCGGCCCATTCCATTCATAACGGCCTGATCGCGCTTCCCCAACCCCACGCCTTTTATCACGGCGAGGACGCCAAAGGCGTTTTCTACATGAAGGAATTTCTGTCCCGGGGAAAAACCGGCGGCTATGTCGAATACCTGTTTACCAAAAAGGGCCGGACTGCGCCTCTGCCCAAACGATCCTATGTTCTGCTGTTTAAACCCTTCGGCTGGGTGGTCGGAACCGGATATTACCGGTAAAGCGTCTTTTGAGATCAACAAAAAAAGCCAGGGCCCTGAAAACCCTGACTTTTTTGTTGCCGGGGCCTTCCGGGCGCCCGGACGAAATCATCAAAAATGGCGGCGCTACCAGACTTCCGGGAAAGCCATGTTGGTATATAAATCCTCGAGTTTTTTCTTGTGGCCGCGTTCCATCGACGCGAGCTCCAGGAAAACCTTTTTCTGCGCCTTGTCCGCGCTTGTCTTGGCCAGTTGGGTGTACATCTGCATGGCTGCCAGTTCGCTCTTGATGGCGATCACCAGACCGTCAACCGGTTTCAGATCGGTGGTCAACGGGGGCGTGGGGAGCTCGTCCACAACTCTGTAGTCCGCCGACTCGGAAAATTGAAGTTCCCCGGCCCCTTTGTCCAGAACGCCTTTTAATGTGAGCTTGTGCTGGGCTTCTTCATCGGCAAGCTTCTGGAACAGCTTCTTGAGATTCGCGTCCTTCGCTTTTTTGGCCACGCCGCTGTAGAATTTATTGGCTGCGACTTCCGCTTTGATGGCGTTGGCAATGATCTTTTTGAATTCACTCCGAGTCATGGTTTCACTCTCCTTAATGTTTTATGGGTATGCTGTCCAAAAAGCCTTTTTTCAAATTCGTTCTGCGCTGTTTCATGAATCCGTATCATGACGAAAACCTGCTGGTCACACGTGCTCCCTGTAGCATAGCTGATTTTCATTGTCAAACGACTCGCGAAGAGCCGCCATACGCCGCGTGCGCATCGACGCGGGGCTGCGCGTCGGGAAGTATTCCGGGCGCCATAAGTTCATCAGGCTCGTTATGCCGGTATTTAAGAACTTTTCTGTTGGTATTCCTTTTACAATATAGTAATATCAGGTCAAACATCGAAAAAACCAGGCGAGCAGATTAAAATTGAAGCGGAGATTGATCAAAGGGTATAGCAATGGATATGTGGAAATTCTTTAACATCACGCATCGCGGGCACATTCTCTGCAATCCGTTGAGTGTGGGAAAGCTTGAACAGCATCTGTAAAAACCAAACCATGAAAGGAGATTGAAGATGAACGACGGGAAAAAGAAACTGACAACAGCCGCGGGAGCGCCCGTTGCGGACAATGAAAATGTGCTGACTGCCGGCCCGCGGGGGCCGCAGCTGCTGCAGGACGTCTGGTACCTGGAAAAGCTGGCCCACTTCGACCGCGAGGTCATCCCCGAACGGCGCATGCACGCCAAAGGTTCCGGCGCCTACGGTGTCTTCACGGTAACCCATGACATCACCAAATACACCAAGGCGAAAATCTTTTCGCAGATCGGCAAGAAAACCGAGCTCTTCCTGCGCTTCTCGACGGTGGCCGGCGAACGCGGCGCGGCTGACGCCGAGCGCGATATTCGCGGCACGGCCATTAAGTTTTATACCGAAGAAGGCAACTGGGATCTGGTCGGCAACAATACGCCTGTCTTTTTTCTGCGCGATCCGTTGCGTTTTCCCGGGCTGAACCGCGCGGTTAAACGCGATCCGCGCACCAACCTGCGCAGCGCCAAAAACAACTGGGACTTCTGGACTTCGCTGCCCGAAGCGTTGCACCAGATCACCATTACCATGAGCGACCGCGGCATACCCACAAGCTACCGCCATATGCACATGTTCGGCAGCCATACCTTCAGTATGATCAACGCGCGAAACGAACGCTTCTGGGTCAAATTCCACTTCCGTACTCAGCAGGGCATAAAAAATCTGACCGATGCCGAGGCCGAGGCGGCGATCGGCAAATGCCGCGAGAGCCATCAGCGCGACCTCTACGACGCGATCGAACGCAAGGATTTTCCGCGCTGGACGCTGTTCATCCAGGTCATGCCCGAGAAAGACGCGGCCAAGATATCCTACAATCCGTTCGACCTGACCAAAGTCTGGTATCACAAGGATTTCCCACTCATCGAGGTCGGCGTTCTTGAGCTCAACAGGAATCCGGAAAATTATTTTGCCGAGGTCGAACAGTCGGCCTTTAACCCCGCGAATATTGTGCCCGGCATCGGTTTCTCGCCGGACAAGATGCTGCAGGGGCGGCTCTTCTCCTATGGTGACACCCAGCGTTACCGCCTCGGCGTCAACCATCACCAGATTCCGGTCAACGCGCCGCGCTGTGCGACAAACATCTACCATCGCGACGGTGCCATGCGCGTTGACGGTAACCAGGGCGGAACCCTTGGTTATGACCCGAACGGCTATGGCGAATGGCAGGACCGGCCGGAGCTGCGCGAACCGCCGCTGGCGCTCGACGGCGCCGCGGACCACTATCCCCAGGATGACGATTATTATACACAGCCGGGCAAGCTCTTCCGTCTGATGAACGACGCGCAACAACAGGCGCTCTTCGACAATACGGCGCGGGCCATGGGCGACGCGCCCCGGGAAATCAAAATCCGTCATATCGGCAACTGCCTTAAGGCTGATCCTGCCTACGGCGAAGGCGTCGCCAAGGCCTTGGGCATCGGGACAAATGAAACGAAATGATGGTGAATGGCAACAGGGGCATCCGGGCCGACGCGCCTGGCATACGACGGCAAGGCGCGCCGGAATAACCGCGCATCCGGAGTGCACGGGGCTGCAAACCATTTTTACGAGTTCATCAAAATTAGTCTTGACATCTCTTTTACGGTTGTGTTAGGCAAGTGCCAAATGTGAAGGAAGGTTTATCGGATAATGGTAAAAAGTTTTTTCAACAGCAACTGGTGGTGGCAGGCGATGAATGTCTGCCCGTAGGCTCCTGTAAGTTACCGAGCATGGGCAGGGAGGCTCCTTCCCGTGACTCGTCAATGGATTAGAAATGCCATGGGAAGAAAATCCCATGGCATTTTTTTTGGCCCCGGCTTGGACCGGGCGCTAAAATCGTTTGCTGAAAGGAACCCGAGAATCATTCTTGTAAAGGAGAAAAAAGAGATGGAACAGGTCAAAACGTTATTGGAAGATCATGAAATACCCAGGCAGTGGTACAATGTCATGGCGGATATGCCCACGCCGATGAAACCGCCCCTGCACCCCGGCACGCATCAGCCGGTCACGCCGCAGGATCTGGCGGCTATTTTCCCTATGAACATCATCGAGCAGGAAGCCTCCGCCCGGCGCTGGATTGACATTCCCGACGAGGTCCTGCAAAAATACGTTCTGTGGAGGCCGTCTCCCCTTTACCGGGCGCGCAATTTCGAAAAACTGCTGGGCTGTCCCGTGCAGATTTATTATAAAAATGAAGGCGTCAGCCCTGCCGGATCGCACAAACCTAATGCGGCGGTTCCGATGGCCTACTATAACCGGGAGGCCGGAACTAAGCGCATGACCACGGAAACCGGCGCAGGTCAGTGGGGAAGCGCCCTGGCGATGGCCTGCCAGATGTTTGATCTGGCGTGCCGGGTTTACATGGTCAGGGTCAGTTATGAACAAAAACCATACCGCCGTCTGATGATGAATACCTGGGGAGCGGAATGCATTTCCAGTCCCAGCAATCTGACCGAGATCGGACGCGATGTTTTGGCAAAACACCCGGATACTCCCGGTTCCCTGGGCATTGCCATCAGCGAAGCCATTGAAGATGCGGTGAGCAGCCCGAACACGCACTATGGCCTGGGCAGCGTGTTGAATCACGTGATTCTCTACCAGTCGATTATCGGTCTGGAAGCGCAGAAGCAAATGCAAAAGCTTGGCCTTTATCCCGATGTGGTCATGGGCTGCTGCGGTGGCGGGAGCAACTTTGCCGGCATTTCCACGCCGTTTGTCTGCGACAAGATCCACGGCAAGAATGTGAAGATTGTCGGAGCGGAGCCCATGTCCTGTCCCAGCATGACCAAAGGCCCGTTCGCCTACGATTTCGGAGACCTGGCCAAATCCACGCCGCTGCTTCCGATGTACACGCTGGGCCACGACTACATCCCCGCGCCGATTCACGCGGGCGGTCTGCGCTATCACGGCATGGCGCCCATCGTCAGCCATCTGGTCCGGGAAAAACTGATTGAGCCCAGAGCCTACGATCAACTCAAAACCTTCGATGCGGGCGTCAAATGGGCCCGTTCCGAAGGCTTCATTCCCGCGCCGGAAACCAACCACGTTCTGGCCGCTGTTGTGGATGAAGCGATGCGTGCCAAAGAAGAAGGAAAAGAAAAGATCATTCTCTTTAACTGGAGCGGCCACGGCCTGGTGGATCTGGTCTCCTATGATGCCTACCTGTCGGGCAAACTGGAGGCCTACGAACTGCCGGATCACGAAATCGAGAGAGCCCTGAAAGCCATTAAGGATTTCCCAAGGCTGTAAGGACTTCAATGATATGATGCAGGGAACGATTCGAACCACCCTTGCGGGCGGCAGGCCGTTTCCTACGAAAGCCGTCAGGGAAATAAAATTTCTTGACGGTTTTTCTTTTTTTCGTCAAGCTGACGTGCAATGAAAACCCCGCATGATCATAAAATCACCCGCTGCCCCAAATTGGGCGACGAAATGACATTTGCCTACTGTTTGCGGGAATCGGGGGATCTGCCCTGCGCGCGGATTATTTTTTGCTGGCAAGCCGCTTTTGATGTGGCGTCGCTGCTTGAGGAAAACCTGACGCAGGAGGAGCGGAAACGCTTTGCGGAGGCGCAGCCCAAAGACAAGGTGGTCAGTTTGATTGAAATTCTGGAGAAAGCAAAGAGGCGAACATGAAAAATCTGGATTTATTCAGCCAGAGAACTCCGGATGACGCATTGGACACTGCGCCGCTGGCCGAAAGAATGAGGCCGCTTGCGCTCGCCGATTACATCGGTCAGCCGCACCTGGTCGGCGAGGGGACGCTGCTGAGGCGCTCCATCGCGGAGGACAAACTTTTTTCGATGATTTTCTGGGGGCCGCCCGGCTCCGGGAAAACCACGCTGGCCAGAATCCTGGCAAATGAAACCAAAGCCTGCTTTATCAGTTTTTCCGCCGTCCTTTCCGGGGTCAGGGAAATCCGGCAGGTGATTGACGACGCCCGGGATCTCTGGGAAGCCAAAAAGCGGAAAACCATTTTGTTTGTCGATGAAATCCACCGCTTCAACAAAGCCCAGCAGGACGCTTTCCTGCCGCACGTGGAAAGCGGATTGATCACGCTGATCGGCGCAACCACGGAAAATCCCTCTTTTGAAGTCATCGCGCCGCTTTTGTCCAGAACGCGCGTGATGCTGCTCAAACAGTTCACGGAAGAAGACCTGATGGCCATCCTGAAGCGCGCGCTTTCCGATCCGCAAAGGGGGTTGGGTGAATTCGCCATTCAAATCGACGATGAAGCCTTACAGTTTATCGTCGGGATTTCCGACGGCGACGCCCGAACGGCCTTGAACAACCTGGAGGCGGCGGCCTCGATGGTCCAGTCGCTGCCCGGGGAGGAACGAACGATCACGGCGAAATCCGCCGAAGAGGCGCTGCTGAAAAAAGCCCTTCTATACGACAAGGACGGAGAGGAGCATTACAACCTGATTTCGGCCTTTCATAAAAGCATGCGCGGAAGCGATCCGGACGCAACCCTTTACTGGCTGGGCCGCATGCTGGCCGCCGGAGAGGACCCGCTTTACATTCTGCGGCGCATGGTGCGTTTTGCCTCCGAAGATATCGGCAACGCCGATCCCCATGCCTTGGTGCTGACGATGGCTGCCCAGCAGGCGTTTCATTTCATCGGCCTGCCGGAAGGCGAGCTGGCCATCGCGCAGGCGGCCGTTTATCTGGCTGTGGCGCCCAAAAGCAACTCTCTGTACACCGGCTACGGACAAACCAGGGACTTAATTAACAAAACCGGATATCTTCCCGTTCCCCTGCACATCCGCAACGCTCCGACCAAACTGATGAAGGATCTGGCCTACGGCAAAGACTACAAATACGCGCACGACTATTCCGATGCCTATGTTCCGCAGGAGTATTTTCCGGATAAGCTCCAGGGAAAAGTGCTCTACTCTCCGACCGAGGCCGGATACGAAAAAATCATCAAAGAGAGAATCGCCGAATGGCGGCGCCGGAAAACCGAAGCAAAGAAGGGATCGGAGGAATAAAAAATAAAAAACGGGAGGCTGGTTGAGAGCCTCCCGTCAGGAGAGAAGAGTGAAGGCTTGGTTGCCTTCTCTGGTTATTTTGCTGTCGGCTAATCATGCCCGTAATATTTTAGTCGACACTATTCCTTTTTCTGAACCATTATGAAGCAGATACTGTGCCAGAGTAGGAATCGAATCGTAAGTTATTGATATAAAAGACTTTTAACGAATAAGCCCCGTTTGCCTCCCCGTCTGCGATCCGGCGGATTCGGTAAAAATGTCGAACCGGTTTTGGTTCGACATCAATTTAATCGAATAATAACAAGCAGATAGGCTGGATACATTTTTTGTCATCTTTCGACAAAAATGTCGGTTTTTGCCTTCATTTATCGTTGACTTTTACAGGAAAAAACCCGATGATGCTCGGCAAGTGTCCATGACAGTGAAGAAGCGTCCGTTAAATTTTTGTAAAACAAGGATATGATGTTGCTTTTTCAAAAAACGAAAACAATCACCCGGCGTGGCGCACATTCGTATAACGGAAATTTTCTTCAACCGCTGGCTGTCGGTATTGTGTCGGCAATCCTGGTCGCTCTGATTCTGGTGATGGGCTATCTGGATATTCGTCGTAACGAAACCAACCTGGTCGGATTTATGGAAGATCAGGCCCTGACTACCATCAGCGTCCTTTTGCGCCAGACGGAAGATAATCTGAAAAGCATCGCCGCCGCCAAAGGGAAAATGCCGTCGCATCTCAAAACCGCCAAAGAAGCGGAATCCGCCTATTCCATCCAGCTGGTTTACGATGCCATCACCAAACTGGGGCAGCAAATCGACGAACAGTGGAAAAAGAAATTGCTGAGCAACGACTACCTTCGCGAGTTTGCGGCCCATAATAATTTTTGGTACGTGGCCATTCTGAATATGCGCGGTGATCTCCTTTATCAGAGCGGTCCCCTGAAAACCGACATGCTGCCGAAAAGCGATTTGACCGTCAAGGGGCGTAAGGCTACAACTATTGAATTGCTGGAAAAAATCCGCATCAAACAGGACATCGGCTACGTCGGCATGAAGCTCGGGGGAGGAGGCGGGATTGCCGTCTTCTGCCTGGACCGGCAGGGCAGACTGTACTGGAGCCTGAAAGTCGCCGTCGAAAGGGCCATGAGCAAAATGGGCGAAGGCCACGGCATTACTTACCTGCAAGTTTTCAATGATCAGAAAATCCTGCTGGGGAATAGCGGAGAATTACCGGCCGGCTTGACCAGCAGGGATCTCAATGATCAGGAAATGACAAAAGGGAAAAAAAGAATTCTCAGCAGGAAGGTGGACCGGCAGGGAATCAAGATTCTGGATGTGGCCGCCCCCTTCATCATGGAAAACCCCTACCTGCCAAAAGAAAAGATCGCCGGGATTGTCCGCATCGGCCTGGACCGCGGCTCCATGGACAAGATTATTGCCGAAAACCGGAAGAATATTTTTATTTTCATGCTGTTTGTCGCCGGCATCGCTCTTTTGTCCATGTGGCTGCTCTACCATGATCAGAACCGGCATCTGGCAGGTATTATCGACATGGAGCGCCGGCTGGAAAAAGCGGAACGGCTTTCTTCTCTGGGGCAATTGGCCGCGGGGGTGGCGCACGAAATACGCAATCCGCTCAACGCCATCAGCATGGCGACTCAGCGTCTGAAAAGAGATTTCATTCCCCCGGATGCCGTAAAGGCCCGGGAATTTACAAATCTTTCTACGGTCATCCGCGATGAAATCCGCCGTCTCAACGGGATCATCGAAGAGTTTCTTTCTTTTTCCAAGAGCAGAAGGTTGGAATTGAGCAATTTCTCCGTAACGGAAGTTCTGCAAAAAATTGTCCATCTGATGTCGGAAGAAGCGGCTTCGAGAAACATTACGCTGGAAACCGGGTGGCGGCTCTTCCCCGCCGTCATTCCCATGGACATCAATAAGCTCCAGCAGGCCTTTTTAAACTTTATGAAAAACGCCATGGAATCCATCGGCGACCGGGGCAAAATCACCATTACCGTCAGCCGGGAGGGCAAAAAACACGTTTTGGTAAGCATCGCGGACACTGGCTGCGGCATGACTCCGGAGGAAATCGAAAAAGTTTTCAGTCCGGAATACACGACCAAGGAAAAAGGCCTGGGGCTGGGCATTCCTCTGGCCGCGGAGATTATCCGCGGCCACGGCGGCGACGTTCGCGTGATCAGCCGCCCGGGTGAGGGAACCACGTTTGAAATTGTGCTGCCGGTCGAAAAAATAAGCGACAAAACCTGATTGCCAAGGACAGAACGCCATGTCGAAATTACATATCCTGATTGTGGAAGACGGCCGATCCCAGCGGGAAATGCTTCGGGATTTTCTCATTTCCGAAGGGCACCGGGTCATGGAGGCGGAAAATGGCGAAGAGGCGGTTACAATGGTCGCCAGCCATCATTATGACCTGATCCTTCTGGATTACAAAATGCCCGGCATGGACGGGCTGGCCGTTCTCAAGGAAGTAAAAAGAATCAATCACGAGATCGATGTCGTGATCATCACCGCGTACGGAACCATCGAAACCGCCGTGGAGGCGATCAAGGCGGGGGCCGTGGATTATATCACGAAACCGATTGAACTGGAGGAGCTGCTGATTCTCGTGGACCGCGTGGCGGAGCGCCGCGGGCTGATCCGTGAAAATGATCTTCTGAAACAGGAACTGGGCAAGACCGGCGTCACTGCGGAAAAAATCATTTACCAAAGCGCCGGCATGGTGGAGCTGATGAACATGGCCAGCCGCGTTGCGCCCAGCCGGGCCACCGTGCTGATTTCAGGGGAAAGCGGCACGGGCAAGGAGCTTCTGGCGAGGCTGATTCATCAGTTGAGTCCGCGGGCTTCCAGGCCCATTGTCGTGGTGAACTGCGGCGCCCTGCAGGAAAATCTGCTGGAGAGCGAACTGTTCGGCCACGAAAAGGGCGCTTACACCGGCGCCGGTTCACGGCGCATCGGCCGCTTCGAAGAGGCGGACGGCGGCACGCTTTTCTTGGACGAAATCGGCGAGCTGAGTCCCGCCATTCAGGTGAAACTCTTGCGGTTTTTGCAGGAGAAAGAATTTTCGCGTCTCGGCAGCAATGCCAGCATTTCCGTGGACGTCCGGATCATCAGCGCCACCAACCGCGATCTGGAGGCGCGTGTCCGGGAGGGGGCCTTCCGCGAGGATCTTTTTTACCGGTTGAAAGTGGTGGCCATGTCCCTTCCGCCGCTTCGGGAAAGAAAGGAAGATCTGCCGGCGCTCTTGAATCATTATCTGGAAAAATTTTCCCTGGAAAACGCGAAGAGTTTCAAGGGCATCACCGCGGAGGCCAGGGATTTGCTTTTGAAATACGACTATCCGGGCAATATCCGGGAACTGGTCAACATCATGGAACGGGCCGTCGTTATCGCCCGCAACGACTATATCACCGTAAGCGATTTACCCTTTCAGTACGGTTCTTTTTCCGGGGCGCCGGCTGGCACGCTGCGGGATTCCGTCGAAGAGCTGGAAAAGCGCCTGATTGGCGAAGCCCTGGTAAAGGCAGCCGACAACCAGACCAAAGCCGCGGAATCTTTGGGCATGTCGGAAAGAATGCTTCGGTACAAGCTGAAGAAATACGATTTGAAAAACTAAGAGAGCCGGTGGAAACGCCCCGGAGACGGCATTATCCGGCCGCGGACTCCCGGAGGCCCGATTCAATGACACGGCGCGCCCGGTCCATCAGTTCGTCCAGGTTGTCATCCGTGTAGTCCGCGGTATCGATCGGCGGGTGGATCATCATATGCGCCCGCCCGGGAAAAAGATCGGTGGAATCCGTCGGCAGAATATCGCGCGTGCCGACGATGGTGATGGGCAAAATCGGCAGCCGGAGATCCACAGCCATTTTAAAGGCCCCCTTTTTAAAGACGCCCAGCCGGCCGTCCCTGCTTCTGGTGCCTTCCGGAAAGAAAATGACCGATGTGCCGTTGACGATCTTTTCTTTTGCCGCGCCAAGCGAGGCGAGGGCCTTTTCACGGTTGGACCGGTCGATGAAAATATGCCCTACTTTTTCGCAGCCGATTCCGATGCCCGGCACTTTTCTCAATTCCTGCTTCATCACCCATTTGAAATCGATTCCCAGCCAGCCGTACAGGACGAAGATGTCGTATTGGCTTTGATGGTTGGCGACAATGACGTAGGACTGCGTTTTGACGATGTTGTTTCTTCCCGTGACCCGAACCCGCATCGGCGTGAGATAGCCGTTGAGACGGGCCCAGATCGTCCCGCAGATGAAGCTGGTGATCCGGGGATTCGTGACGACGGCCAGCACCATCGTCAGGGCGCCGAAAAAGAGAGTGGAGACCGCCAGATACGGAGCAAAAATCAGCCACTTGTAGGGCTGATACAAGATTCGCAGCATGTTATTCACCGTTTTCTTTCCCCAGTCAAAGTACGAAGCAATGTTTTGTCGAACGGCTCAATAAGGTTTGACCCGGGTCTGCCCGCGGCGTTATCCCACTACCGGTTTTCGTAGTGTTTTTTCATGCCGCACAGCATCGTGTAGTGCTGTCTTTCCTCTTCAATGATTTTGTCGATGGCTTCGTGCTGTGCCGCGGGGACCAGGTTTTTGATTTCATGGTAGTAAAGGACTGAATCCAGTTCGCGCTGCATCGCAAATTCAAAGGCGCCCACCGTGTCCGTCACCTTTGCGAGCTGCCGGTCCATGACTTCTTTGGTAAAAATCAGGTTGTTGTCCACATAGTTGCGCAGATAGGCGCTGTATTCTCCGGCATACTGTTCCGGCGGATTGTATTTTTCCATGGTGGCGAAAAACTTTTCAAACGTGCGTTTGTGCGCGGCTTCCGCCAGTGCGAGCTGGGAAAAGAGTTTTTTCGCATCTTCCTGCCGGGCGATCTGTTCGGCGAAATTATAAAAATTGATTCCATTTTCCTCAATTCTAATCGCCACTTCGACGATGTCACTTGCTGAAAATACCTGCATGGGGTTTCCTCCTGAAAGAATATGATTACGTCTGAAAACTGAACATATTTTAACGGCGATTGCAACCTTTTTGGCGATTTTTCAAATCCATTTTTTCCTGCGGGACAACAGGAGCATTCCCAGGGCGATGATCAACAGGAAGCCAGGGACGGCAAAGAAGTCCAATCACCGGCCCAGCTCCTTATTTCTTTGTGACGCGGACAATCACCCGGACCTGCGCGGATTTTCCATCCGGGAAAGAAGCTCCGGGAACGGCGTTGACCTTCAGCGTCGTCGTCACGGAGGAAGTGATGTTTTGCAAATCGACCGGCTCCGTTTCCAGCCGCATGCCGCCGGGATTCATCCGGGGGTTCAGCTTCACCGGGAGCGCGGCCGGTTTCACGGATATTTTCTGCAGGACCAGATGATCCGGCAGCCGGTTGACCGTTGCGACGTGGACCGGCAGATGCGCGTCAACCTGCTGTGACGCGAAAACCTTGACATTGGCGGGGCTGATCTTGGCAATCGACAAGCCCGGTGGCGCGTTTGCCATGTCCCGGGTCAGGGGAAACTCCTGTTTTCTCAGGGTCAGCCCGGACAAATCCAGGGAGAGCTTCAGCGAATCCTCATTCATCAGCCGGAAGGCCTGTTCGGGCCCCTGCAGGGTCAACCTGATGTCCTTGATCTGCGGTTCGTCAAGCTGCCAGCCGGCCGGCAGATTTTTATACTCGAGGGGAACGAAAAAGTCGCGGCGCACCGTATCCCGCTGATAGCCGAAGGTCGCCCACAACAAACAGGCCAGGCCGACGGCGATCAGTTTTTCCTTTGTGTTTTCGCGAATCCAGGCCCAGACAGGCCTTTTTTGCGGCGCGGGCCGGTATTTTGCGTAATACTGCTCCAGGACCTCGTGAAGCGTCGAAGCGCCGGGGACGACGGAAAGCGACTCTCCCTCGGAAACGGAGATGCTGCCGCGCTCTTCGGACACGACAACGCACAAGGCGTCCGAGCGCTCCGTCAGCCCCAGTGCGGCCGTGTGGCGCAGGCCCATGTTTCCACGCCGGGCGGTATTAACGGACAGGGGCAAATGACAGCCGAACATCGCCACGCGGTCATCCTTGAGAACCACCGCCCCGTCGTGACCCGGGGAATGGGGATCGAAAAGGCTTTCCAGAAGCGGTCCACTGACGGCACCGTGCAAAGCAACGCCGCCGGTCAAATGACGGTCCAGCGGATCATTTCCCTGGATGACCATCAGAGCGCCGACGCGCTTCTTGGCAAGATTGCCTGCGGTTTCCGCGATAACCTCCGCGGTTTTTTCCAGCCGGGACAGGGGCGGTGTCTCCTTGTGCAGCGCCCCGAGCATGGCGATGCGCTCAAAGAAGCCGCGCAGGTCTTCCTGAAAGATCACTACCAGCACGAACAGCAAAATGGCAAAAAACCCCTGGAGCACAATCACGGTAAGATAAAGCTGAAAAAACCGGGCGGCCAGATATACGCCGCCAAGAAGCAGGATGCCGATCAGGACAAATCGCGACGCCCTGGTTTTGAACCACATCGAGAGGGCGAAAATCATCCCGGCGATAATCGCCATGTCCAGGATGTCCTGAATTCGTATGTTCTTGATGACGGATGCAGCGGCGTTGACCCAATCCATGACGGCGCGTTTCCAGTTTGAAAGATATGATGTTTCTTTATAACGGCATTCGCCGGCGGATGTCAAGGAGCAAGGCGAAAAAACGCCTTCCGGAAGAGGGGAGACGGACTTGCGGGAAGAACAGGCGCCGAGAAAGCCGGCCCGGCCCGGCGCAGCCAGCGGCGAAAAAAAACAATTTTCCCCGAAGGGACGCCTGGAAATTCCGTCTTCGGGGAAAAAACTGCGGTTTAATAGTATTTCCCCGCGATGTAGTCGCTCAGCTGGTTAATGAGAAAATCTTTGTTGGAGATAACCAGCTTCAGGACGTCGCCGATGGAAATGATGCCGACGAATTTGGACTTTTCAAACACCGGAAGATGCCGGACATGCTTTCCCGTCATCAGGACCATTGCATCTTCCACGGTGGTATCCGGGGTGACGGAGAACAAATGGGAAGACATGGCTTCCTTGACCAGGGTCTTCTTGGAGGTTTTCCCCTGAAGGATAATTTTTCTGGCATAGTCTCTCTCCGAAAAGATACCCACCACCTTATTGTTTTCCATAACCACCAGAGCGCCGATTTCCTTCTCGTTCATTTTTTCCAGGGCTTCATATACGGTTGCCTTGGGAGAAATCGTCTGAATCTTGCCGTCCTTCGTCCTGAGAATGTCCCTGACATAGTTCATAGTCGCCTCCTGTGTTGGCTTGCAAAATTTGTCCTCATCTTAATATATGTGCGCTTAAAAATAAAGGTGAAAATGCACGGGGAAAAGAAGGAGCGCGGTTTTTCCCGGCGCGGCGCTACAGAGGCCGGGCAACCAGGATGCCGGTAAGGTTCCCGCGGCGGCGCAGGTATGCAGGAAGCGTTTCGATGGAAACCGCCACAGCGCCTTCCCGGCGCGAGGCGTGCAGCAGGCGCAGGCGGCCGCGTTCGCGGACGGCAAATCCGACATGCGCCACATCCAGTCCTTCCTGGTTTGTCGTAAACGCGACGATGTCTCCCGGCTGAATGCCGTCCTGCATTTGGGAGACCCGTTTGCTGCCGATTGTGTAAAATGACCTGCGTGACAGCCTTCTCTCCGTTTGCCGCATTTGTTCCGTCCGGGTTTGACGGGACAGAGCGGCGTACCGTTCGCTGTGGGTCGTTATGAAATGAATTTCTTTTCGCTCTCGTACGCCGCCCAGAAGCCTTGATATGTCCCTGAGCACCTTTTTTTTCTGATTATCGGCGAGCCAGTCCGTAAAGTAGTGGAGGCGGGAGGCGTAGCCGTCGATTTTTCCCCCGCGGTAGCGAATGTGCCGGAGGTTCCTGCGGAATTCCGGCGCGCTGAACTTTCCGGATGCGGCGCACCGGACCAGAGCCAGCACGGTTTCCACAAAGGTGGTGCAGTCAAACGCGCGAAGATTGACGATCAGCTTTTCGCGGCCCGTTTTTTCCAGTGTGCCTTCCTGGTAAGGCACGCCCAGGAAAAAGCGGCCGGTTTCAACAACCAGGTCCCCCGGGGAAAAATTCCGTTTCCGCGCCTTTGGACGCGTCTGGTTTTTGGGGTTTTCTGCCGGTGTTTTCATCTGTTGCCACAAGGTTTGACGGGATCCGCCGGTCCCGGTATCCGGTTTTTATTTTTTGATTTTCAGATGCGTCTGCAGATACGTTTTAAAGGCGGCAAAATCTCCGGGCATGTTGATGGCGCTTCCCTCCCGGACGACCAGCCCCTGCATGCTTTCCGGCGGCTCAGGGTCGATTCCCAGCAGGTCTTTGGTTTCATCCGGAAACTTTGCCGGATGGGCGGTTTCCAGGCAGATGGCCAGCCTCGCGTCGCCGGTTTTTTTCTGGTAGGCCGCAAATCCCGCCCAGCCGACCGCTCCGTGCGGCTCCAGAATCACGCGGTAGCGCTCATACACGCTTTTGATGGTTTGCCGGGTTTCCCCGTCGCTGACGCTCACGGAAAAAATGCGGCGCCGCATTTCATCCAGGTCGGGATAGCGGTGAACTGTGCCCGTGCGGTCGACGGTGCCCCCGTATAATTCAAAGAATCGCGCCAGATTGCTGGGATGCCCCACGTTCATGGCGTTGGAAATGCAGGCGCGCGACGGCGACACTTTCGTATAAGTTCCGGTTTCCAGAAAAGCGGGAAACTCGTCATTTTCATTGGTGGGCATGATCAGTTTTGCCACCGGCAATCCCATCCGGCGTGCGTATTCGCACCCCAGGGCGTTTCCGAAATTGCCGGAGGGAACGGAGACCGCCGCTTCCTCGCCTGCGCCGGCCAGTTGGGCGTAAGCATAGATGTAGTAAACGATCTGCGGCAGAATGCGCCCGAAGTTGATCGAATTGGCCGACGACAGATTGAACCGGGCCAGATCTTTGTCGGCAAACGCTTCTTTGACCAGGTTCTGACAGTCGTCGAATTTTCCGTCAACGCACATGGCCCGCACGTTACCGCCTATGGTGTCGAGCTGCTTTTTCTGCATCAGGCTAACTTCATCCGCCGGATACAGGATGATGACGTCTATGCCGTCAACGCCCTTGTAGGCTTCTCCCACCGCGCTTCCTGTATCGCCGGAAGTCGCCACCAGAATATTGAGTCTCTCCCCTTCGGGTCGGCAGTGGCTCATGAGCCGGGCCATCATCCGGGCGGCAAAATCCTTGAAGGACGCCGTGGGCCCCTGGTCCAGCCGGAGGATGAAGGCGCGCGGATAAACCGCTTCCAGCGGGACGGGATAATTGTAGGCGTCCCTGACAATCGTCTCCAGAACGCCGGACGAAAATTCATCAGACAGAAACGCCCGGGCGACCAGCAGCGCGGCCCGCCAGTAAGGCTGGTCGCGAAGCGCAATAATATCCTTCATGGAAAGCTGTGGAATAGCGTCGGGAACAAACAAGCCTTCATCCGGCGCCTGCCCCGCGAGCAGCGCTTCCCGGAAAGACACGCTTCCGGTAAAGGGCGTAATTCCCGCAGTCTGTTTTACATGGCGATTGGTGCTGTAATAACGAATGGACATGCCCGGTATCCTTTTCAAAGGTGATTCCCTATAATCTGAATGGCGCAAATAAATCAACAAAAAACAATACCCTCCTGCCGGGTTGTTGCCTGGGCGATCTGTCGGAGCGGTCAGGAAAAGCGTTTTGTATTATCCGGAGAGCCTGCGGACCCTCCGGCAGCCTATCGGACAAACCGGCTGTTCGGATTCAGGGCCGTTATCTTTTCCGAAATCCATTTGGAAAATAACGGCTTCTATGCTAAAAAATCAAACGCTTCAAGCAAAGGAGCGCAAATGATTTTTTGGGTTGAGGAACTATGGAAGAAAAAAAATCCGTTCGTTTGAGCCAAACCGTATCGAGTGCGGGTTGAGCCTGCAAGATCGGTCCGGGGGACCTGTCTGACATTCTCAAAGATTTGCCGTTTGTTTCCGATCCGAAACTGGTGACCGGGTATGAACATGCGGAAGACGCGGGCGTGTATAAAATTTCCGACGACCTGGCGCTGGTGCAGACCGTAGATTTTTTCACGCCGACGGTGGATGATCCTTTCACCTTCGGTCAGATTGCCGCAGTCAACGCCCTCAACGATATCTACGCGATGGGGGGCGCGCCCCTGACCGCCATGAACATCGTCTGTTTTCCCATCAAGACCATGGACAAATCGGTACTGCGCGATGTTTTGCTCGGGGGGCTGGATAAGATGCGCGAAGCGGGTGTGCTGCTCGTCGGTGGCCACAGCGTGGAAGACAACGAAATCAAATACGGCCTGTCGGTGACCGGCACGGTTCATCCGGACCGCGTTCTTTTCAATCGCGGCGCCCGCGCAGGCGATAAACTCATTCTGACCAAGCCGCTGGGCACGGGCATCGCCGCGACGGCCATCAAGGCGGGGGTGGCCGCCCCGGGCCTGATCGAAGAGGCTACGCGCTGTATGACAACGCTCAATAAAAAAGCCGCTGATCTGATGATCGCCGCGGGGGACATCCATTCCTGCACGGATATCACCGGATTCGGTTTCCTCGGACACGCCTGTGAAACCATTGAAGGCAGCGATATCGGCCTGCGGATCCGGGCAGACCGGATCCCGATTCTGGAGGGTGTGCGGGATCTGGTGGAATCCGGCTACCTTCCCGGCGGTCTTTACCGCAACCGGAACTACCGCCTGCGCCAGGTGGAAAAGGTGTCTTCCTGTCCGGACTGGATTTTTGATGTGGGCTTCGATCCGCAGACGGCGGGCGGTCTGTTTTTCAGCCTGCCGGCCGCCAAGGCGGCGCCTCTTGCGGAGGCCATGCGCCGGGCGGGCATCAGGGACGCGGCCGTCGTTGGCGACGTCGTGGCCGATCATCCGGGTAAAATTTTCTTGGAGTGAGGTCTATTGCATCGTTTGCCCTTCAAAAGTGAGACGCAGCAGAATGTCAAAAAGCTCCTCGAGCTCGCGCGTCCGGACGATTCGCTGCTTGTGCTGATGCACGACAGCCCCGACCCGGACGCGATCGCTTCGGCCATGGCGCTTCGAGAAATCCTCCTGCGTACCAAAGGACTGTCCAAATGGGTTTTTGCGGCGACGGAGCCGATCCGGCGACAGCAGAACCGGGAACTGGCGCAGGCGATGCGCCTCAACATCCGGCCGCTTGTCCAGGTCGATGCCGCCCAATACCGGCTTGTTGCGCTGGTGGACGCGCAGCCTTCTTTTTTTGGAGAGGCCCTTGCGTTTCCCCGGCCGAGCATTGTCATGGATCATCATCCCCGCGAGGGCGACTGGCAGGCCGAGCTTGCCGATATCCGGCCTTCTTACGGGGCGCTTTCAACGATTTTAACGGAATACCTCCTGGCCGCGCGGGTGCGCATTTCCCGCAATCTGCACACGGCGCTGCTTTACGGCATCAAGACGGACACGGATAATTTCGACCGCGAGACGCTGGCCGAAGACATCCGCGCCTACACGTATCATTCCCGGCACGCCAATCTGCGGCTGATCCGCCGGATCGAGCTGAATCAGACGCCGCGCAGCTATCTGAAATATTTCGATCATGCCTTTCACTCCATGACCCATTTCCGCGGCCGCCGCGTCGGTTTTCTGGGGCACGTGGAAAGTCCGGATGTCTGTGTGCAGGTGGCGGATTTTTATCTGCGCGTGATCGGAACCTCGTATGTGGTTGTCGCGGGGATCGTGAACGACCGGCTGGTCATTATTTTCCGGGGCGACGGCTACCGCCAGGACTGTGGCGCGATGGCGCAGCAAGCCTGCGGCCGGATCGGCCAGGGAGGCGGACACCGCAGCGCCGCGCGACTGGAAATTCCGCTGGACGTTCTCAGGGCGGAGCTGAAAGGGGACTTATCCCCGCAGAGCGTGGATCGCTTTCTTCGCCAGTGCCTGAGAAAAAGCGCTCCGCGCAAAGAGCCGCCGCCGGCTGAAAACGTGAAGGAGAAAACATGAGAGATATCGGGTTTCACAAGGAAACGGTCACCGGGCGGTACCTCAATCCCTTTGACGGATTTGCGCCCAAAGACATGACCATTGAAGAGCGGTACGACGAAACCACCGGCGTGGCCAGCCGCATTCTTCCTTACCGTGTAAGGCCGGCCCGGAAGCCGGACACCGCCGTCTATCTGGAAAAATCGCCGGAATCGATCTGTCCGTTTTGCCCGGCGCTCTTTGACAAAATGACGCCCCGGTTCACGCCGGACATCATCGAAGGCGGAAAATTCACCAAAGGCAGCGCTTTCCTGTTTCCCAACGCTTTTCCTTACGATGCGACCAACACGGTGGCGATCTTTTCGCAGCGCCACTTCATGGGGCTGGATCAACTGACGCCCGACGCCATGCGCGACGGCTTTGCCGTCTGCCGGGACTACTTTTACCGGATGGCCGAACTGCAGAAAGGGTATCAGTACGGTTCGATCAACTGGAATTACATGCCGCCTGCAGGCGGCGGACTGATTCATCCCCACCTGCAGACGATCGCGGGTAAAAAGCCGACCAATTTCATGCGGCGGCTGCTGGCCAGCGCTCAGAATTACGAAGCTGCCTCCGGCGGCGGCAATCTGTGGAGAAACCTGCTGGCCAGGGAGCAGGACGCGGGCGAGCGCTTCATCGCGTCCACCGGTGTTGTGTCATGGCTTGCCGCTTTCTCGCCCAAGGGCATGGCCGGGGAAGTTGATTTTTATTTCAGAGAGAAAACCTCGTTTTTTGATCTCACCCAGGCCAACTTTGAAGAGCTGCTCAAAGGGCTTTCCCGGGTTTTTCTACACATGTATATCAATAATTTCATGAGCTTCAATTTTTCCCTGTACGCGCCGCTGGCGCCGGAGAAAAACTTCTGGGTGCAGGGGAAAATTGTTCCGCGTTTCGAAATCAATCCCCTGGGCACCAGCGATTTGAATTATTTTGAAAAACTACACGATGAGATCATCTGTCCGATTGTGCCGGAGCAGTTGTGCAAAGAATTACAGGCGTATTTGCAGGAATAAATTTGACGGTGGGATTAGAAAACGTGCTGTTGCCTCTTATTGCTCAAGATGTGGTCAATAAAAAAGCGGCATTTCGATGCCGCTTTTTTTGGCCTTTTCGGACGGATATTTTCAATCGTCGCCGACACCTTTGACGGTTGCCGAAGCATCGGAGGAAGCCGAAGAACTTTCTGCCGTTTCCGCGCTTTTCGGTTTGGCTGCCTGAGGGGTTTTCCCCTTGTAGTCCGTCGCGTACCAGCCGGTGCCCTTCAGACTGAAGGATGAAAGCGACATCATTTTCTGAACTTTTCCCCGGCAGAACTTGCAGGTTTTCAAATCCGGCTCACTGATGCCCTGAAATGCTTCAAATTGCTTGCCGCATTTTTTGCACCGATATTCGTAGATAGGCATACATCAACCTCCTGAAATTAATTATAAAGATTGCTGATTTTATATTCACTGCTGAAGCAGTCCAAAACCATGTTCATATCCGTTTGCCTTGCCGGCTGCAGGGCGCTTCGGGTCAGGTTGTGGACGATTTTTTCTTCCTGTTCCTTTTCTTCCTGAGAAGCGCTGAAATCCGCGGCACCCGTTGAGAAGCGCAGCACATGAATCAATTCATGAACGGCGATATACAGCATCAAAGGGCTCAATTTGATGAAGGTGTTGGCGCGTTCCAGAGCATCCAGGATGATATGGTCCTGCAGGCATACCCGGTAAAACTCAAAATCTTTCTTTTCTTCCCGCCCGCCGTCGGACGGTTTTTCGCAGGAATATTTGCACAAATGAGCAAATGCGCCGTCATTTACTTCATGCTCTTCCAAAAAAGCAAGGGTTTTTACGTCGTATTTGTTTTTCCGCAGGTCATCTTCCGTCAGGCGAAAATGACGCAACACGAGCTTTTCAGCGTCGGAAAACGCCCCGGCCGCCACCGGTATCTGTGACGCGTTAAAATAGCGAATCATAAAAACACCTTATCTGCAGCTGCCCGATTTGGCGCTAGTATATGCATTGTCCCGGTTTGTGTCAATACGGACAGGGGCCATACCAAGGAAATGCTTGTCAAATAAGGCTGCCGGTGTTAGTATCCCAAACTCAAACCCAAACCGCCTTCAAAAGGCGATTTTCATCAAGGGAACATACCCATGAAGCAAACCGGAAATTGCCGGAATAAAAATGAAAACAACCAGGATGCCGCCTGGGGTTTGACCGCGCTTCGCCCTTTTGCTTTTATCGGCAGAACCGTATTGGGCTGGGTGGGTAACTTCGGGGCGGCGGCCATATTTCTGGGGATGGCGCTGTGGCAGATTTTCCGGAGGAAGCAATTTGCAAAGATAATCCGGCAGATTTACTATATCGGGGCCAGGTCCATCACGATCATCATGCTGGTAAGCCTGTTTACCGGGATGGTGCTGGGCCTCCAGTCCCACCACGCCCTGACGAAATTCGGCGCGGAGGGGGCGGTCGGTTCGCTGGTGGCCCTCTCGCTGATTATGGAGCTTGGTCCGGTGCTCACCGCCATCATGATTACGGCGCGGGCGGGTTCGGCCATTGCCGCCGAAATCGGCATTCAGCGCATCAGCGAGCAGATTGACGCCCTGCAGACGATGCGGATCAACCCGCTGCGGCACATCGTCAGCCCCAAGATTGCCGCTTCCATCATCAGCTTTCCCCTGCTCACGGCCGTGTTCGATCTGATCGGAATTCTGGGCGGCTATCTTTCCGCGGTTCTGCTTTTAGGTCTGAATTCGGGCGTTTACTGGCACAGCACGAGGGCTTACATGACCCTGGAAGATGTCACCAACGGTTTCGTCAAATCGATTGTTTTCGCGGTGATCGTCGCGACGGTTTGCTGCTACCAGGGGTATTTCGCGCATATGCGCCGGGACAGCCACGGTGCCCAGGCGGTGGGACTGGCTACTACATCGGCGGTGGTGACCTCCTGCGTCCTGATTTTGATTTCGGATTACGTTGTAACGTCCCTGCTGATTTAGAGAGAAAAGATGAAGACGCCTCTGATTGAATTTAAAGACGTGACCAAGTGCTTCGGCGATAAAATCGTTCTGGACCGTGTCAACCTCCGGATCTACGAAGGGGAGGTTACGACGATTATCGGTCTTTCCGGCTCCGGCAAAAGCGTGCTGCTCAAGCACATCATCGGACTTCTCCAGCCGGATGAAGGCGTGATCCTGTTTCGGGGAAAGCCGGTCTCCGCAATGAGCCGGTCGGATCTTGCGGGGTCCTTCCGCCAGATCAGCTATATGTTTCAGGGCAACGCTCTGTTCGATTCGATGACCGTTTATGATAATATCGCGCTGCCGCTTATCGAGACGACCCACTTGAAAAAAACGGAGATTCACCGCAAGGTCCTGGCCCGCATGAAACAGACAGAGCTGACGGAAGCGGCTGCCAAATATCCGTCGGAACTTTCCGGGGGCATGCAGAAAAGGGCCGCGCTGGCACGCGCCCTGATCACGGACCCGAGGATCGTGCTGTTCGACGAGCCGACCTCCGGGCAGGATCCCGTCCGGAAAAACGCCATCCTGAGCATGATTGCCCAGAACCAAAGAAAACTGAATTTCACCGCGGTTCTGGTCAGCCATGAAATTCCGGACGTGTATTTTATTTCCAACCGCATTCTGGCCCTGTACGATCATCGGATTGTTTTTCAGGGCACGCCGGAGGAGCTGGAAGATTTCAATCACCCGTTCATGGACGAAGTCATCAACTCTCTGGAAGGGCTGCAGAGGGAATTGACCGGTCTTTACTCCAAAAGGCAGTTTGAGATGCTCAACCATCTGCAGCTCAAAAGAAGAAAGGGCGGAGAAACCTTCTGCCTGGTGATTTTCAGCCTCAACGAGATCGACGCGATCGTTTCGCAAATCGGGCATGACGCGGCGCAGGAGATCCTGCGGCACATGGGACTGTTTATCGATCGGCACTTCGGCGCCACCGGGGGGATTTCCACAAGGCGCGCCACCAACGAGATTCTGACCATGCTCCCCTATTCCAGCCTTGCGGAAACGGAAAAAATCATGGAAGATTTCATCGCGGATTTTAACAGGCAGGCCGTTCCCTCGCTGGAAGAGGGAGCCTGCAAGTTCGCGCCGGGGGGCGCCGTGGAATTGACGATTCTGGCCGGCGCGGCCGAAGGCCAATCCAGGGCCGATATTGACGCCCTGCTTGAAGAGGCGAGATCGAAACAAAAAGAAATCGGGCGATTGCAATGCGCCCCGGGAGAATGAACCGATGAAAAAGTTCAAGATGGAAGCCGTGGTGGGTATCTTTGTTGTTTTCGGACTCCTCTGCGTGGGATACATGACCGTCAAACTTGGAAAATTGGACTGGTTTAGCGCCGATACGTATCCGCTTGTCGCCAAATTCACAACCGTCACGGGGTTGAAAACGGGCAATCCGGTCAATGTTCTGGGCATTGAGGTCGGGCGCGTGGAGCGCATTTCGATGGACCAGGAAGAGCTCAAGGCCGTTGTGGAGATGCGGATCAGAAAGGACATCAAAATCTACGATGACGCCATTGCTTCCATTAAAACGGAAGGCCTCATCGGCGACAAGTATCTGAGCGTCGATCCGGGCGGCGGCGGGGACCTGCTTGGACCCAACGGGATCATCACGGACACGCAGGCCGCGCCGGACATTGAATCGCTGATCAGCAAATACGCCTTTGGCGAAGTTAAAATGGAGCAGGGCAAAGATCAAAACACAGAAAAGGGAAAGCAATAGATGGAAAGCCGAATCGTCAAAAAACAACTGGCGGGATACGCGCTGGTCCTGACGCTCCTTGTGTCCATTCCGGCATATGCCGGAGCCCCGATGAGCGCCGTGGAAAACACGGTCAACCGCGTTCTGGACGTGCTGCGCGATCCAAAGCTGAAAGGCCCGGCGGCCAAGCCGGCCAAGACGGAAAAACTCCGCGTCATCTATAAAGACATGTTTGATGAGATGGAATTTTCCCGGCGCACGCTGACCCGCAACTGGAAAAAGTTTACCCCGGAACAGCGCAAAGAATTTGTCGATCTTTTTGAACAGGTGCTGGAAAAGACCTATCTGGACAGAATCCTCGAATATTCCAACGAGAAAATTATTTTCCACAGGGAAACCATGGTCGCGGAAGACAAGGCGGAAATTCAGTCCAAGATAGTCACCTCCTCCAAGGAAGTCCCCATTTACTACCGGATGATTTTAAAAAACGGCCAGTGGAAGGTTTACGATGTGGTCGTGGAGAATGTGAGCCTGGTGCAGAACTACCGCACCCAGTTCAGTGAAATTCTGACCGGCAGTACGCCGGAGCAGCTCCTGGAGATCTTGCGCAAAAAGGTGAAAACCCATTAAAATTCGTCCCATGAAACACAACCTGTCCGTTTTGCTCCTGGTCATTTTCTTTTTCGCGGCCGTCGGCTTCCCTGGCTGTCCGGTCCCGGATGCCGCCTGCGCCCAGATGCCGGAGATGGACGATGGGCGATGGGTAATGGGCAATGGGAAAAGTCCGGAGCACGCTCTTGCAGAAGCTTCGTTGGCCGGGGCGGATGCGTCTGCCCGCGGGGATGCGGAGACGTCCGGCCGGTCGCAGGACGCCTTTCAGGAGGACTACCAAGACGATGAGGACCTCAACTACGACGACGAACCATTTGCGGAGGAATACGTCACGATCGCCGATCCCATCGAACCTTTCAACCGGGCCATGCACCGGTTCAACGACCGTCTGTATTTCTGGCTGCTCCGCCCGGTTGCACAAGGATACAAAGCGGTGGTGCCGGAACCGGCGAGGATCAGCGTCAAAAATTTCTATTACCACCTGCTGTTTCCCATTCGCTTCGTCAATTGCCTGCTGCAGGCCGATTTGACCGGCGCCGGCTCGGAAGCGGGCCGTTTTGCGATCAACACGGTGTGGGGCATTGGAGGGCTGCTGGATCCCTCCTCCAATCAGGGCATCGAACTGCCCAAACAGAACACCGATTTCGGACAGACGCTGGGAATGTACGGTGTGGGCCACGGCTTCTACATCGTCTGGCCGTTCCTCGGTCCGTCGAGCCCCCGCGACAGTGTTGACATCGCGGGCGAGTATTTCCTGGACCCGCTTTCCTATTTTACCCCTTGGTACACCAGCCTGGGCAAACGGCCCTTCAAAATGATCAACAACGCCTCCCTGAGCCTCGGGGATTACGAAGCGATGATTGAGGCGGCCATCGATCCTTACATCGCCATTCGCAATGGTTACATCCAGTATCGCATGAAGGAAGTCCGGGCGCGCCGCGACAGGTCTCTCTTTTTCCGGGAATGGAAAAACGCCGCGCCTGAAGCGGCGGATCCGTCGCCGGCCAACTGAAACCGCATAAAAGGAGAAACACTACGAAAAAATTTTTTTTCTTAACGATAACCCTGATCTGGCTTCCCCTTTGCTCTTCTGCGCTCGCAGGCGGGATGTTCGGGCCGCCGCAGACGATATCCAAAAAAGCCGGCGGCATCAACACCGTCATCGGCTGCCGGTATGCTGAAGATACGCTCAAAGGCGACACAGACCATGTGGTTCGTCAGCGCCAGATCTATTCCCAGGCGGCGTACGGCGCCTCCGGCCGCTGGGAGATTTACGGGCGCATCGGCATTTCCGACTTGCAGATAGCGGACGCGTTTCGTTCTTCTTCGGCACTGACCACCGTATCGAAGGACTCTTTTGAAGAAAACTGGAAATTCTTCGGGACGCTGGGCGCCAGGGCGTATTATCCGGTCAATTCCATCTTCGGCGTCGGCGCCTTTGTGCAAGGAAGCTGCAACTTCGGCAATTTTACCGATGAAACTGGCGGAACCAGCGCCGGCGTTCCTTTTACGGCTGATATGAAAGTGAAATATCTCTGGGACGTCAATTTCGGTATCGGCGTTCAGGCGTCAGTTCCTTATGGAATTCAATTGTATGCCGGGCCTTTTGTTTATTATACGGAAGCGGACGCTTATTTATCCGGCTCTGTTCCGGGGATCCAGTCCGGCGCCGAAAAGACGTCTTTGAAGAATGCATCAGCTGTCGGCGGGTTTTTCGGCGTTGCCGTCGGGCTGGGCAGGGGATTCGGCCTCCAGATCGAGGGCCAGTACACGGACCGGTTCTCCGCCGGATCCGCCATTACCTACACGTATTAGAGGAAAACACATGAAACCTGCGGTAAAGAATCAACGGAAGTCCAGATTGACCATCGGCGTTTTGTACGGCGGACGATCGGGCGAGCATGACGTATCGCTTTGTTCGGCGGCCTCCGTCGTTGCGGCGCTGGACAAGACCAAATACGATGTGGTTGCAATCGGCATTGACCGCGACGGACGCTGGTACGTTCAGGACCGGCCGGAGATCATCACCGACAAAAACTTCGGCAGAATTCTTTCTTTGAAAAAAAAGGGCGTCTGGCTGGTCAATCATTTTGAAGACCGAAACCGGCTGCACCTGTACGATATAAACTCCCGCGGTAAGAAGGTTGTTGTGGATCTGGTCTTTCCCGTCCTTCACGGAACGTACGGAGAGGATGGAACGATGCAGGGGCTCCTGGAGCTGGCCCGGGTTCCCTATGTGGGGGTGGATGTCGCCGGCTCCGCCATCGGCATGGACAAGGACGTCGCCAAGCGGCTGCTCGCGCAGGCGGGGGTTCCCGTCGTGCCCTGGATCACAGTAAGCCGTCCGGACTGGCTGGCCCGGCCGCAAAAAATTCTGCGCGGGGCGCTGAAGCAGCTTGAAATGCCCGTGTTTGTCAAACCGCTGTGCACCGGCTCTTCCGTCGGGATCAAAAAAGTGAAAGTCAGAAAAGACCTTGCTTCTGCTGTGGATTATGCCTTTGGGTTCGACACGCGGATCATGATCGAGAAAGGCATTGACTGCCGCGAGATCGAATGCGCCGTTTTGGGCAATGAAGACCCGCGGGCGTCGGTGCTGGGTGAAATTCTGCCCACGCATGAGTTTTATTCCTACGAAGCCAAATATCTGGACCCCGAGGGCGCGAAGATGAACATTCCGGCGAAAATCCCGGCGCGCCTCTCGGTCGCCATCCGCAAGTGCGCCGTCCTCGGCTTCCGCGCGCTGAACTGCAATTCCATGGCGCGCGTGGATTTCTTCCTGGACAAGAAAACGAATTCTTTTTACCTCAACGAAATCAACACGCTGCCCGGATTTACCGGCATCAGCATGTATCCCAAGCTCTGGGAGGCCACCGGCCTTTCCTACGGCGCTCTCTTGGATCGTCTGGTGGAACTGGCGCTGGCGCGCCATCGGGAAAAATCGGCCGTGATGACCGGTTGAAACCCGGGCAGGGGCGCAGGATTCAATCGAGCTGCTGATGCTGATGATGGTTATGGAGATTTACACCATCGGCGTTGCCATCATCGGCATCCTGACATCCAATTCCATCGTCTTTGTTACCAATTTCGTTATCGCCTTTACGGGCGCTCTGGCTTCCGGCCTTTCGCTTTATACCGTCCGGCGAATGTCGCGGGGGACAGATCTGCTCAATACCTACGGCCTGGGTCGCATGGAAACCATCTCCAGCATTGTGGTCGGAACCACCATGCTGCTGGCCGCTTTGTTTGTCGGCTATGAAACTGTGTCCAAGATTCTCCATCCCGCCGAACAGCACGGCGGTTTGGCGCTCTTTATTTTTCAATGCGGGATTTGGCTGTCTGCAGGGCGAGGTCCCGGTCCCGGGTGAAAAACCACCACGGCGGCTTGCCGGTATGAGGTCCTTTTTCCTTTTCCCGTCCCCGGCTGCGGTACCAGCGGCCGAATCGCTCGACCGTGGCAAAGGGATGATCGCCCGTGCACAAAATGCTGCAGGGGCGGATTTCCTTGAAAAAAATAGTTTCATCCGGCTCTTCTTCGCGCTCCAGCTCCGTGGGCAGGACGGCGTGAGACACATCGAAGCCCTGGGATTCTTTCCGGTCCAGCCATTGTGAAATGTTCATGGTGGTTTCCTTTCTTGCGGGTGTCATCCCTCGTGTGGGTGCTCGCCCGGTTCCCGGCGAACCAGCAGTGCACAGTCTTCGCTTGAAGCCCCGAAGACGTCCACGGAGGGCATGCGGAACATCGTGAAAGCGTGCGCCCGTCAGCCGTAAGGTGCCTCCACCCGGCGGGTCAGGTAGAAATGTTCACAGAACAAACAGTTGATCAGCGTGTCGGTCTTTTTGTTATCCGTCATCGAGCAGCTCCAAACACAGGCTGAAGACCGAAGGTTTGTTTTACCGGCCTTCAGTCTTTTCCCCTATGCTTCCGACAACTTTTCCAGCTTCAGCTTCTTTTCCAGACGCCGGTTGGCTTCTTCCAGTTTTTCCTGCGAAGAATAAACCGCTACCGATGCGGATGGCGAGGCTTTTTCAAAATAGTCGGACAAGGCGTCCCGGACCTGACGCGGCGTTGCGGCAAACAGTCGGTTCCGGAAAGCCTGGCGCACGTCATCGGTTGCGTCGCTGAAATGCCGGAACAGGGCGACATAACCGCGCCCCGATGGATCGAAGGGTTTGTCCAGCGCGCCCAGCGCGCTGATCACGGCCTTTTCCAAATCGTCTTTTGTCATTTCATTTCTGGAATAGAATTTCTGCGCATCCTCAAAAACATTTATCGTTTCCACAATATGCGGATCGCGATAGGACAAAAACGCAAATACGCCCTGCGACGGATCGAAAGACGACATTCCTCCGTAGGCGCCGCCCTGCACGCGGATATGTTTGTACAGATACGTGTTGGACAGTTCCCGCGATGCCAGCATCAAAAAGGCGGAAGACGGATCGTTATGGGCGGGCGTTTTCATTGCCGAGGCCACATAGGAAACCTGAGCGGGAACCGCGATGCCCGCGCGGACGGGCGCAAGCGTGGGCCTGCCGGGCTCTTCCCCTCGTCCGCCCGCCGGCAGGCTTTCCAGAAGCTCGCCAAGCTGTGCTTCCAGCAGCGTCAGACCGTCCGTGTCGGCGGTCATGTTGACCGTCAGGTTTTGCCGGGTAAAGAGGATTTTCCTAAGCTGCTCCAGCTTTCCGCGCAGATCGTTTTTGGAAGCGCCGAGGCCCTCCGCCTGTTGCTGGACAAAGCGCAGCTGCGTCCGGCCGTGCCACTGTTCATCACGGTAGGCGGGCAGCGAAAGCGCCGCCGCCGCGGCCCGCTTGGCGTAAACATGTCCGGAGGGAACGACCGAAGACAGCATATTATTTTTCCGCTCGGCAATTAAATCGCGCATTCTCGCCTCATCGTTTAAATCCCCAAAGCAGAGGATGTCGCGGACGGTCCGGACAGCCTGCGGAATATTGCGGTAGAGCATTTTGAAGGAAAAAACCATTTTCTGCCAGACCCGGACCGCATCCACGGAAAGGCCGGAAGACAGGTTATAGCCGAATCCGCCCATCTGCAGAGCAATGCGTTTGGCCATCTCGTCGTAGGTCAGGCCCGCCGCGCCCATGCCGCCGACGATTTTTCCCAGAAGCGGCAGGTAGATCTGCAGGCTTTCGGGAAGCGATGCCGTATCAAATGCCAGATCTACATAGGCAATGCCGTTGGTAAACAGATCATGCGCCAGCGCGGGAGTCGAATCCAGGGTTTTGCGCCGGGTCGGAACCGTTTCCACCTGCCGGGGAAGGTCTTCCATTTTCAACTTGGGCAGACTCGCCCGGGCCTGCGATGAGTCCTCTCCGGATTGAAAGGTTTTCAGGCGCCTCGCCTGCTCATCGATTTCCCGCAACTGATCTTTCGACAAACCGGCTTTGAGCGCGGCCATCTTTTTCGTTGATTCGGTTTCGCTCTTCCGGTTGAAATCGGGGTCCGGTTCCATCACCGCCAGCAGACGATGCGGATTGTCCACCAGCCATTTTTGGGCCGTTTTCTGGAAGATCTGCGGATCGTCCTTCAGGAGGAGGCGGATCTTTTCAATCACGCGCGAGAAATCGAGGCCGGCCAGGGGGTCGCCGTCGTAGAGCCAGGTCTGAAAAACGCCGCCCATCAGCGTGATTCCGTAAGGATAGGCGCCGCGGGAAATTTCCCGGCCGTGAAATTCGACCTGATGCAGGATGCCCTCGATGAGTTCCGGGTCGAATCCTTCGGCGACAATTTTTTGCAGGGTATCGAGGATCAGCTTTTCAACCTTCGGGATGTCGGTGCTTTTGACGTTGCGCAGACCGGCGCAGAACATCAGCTGCTTGAGATCGGATTCGATGCCGGACACGGGCGACAGGTCTTCTCCCAGGCCTGAATCGACAAGTGCCCGGCGCAGAGGCGACGCGGCGCTGCCCACGAGCAGGCCGGAAAGGATGGACAGCTCGAGCGTTGTTTCAAAGTCTTTGTTTTCGGCGAGCATCCAGGCCAGGTTGACGAAGGCTTTGTTCTCCGTCGTCTCGTCCGGGTCAATGGGATAGACGCCGGCAACGCGCCTTGGGGCGGGAAAGAAAGGCTGGTTGACAATGGATGAATCCACCTCTACCCGCTCGAAGCCGGCCAGCATTTCGGCCAGAAATTCCAAATGTTCCGCGGTGGGAATGTCTCCATAGAAGAAAAAGCGCGCGTTGGTCGGCGAATAGTATCGGCGGTGAAAATCCCGGAACTGCTCATACGTAAGCGCGGGGATGACATCCGGGTCGCCCCCGGAATCCAGGGCATACACGGTGTCCGGATAAAGATGCTGCTGAATGTCCTTGTACATCAGCGAATCGGGCGACGAATAAGCACCCTTCATTTCATTGTAAACAATGCCGGAGATGATCAGATCGCTTTCGGGATCGCCGGGCTTGGCGAATTCCAGATGATGACCTTCCTGCAGGAAGGTTTCGCGAAGCAGGCGGGGATGCAGGACCAGGTCCGTGTAAACGCGCGCCAGATTATAAAAATCCGCCTTGATCTGACTGGCCACCGGGTAAAGGGTTTTGTCCGGGTATGTGAAGGCGTTGATGAAGGTTTGCATGCTGGAACGAATCAGTTCTTTGAAGGCGTCTTTCAGCGGATACTTCTCCGAACCGGCCAGCACACAATGCTCCAGGATATGGGGCAGGCCCGTGGAATCGGCGGGCGGCGTCCTGAAGCCGATGGCGTAAAGGTTCTCCCGGTCCGGGGCGTGCAGATGCAGTGCTTTGGCGCCCGTTTTGCTGTGCTCCATTTCATAGGCGGTCAGGCGCATGGCCTCGATGACTTCGACGCGCAATACGACAAAACCCTGGACGACATCGCCGGCCCGCATGGTCGGCTGCAATACATGGATAGGGGTCACGAAACGCTCCTCGAAAAAAGAATTTTTTACTGCGGACAAGCCTGAATCGTCACGCGGCGGTTTTGCGCCTGGCCTTCCGGTGTGTCGTTGTCGGCGATCGGCTGCGATTTGCCTGCGCCCCGGACGGTCAGGCGATGTTCGTCGATGGCGTATTGTTCGACCAGATATTGTTTGACGCTCTGGGCGCGCCGCCGCGACAGATCCAGGTTGACAGCGTTGGTCCCGACGCTGTCCGTGTGGCCGGTGATGGCGAGCGTGTTCTCGGGATACTTCACCAGATATTCAATAACCGTTTGCACGCTGCTTTTCGGGATGGCGTCCACCTGCGTGGAATTGGTGTCGAAGGCAACGCTGATGTTGACGCAACCCGGGCGGTTGAAATCGCCGTCGAGGACGGCCCCGGGCAGCGCTTTCCCCCTGGGAGCGGAGAGCACGGGTGTTGCGGAAACGATTTTCTCCCTGGCGGCTTTCGTTGCCGCGATGTCTTTCGTCTCGTTGCTGAAGCAGATCTCGCCGATCAGACCTTCGGCGGGAGTTCTGGTTCGCTGGGTGTTGATGTGGATTTGCAGACCGGTGGTGACGCCGAACGGTTCACCTCCGTTGATGTCGCCGAAAAGTTTTTTGTAGTCTTCATACAGATTGCGGCGTTCCGTGTACCACTGGCCGGTTTTGTCCGTTTTGTTCCTCAAGACAATGTAGCGCATTTTGTCGCCGCCGATCTGTGTGCTGCGTCCGCTCCATCCTTTGGGCGCTTCGTTGTCCCAGATGTAGCCGACGACCGGCGTGTTCAGCACAGCCGGGAAACCGGTTTCTTTAAAGGCAACATAGACCTGGAGAGCCTGATCATCAGCTGTTTTTTTGCGGACATCGCCGCCGACGGGCATTTTTTCAACTTTCCAGCGCCAGGAAAGAATTGGAAAGTCTTTCACGTTGACGCGCGCCCCTGTGCGCACGCCGAAGGACGAGTTGCCCTGCGATCGCAGATGCAGATAATAGTTGTTGTCTTCTTTGGAGATTTTCAGGGACGGCGAGCCGGTTTTTTTCTCCAGCGCCCAGCCGGCGGGCGCTCCGCCCGGCAGATCCGGGGAGCAGAATTTGGCGACGGGAATAACGGCTGCTTCGACGCCGGCGCAAAATAACACCGGCAAAACCAGCAGCAGGAGCCAGGAGCGCGTGATGATTTTCTTCATGTCCGCTATTGCCCTGACATGATTTCCGCGCGCAGCGCCATGATTTGAGTCCGCGTAAACACGGACTCAACGCAGTTCGTGTGTTGGAGGATGTTTTCCCGTCCGCCTTCCTCGCGGTCAATCAGGGTAATCACCCGGTCCACCACCAGACCGGCCCGGCCGGCCTGTCCGATGGCGGTGATTGTCGAGCCACCCGTGGTGATGACGTCGTCGAGAATCACAACCCTTTCGCCGGCGACGACATTTCCTTCGATGGCGCTCTTCGTGCCGTGGTCCTTGATATCCTTTCGCACGATGAACGATTTGATCGGTTTGCCCCTCTGGAAGGAAACCACGGCCAGGGCGTTGGCGATAGGGTCGGCGCCCAGCGTCAGGCCTCCCGCCGCGGTGACCGGCGCATCCTTCAGCATTTCAAAAACAACCTCGCCGATCAGATTCATGCCTTCCGGGTCCAGTGTGGTCGGTTTGCAGTTGAAATAAAAATTACTCCGGCGGCCCGACGCCAGCGTAAAAGGGGGGTCGTCACTGTATTTGAAAGAGCGCTCCAGGATGATTTTTCCAAGGCGCTCTCTGGCGGTGCTTTGACTCATGGACATAACATTTTCCTCCGGTCCGGATGAAATTACGAGCGGGTATTCTCGCGGATGACAAATTTGATGGGCAGTTCCGCCCATGTTTTATAAGGAACGCCGGATTTTTTGGCCGGCACAAATTTCCAGTCTCTGACCGCGGCTACCGCGGTGTGATCCAGAATGGCGTAGCCGGATGACTGCCGGATGAAGGCTTTGCCGACGCGTCCGTCCGTCAGGATTTCAACCGCGATGAGCACCACGCCCTCATAGCCACGCTGCCGGGCCGTTTCCGGATAACCGGGCGGCGGATTCTCGCGGTAGCGGGGATAGGCGCTGGAATTGACCTGCTGCGCAACGGGGGCCGCCTGCGCTCTTACGGCGCCGGACGCCATCCCGTGGCCGGGCGCTTCCGCAGGAGGCGCGGTCCGGTCCCCGGAAAACGCCGTTGCGGCATCGGGCGCGGTTTTTTCGTCAGACGAAACGTCTGTGGAAAACTCCGGCTGATCATCCTGCGCGGTCTGCATTTCCCCTGTGGCGGAAAACCGGCTGTCCGCGGCGGGCTTCCTGTGCCCGACCTGCGGGGCGGGCGTCAGGGAAGCATCCTTTCCGGAAGCGACGGATGCCCAGACTACATCAAGCCTGCCCGTCATCTCCGGGGGTGTTGCCGGGCCGGACAGGCTGAAAACCAGGACTGCCGCTGCCAGGCCGTGAAGCCCGACCGAAGCGCAAGCGCCCAAAAGCCTGTTGAATTTTTCTTTCGCCATCGCCTTTATTTGCCGACCAACCGATCCACCGCTTTGACGGCGGCTACGCCGTCTCGGGCGAAGGATGCGCCGATGGATTCGGCATACGCCTGCGTCACCACCGCCCCGCCGACAAGAAAATCCGTCCGGATTCCCTTGGCGCGGGCAAATGTTATGACCTCCTTCATGTGGACCATTGTCGTGGTCATCAGAGCGGAAAGTCCAATCACATCAGGCTTTTCCTTTTGGGCCGCCTCGATGATTGCCTGATCCTGAACGTCTTTGCCCAGATCAATAACACAATATCCGTAATTTCTCAAAAGCAGCGCGACAATATTCTTGCCGATGTCGTGAATATCGCCCCGGACGGTTGCCAGCAGAACCTTGCCCTTTTCCGCAGCCGCCTTTTGCTTCAGATACGGGTCCAGCAGGGCCAGAGCTTTTTTCATCGTTTCCGCCGCGGCCATCAACTGCGGCAGAAAATAAATTTTCTTTTCGTACAGGTCTCCCACCCGCACAATGGCCGGAATCAACACCTCATCGACAATCCGGGAGGCGGGACGTCCGGTCTGGAGAAGCGCTTCGACAAAAGAGACGATGCGGTCCCGATCGCCGTCGAGAATGGCCGCGGTGACTTTTTCCTCCGGGGACAATTGGGCCGAAGCGGTTGGCGGCGCCGCGGGCGCCTGTTCGGAAAAATGGCGGATAAACAGCAGAGGCGCCTTTTCCCTGGCGACAAGCGCGTCCCCCGCTTTTTTCACGTTCATGAACTCCGTGCCGGCCGGATTGGCAATGGCCATCGAAAGCCCGCAATACTGCGCCATGGCCAGAAACGCGGCGTTGAGCCAGGGGCGCCCCGGCATTCCGAAGGAAACATTGGACAGGCCGAGAACTGTTCTGCTTTTAAAAGTCTTTTTGCACCAGGCCACCGTGGCCAGCGTTTCCCGGGCCGCTTCGGCGTCGGAGGCAACCGCCATCGTCAGCCCGTCCACAATAAAATCATCTTTGGTCATCCCGGCCTTCTGCGCCTTTGCATAAATTGACCGGATGACCGCCTGACGTTTTCCGGCCGTCTTCGGGATGTTGCCGTCGGTGAGGGGCAGCAAAATGAACATCGCGCCGTATTTTACGGCCAGCGGCAGAAGCCTGGCGAGTTTTTCCTTTTCGCCGGAAATGGAATTGATCAGCATCCGGCCCGGATAGAGGCGAAGCGCCGCCTCGATGGTTTCCAGCTTCGATGAATCGATGACCAGCGGCAGGCGGGTGGTCGTGGCGAGGAGCCCGATCACTTTTTTAATCGTTGCGACTTCGTCAATGCCCGGCACCCCGATGTTGACGTCCAGCAGGGAAGCCCCCTGGGCTTCCTGCTCCTGCGCCATCTGGCGGATGATGGACAGTTTACCTTCCATCAACTCCTGCTGCAGGGCTTTCTTGCCGGTGGGATTGATCCTTTCGCCGACGACCAGCAGGGGCTGATCCTCGTCCAGCGGGAGATGGCTTCTTGCGGAGCAAAGCGCCGCGAGCGATGTCCGGCGGGGCTTTACCGGTTTCCTTTTCCCGACCGCGCGGGCCAGCGCCGCGATGTGGGCGGGCGTCGTGCCGCAGCAGCCTCCCAGCAGGTTGGCGCCCGCTGTGATCAGATTTTTGGCGGAAGCGGCAAAGGTTTTGGCATCCATGTCGAAAACGGTTTTTAATCCCTCGAGCCGCGGCAGACCGGCGTTGGGTTTGGCCACCAGCGGCACCGTCGCATAGGGCTTCATGGCGGCGATGGTTTGGGCCATCTGTTCGGGACCCGTGGAGCAATTGCAGCCCACGGCATCGGCGCCCAGGCTCTGCAGGGTAATGAGCGCCGCTTCCGGCGGTGTTCCGCCCAGCGTGTGCCCGTCGTTTTCAAACGTCATGGAAACGATGGTGAAAATGCCCGTGAGTTCCTTTACCGCCAGCAGGGCCGCGCGCGCTTCCTGAATATCGATCATGGTTTCGATCACGATCAGATCGCAGCCGCCGTCGATCAGGCCGCGCGCCTGTTCTTTAAACGCATCGACCGCCTCTTCAAAGGCCAGCGGACCGAAAGGCTCAATAAACAGGCCGGTGGGTCCGATGTCGCCGGCCACCAGCGCTTTCTTGCCGCAGGCCTGCCGGGCCAGACGCGCCAGTTCCCGGTTAACCGAGCAGGCGTCTTTCTTCACGCCGAATTGCTTCAGCTTGAAACGGTTCGCTCCGAACGTGCAGGTGTAAACCACCCGGGCGCCGGCCTTGGCATAGGACGAATGAATGTCCTGAATCACCGTTGGATTTTCCAGGCACCAGATTTCCGGACAGACCCCGGCGGGCAATCCTCTCTTCTGCAGCTCGGTGCCCGTCGCTCCGTCCAGAATGACAAGCTGTTTTTGTATAAGGCTTTTAATTTTAAGGTTTTTTGTCACGTCAACTCCCTGCGGGACTTTTTTAGTGAGCCCTTATATCATCTTTACCCTTCCAGGTGGGATTTTTTTCAGCAGCGCCGGCCATTTCTCTTGAACATCAAGACGTTACAGCCATTTATCGAAAAACCGGATGGCGGCGGGCTGCCATCCGGACAATGGCGCCGCCCATCCGGCCATAGCTGATGCCTGCCGCCTCCGCGGCGCAGGCCATGCTGGCGTCGTGGCTGATGTCCGCATTGGGGTTGATGTCCAGGATGTAAAAAACATCGTCCCGCAACCGGACATCCATGCGGGCGTAATCCCGGCAGCCCAGCACGCGATAGGCATCGCAGCATATCTTTTCCAGCGCCGTCTTTTCTTCGGGGCTCAGAGGTGCGGGCAGCCTCGTTTCGATTTTTTCATACGCATCGGAGCCCGGAATGAATTTGGCATCGTAGCCGCAGAGGCGGTCCCGGATGTCTTTGAAAAAAGCAAAATCCATTTCCGCAACAGGCAGGACGGTGAGTGGCTCATTGCCCCAGACCGACACATGAAATTCGCGCCCGTCGATAAAATCTTCCACCAGGGCCGGCTGCCGGTAATCCTCCAGAATAAACGGAATGCGCGCCGTCAGTTCCTCCCTGTCGAGCGCGACGGAATCACGGCTGATCCCGGCGGAGCAGTGTTCGTTGACAGGCTTGACGATTGCGGGAAACTTTTCCCATTCCACCGCCTCACCTCCGCGAAAGATACGCCAGGAGGGCGTGGGGATGCCGGCGGCGTCAAGCATGGCTTTGACGGCGGCTTTGTCCTGCGCGAGCGCGAGCGTTTCCGAACCAGCGCCGGTAAAGGTGAAGCCCATCGCCTCGAGCCGTTGGGCCACCAGCCACTCGCTGTGGGATATTCCCGGCAGGCTTTCACACCAGTTAAATACGATGAACGAGGCGGGATCAAAGCGGCTCAGGCAGCCTTCGAGATCGTCGTCGTCAATCGAAGCAAAAACCGTCGGATAGCCTGCCTCGATAAGCGCCAGGCCGAGCTTCGTGGACTGACCGATCACTTCTTCTTTTTCGGCATCCGTCCAGTCCGGATCGACATTGTAGAGCAAAACAACAGGAATTTTGCCGGGTTTTATGTCCAACGCCTCGGAAGATTTGAGCATTTCATTTTCCTTTCAGGGGTGCTCATTAAACATATTTCTATTGGAATTCCAAGAATGAATTTACAAATGTCCGGGCCGGTGATATTTTCCGGGCCGGGGAAGCGGAAAGGATGAAAAACACGAAACCCATGGAATGCCTGCGCTGCGGCCGTTGTTGTCTGGTCGATTTCACGGCCTACGCGACGGAGGAAGACATCCGGCGATGGGAAACCGAAGGAAGGGACGATATCCTTGACATCCTGAAGAGAGAGCAGACGCTCTGGGAGGGGGACCGTCTGATGTCGCGGGAGTCGGGAACCGCGCTTGCCGGATGCCGTTTTTTTGCCTTCGACGGCGAGCGGTATTTCTGCACCATCCATGAAACAAGTCCTGCGGTGTGCAGGCTTTTCGAGCCGGGTTCGTCCGAAATTTGCCCGCGGCATTCAAGACCGGAGAAGGGAAATCCACACTGATCACCTTATAGCAATCCTATGCACAACGGCGCGGACGGGGGCCTTCCATCGCGGTCGATGCGCAGGACCTTACCGTCCAGGCGTTGGAGATTCTGCGACAGCGGACCGTCATGATTGTCTCCGGTGGTGACATGCAGATAACCGTCAACCGGACTGAACCGGAATATTGAGGATCCCCATAGAAATGATCGTCATCATCCTTTAACACGGCCACCAGCCGATCAAGCAGCCTCAATTACCGGAAGAACGATTTTCTTGTCAGTCTCTGAACTTCCTTTTCATCCGTCCAAACGATTTCACCTGTTTTGATATCAACCAGCTGCAGGGTAATATTGTAATAAATAACGTCCTTCCGATCGCTTCGCTTACGGATGCTGGATATCATGCCTCTCAAAATGAGTTGGGCTCCCACCAATTTTCCCACCTGCACAACCGTCTTATGGTCAAACAATCCGGACTGTTGTAGTTTCATTTGGTTCAGGATATCTTCTGTGGCCTGATCGTCGATGAAATTTGCCGTCCCTTCGTTGATCAATCTCGTCCTGATTCTCTCCATGATCGTGCGTGTATTGACGTGCTCGTCTGTTTCATTTTTGAGTTGTCTCGCCAGTATCCATCGCGGTTTCTCAACTGTATATTGCGGACGGTTCCTATAGGCGCTTTTCTTGATCGAATCAGCCATATAATCGCTCACATCTTTTAGGTCTTTAGCGGACCAGTCTGAGCCGGTAACCGTTTCCTCATCGGTAATGGAATGTTGGATCGAAGGACCGCAGCCGCAGCAGACCAGGATTAAAAAGAGCATAACAGGATAGATTACTTTTTTTAACACGCTCACTTTCATGATAAAACCTCCCACAATAAGAGCGATCAGCGTCATGGTGACCAGGGAAACAGACACCCGAATCGAAGCGATCGCATTAGATTTGAACGGGGCCTCGTTACCGTGTCACAGAAAAATATGCGACGCGGATTCGCCCCTCTTCCAGGATCACGTTCTGAACTTGGGAGCCACCGTTATATTCGATTCCGATGGTATACTCGCCCGGCATGAGTTCATTAACCCTGATGTACTGGATCTGCCGGGGAAGCGATATCCAGCTTCGCAAATCCGCCTTTTCCGCGGCAATCCACTGTGAGCTTACCACACCGATCGCCACTTTCGCAAATAGCCCCGCGAATGGAACGTCCTTCAACAGTTCCTCGGCGGCCATTTGCGCCCCTACCTGGGCAGCCGCCTTTCCGGTCATCCGGGCAATCAGCTTTCCCATCATGGCGGGCTTGTTTCTCTCGTACTGGCTGAAAATCGTCTTCTCGACATCATACAGCCGCGTTGTGTTTCCGATAGACTCACCGTTGATCTTGATCGTGCAATCCGCTATCGCCGACTCCACAGCATTGTACCCGGCATAGGCGAATCCCAAAGTTACGGATCCGCCTGCTGCAATGACAGTAGCGGGGCCATATTTCACTTCATATTTCCGCGGGGCCATCCCCACATCGACAAAAACAATCAAATCCGTCGTACTTCCCTGACGCCTTTCGAGACGGGCGACTTCATCATCTAACTCCATCTTGCGATACTCTATCTTCGCATCGTCAGTGTTCCCCTCCATCTCATAAACGACTGCGCTCAAGAACCTGGCGAAGGGATTTTCAAGATAGGCCCGTTCCGGATTTTCCTCTATATACTGGTGGATCCTGTTGATGGTCTTGTTCCTTTCCACCCGCGCCCCTTCCAGATCTCCCTTCCCCAAATAGGCGAGGACGAGATAGGGCGGGATCATCAATTTTTCGTGCATTTCCGGTTCGTATTCCTGAACGGTATCGTCCGTAGCCAGCGAACCCAGTCCCTCCGTAATGCTGAAGGTCCCTTCAATGGTGAGGAACCGGCTCTCGGCCTGCTGCAGGTCGCTAATGCATTGTTCGTATTTACGGGCAGCCAGTGCAATCTTGCCTCTCTCCAAAAGCTTCAAATGTTTGTCCTGCTTGGCCCCTCCCTCCCCGATGGATCGCTGATAAATATTGTCCGTAACGAACAGGGCGGCCTCAAACGAACCCTCCCTCATGTGGGAAATGACCGGCTCGTACTCCAGGGTGTATCCGCTGGGCGGAACGTCCTGACGAACGATCTCCGGTTCGCTCTGCGTCTCCGGGGCAGTGGCGGTCAAGTCCGGCTGATCCGACTGCGGAGGTGCAGCGACCAGCTCCGCATCGGACTCCGGTGGGAGGGCAGCGGCGATTAGGGGGGCGTCTTCTTCAGGAGGCATATCGGGACTTCCGGTCTGGTCCTGATCGACCACCGAAAAGGCATACCGGGCGGACACCACGTACCCCTGGCGCTGATAATGGTAATAGGCCCTCACTTCGTACTTCCCCGGTTGCGGCGCATCAAAAGAAAGGGCCCCCTGACTCAGCCCCTGGGACATATACTTGTAGTCTCCGGCATCCGTATCGTGAGAGGAAGCCGGCACGAGGCAGATCCAGTCCGCGCCATCACCGGGCGCACCGGAGAAAAGAACCCGGATCGATTCACCGGGGTGGTAAACCGCCCGGTCCGTCTTCACAGAGGCGGCACCGCAAGCGGGGGAGGGGTGGAAACCCGCCAACGCGACAATCAAAAAGGTCAAACAAACAACCACACATGTCTTTCCGTGTATCGTCCGCAACAACATCTTTCACCCCTTATTCATTGATAAGAAATTGCTTTTGACGGCTCTGAATATAGAAGCGCAGGCTTCTCAAGTCAAGGGGTATTTTCCACCGAAAATCAGGCGCGCCCAGCTTTTGGGGAATCGCATTCGCTTGAGCATCTCTGCTTCTGATAAAACACGGACGGCAGAGATGCCGCCGGTGGCGCCGATAGCCGGAAAGCGGTATGGCTACTGCGGGAATGAAGACCAGCGGTCGACAATCTTTCCTCCGCGAACCAGCACAATATCGCCGAACTCGCGCAGGATGGCCTCGCTCTGGGTAGGTCGCAGGAAGATGTAATCATCTACGGCCAGGGCGGTTTTCCGCGAACCGTTGGCAACGGATTGATTCGTGCTCAGGCCGAAAAAGGCATTACCTTCCAGGCCCTTCGGTGAATGGAAATTCGCGCGCCATCCCCCGCCGTAAATGAAATAGGTTACCTGTTGGTTGGGATTCCACAGGGGGAAAATCCAGCTTAATTTTTCCAGGAAGGGCACGGTGGTCCCATCAAGGCGCTTCAGCACCGGCGCCGCCACCATCAGGGCCGGCAGGTGGTCGGTGAGCAGAAGCGTGTCGAAATCGGACGGCTTTACCAGTCCCGACCCTACGGCGACGTCGTTGACGGGCCCCTCCCCCTTGAAGAGTCGGTAAGTGTGGCTCCCTCCGCTGTTGAAGGTCAGTTCATTCGAGAAAAAACCGGGATAATGCTTCTTCCCGAAATCGTAAAACTCCCGGTAGCGCGCCATCATTTCGGCGTAGGCATCCCGTACCGCCGCCTCCTTCTTCTTCAGGAGGGGCAGGGCGGAGGCGACATGGGGCTCATATCCCATGTAGCCGCTGAATTTCAGCCGGTCGCCGCTGTCGGAAACGATCTTCAGCATTTCGTCCAGATCATCCATGTTTGTCGCACCGCCCCGGTGAAGGCCCACGTCGATCTCGATGTTACAGCGCAGAGTGATATTTTTTTCGGCGGCGAAGGCGAGATACTGTTTCATGCGTTGCGGAGTGTCGATCAGCCACTGCACCTGACGACCGGGATCGAAGCCCGTTTCGCGCGGAACGGTCGCGTAAAATTCACGGACAGCGTTGATCGGCATCGGTTTCCCCAGTAAGATATCGACGTCGTGAAATGCCTGGGCGGCCAGGAGATTGAGGTCCGGCTGATGGAAGACCATGAGCTTCTTTGTGCCCGTTTTCTGCATGATGTATTTCACCATGTGCGTTGAGGGGAGCGATTTTACCACGAGCCTGTAAGCAATGGGCGGCTGGATGCTCTCCTTGAGAAGCGTGAGGTTTTTATCAAGCCGGTCCATATCCACGAGGATGACCGGCCGGCCGGAGCCGTTCTTCTTCAGTTCATCATTCAGCGCAGCGAAGTAAGCGTCATGAGGCGCGCCATGGTCCGATGGCTTCAGGATCACGATGACCAGCACAACGACAATCAGAGCGGAAATCAGCATGAGAGACCTGCGGTTCTTTTTAAAAAAGTTCATAGGATAACCCCCTGATGCGATTTGATTCGAGAGAACGGCCCGCCTTTTGGACAAGACGTTGTCTGTTTCTGATTAAGCTATACGAAACACGTTTTTGGCTGTCAAGCAATCCTTACAGCTTTCAAGGCGTGGTGTCGGTGTCGAGCGCCGAAAGGGTTCCGTGTGCATGATGGATTAAAGTCCTGCATTTCCGTCGAGGGTCTTTTGTCGCGTACAGACGGCACTAAAGGGGAAAAGGCATTCATTGCTGATTTTCGGTTGATTGCCAACTATGCATTTTTCTGAACCACCGGACATTAACTTATTTACGCAGAACGAAAAAATCACCCGGAGCGTAGCGATCGGGTGCATTGCTTTTGTTATCTGCTTCTTAATTCCTTATCTGTCAACTCCACCTCACGATGATAAAATTCTTCCGCTTTTGGTTTGTCAATGACCCACTCGGTTTCAATCCTGTTATTTATTGGAGGCCATTCCTTCATTCTCATAAATGGGACGGAGGGCAGAAGGCTAATTGGAAATTTATACTCAGGATCAGGATGTAGAATTCCCACAGCTAGTGTTGTCTTAGCAAGTACACTAAATAAAAGGATTGCCGAAATGCTTCTTCTGCACGATTCCAATGCGCCGTTTTTGAGTCTGAAAAAAACTGAATCTTTCAAATCAGTGACAATATCGACAGTATCAATTGGTTTACCAATTGGAACCTCAATCATTGTATCACTTGTCAGTAATAATTCTGCACCATGTGTGCCCAAAAGAACATCTGCCGCAACATGCTCACACGTTATTACGAGAGTTCTTGGAACGCTGTATCCAGACAATTGCATCGTTTTGCTAGATACTTTAGTGCGCAGCATATGAGTTATCATTCGAAAAAAGCCAGCGGATACGTTCTCTGATACTTCATTTCTCCATCCCGATTGCGCAGCTACTGATTCTGCCTCAAGGCAGGTAACTTCAAATATGAATTGATTGCCATTTGACTTACAAAGGAAGTCAGTACCCCCTGTACTAATATCTTCCGCCACCTGTACATCCTTAAAAATTGATCTTAGAATTGAGAATGTTATAGCTTCTGCCTTTACACTTTCAATTTTAGCTTTCATGCGCCGACAATAGCTTTGAAAATGACTAGGATATTTAACCTCTAAGAAAGTTTTATAACTTTCAATGACATCTTTTGTTGAACACATAGACTAATATTCCAAATACAAAGATAACGCCCGGCATCACCGGCTTGTCGGCTGAATGCCCTTGTTGTACGGCGCATCGGAATCATTGAGCAACCTTTGCACCTGCTTAATCACCGTTGTCGGAAGTTCAATGTTCAGAGGTACCGCAACACTCTTGAACAATTCGAGACTCCACTGCCACGACTCGCGATAGGCCGCGTATAGCGCTCTTGATTCTGCGCCGGCTGTGCATGCCAGGTAGCGATTATACGCAACCGCGGAAAGATCCTTTTCCAGCGCGCGCGAAGGCGTCGGCCAGTGGTCTGTCGACCCTTCGTGGAGGCGAACCAGCTTGAGCAGGTTTTCATGGGCTTTGCTCAGCAAAGCCCATGCGCGGGCATGCTCTCCCCGATTGAGAAGATTGGCGCCAAAGAGCATCAGACTGATGAGATTCAATACGATCCCTTCTACAAGCGGCGCGCCTTCACGTATCGGAGGACCGCCCACAAGGGCACTCGCGTATTGTGACAGCTCGCCGGATCGGTCCAGCAAAACAGCCGCATCGAGCGAGGGAAACCATCCGTAGCCTTGCCATGTGGAAATAATCGGTATGTCCGATTTGCGCATGAAGTGGAATTCACCGCGAATGCCGTTCTCAAAAAGTGCTGTATAGTGGCCGAAGTCGTCCGGAAAGTAAGCCGCAACCGGACTGACTGCATTAAGCCACGAGTGCTGCTCGAAGCTCTCAAATGAATCATCTTGAATGAACACCGCGAATTCGATATCAGAGAACGCGTCACCCTCTCCGGTAGCAAATGAGCCGAACATCAAAGCTGCGATTATTCGTGCATCCTCATGACAAGCATCTCTGAAGCGTTCGATCATTTCCTGCTGAAGCATTGAAACCTCCGGGAAAAATTGTTTCTCATTCGCACTGTTCAAATCGTCAAAACTGCATCCGCGCACAGCCAGAAAAGCTTCTCGCGTATGGTGGTTCTTGATTGCCATGAACGCTCATCCCATTCCACACAGCTCAAATCGTCCCCACCATATAATATCTGTCCTAAACTTACACCACGAAATTGCGCAACTGCCATCATGCCCGCGCTTTCCATTTCTACAGCAAGACAGCCTTCCTCTTTTCTCATGGCTATCCTATCCGGTGTCTCTCTGAAAGGCGCATCGGTCGTCCAGGTTTTACCGATATGGTGCGGAATGTTCATATTACTCAAGGTGTTTGCAAGGGCTTTCACCCCCGCTTCGTGCGCAAACACTTCCCGGCTTGGGGGCAGGTAATGATACGAAACGCCTTCGTCGCGGATTGCGCTGGATACAACCAGTAAACTGCCAACCGCCATATGTTTATCAAGAACTCCACAACCTCCACAAACCATAAATTCCCGACAGCCATAAGCGATGACTTTTTCGAGCAGGCCCGTGGCCAGTGGCGCGCCAACACCTGGATGGAAAAATGCCAATCTCTGATCACAGTATTCAATTTCATAAATGGGATGAGGACCATCTTCCCAATAGTCTGTTACCAATACCTTTGCATTGTGTTCGATTACTACTTTATCGATCACTTCCCTGAAAAAACAGACTACACAATACTCAGGCATATCCAAAGGCGTAATGACCTTTGAAGGCTCGATAAAAGCAACACGGGTTGGGTCATATTCCAGAATTGGGAATTTTCTATTCATAAGACCTTGTAACACAACGAAAAGCTAAGCCGAAGTAGCGCCGCAGGTGCTGCGATCCGGTGTAGCGACTTGTTGTGGAAATCATTTAACACCATCCTTTTTTCCAAGAAGGATGCTCTGTGTGAGTATCCAGATTATGGAAAAAAAGAAAGCTAACCATTCCCAAATTACAGGTGTATCCCTGCTTACAATTCCACGTTCATAGCAGCCAATTAAGATGGCAAAGAGAAAATATACAACTACCAACAAAAAGGACAAAGAAGGAAGAATTCTAGGAATATCTTTTAATGACCACTCCTTGATTCCAATCATGGTTTGAAGAATCACAACACCAAAAAAGTATAAAGGAATACCGATCTTGTGGACTGTGGCAGATACATTATAAGGCACGGCAGTCATAATGACTGTGCCTGAAGTTGAAACAAAAGCAATCAATAAGGTCGCGGCAATAAAAGCACTGCCTGCCCCTAATTGGCCAAGCCGAAGAATTAGCAGTAAAATAGCAAGATATCTTATAGGTGCGGCAATAAGGGTACCTGCATTAAAGGTGATCTGCGGCCAACCAGCAGTAGCCCCAATATCACTTAAATAGGTGGTTAATATGGAAAAGTCTTGATGCTGAGCTGAGAGATAAGCTATTGTTGCAAGAAGAACAACGAGTGTTCCCCATATACCTGCGATAATTCCAACTATTCTCAATGCAGATGGAATATGAATAACTGTCTTGTTATCTTCGGTCGTCAGCATTTTTCACACCCCAACGTCAAAATTAACCCGTGGACCCGCCAGCGGCGGGGCCGTCGGGTTGCATGCCTTGTTGGGCGGCAACTGCCTTGCGCATTGCATACCTGCGGAGCATGACGCCACCAAGCAAAACCTCTTGCTCCTCGACTACGGCAAAACCATGCTGCATGAAGAAGGGCTTTGCAACCAGGCTGGCTTCTGTGAAAAGCGAAACTCCTGGAAGTGCTTTTTCAACCTCGCGGTATAGAGCAGATGCGACGCCTTGACGCTCGAAACCCGGAGCGGTGTAAAGAAACTCGATGTGACCGTTCGGCTCGTAAGAGATGAACCCAACAATCGTATTCCTCTCGATTGCCAGAAGAGTCCGCAGGCCAGATAGACGAGCTGACCAAGCCTTTACATCAGCAGAACGCGCTGCCCACGCATTCCTTTGTGTCGCATCGTAATGTGACGCTCCAAGTTCATGTACCGACGCAGTAAAAACTGCCGCGACAGCAGCGATGTCAGAGTCGTTGCAGATACAACGTATGTTCATATCGGTTTTCTCCGTCCAATCGGGATAGGGAGAAGCCTCGCGACGACGAGCCTGCCCTTCTCCTATCCTTCGGCTCTGCGAACACCTGGTATGTGGACTTACACCTCATTAGTTACGTGCCATGCCTGGCACAAACGAAAAGCTCCAGCCGGAGCCGCGCCCTTGGCACTGCGATCGGCTGGAGCGGCTGGTTGGCAGCAATTGCATGTAAAATGATTAATCTCCAAGGCATTTATCATATTCTATGTAGCCAAAGACGCTATCGTTTCCATTTCATCAAGCCAAAAATAAAGTGCATCAGTGTTTGTAGTGCTTTCCAGAAACCATATAAGTGAGGTGGTCTGGCCTCTTCGGACAGGGAACAGGGTTTTATAAGTGTGAAGCTGCTCCGGGTTAATGGTCATGCCGCAGCCTGTTTCTGCGTTTGTGAT
>MTBK01183173.1_pt1 | contig 88213 bp, 64 predicted proteins | sample 1535981 | NCBI WGS metagenome assembly MTBK01 (sample SAMN06109225, study PRJNA356200) | anaerobic digester metagenome | isolation source: biogas reactors fed with pig manure or primary and secondary sludge | place: Spain | collected 2016-06-30
CCTCGGGGTGATGGCCCATCAACTCAACGTCTCCACCGTGGACGTCAGCTGGGCGGTGACCGCCAATCTGCTTGCGGCAGCGGCATCCACGCCGCTGATCGGACGGCTGGCCGATCTCTACACCAAGAAGCACGTGCTGCTGGTCGTGCTGGCCGTCGTGCTCCTCGGGTCGGTGCTGGCCGCCACCACGTCCTCGCTGGCGTTGTTGATCGTCGCCCGGGTGCTGCAGGGCGCGTCGTTCGCGCTGTATCCGATCGGCGTCTCCATCCTGCGCGAGGAGCTGCCTCCCGAACGGATGATGGGCGCGATGGCTGTGCTGTCCGGAGTGCTGGGCTTCGGCGGCGGAATGGGCCTGGTGATCACCGGACTGCTGATGCGCGGGGACGCCGGCTATCACCGGGTGTTTTGGTTCACCACGGCCTTCTCGGTGCTGGTGTTGATCGCGGCGGCACTGGTGATTCCGCTTCGGCCGTCTTCGGCGACGGGAGCGGTGGACTGGGCCGGCGCCGCCGGCCTGGCGCTCGGACTATCCGGTGTGTTGCTGGCCGTCACCCAGGGCAAGGCCTGGGGTTGGAGCTCTCCCCGGACAGTGGGGGGCGCTCTGGTGGGCCTGACCGCACTGGCGCTGTGGTGGTGGTGGGAGCGCCGTTGTCCCTATCCCCTGGTCTCGACGGCGATGTTGTCCCGGCGGCCGATCCTGCTGACCAACATCGCCACCGTGTCGGTCGGCATGGGTCTGTACTTCGGATTCCTCGGACTGACGGGCATCGTGCAGACTCCCGTCCCCAGCGGCTACGGATTCGGGGCCACCGTGTTGACCGCCAGTGTGGTGTTCTTGTTGCCGGGAGCGATCTCCGGGTTCATCACCGCGACGGCCAGCGGTCGCTACATCGACCGTTTCGGCGCCCGGCCGGTGCTCATGGTCGGCGCGGCGACCGGAGTCGTGGGCTTCGCGCTACTGGCAGTTGCCCATTCGCGGACCTGGCAGGTGATCGTCGGCAGTGTGGTCGTCAACGCTTTCATCAGCCTGGCCTACGGTGCACTGCCGGCCTTGGTGATTCGCGAGGTCGACGCCGGCGAGACCGGCGTGGCGACGTCGATGAACGCCATCGCCCGAACCGTCGGCGCCTCGCTTTCGGCTGCGCTGGTCGCCGTTCTGCTCAGCAGGCACGGCCGCGGAGCGACTTTCCCGCCGGAGAGCAGCTACACCCTCATCTTCGTTCTCGGCGCGGTGTCCGCACTGGTCGCCATGCTGCTGATCGCCGCCGGCAATCCCCGGCTGCGGCGGGTCGAGTCGGTCGATGAGCTGTCCGACTCGCGGGCGATGAACCACGAATGGGGCTAGGGCCCTTCATTCTTCGCGATCACCCGGGCGACTTCGGCCCGTCGCTCGTCGATGGAGCGACCGAACTCCTGTAGCAACGCCGGATTGCGCTGCACCACCGGTTCGATCCCCTCCCGCTCGATGCGGATCACCGTGACTTCATCGACCGCGAAGGTGGATCCCGGGACGGGATGGCGGATCAGCGTGCTCTGTCCGAGGAATGATCCTTCTTCCAGGGTGTTGGCCACGGTTCGCGAGCCGTCCTCGGCGACCGCGGTCAGCACCACCTCGCCGGAGATGATGAACGAGACCGCATCGGGAACGGTGCCGACGGCTTGCATGAGTTCGCCCGCGCCGTAGCGCTCGATGGTTGCGTACGCGGTGATCGCCCGCACCTGATCAGCGCTCAGTCGCAGGATCGGCGCGACGATGTCGTGCAGTCCTTTGGCGAGCAGTACAGGATCGCTGAAGTCGTCCTCAGCCTCGTCGAGATGCAGCCCCTCGCGGCGAGCCGCGTACCAGACCCAGCGCAGGAAGGTCGCCTCCGCGGTACCGTCGTCGCCGGCCGACAGCAGTGGAATCTTGGTGCGGTACTTGAGGTTTCCCAGCGGGACGGCCACCGGACTGAGATCGGGGTGACACTCGGGCAGTTGCGCGGCGATCCGCACCAGCATGTCGCACACCCGGTCCGGACGGTCCTCCACGGCGAACACGCTCGTCACCCGGGTGGCGTGCTGACCGGCGGGTCGGCTCAGGTTGTAGAACTGCTCGCCGGCCAACACCGAGTTCGGGATGATCCGCAGACCGCTGCCGGTTTCCAGATGCACCGCACGCCAGTTCACCTCGACCACCCGGCCCTTGGCCTTCTCGGTGTCGATCCAGTCGCCGATCTTGAACGGCTGCTCGAAGAGCATCAGCAGACCGGAGATGATCTGGCCCACCGAGTTCTGCAGTGTCAGGCCGATGACGATCGACCCGATGCCCAGGGCGGTGAACAGTCCGCCGATGTGGGCGCCCCAGATGTACGAGAAGATCAGGGCCACCCCGACGGCGATCAGCGCAAAGCGGACGACGTCGACGAAGATGCTGGGAACCCGCGCACGCCAACTGCTTTCCGAAGCGTCCTGGAACAGCGATGCCCTGATTCCGGACAGCAGCAGGATCAGGACGACGACGGCGACCAGGGTCCCGACGATCCGCACCGGGGTGGCGGTGGCCGGGATCTGGGTGGCGCCCACCAGTGCGAGCAACAGGGCGGCCAGCGGTACCAGAAAGTTGCGCAGCACCCCGACCGGTCGCACCATCCTGCTGTCCCGGCGGCGCAGCGAATGCTGCCATTCGGTGAGCGTGATGAGCAGCAGTGGCAGGCCGACCGCGATTCCGACGGCCCAGAGAAACCACGGTGCCGATAACACCGAGATCATTGCGGGTCCCCGATCATTGGGAATCCTCGAGTCGCCAGATGGGTTCGGACACCCCGTTGACGTCGATGCTGCCGGCCGGGGTGAACGTCATCGTGTCGGCCAGCACGTCATAGACCCGTGAGCTGACGAAGATGCCCGGTTCGGGCACGGTGGTCTTGATCCGGTGAGCGAGGTTCACTGCACGGCCCCACATGTCGAAGATCGGCTCCGCCTGACCCAGCAGACCGCTGCTGACCCGGCCGGTGTCGATGCCGGCCCGCAGGCTCAGATTCAGATTCGACTCGCCGTTGAACCGCTCGATGATCCGGGCGCACTCCAGCGCGAAGTCCACCGTGTGGCGCACGCTGTCGAGTCTCGGGACGGTCAGGCCGCAGCTGCCGAGATAGCCGTTGCGCACCGGCCGGACCCGCTCGATGTCGAACTCGGTTGACGCGGCGTCGAATTGGCGGATCAGTTCGCTCGCGATCTCGGCGTATTCTCCCGAATCCAGCTCGGCCTGGATCCGGTCCATGCCGGCGATGTCGGCATAGACGACGCTCACATTCGGATGATCCCGGACGTTGATCTCCTCACCGCGATGCAGCTTCTCGGCGATCGGTCCAGGCATCAGGGACGCCAGCAGGTGCCGGATCTGGCCACGCTGTTCGGTGAGCATGTCCTCCTTGACTGAGAGGCTGCGGCTCATCTCGTTGAACATTCCGGTCAGCTCGCCGATCTCGTCCCGGGTCACGACCGGGATCTCGACCTTGAAGTCACCGCTGCTGATCCGCTGCACGCCGGCCTCCAGGCGCCGGATCGGACGCAGGAACACCTGTGCCAGCAGTGCGGCGAGCAGACAGACCAGGAAGATGATCCCGGTGGTCGCCAGCACGACGGTCCGGGTGAAGGTCGCTTCCCGCGCGAAGGCCTCGGTGGTGCTGATCTTGCTGACGATCGACCAGTGCAGGCTTGTCATCGTGCCGATCGGCGCGTAGGCCTCCAGGCTCTCCTGGCCGAGGTAGTCCTTGGTGATCATGGTTCCGGTGTGGCCCTTCTGGGCCTCCTTCTGCACCTCCGGGTTCAGCGGCTGGATCAGTGTCGTCCCGCCCTGGCGGATCGCGATATCGGGGATGTCCGGCGGGGTGCCCGCGTCGATGACACGCTGCCGGTACTTCTCCGGATCCTCGATGAACAGCCGTGAGTCTGATCGCATCAGGAAGTCCGGGCCGGCCAGGATCGTCTCGCCGGTCTCCCCCAGGCCGGCCTCGGCCCAGCGCTTGTCGAAGGTCATGATCTTGTTGATCTTGGTGATCGGGAACTGCAGGGCCAGAACGCCATCCGGTTTGCCGCTGGATGGAACGGGCGCCACCATCCAGGCGGTCGGCGACATGCTGGCGGGCTGGTAGAACTCGAAGTCGGTGAACGCCACCCGGTCGGCCCTGTTGCTCGACATGGCGTCGAGGTAGGCCTCGCGCAGCTTGGAGCCGTTGTAGGGGCCGTTGAGAATGTTGGTGCCCAGGTCGGTGTTCTTGTACGCGCTGTAGACCACGTTGCCCTGGCCGTCGATCAGCAGCGCGTCCTCGAAGGCGAACCGGGTGACGATCTCGCGGAAGAAACTGTGGTACTTGGCGTTCGCCGCGGTCCAGGTGCTGCCGTCGCGCTGGTCATCGGCCGCGATGGCCAGATCGTCGTTCGGCAGTTTGGCGGTGTAGTTGGCCTGCAGGTAGCGCTCCGCGTTCGAGGTCGGCAGCAGCGATGCGACGTCCAGCCTCGTGCCGCTGGTCCGCTCGGTTTCTTTGGCGAAGAAGTCGTAGTAATCGGCGATCGACTTCTGCATCTCGGGTGTGATGGTGGCGTTGGACAGCTGACTGAACCCGGCGGTGAAATCGCGCAACGCGCCCTGGGTCATGGCGCCGTGGGTGTAGGTGACCAGGGCGCTCTTGAGGTCGACGAGCTGGGTGGTCAGCTCGCGGCTCTGCGCTTCCCGGACCTCGGTGAGCCGGCTGAAAGCAGCGGTGCGCAAGGAATTGCGCCCGGTCTGGAAGGCGATTCCGCCCACCACCGCCGCGGCGAGGATCGTGCACAGCACCAGCATCAGGATGAGCTTGGACTGGATGCTGAAGCGGTTGAGAAACGTCGTCCGCGGGACCCGGACCCGCCGGCGGGCGTTGTCCCGCAGCGAACCGTGGCCCGGAGCGTCCGGCTCCGTCATTGCGCTCCCTCCGCCCGGCATGAACCCCGAGGCAGATTACCAGCAAATGTGACGTTTGTGACAGGTGTGACCATTGGTTTCGGGCACCATAGACCCATGACTGAATTCGACGAGACCGTCGACGTGGTGGTGGCCGGATCCGGCGGCGGCATCACCGGCGCCTATACCGCGGCCCGGGAGGGGCTGTCGGTCGCACTGCTGGAGGCCGGCGACAAGTTCGGCGGGACGACGGCCTATTCCGGCGGCGGCGGGATGTGGTTCCCGTGCAATGCGGTGCTGCGCCGGGCCGGCTGCGACGACACCGTCGAGAAGGCCCTCACCTACTTCCACGCCGTGGTCGGCGACCGGACTCCGGGCGACCTGCAGGAGGCGTACGTCCGCGGCGGCGCCGCGCTGATCGACTACCTGGAATCCGACGACCACTTCGAATTCACGGTTCTCCCCTGGCCGGACTACTTCGGCAAGGCTGACGAGGCCCGCCTGGACGGTCTGCGGCACATCGTCGCCGCTCCCCTGCCCGGCGACGTACTCGGCAGCGATGCCGCCTACGTCCGGGGCCCGCTGGACAACGAACGCCTCGGCACGCCCGCCCCGGATCTGCTGATCGGCGGCCGGGCGCTGATCGGGCGGTTCCTGGCCGCACTGCATCGCTTCCCCGCCGTCGCCCTGCATCGCAACGCCGAACTCGTCGACCTGATCACCGACCGCCCGATCAACGAAGGCGGCTCCGTGGTCGGCGCGGTGGCCCGGCGCGACGGCCGCCTGGTGCGGATCGGCGCCAGCCGCGGGGTCCTGCTGGCCGCCGGCGGATTCGAGCGCAATCCGGGACTCCGTGAGCAGTACGGGGTGCCGGGCCGTGTCGAGGACAGCATGGGTGCACCGGACAACACCGGAGGTGCGCATCAGGCTGCGATCCGGGCCGGCGCCGACACCGACCTGATGGATCAGGCCTGGTGGTCGCCCGGACTCGTGCACCCCGACGGCCGGGCCGCCTTCGCGCTGTGGTTCACCGGTGGCATCTTCGTCAACGCCTCCGGTCGCCGCTTCGTCAACGAATCCGCGCCGTACGACCGGATCGGGCGGGCGATCATCGACGAGATGGCCGGCGGCCGGCTGCAGTGGCCGTTCTGGATGGTCTACGACGATCGCGGCGGCGCAGTGCCACCGGTCAAGGCCACCAATGTGTCGATGGCCGATTCCGGGGAATACCGAACCGCCGGACTGTGGCGCACCGCCGAGACGATCGAGGAACTCGCCGCACTCATCGGCGTCCCGCCCACCTCGCTCGCCGCCACTGTGGCCCGCTACAACGAAATGGCGGCCGCCGGAATCGACAGCGACTTCGGCCGCGGCGACGAGGCCTATGACCGAGCGTTCTCCCGCGGCCGCTCACCGATGACGCCGATCGACACCCCGCCATTCCACGCGGCCGCCTTCGGCCTTTCCGATCTTGGCACCAAGGGTGGTTTGCGCACCGATGCCCGCGCCCGGGTGCTGAATCGGGACGGCGACGTCATCCCGGGTCTCTACGCGGCCGGCAACACCATGGCCGCGGTCAGTGGCACCACCTACCCGGGCGGTGGCAACCCGATCGGCGCCTCGATGCTCTTCAGTCATCTCGCCGCGCTGGACATGGCCGAGCGGCCATAATCAGGACCATGCGCGCAACCGCGGCGGTATTGACCTCAGGGGTGCTGGCCCCAGGGCTGGTTGTCTCGGGGCTGGTTGTCTCGGGGGTGCTGCTCGCCGCCCTGCCTTCTGCCCCCGCGCAGGCCTCCGCGGAATGGGCGCTCAACGGCACTTACACCGCCACCTCCAACGGCGAGTGGGCGAAGACCAACGATGTGTTCCACAACGAACAGAGTGTGCGGGCCATCTGGACCATCACCTCGCAGTGCAGCTATCCGGGCGAATGCACCGGTTCGGTGACCAGCGACCAGGGCTGGACCACGCCGATCTACCAGACCGGCGGGCTCTGGTACGTCAAACACGTTGTGCCGCAATGGATCAAGTGCCAAGACGGCTCGACCTATGACGGCTATCAGGACTTCCACTTCAAGGCGATGACGCCCGGCGGCGACAACACCGACCCGACGTCGAACACCCTGGTCGGCGAGGACACCACCACCGGACCCAGCGGTGCGTGCGGCCGCAGCCGTCCGCTGTTCATCCAGATGCCGTTCAAACTGGTCAAGGTGAGCTGAGGGTCAAGCTCAGCTGGGCCGGCCTCAGCCGGTCGGCAGCAGATCGCTCCAGCCCTGCGGTCCCTTTTCGGTGACCGTGGTCTGACGCGCCACGCTGCCGTCCGGGGTGGCGAACTGTCCGGTCACGGGGTCATAGGTGGCGATCGCCACCGACGGGCCGCTCGAATTCGCGGCGGCGGGCGCTGCCGGCGCCGGTCCGGGCGGCATCGGGGTGCCCTCCAAAGGGCCGTAGATGTTGTCGTTGAGGGTCACCCGGTCATCCGGCGGGATGCCCTGGGCGAGCAGGTTCGGGTCGATCGGGTACGGGCCGGTGGCGTGCTGACGCATCGACAACGGCACGAAGGGCTGGTCGCTCTCGCACATCTCGACGGTCGGGGCCCGCTTACCGGGCTGCCCCATGCACGGGTAGTTGCGGGCGCCGCGCACCGCGATCGGCGAATCCTGCGGCAGCTTGCAGTACAGCCCGTCCGGGGTGTCGATATCGGACAGGTCACTGGGCGAGCGCCACTGCGACGGCGGCAGGAAGCCCACCGAACAGGCCGGCGGGTCGTTGATGGTCAGGGTGAAGTCGCCCTGGGTGAATCCGGTCGGGTTGTTGCGTGGCAGGCCGACCGCCTGGATCGAGGCCACGTAGGGCGGCAGCAGCACGAGCAGTTGTTCCAGTGAGGCGTGGTAGGTCACCCCGATCTGCCCGATGGTGGTCAGGTTGGCCAGCAGCACCGGCAGCGTGGGCTTGACCTGCCGCAGCAGTTCGGCGGCCTCGTCGGCGGCGCCCGGGCCGTTGCGCAGCAGCCCGCGCACCTGCTCGTCGTCGGTGGCGATCTGACCGGTCACCCCGGCCAGACTGCGCGACCAGCTGCGCAGCGCATCGGCTGACACCGCCGCTCCGTCCAGCAGCGGTTTGCCGTCCTCGAGCAGTGTCCGGGTCCGGTCGGCGGCCGCATCGAGGTCGTTCGCCAGCGTCGAGGAGGAATCGAACAGGGCGGCCAGATCGTCGGCGGAACCGTTGAGCCCCTTGAACGATTCATCGAGCAGTTGCGCGAGCTTCTCCTTCGGGATGCTGTTCAGCAGCGCGCTCACCTGGTCGAGCATCGGGCCGACCTTCTGCGGAACGGTGGTGTCCTTGACGGTGATCACCGAGCCGTCGTGCAGGTACGGCCCGGAGTCCGTACGCGGCAGCAGGTCCACGTACTGCTCACCGACGGCCGAGACGCTGAGCACACTGGCCTGCAGATCGGCCGGGACCTTCGGCGACGTCGCCAGCGACAAGGTCGCCTCGACGCCCTCGCGGGTGGCACGGACGTCGGTGACCTTGCCGATCTGCACACCGCGATAAGTGACATTGGCGAACCGGTACAGCCCGCCGGTTCTCGGCAACTCCACTTTCACCGTCATCCGGCCGATCCCGAGCAGCGTCGGCAACTGCATGTAGACCAGCATCATCGCCGCGATGCCGACCACCGAGGCGACGGCGAAGATGATCAGCTGGTTGCGGACGAAGCGGGTGAGCATCAGTTGCCTCCCGCTTCGGCGGGAACGGGTCCGGGCGTGGCACCGGGAAGGTGCGGCGCGCCACCGGCTTGGCCGTCCTGGGCCGGAACCGTCTGGACCGGACCTGTCTGGGCTGGAACCGAGAAACCGGAGCCGACCGGCGCTACCGCCGCACCGATCGCGGGCGGTTCGGCCACACCGGCCGGCGGCGGACTGAACGGCGCATGGATCGGATCGTAGGTGTAGGTGGCGTACCACGGATCACCCGGCGCGGGAACGAGTTTCGCGCCTTCCTGGCCCCAGCTGGTGCCAAGCAGCAGGGTCTTCTTCAGTCGCGGGATGGTGAAGTCGAAGATGATGAACTGATTGAGGTAGTCACCGCGGATGCCGCGGTCGATGGCTTCCTGCCCGTAGGGGAAGGCGGCGAAGTAGGCCAGCGCGCTGTCCAGCTTCGGGCCGACGTCGGCCAGTGCCCGCAACGTCGGTTCGAGGTTGGCCAGGTTGCGCACCAGGTCCGCCTTGGTGTCGTTGACCAGCCCGGCGGCCACCGAACTGAAGGTGCCGAGTTTGTCCAGTGCCGTTGTCAGCTTCGGACGTTCGGCAACCAGCACATCGAGTGCCGGCGGGATCCGGTCCAGGGCCCGGGTCAACACTTCACGCTGCCCGGCGAAGGTACCGGCCAGCCGGTTCAGCGAGGTGATCGTCGCGTTGATGCTGTCACGCTGGGCGGACAGCACCCCGACGAAATCGTTGAGCCGGGTCAGCAGGTCACGGAACTGGCCTTCGTTCCCGTTGAGCGCCGAATTGAGTTGGGCGACGATGTCGCCGATCTGGCCGACTCCCCCGCCGTTGACCACGACCGACAGCGCCGACAGCGTCTGCTCGGTGGACGGATAGGTGGAACTCTTGTTCAGGCCGAGCGTCGCCCCCGGCTGCAACCTGCCCTGCGGAGCCTGGCCCAGCGGCGGGTTGAGCCCGAGGTGCATCGACCCCAGCAGGCTCGTCTGGCCGACGGTCGCCACCGCGTTCTGCGGGATCACCACACCGGGCTTGACCGAAATGGCGACGTCGGCGTGCCAGTCCCGCACCGTCATCGCGTTCACGCTGCCGACCACCACATCGCCGATCAGGACCGGCGAATTCGGTTCCAGCGTGCTGACATTGGCAAGCTCGACGTGGTACGTGCTCGCCCCCGGACCGCGGCCCACCGCACCGGGCAGCGGCAGCGAGTTCAGCCCGCCGAACGAGCATCCGGAGAGTCCCGTGGCGATGGCAGCGGCGATCGCCAGTACATGTCTGCGCCTCATGGCGGGGAACCTCCCGCCGGCAGCGCGACCGGTGGCGGCATCGGCGGCGGCATCACCGGGCCCGAATTGGTTGATGCGGCCTCGGCCGGCAGCAGCATTCCGTTCAGGCTCGACGGCGGCGTGCCGGCCTGGGCTGCCGGCACACCAGCCGGGATCGGGGCGCCCGGGAACAGCGCGGGTTGCGGGTCGGCGGGAAGTCCGTTGGGCGCATAGCTTCCCGGACCTCCACCCGGTGGCAGTCCCCAACCGGCCGGCGGCGGGACGTCGCCGTTGAGACCGGTGTAGGCCGACACCAGCGGTGGCGGTTCCGGCGCCGCCGGACTGCCTTCGCCGCCGGGAGCCAGCTTCGGCTCGGAGTAGATCAGGTTCCACGGACTGGGCGACTTGCCGAGGTAGGCGTTGAACGGGAACGGCAGGTTGTTGAAGTTGATCAGCCGCAACGCCGGGCCGAGATACTGGGAGCAGAGCTTCCCGGTTTCCGAGGCGGTCGCGTTCTGGATCGCGCCGATCGCCGCGCACACCACCTGTAGCGGGTTGGAGAAGTTCGCCAGCGCGAAACCGCCCAGGGCGCTTTGGATGTCGGGGTCATAGATGTTGTAGCTGTTGCCGATCGCGTTGGGCGCGACGTGCAGCAGGTTCTTCACCACCATCTGGTTCTCGCCGAGGTTGCGCACCACATCGGAGAGCCGGCCGACCTGCTCGGCCGTCTGGTCCCGGCTGCCGGCCACGAACCGCTTCACGTCCACCACTGCGCTGGACAGATTGGTCAACGCTCCGTCGAGATCGGACCGGCTGCCGTCGACCACGCTGGAGACCGAGGCCAGCCGGTCCTGGAACGAGACGATCTGGGCGTTGCTGTCGCGCAGCACCGTGACGAAGGTCTGCAGGTTCTTGATGGTGTCGACGACGTTGCCGCTGCCCTCACCCAGCACGCGGCTCAGCCCGGACAGTTGTTTGATGGTCTCGCGCAGCTTGTCGCCGTTGCCGTCCATCGCGTCGGCCGCGCTGTTGATGAACCGGCCCACCGAGGTGGTCGACACCGCACTGGTCGGCCCGAGATCGGTTGCGAGCCGGTTCAACTGCTCCTTGACCTGATCCCACTCGACGGGGACCGCGGTGCGGTCGAGGTCGATGACGGCGCCGTCGCGCATGGTCGGGCCGCTGGTCACCCCATCAGCTCCGAAGGCCGGCGCCAGCTGTACATACCGGGATCCGACCAGGTTCTGCGCAACGATGACGGCCTTGGCGTCGGCGGGGATCGGCACGCCGTGGTCGACCGCAAGGGTCATCTTGGCCCTGGTCCCCTGCGGCTCGATGGACTTGATGGTGCCGACCCTGACTCCGGAGACCCGCACCTCGTCACCCGGGTAGATGGCGGTGGCGCTGGTGAAGTACGCGGTGATCCCGGTGGGTTTGAGCACCGTATTGCGAACCAGCACAACGGCTCCGGCCGCCAGCACCACGGCGAGCAGTCCGGCCAGCATCATGGTGCGCCATCCGCGTGAGGTCATCCTGTGCGAGGTCGTTCCGTGCGAGGTCATGGCTGCTGACCTCCACCCGTGACGGCTCCGCCACCCGGCGGATCGAAGTTGTAGGGCCACGGGAACTCGGCGCGCGGCCCGGCGTTGTCGGCGGGCTGCCCGGCATCGACCCCGCGGCGGAAGCCGAAGACGTAGTCGAAGAACGGTTGCAGGGTCTGCGCCGGGTTGAGGTTGGCGACGAAAGCGTTGTAGTAGAACCCGTTGTTGACCGCCTCGGCCTGGGTCAGCTGGAACTTCGCCAGACCCCGCATCGCCTGGGTGATGTTGTCGTTGTTGCGCTGCAGCATCGCGGTCACCGCATTGAGCTTCTCCAGCGCGGGTGCGAGGTCCTGTTCGTTGTCGGCGACCAGGCCGGTCAGCTGCTGGGACAACGCCGAGGTGTTGGCCAGGAGGTTCACCACCGCGTAGCGGCGCTGCTCGAGGACGCCCAGCAGTTCGTTGGCGTCGAGGATCAGCGAGTTGACCTGCTTGCTGCGGTCTGACAGCACGGCGGTGACGTCGGCGGCGCTCTTCAGCAGGCCGGCCAGTGACTCGTTGCGGTCGTTGAGGGACTTGGAGATTCGACTGATCCCGTCGAAGGTCGGCGCCAGTTGCGGGGCCACCCGATCGATGGTCGTCGACAAGGTGTCCAGCGATTGGTTCAGCGCGGCGGTGTCGGTGGCGCTGGTGTTGGCGGCGAACTCACTGACGGCGTCGGTCAACGAGTACGGCGATCCGGTGCGCGACACCGGGATCACCGCACCGGAGGCCAGCCTGCCGCTACCTTCCGATTCCAGCGTGAGAACCCGCTGCCCCAGCAGCGTCCCGGTGCGGATATGGGCGGTGGTGTCCGAACCCAGATGGACCTTGCCGTTCACGCTGAAAGTCACCAAGGCCTTGCCCTCACGCAACCGCACGTCCGACACGGTGCCGACCTTGACCCCGGACACCTTGACGTCGTTACCCGGGGCGATGCCGCCGGCTTCGGTGAACAGCGCCTGATGCCGGACCGACGTCGCCAGCGACCACAGGTTCTGGGTCTGCATGGCGACGGTGATCACGAGCCCGATCAGCACGAGACCGATGAAGCCGGATCGGATGAGTTGGGAGCCGCGGTATTTCAGCATCAGGGCTCACCGCATCTTCCGGTGTGCTGCATGATCCACGGGAAGTAGGCGGTCCGGCCCTCCAGATCGGTCACCCGCACCGACATCCCGCACAGGTACTGGTTGATCCAGCTGCCGTAGGAACCGAGTCGCACCAATTTGCGATAGTTCTTGGGCGCCTTCTGCAGAGCGATGTCGAGGCGTTCCTTGTCGGAATCGAGGATCGGCGCCAGCCGGGCCAGCTGATCGACGGTTCCGGCCAGCGGCGCCCTGGCACCGGAGAGCAGATCGGTCAGCGAGGCGGTGCCGCTGTCCAGGGCGGTGATCGCGGTGCCGATCGGATCCCGCTCGGAGGCAAGTCCGGTGATCAGCTGCTGGAGCTTGTCGACGGTCCCGGAGAACTTGTCGCCGTCCTTGGCCACGGTGGCCAGCACGGTGTTGAGGTTGTCCACGAGTTGCTGCACGGTCTGGCTGTTGTCGGCCACCGCGTTGGAGAACGCCGAGGTCTTGGCGAACAGCGACTCGAGATTGCCGTCCTGCCCCTGGAAGATCTGGATCAGCGAGTTGGTCAGCGAGTTGACCGCCTGCGGATTCAAACCCTTCACGAAAGGCTTGAGCCCGCCCAGCAGCAGGTCCAGATCCAGCGCCGGCATGGTGCGATCAACCGGGATCTGGGACCCGGGCGGGAAGACGCGGGTTGAGCCGGGACTGTCCAGCAGTTCCAGATAGCGGTCGCCGACGAGGTTGAGATAGCGCACCGCGGCCTTGGTCCCGGACGTCAGCGCGATGCTCTGGTCGGCGCCGAAGCCGACGATCACCGAGTTGTCCGGCTGTAGCCGGACGCTGTTGACCGTGCCGATCCGAACGCCGGCCACTCGCACGGAGTCGCCGGACTTCAGGCTTGACACGTCGTCGAACACCGCGGTGTAGCGGTTGTCCGGGCCCGCGCGGTACTGGGCGAAGATGGCGAACAGTGCGCCGGTGACCAGAAGCATCACGGCGATGAAGATGCCCACCTTGACGGTGGTCCCTCTGAGACTGGTCATGTCGGGCCCGTCATCCGGGCTGGCCGATCTGCGCGGTGTTGCGCGGCGGCCCGTCCAGTGGGCCGAACAGCGCCTGCTTGAGACCGTCGGAGTTCAGCAGGATGCCCTGGTTCCCGTACTGCGCCTGATTGGCGCCGATATCGGTGACCACGAACGGCGGTCGCTGCTCGTAGCCGACGTTCGGCAGATCGGTGCACTGCGGACCGCCCTTGGCCGCCACCTTCGGCAGGTTGCCGGGGTACCGGTAACGCTCGCGGCCGAGGAAGAACCCTTGCAGCAGAACGGCTCCCGGCAGGGCGAGGCCCGGCCCGTCCGCCAGCGGAAGCAGACCGGCGACTCCACAGGTGAGTGCCGGGTTGTACTGGTTGGTCAGATCGGTGGTGGGCACCAGCAGATGAACGACGTCGGCCAGCGGGCCGCGGTTGGTCGACAGCACGTCGGTTCCGATGTCGGCCAGACCGATTCCACTGACCAGCAATGCGTCCAGGCTGTCCTGCTCATCGACGACGGTGGCGCTGATCCGGGTGGCGTTGTCCACCGTGGCGAGCAGATCAGGTGACGCGTCGGCGAACGCGTCGAACACCGTCGGGGCCAAGGCCAGTTCGTGATTGAGGCTGTCCAAGCTCGGGTTGATCTTGCTCAACGCACTGTCCAGCGCCACCAGGGTCTTGCCGAACTTCTCCCCGCGGCCGTTGAGCGACTTCGACAGCGCGCCGAGAGTCTGGTTGAGCTTGACCGGTTCCACCTTGGACAGCACCGAGACGAGCTGTTCGAAGACGGTGTTGAGTTCGACGGTGACGTGGTCGCCGCCCCGGATCACCGTCCCGGCCCGCAACGGGTCGGCCGACGGGGCCGCCGGCGCAACCAGTTCGACGAACTTGGCGCCGAACACCGTCGAGGAGGTGATCTCGGCGCCGACGTTGGCCGGGATCGCGTCGACGGATTCCGGATCGATGGCCAGGTGCAGTGCCGCACCACCGCCGGCCAACGGTTCGATCGAGGCGACCTTGCCCACCTGCGCCCCGTGCAGTTTCACCTTGGCGTCCGGGTTCATCACCAGCCCGGCCCGGTCGGCGACCACGGTCACCGGCATGGTGTCGCGGAAGCTGTCCCGGAACAGCCCGACCGCCAGCATGACGATCAGGGCCAGCGCGAGGACCGTCAGCAGGCCGGCCAGCGGCCGTGCGTACGACCGATCGAGGAATCCCTGTTTGGCCATCGTCTACCCGGCCAGGTTGAAGTTGCCGTTGGAACCGTAAATCGCCAGGGAGACAAGAAGAGTCACCGCGACAACGACGATCAGCGAGGTCCGCACCGCATTGCCGACCGCAACGCCCACCCCGGACGGTCCGCCGGATGCGAAGTAGCCGTAGTAGGTGTGGATCAACAGGATGGTGATCGCCATCAGCACCGCCTGGAGGAACGACCACAGCAGGTCGAGCGGGTTGAGGAAGGTGTCGAAGTAGTGGGTGTAGAGGCCTGCGGACTGACCGAACAACACCACCGTGACGAACTTGCTCGCCAGGAAGGACAGGATCACCGCGATCGAGTACAGCGGCGTGATCGCGATCATTCCCGCCACCAGTCGGGTGGACACCAGGTACTCGATCGGTCGGATCGCCATCGACTCCAGGGCGTCGATCTCCTCGTTGATCCGCATAGCACCCAGTTGGGCGGTCACACCGGCGCCGAAAGTGGCGGCCAGACCGATCCCGGCCACCACGGGCGCCGAGATCCGCACGTTGATGAACGCGGCCAGGAAGCCGGTCAGCGCCTCAATGCCGATATTTCCCAGCGACGAATAGCCCTGCACCGCAAGGGTTCCGCCGGCCGCCATGGTCAGAAAGCCGACGATCGCCACGGTGCCGCCGATCATCGCCAGCGTGCCGGCCCCCATGCTGATCTCGGCGATCAGCCGGATGACCTCCGTGCGGTACCGGGTGGCGGCCTGCGGAACGCCCGCGATCGCGCGAGCATAGAACAGGGTGTGATCGCCGATGCGGCCGAAAAACCCGATCGGTCGGCGCAACTCGCGGAACAACCGCGGGTAGTTGCTGCGGAGCACAGTCATGTTCCCCATCGGCTCACCCGGTCGTCATTCGGATGCCGATCGCGGTGACCACCACGTTGACCACGAACAATGCCATGAAGGCGTAGACCACCGTCTCGTTGACCGCGTTGCCGACCGCCTTGGCGCCGCCGCCGCTGATCATCAGGCCGCGATAGCAGGCGACCAGACCCGCGATCAGGCCGAACAGCGCGGCCTTCACACACGAGATGATGACCTCCGGAACACCGGTCAGCAGCGTGATGCCGGCCGCGAAGGCACCGGGGTTGACGTGCTGAACGAAGACCGAGAACACGTAGCCGCCGATGATGCCGATGATCACCACCAGCGAGTTCAGCAACAGCGCGACCAGACCGGAGGCCAGCATCCGCGGAGTCACCAGGCGCTGGACCGGGTTGATGCCGAGCACCTCCATCGCGTCGATCTCTTCCCGGATGGTGCGCGATCCCAGATCCGCGCACATCGCGGTGGCGCCGGCGCCGGCCACGATCAGCACCGTCACCAACGGGCCTACCTGGGTGACCGCACCGAAGGCCGCACCCGCCCCGGACAGGTCGGCGGCGCCCAATTCACGAAGCAGGATGTTGAGGGTGAAACTAACCAGCACGGTGAACGGGATCGCCACCAGCAGGGTGGGCAGCAGCGAGACGCGGGCGACGAACCAGGACTGCTCGAGGAACTCCCGCCACTGGAACGGCCGTCGGAACAGGAAACGGATCGCATCGGCGGACATCGCGAACAGTCCTCCGATGGCCTGCATCGGTCCGGACACGCCCCGGTCCAGCGCAATACCCGGGGACCAGCGGTCCGCAGATTTATTCGCCATCCGTTCGGGGCTCTCCTGTCGGATTGCAACGTGTTCTAGGGCCTTAGCGAAACCTAAGTGATCCAGCGGGGAAATGGGAGGGAATGGCCGACCTCGGCGTCCCCTGACACCGCACAATGGAGCGATGAGCCCTCTGCAGCGCTATTCGGACCGCCGCGTTCTGATCACCGGCGCCGGCTCGGGTATCGGACAAGCCTGTGTGCTGCGGATTCTCGATGAGGGTGGCCGGGTGGTGGCCGCCGACATCAGCCAGGCGGGGCTGGCCGACACGACGACGAAAGCCGGCGGCCACTCCGATCGGCTGACCACGGTGGTGATGGACGTCAGCAACGAGGCGTCGGTCCGATCCGGGGTCGCCAGCGCGGTCGCCGAACTCGGCGCGCTGGACACCCTGGTGAACGTCGCGGGGATCATTCGTTCGTCGCACTTCCTGGACACCACGTTGGCCGACTTCGAGCAGGTGCTGCGGATCAACCTGGTCGGCACCTTCCTGGTCACCCGGGAGGCGCTGCCGGCTCTGCGCCGCGGCGATTTCCCGGCGGTGGTGAACTTCGCCTCCACCTCGGCCGCATTCGCCCATCCCTACATGTCGGCCTACGCCGCGTCCAAGGGCGGCATCCAGGCGATGACCCACGCACTGGCCGCGGAGTTCGCCGCCGAGGGCATCCGGTTCAACTCGGTTCAACCCGGTTCGATCTCCTCGGGCATGACCGACGGCACCGGCGAGTCCAAGCAGAGCGTCGGCCCCGGACTGCCCTCCGACGTCAACTACAGACTCTTCGGGCGGGTCGCCCCACTGTTGCCGCTCCCGGAGGGAAAGATCTTCGCCGATCCCGGCGCGGTGGCCGCGGTGGTGGCGATGCTGGGCAGCGCGGAGGCGTCCTTCGTGACCGGCACCGAGGTCAGGATCGACGGTGGCGCACACACGTGACGGCGCCAGCGCTCTGCACAAATCCCTCTGCGACGGAAACCGGGCCTGGGAGTCCGCCGCGAACGTGGTATCCATCGAAACGGTCGCGACATTTCGCGGATTTCGTTGCCGTATCTGTTGCGCCAAGGGCTGAAATCGACGATTGTTATGCCACTGAACTCAACGTCGGAAACATCGCAATCGAAAAGAGGTCGGGTCCTGACCGAGACCGGCGCCGCCGCCACTGAACACACCACCGGACACGGACGCCACGAGCGTTCGGACGCCGGCCCTCGAGCGTCTGGCAAGGCCGTCATCGAGATCGACCACGTCACCAAGCGGTTCGACGACTACATCGCAGTGGCTGACGCACACTTCTCGATCGCGCAGGGCGAGTTCTTCTCGATGCTCGGCCCGTCCGGCTGTGGCAAGACCACGACACTGCGGATGATCGCGGGCTTTGAGAGTCCGACCGAGGGCGCCATCCGCCTCGAGGGCGTCGACGTCTCCCGCACTCCCCCGAACAAGCGCAACGTCAACACCGTCTTCCAGCACTATGCGCTGTTCCCTCATATGACGGTGTGGGACAACATCGCCTACGGCCCGCGCAGCCAGAAGAAGGGCAAGGCCGAGATCAAGAAGGCCGTCGACGAGATGATCGAGGTGGTCCGGCTCACCGACTTCGCCCAGCGCAAGCCGGCCCAGTTGTCCGGCGGCCAGCAGCAGCGCGTCGCGCTGGCCCGGGCACTGGTCAACTACCCCAGCGCACTGCTGCTCGACGAACCACTCGGCGCACTGGACCTCAAACTGCGCCACGTCATGCAGTTCGAACTCAAGCGCATCCAGCGCGAGGTCGGCATCACGTTCATCTACGTGACCCACGACCAGGAGGAGGCGCTGACGATGAGTGACCGCATCGCGGTCATGAACGGCGGACACGTCGAACAGATCGGTACCCCGACCGAGATCTATGACCGGCCGGCCAGCGTGTTCGTCGCCGGCTTCATCGGGCAGGCCAACCTGTGGCACGGCCGGCAGACGGGGCGTGCCAACCGCGACTACGTCGAACTCGAAGTGCTGGGCACAACGCTGCAGGCCAGGCCGGGCGACACCACCATCGAGTCCGGCGGTCGCGCCACCCTGATGGTCCGGCCCGAACGGGTGCGGGTCTCGGTGCAGCAGCCAACCGGTGCCGAATCCGGCGCTGTCACCGCCGTGGCCGCCAAGGTCGTCGATCTGACCTTCCAGGGACCGGTGCTGCGGCTCTCGCTCGCCGCGGCCGACGGTTCCCCGATCCTCGCGCACATCGGCGCCGAGCAGGACCTGCCGATGCTGCGCCCCGGAGACGACGTGTTCGTCAGTTGGTCCCCCGACGCGTCCCTGGTGTTGCCGGCCGGCGACATCCCCAGCACGCAAGACCTCGAAGAGATGCTCGACGAATCCTGATGCTCGACAGACGCTCGACCAATCCCGATGAAAGGCAAACCCAGATGGCAGAAATCGACCCGCGCGTCCTGGCTCAGATCGCCTCCCGGCGCCGGTTCATCGGCGGCGGTGCCGCCGCTGCGGCGGCCGCGATCCTGGGCCCGTCTTTCCTGGCGGCGTGCAGCAAGGACACCAAGACCTCGGCGGGCTCCAACGCCCCGGCCGCTCCGGCCGATGACGGCAGCCCGGCGTCGGGCAAGCTGCGGGTGTCGAACTGGCCGCTCTATATGGCCGACGGTTTCGTCGCCGCCTTCCAGACCGCGACGGGCCTGACCGTCGACTACAAGGAAGACTTCAACGACAACGAGGAGTGGTTCGCCAAGAACAAGGAGCCGCTGTCGCGTAAGCAGGACATCGGCGCCGACCTGGTGGTGCCCAGCCAGTTCATGGCCGCGCGCCTGATCGGTCTGGGCTGGCTCAACCCGATCAACGAGTCGCGCTGGACCAACCAGAAGAACCTGCGCACCGACCTGCTCGACGCCAAGGCGGACCCGGGCCGCAAGTACACCGCGCCGTACATGTCCGGCATGGTCGGCATCGCCTACAACCGCGCCGTCACCGGCCGCGACCTCACCAAGGTCGACGACATGTGGGATCCGGCGTTCAAGGGCAAGGTCAGCCTGCTCGCCGATATGCAGGACGGCCTCGGCATGTTCATGATGGCCCAGGGCAACTCGCCGGAGGACCCGACGATGGAGTCCGTACAGAAGGCGGTCGACGTCATCAAGGAGCAGAAGGACAAGGGCCAGATCCGCCGATTCACCGGCAACGATTACGCCGATGACCTTGCTGCGGGCAATATCGTTGTGGCCCAGGCCTATTCGGGTGACGTCGTCCAGCTGCAGAAGGACAACCCGGACCTGAAGTTCATCGTTCCCGAGACCGGCAGCAGCACCTTCGTGGACACCATGGTGATTCCGTACACCACGCAGAACCAGAAGGCCGCCGAGGCGTGGATCAATTACATCTACGACCGGGCGAACTACGCCAAGCTGATCGCCGCCACCAAGTACGTGCCGGTGCTGAGCGACATGACCGACGAGTTGGCCAAGATCGACCCCGAACTGGCCAAGAACCCGTTGATCAACCCGTCGCCGGAGACGCTGGCCAAGCTGAAGTCGTGGGCCGCGCTGAGCGACGAGCAGATGCAGGGCTTCAACAAGGCCTACGCCGCCGTCACCGGCGGATAGGCCCGGCTGGATAAGAAGGGCATCACGTGGCGGGAGTAGCCAGCAGTAACCGGCAGCGCAGCAGGATCGCGCCCTACTTGATGATCCTGCCCGCGTTGGCATATCTCGGGGTCTTCTACGTGGTGCCGTTCTTCTCGCTGTTCCGCACCTCGTTGTCGACCATGGGCGGGTCCATCTACCTGCCCAAGCTCACCTTCGCGTGGGAGTTCGGCAACTACGGGCGGGCGTTGAGCGAGTACCGGGACCAGATCCTGCGGTCCTTCGGGTACGCGTTCTGCGCGACTGTGCTGTGCGTGCTGCTGGCTTTCCCGCTCGCCTACGTGATCGCGTTCAAGGCCGGCCGGTTCAAGAATCTCCTTCTCGGACTGGTGATCCTGCCCTTCTTCGTGACCTTCCTGATCCGCACCATCGCCTGGAAGACCATCCTGGCCGACAACGGCTTCGTGGTCGACGCGCTGGGCGCGGTGGGACTGCTGCCGTCCGAGGGCAGGCTGCTCTCGACGAGTTGGGCGGTGATCGGCGGTCTGACCTACAACTGGATCATCTTCATGATCCTGCCGCTCTACGTCAGCCTTGAGAAGATCGACGCCCGGCTGCTGGAGGCCTCCCGTGACCTGTACGGCACCAACCGCCGGATGTTCGGGAAAGTGATTCTGCCGCTTGCCATGCCGGGTGTGCTGGCCGGCAGTCTGCTGGTCTTCATCCCCGCGGTCGGTGACTTCATCAACGCCGACTATCTGGGCAGCACCAGGACGACGATGATCGGCAACGTGATCCAGAAGCAGTTCCTGGTGGTCAAGGACTACCCGGTGGCCGCGGCGCTGAGTTTCGTGCTGATGGCGCTGATCCTGGGCGGCGTGCTGCTCTACACCCGGGCACTCGGCACCGAGGACCTGGTGTGACCACAGCAGCCTTCGTCCCCGATCTCGACAAGCCCGGACGCAACTTCCGGGGCAGTTTCAAGCTGGGTGACTTCGCCTTGCGGGCGCTGGCCGGCGTCACACTGGCGTTCCTGTTCGTTCCGATCCTGGTGATCATCGTCTTCTCGTTCAACAAGCCGAAGGGCAAGTTCAACTACACCTGGCAGGGCTTCACGCTGGAGAACTGGGCGGACCCGTTCAAGTACCCGGCGCTGACCCAGGCCCTGAAGCTCAGCATCAACGTGGCGGCGGTGTCCACCGCCATCGCCCTGGTGTTCGGAACCCTGGTGGCGGTGGCTCTGGTGCGGCAGCGTTTCCGCGGCCGCACCGCGGTGGACACCTTCATGATCCTGCCGCTGACGTCGCCCGAAGTGGTGATGGGCTCGTCGTTGCTCACGCTGTTCCTGAGTATGGGTTGGGCCACCGGCTACGTCACGATCCTGATCGCTCATGTCGCGTTCGAGATCAGCTTCATCGCGATGACGGTGCGCGCCCGCATCCGCGGCTTCGACTGGACCCTGGAGGACGCGTCGCTGGATCTCGGCGCCAGTCCGACCCGCACCTTCTTCAAGGTGACGTTGCCGTTGATCGTGCCGGGCATCATCGCGGCTGCGATGCTGTCCTTCGCACTGTCGCTCGACGATTTCATCATCACCTACTTCGTCAGCGGCTCGACCGTCACCTATCCCCTGTACGTCAATGCCGCCACCAAGGCGGCGGTGCCACCGCAGATCAATGTGCTGGCTACCGCCATTCTGCTGATCAGCCTGATCCTGCTCGCGGTCGGAACGCTCTACCGCCGCAAGCGGATCGACACCTAGGGCTGTGTCGGTCGAAGCTCTACTGGCGACGATCCCGCCGATCGCGGTCTATCTGACCGTCGGTCTGGTCATCGGTTTCGAAAGTCTCGGCATCCCGCTGCCCGGTGAGATCGCTCTGGTCAGTGCAGCACTGCTGTCCACCCGGGAGAACCTCGGCATCAGTCCGCTGTGGGTCGGCGTCGCCGCGACGGCCGGCGCGATCATCGGCGACACCATCGGCTATACCATCGGCCGACGGTTCGGCATGACCTTGTTCGAGAAGCTGAGCCGCCGATTCCCGGCACATTTCGGAACCGGCCACGTCGCACTGGCCAAACAACTCTTCGCGCGCTGGGGCGTGTGGGCCGTCTTCTTCGGCCGGTTCATCGCCCTGCTGCGGATCCTCGCCGGGCCATTGGCCGGGGCGCTGCGGATGCGCTACCCGTACTTCCTGGCAGCCAATGCCGCCGGAGCGGTGTGCTGGGCCGGGGGCACGACGGCGGTGGTCTACTTCCTCGGCCTGGCCGCCGAGAAGTGGATGTCCCGGTTCTCCTGGGTGGCACTGGTACTGGCGGTCATCCTCGGCGTCGCCATGACCAAGCTGCTGAAGAACCGGACCGGCAAGCTGATCGCCCAACTGGAAGCCGAGCACAGCTGGGAATCCCTACGGGGTGCCCGCTAGGTGAACCCCGTGCGACCGCATCTCGTCCAGCGCCGCGGCCGACGAATCCGGCGCCACCCCGGCCGTCAGATCAACCAGCACCCTTGTGGTGAAGCCCGCACGTACCGCATCCAACGCCGTGGCACGCACGCAGTGATCGGTCGCGATTCCGGCGACGTCGACCTCGTCGACGTCATGTGCCCGCAGCCAATCCGCCAGACCGACACCATCGGCCGACCCCTCGAAACCGCTGTAGGCAGAATCGAATTCACCCTTGTGGAACACCGCCTCGACGGGGGTCGTGTCGAGGTCGGGGTGGAAGTCCGCCCCGGTGGTCCCGGCCACACAGTGCCGCGGCCAGGACGAGACGTAGTCGGGGTGGGCCGAGAAGTGGCCGTCCGGGTCGATGTGGTGGTCCTGGGTCGCCACCACGTGGTCATAACCGGGATCCGTGGCCAGGTAGGCGTTGATCGCCCGGGCCACCGCCGCCCCGCCGTCGACCGCCAGCGACCCGCCTTCGCAGAAGTCGTTCTGCACGTCGACGATCAGCAGTGCTCGCACGCGGCAACGGTATCGCTAAAGTAGGGATCCCGATGACGCACTTCGACTTCTTCGACAACGCCGAACTGCCGGTTCCCGCGGTCACCGCGGAGCAGGCCCGGGCCATCACCCGGGATCACTTCGGACTGGAATCGACCGCGAGCGAACTGGGCAGCCAGCAGGACGCCAACTTCCTGTTGCGGGACGCACACGGCGAACCGGCCGGTGTTCTCAAGATCGCCAACCCGGCCTTCAGCCTGATCGAGTTGCAGGCCCAGGACGCCGCCGCCGCCTTCGTGGCCGCGGGCGAGGGCCTGCGCGCCGCGACCAACCTCGAGCCCGCCGGAGTGCCGGCAATCGCCGAGATCGGTGGTGACACCGCCCTGTTCGCCCGGATTCTGCGCTTCCTCCCGGGCGGAACACTCAGCGGCGAGGCCTACCTGAGCCCGATCCACGTCGCCGCCCTCGGCGAGGTGGCGGGCCGGACCGCGCGCGCCCTGGCCGGTTTCGAGCACCCCGGCGTGGACCGGATTCTGCAGTGGGATCTGCGCCACGGAATGCGCACGGTCGAGGTGCTGTCCGCACACATGACGGACACGAGCCAGCGGGAAACCGTGGAGTCGGCCGCGGCGGCGGCCTGGCAGGTGATCAGCGACGTCGCCGATGACCTGCCTGTGCAGGTGATCCACGGCGATATCACCGACGACAACGTGGTCTGTGACTCCGATGGCCTGCCGGACGGCCTGATCGACTTCGGCGACCTGATGCGGTCCTGGACGGTGGCCGAACTCGCGGTCGCCGTCTCGGCGGTCCTGCGGCACGAGGGCGGCGAACCCGCGGCGGCGATGCCGGCGATCGAGGCGTTCCACGCGGTGCGCCCGCTGAGTCCGGCCGAGGTGGAGGCGCTGTGGCCTCTGGTGGTCGTGCGTGCGGCGGTCCTGGTGGTCAGCGGGGTGCATCAGACCGCGATCGACGCCGAGAACGTCTACGCCAGCGCCAATCTGCATCACGAGTGGGAGATCTTCCAGCGTGCCACCGCGGTGCCACTGGATGTGATGACCGCGCAGATCCGCCACTCGCTCGGCGTCGCCCACACGGCCGAACCGGTCGCCGGCGCCGCACTGATCGACGGACTGGATCCCGGATCTGTCGTGCGCCTGGATCTTTCGGCCGATGCCGATGCGATGGACGGCGGCTCATGGCTTGCCCCCGGAACCGAGGAGCGGTTGGCCGCCGAGGCGCTGGCCGCCGGTGCGGCCGCGGTGATCTCGACCTTCGGCCAGCCCCGGCTGACCCGGTCGGCAACGCTGCGAGAGCAGTCCCCGGCGACGGTCGCCACCGGCATCCAGCTCTGGCCCGCAACCACTTTGGCGCTGTCCGCCCCGTGGGCCGGTGTCGTCGGGATCGACGGCACCACCCTGACCCTGACCGGCACGGCCGGCACGGTCGAGGTCCGCGGCGATCTCGGGCTGGAGGTGAGCGACGGGTACACCGTCACGGGAGGTGCTGCCCTGGGCACGATCGACGGGCAGGTCTGGATCGGACTTCATCGGCATCCCTCGGATGCGGCGGTCCCCGACTTCGTCCGGCCCGAGTATGCGGCCGGATGGCTGCACAAGGTCAGCGACCCGGCGGTGTTGCTCGGTCTGCCCGCGGCCGTGCCGGCGGCCGATGACGGTGTGCTGCTGCGGCAGCGGCGCGATCGCGCCTACGCATCGGTTCAGGAGCACTACTACCGCCATCCCCCGCGTATCGAACGTGGCTGGCGCGAGCATCTGATCGCCACCGACGGTCGCACCTACCTCGACATGGTCAACAACGTCGCGATCCTGGGTCACGGCCACCCGGATCTCGCCGACGCCGTCGAACGGCAGTGGCGCCGGCTCAACACCAACTCACGGTTCAACTACGAGGTGGTGGTGACGCTGTCGGAGCGACTAGCCGCCACCCTGCCTGATCCGCTGGACACCGTGTTCCTGGTGAACTCCGGATCCGAAGCCGACGATCTGGCGCTGCGACTGGCGATGGCGACCACCGGCCGGCACGACATCGTCGCGGTGGCTGAGGCGTATCACGGTTGGACCTATGCCACCGATGCCATCTCGACCTCGATCGCCGACAACCCCAACGCGCTGGCGACCCGGCCGGCGTGGGTGCACACCGTGCCCTCCCCCAACCCGTTCCGGGGTGAACACCGTGGAGCCGAGGCGTCGAAGTACGCGCAGGAGGCGGTGGCGATCATCGAAGACCTTGTGGCGCAGGGCAAACCGCCTGCCGCCTTCATCTGCGAACCCTTCTACGGCAATGCCGGCGGCATGGCCTTGCCGGACGGCTATCTGAAGGCGATCTACGCCGCGGTGCGTGCCGCCGGCGGTCTGGCCATCGCCGACGAGGTCCAGGTGGGCTACGGCCGGACCGGGCGGTGGTTCTGGGCCTTCGAACAGCAGGACGTGGTGCCCGACATCGTCTGCGTGGCGAAGGCGATGGGCAACGGTCAGCCACTGGGCGCGGTGATCACCACCAAGGCCATCGCCGACGCCTACCGCACCCAGGGGTACTTCTTCTCCTCCGCCGGCGGCAGTCCGGTTTCCAGCGTGGTCGGACTGACCGTGCTCGATGTGCTCGAACGCGACGGCCTGCAGGAGAACGCGCTGGCCGTCGGCGACCATCTCAAGGCGCGGATCACCGAACTGGCCGATCGTCATCCGCTGATCGGCACCGTGCACGGCAGCGGCCTCTACATGGGCGTGGAGTTGGTCCGGGACCGCGAGACCCTGGAACCGGCCGTGGCCGAGACCGAGGCGATCTGTGAGCGGATGCGCGAACTGGGTGTGATCGTGCAGCCCACCGGAGACCGGCAGAACGTGCTGAAGATGAAGCCGCCGATGTGCATCACCAGGGAGTCGGCCGACTTCTTCGTCGACATGCTCGATCGGGTGCTCACGACCGGGTTCTGAGCCAATCGCGTTGATGCCGAACGAATTCCGCGTCCACGGCGGCACCGTGGCCCGGGACGTACACCGCGTCCGGACCGCCGATCTCGAGCAACCGATCGAGCGTGTGCGGCCAGGCGGCCAGATCGGACCCGGCGTCGACGGCGGGGTCCGCGGACTCCTCGACCAGATCGCCGCAGAACACCACGGTCGGATCCCCCGGAACCAGCACGATCAGGTCGTGGTCGGTGTGGCCGCGGCCCGGGTGCTCGACGGTGAGGATCCGGTCCCCCACGTCGATCATCAGCGGGAGTAGTGGGATCTGGGCGGGGCGCAGCCCGGCCATCGACTCCTTGAGATCAGCCGGCGCGACGCCGTAGTGCAGGGCCTGTTCACGCAACGCGTCAGCGCCTGCGTCCACCGCGGCAGCCACCGGACCGGTCCCGTGCAACCGGGCGGCCGGGAATCCGGCGGAGCCGAGCAGATGGTCGAAGTGGTGGTGGGTGATCACGATGTCGGTGACCGTGCGACCTGTCAGCGTGTGCACATCGGCGGCGATGTCGCGTGCCTCACCAGGGGTTGTGCCGCAATCAATCAGCACCAAACCGTTCGACCCTGCCACCAGTCCCACACTGACGTCGAGAAACGGCAATCGGCGGCGGTACACCCCGACCGCCAGGTGCTCCCAGTCGCGGCCCACGCCGATGACCATATCTTCGGTAGATTGGTGTCAAAGCGACGTGGCTGAGGAGAAGCGATGACGACTGGTGGCCCGATCGATCCCAATTCCTATGGGGATCCCAACATTCCCGGCTACCCCGGCGGTTATCCGCCGCCGCCGAATCCCTACGGTGGCGGGTACCCCGCACCGCAGATCGGTCACGGCTACGCGAGTAATCCCGGTGGTCTGGGCGTGCGGTGGGGTGCCCGCGTCATTGACGGCATCCTGGTGACGATCGTCGCCTGGGTGTTGGCGATGGTGGTCGGCGCGTCGACCAGCATCTTGGTGACCGGGTTGTTCACCGGCGTGCTGATGTTCATCTATTTCGTGGCCATGGAGGTCACCCAGGGGTACACCATCGGCAAGAAGCTGTTGGGCCTCAGCGTGCGTGGTCCTGGTGGCGCGCCCAAGCCCGACCTCAAGCAGTCGGCGATCCGGAACTCCTGGACGCTGTTGCCGGTGATCCCCTACGTCGGCGGCCTGCTGGGCATGATCGCGATCATCGTCATCGCTCTGACGATCAACGGCAGCCCGACCAAGCAGGGCAAGCACGACGAGTTGGCCGGCGGCACCCAGGTTGTGAAGCACTAGGGGTTGTGAAGAACCAGGCACCTGCTACTGGTTGCGGTTCCACTCGATCCAGCCGACTCCGTTGCGGCCGTCGGAGGTGTTGACCTTCACCCATGACCGCGGGAAGAAGCTGACCCGGCCGTCGGGGGCGACCAGTCGCACCGGCGCGTTGCCGCGGACCTCGATCTCGGCGCGCAGCGCTCCCGGTTCGAACGTCAACTCCGTGCCCAACGGCAGACCGTTGTCGGCAAGCGAGGCCTCGGCGGTCACTGACGTGGTCTCGATGACCGGTTCACCCGGCGGCTGGATGTATCCGACGCTGACCGGCGGCAGATCCGACAGGCGCAGATCGACTCCGTGCAGGTGGGTGCCGTCCTCCAGATGGAAAGCGCTCCACACCCAGTCCATGCTCCACCAGTCGCGAACCCCGTGGGAGTGGTCGCGCTGGCCGGGCACCGCGTCGAAGGTGAAGGTCTCGTCGTCGATGGTGATGGATCCCGTTATGGTGCAGGGGATTTCGTACCGGGTGGCGATCCGGTATTCGAACGGTGTGCCACTGGTCGTCCAGGTCAGATCCATCGCCAGGTTCGCCGGTTCACCGGCTTCGCCGTGCAGCAGCCCGGCCGGATCGTCGTACGAGCGGGCCGGGCCGGAGACCTCCACCCGGTATTCCTGCAACGGAATCGGCGCGCCGTGTCGCATCCGGATGTCACCGGAGGCGATCTCGTTGGGGTTCTGCGGCAGCGCAGCCTGGAAGTCCAGCAGCGCAACGGTGGCGATATCGGGGCCGCAGACCAGGGCGTTGATCCAGGCGACGTTCTGATTCGGAATCAGTCCGAGCCGGATCCATCCGCCGATCCCCTGCTTCTCGTCGGCGAAGTCCCAGTACCAACTCTCGTTCCACAGCGGTTCCACGCCGGGGGCGTGCGCGGACTCCTCGCCCGGATCGGGTTGCAGCGCGACCAGATTCGACGCCATCGGCAGCACCTCGAGCGCACGGGTGTCCAGCACATGGCTGGTGTGCCGGTCCATCATGGTCAGGAACATCTGATCGCCGCGTTCGGTGCGCTCGACGAGCATCGGGGAGATGATCGCCATCATCACGCCGAAGAAACTCTGCCGGCGCACCCCTTCGCGGATCTCGTCGACGGTCAGCGGCGGGTTGTCGCCGAGGCCTTCGTGATAGGCGGCCAGCAACGCGTCGTAGTGCGCGCGGCGATCCTCGGTCCGCAGGGCGCAACCGAGGAAGTAGGCGAGGTCGGTCATCGCCGGGCCCCAGGTGACGGTCTGCCAGTCCACCACCGTCAGGTCGCGCAGCGATCCGGGCCGGCCGAACAACATGTTGTCCAGGCGGTAGTCGCCGTGCACCAGTCCGTGCACCCGGTCTTGCGCCGCCTCCTCGGCGAGATAGGCGTCGAAGCTGTCGGCCAGTTTCTGGCAGACCAGTCGCTGCTCCGGGGTGATGGACTCGCCGTAGCGGTCCACGAAGCCGGCCAGAAGTTGGGTGATCAGCGCCTGGTTCACCGGCATCTCGCGGTTCAGCCAGTCCGCCTGGGCAAGGGACGTGTTGCCGATGAGGGGGGCGTGCAGCCGACCCAACTGGCGCAGCGCCATCGTCGCGTCTTCGATTGTGGCGCCCTGAATTTCATTGCCGACCTCGGCCGGCGCGGCGTCGTCGAGCAACAGGGTGAATACGCCGGTCTCCGGTTGGTAGGAGGCGTGGTAACAGTGCGCGACCGGGCCGCCCAGCTCCGGTGCGATCCGGGAGTAGAACTCCACCTCGCGTTCGTAGAGTCCGAGGGCCTGCCCGGTCCCCCGGCTCATCGGGTCGCTGGCGGCGACCTTGAGCACCACCGAGGCGGGGCCGTCCCCGTCTGAATACGTGAGACCCACCCGGTAGCACTCGCTCATCTGCCCGGTGCCGATCCGGTCGACGGTGAACCCACCGACCCGGCCGGCGCCGATGGTGGCGGTCAGCCAGTCGGCGGTCAGGTCGTCGGGGCGTTCCACGGGAACGGTGGTGTCAGTCACCGAATCAAGGTAACGGTTGGCTATCCGTTCGCGAGCGAGAAACCGGCCCAGGCCTCGCGTCGATGCGGGTGCGGGTCGTACTCGACGTGCAGGTGGCGGTCGAACACCAGCACGGCGCGCTCCTCGCGGTTGTAGGCCGGCCAGTCGTCTCCGGGCGTGCCGGTCCGGGCGAATTCCTGCCAGCGGGTCTGCACCTGGTGGCTGACCTTCACCGCCGCGCGTTGGTCCACCCCGGCGGTCAGCACGGCGCCCACCCGGGACCGGTAGATGCCGAAGACGGCCAGCAGTTCGGTGGCGTGGGTGGCTCCGAAACCCGTCCAGTGCAGGGTGCGCGGGGCGTAGTCGTACCGGTAGACGTAGGTCGGCGCGAGTTTGGCGTGCGCGTCGGCGGCCTGCCAGACCGCGGTGTTGAAGATCATGTCCCCGCCGAACTCGATGCAGGCCTTCGGATCCGGGTAGTGCGGATAGGCGGCCAGAATCCGTTCACGCACCTCGGCCGGTGCGTGCGCCAGCAGTCGTTCGATCGCGTGCTCGGTGGTCGGCAGCAGTTTGAGGAAGCGGGTGAACAGCCGCCCCTCCTCGGCGTTGCTGCCCACGATCAGCGGCACCCGGTGCGCTGTGCCCTTCCGCATGGCCTCGAACGGATCCAGCGGCAGGTAGTCGTCACCCCAGGTCGGCCCGACCACCGAAGCGCCCAGCATGTTGGTCAGGCTGTGTTTCATCACCGCGTCGGTCGCGTGCACCAGATCGGACGGCTTGGCCGTGAGCAGTTGTGCCGCGGCGTTGTTCCGGTTGAGGTGCAGGGCGTCGACGAAGCGGTCCGCGAACTGGGCGGCCACCTCCTGATCGCTCACCATGCCGGAGGCCGGGCTCTGTGAGATCGCTTGGTGGAAAAGGCCTTTCGCGTCTGGAACGGCGAGCAACGTGGCGACCGCATGCGCCCCGGCGCTCTCCCCGAAGATCGTCACGTTGCCGGCATCGCCCCCGAAAGCGCCGATGTTGTCGCGTACCCAGCGCAGCGCCGCGACGATGTCGCGGAGGAAGAGGTTGCTCTCGATGGGGGTCTCCGGGGTGGCCAGCGAGGAGAAGTCCACGCAGCCCAGCGCGCCCAACCGGTAGTTGACCGACACGTACACGCAGCCGCGCCGGGCCAGTGCTGCGCCGTCGTACAGCGGTGTGGCCGAACTCCCCAGGATGTAGCCGCCACCGTGGATGAAGAACATCACCGGCAGCGGCTCGCCCTCCGGGGCCGGCCCGTCCCATCGCGGACTGACCACGTTGAGGGTCAGGCAGTCCTCGCTCATCGGCTGGTATTTGCCGACGCCGGTCATCGTGTAGCGCTTCTGCTGCGGCGCGCAGTTTCGGTAACCGTGCGCCGAGCGCACCCCGGTCCAGGACGTCACCGGTTGCGGGGCGCGGAACCGCAGCGGGCCGACCGGCGGCGCGGCGTAGGGAATCGACCGCCAACGGTTGACCCCATCTCGGGTGAACCCTTCGACCACACCGCTTGCGGTCGTGACCTGGACGGTGTGTTGATGCATTCCCCGACGGTAGCGCGGTTAGCCTGGCGGGATGCGAATCGCCGTGATGTTCGCTGCGTCGGTGCTGATCGCCGGTTGTTCGCAGATCGTCGGATGCTCTCAGACCCAGCAGAGCCAACCTGGCAAGCTCACCCCCATCTCGCCCTCGACGGCGCGCGGATCCAGCAGCTCTGCAGCCGGTACCACCACGTCGGCCACCAAGACCACTCCGGCTCCCGAGCCCGGCGCCACGGCGGCCGAGGCGCTGGCCTGGGTGCAGGGCGCCGGTCCGGTCGACGCCGCCGAGTTCCACGTCGCGCTGCGCAACGGCAGCAGCACCCCGCTGGCCGACGACGTCGCGTTCACCACGCCGTCGGGCATCAGCTGCATGACCGACGTCAAACGCGGCGGCGGCCTGGCCTGCCTGGTCAACCTCACCGACCCGCCGCCACAGCCGCCGGACATCTACGGCGTCTGGAAGGGGGGCTGGGTGGATTACGACGGCACCGCCGTGGTGATCGGCTCCGCTCACGGCGACCCGGGCCGTTTCGCACTGGGCCAGGGTGTGCCGCTGCCGCCGGATCGGTCGCTGTCGTTCGGGGACTTCCGCTGCCGGACCGATTCCACCGCTCTGGTGTGCGCCAATTTCGCCCATCAGACCGCGGTGCGCTACAGCGATGCCGGAATCGACGCTTATGGCTGCACCAAACTGCCGGTGCCGGCCGCCGGCGTCGGGATTCAGTACAGCTGCTGACTACCGCCAGCCGTCGGCGGCCTTCGCGGCCCGCATCAGTTCGTCGCAGAGTTGTCGCAGCTCGGCGGCTGCCGCACCCTCCTCGACCGCCGTCACCACGTCTTCGGCCGCGCAGCGCACCTGATAGACCCGATCGGAGAGCACCGCGGCCTCATCGGCCGTCAACACCACCGCATCCTCCGGCACCGCAGTGCCCTTGACCTGCGCTCTTTGCTCATAGGCCCGCTGACGGCAGGACTGCCGGCAGTACTGCCTGCGCCGGCCCAGGCCGCTGTCGGCAACCTCCCGGCCGCACCAGCGGCAGGGCTGGGGGCGGGTCCGGCGCGTCACGACTCGAGCGTAGACCGGGCACCTCCGCACTCCCGGTATCATGGAGTCTTGCGTCGGGAACGCCCAACGGCCCCTGTTCCGCGGTTCCCGACGAGACGAACAAGGAGTGAAAGCAATGGCTGATCGCGTGCTTAGAGGAAGTCGGCTCGGAGCCGTCAGCTACGAGACCGACCGTAACCACGACCTGGCACCGCGGCGGGTCGCGCGCTATCGCACGGAGAACGGCGAGGAATTCGACGTCCCGTTCGCCGACGACGCCGAGATCCCCGGCAACTGGTTGTGCCGCAACGGCCTGGAGGGCACCCTCATGGAGGGTGAACTGCCGGAGCCCAAGAAGGTCAAGCCCCAGCGCACGCACTGGGACATGCTGCTGGAGCGCCGTTCGGTCGAGGAACTCGACGAGCTGCTCAAGGAGCGCCTCGATCTGCTGAAGACCAAGCGCCGCGGCTAGACCCGGCTAGTTCTTCTGGGGCGTTCGGCCCAGCCGGCCGTCGATCCCCCAGCGGGCGGTCTTGACCATCGCCTCACGGATGTTGGACCCGCTCATCTTGGAGACGCCGAGTTCGCGCTCGGTGAAGGTGATCGGCACTTCGACGACCTTGTACCCGCCGTTGATGGTGCGCCAGGTCAGGTCGACCTGGAAGCAGTAGCCCTTGGAGTCCACGGCCGAGAGGTCGATCTTCTCCAGCACCTCACGCCGGTAGGCGCGGTATCCCGCGGTGATGTCGTTGATGCCGACGCCGAGCAGCATCCGGGCGTAGGTATTGGCACCCCGGGACAGCACCAGCCGGCGCCACGGCCAGTTGCGCACCGTGCCACCGTCGACGTAGCGGGATCCGATCGCCAGGTCGGCGCCGTTGTCGATGGCGTCCAGCAGGCGGTAGAGCTGCTCAGGGGCGTGTGAGCCGTCGGCGTCCATCTCCACCAGGACCCTGTAGCCACGCTCCAGGCCCCACCCGAACGCGGCCAGGTACGCGGCGCCGAGCCCGTCCTTGGCGGTGCGGTGCATGACGTGGATGTGCTCGGGGTCCTTGGCCGCGAACTCGTCGGCCAGCCGGCCGGTGCCGTCCGGGCTGCCGTCGTCGACCACCAGGATGTGCACGTCCGGGCGTGCCTTCTGAACCCGCCCGACGATCAGCGGCAGATTCTCCAGCTCGTTGTAGGTCGGGATGATCACCAGGGTCCGCCGGCTCGGCAGATCGGGAGCCTGCTCCGGCGCCGTCGCCGGGGCCTTCTTGGGCCGGCCCTTTCCCTGGGTGCTCATTCGACTCCTTTGTCACGCCGGGCGAAAGTCCCATTCTGCAATATCGCCACCAGCAAAGCCCCCACCGCCACCGTGGCCAGCAGCCATTGCAGCGCAACGGTCCACCGGGTGGCGATCGTCTGAGTCGACCGCAGCCGCATCGGAACGTCCAGGTAGGCCGGCGTGAAGAAGTCCGTGCGGGCGATCTCCCGGCCGTCCGGGGCGACCGCGGCGCTGATGCCGGTGGTGCCGGCCACCATCAGGTAGCGGCCGTGCTCGACGGCCCGCAATTTCGCGAACGCCAGTTGCTGTTCGCTCATCGCCTGATCGAAGGTGGCGTTGTTGGTCGGCACCGCCAGCAGTTGAGCGCCGTTGCGGACCGAATCCCGCAGTGCCCGGTCGAAGATCACCTCCCAGCAGGTGGCCACCCCCACCGGAATGCCGGCCGGACTCACTACTCCGGTGCCGCTGCCCGGGACGAAGTAACCCGCCCGGTCGGCGTAAGAGGACAGGTGGCGGAAGAACGACCGCCACGGCAGGTATTCACCGAACGGCTGGACGATCTGTTTGTCATGGCGCTCCCCCGGGCCGGTGACCGGGTCCCACACGATGATCGTGTTGGAGTCCGCCGGATTGTCCGGGGTCCACTGCGGGCTGGCCACCACTGCACCGACCAGAATCGGCACCCCGATGTCACGCGCGGCGGCGTCGATCTGCTCAGCGGCGTCCGCATTGGCCAGCGGGTCGATGTCGGACGAATTCTCCGGCCAGATAACGAAATCCGGGGCCGGCGCCCGCCCGGCCCGGACGTCTTCGGCCAGCAGCCGGGTCTGTTTGACGTGGTTGTCCAGCACCGCGCGGCGCTGGCTGTTGAAGTCCAGGCCCAGGCGCGGCACATTGCCCTGGATCGCGGCCACCGTGACAACAGGATCGTCACCGGCCGGGACTCCCGCACGGCGGACGCCCGGGGTGGCCAGCGCGGTGGTCAGCAGCACCAGGCAGACAAAGGTGGTGGGCATCAGGATTGCGGCCATCGTTGCGTTCCTGCCGCGCAACCGGCGGAAGACCTCAATGGCCAAGGCGCACAACGACGTCCCGAGCAGGACGACGGCGAACGACAGCAAGGGCGCGCCGCCGAGTTGGGCCAGCGCCAGGAACGGCCCGTCGGTCTGCCCGTAGGCCGCGACGCCCCACGGGAACCCGCCGAACGGCACATTGGATTTCAGCCACTCCTGAAGCGACCACACCAACGCCAGCCAGATCGGCCAGCCGGGCAACCGGGCCACCAGCACCGCGAACATTCCGAACACCGCCGGGAACAACGCCTGCAGCACTGCCAGGGCGATCCACGGGAACGGCCCGACGAGCCCGGCGACCCAGGGCAGCAAGGGTAGATTGAAGGCGATGCCGAAGAGGAATCCGTAGCCGAAACCCGCTGCGGGCGTTGTCTTCTCGTCCACCAGAAGGAAACTCAGCAAGGCCAGCGCGGGGATCGCGGCCCACCACCAGCCGACCGGCGGGAAGCTGACGCACATCATCAGACCGGCCAGCACCGCCAGTCCCAGTCGTAGAAGACGGTTAGCCATACAGCACCACACCGCGGTGAACGGTCTGACGGCAGCGCGGCAGCGGATCGCCGGCATCGAGGCGGGGCAGTTCCGGGACCTGCGAACGCGGGTCGGTGGACCAGCGTTGCACCGCGTCGGCTGGGGCGGCGACGTCGAGGTCGCCGGTCTCCCACACCGCGTAGGAGGCCGGGGCCCCGGGAACCAGGGTGCCGGTCAGGCCGTCGCGCACGCCGCCGGCCCGCCAGGCGCCGCGGGTGGCCGCCGCGAACGCCGCGCGCACCGAGATCGCACTCCCGGGCGTTTGGTGATGACTGGCCGACCGTACCCAGGTCCAGGGATTCATGCTGGTCACCGGGGTGTCGGAACCGAAGGCCAGTGGCACGCCTGCCGATGCTAACAGCGCCAGCGGGTTGAGTCCGGCCGCGCGGTGCTCGCCCAACCGGCGGGCGTACATGCCGTGCGGGCCGCCCCAGTAGGCATCGAAGTTGGGTTGCATGCTGGCGACGACGCCCCAGACGCCGAGCTTGGCGGCCTGGTCGGCCGACACCATCTCCAGATGTTCCAGGCGGTGCCCACAGCGCGCGACCGCCGGTGCGCCGAATCGCTCCACCACACCGTCAAGGGCGTCGACGACCACGGTGACGGCGGCGTCTCCGATGACATGGAACCCCGCGGTGACACCGGCCTCGGTGCAGGCCATCAGGTGTGCGGAGACGCCTGCGGCATCGAGGTGGTTGGTGCCGCAGGTGTGCGGATTGTCGCTGTAGGGGTCGAGCAGCCAGGCGGTGTGTGAGCCCAGTGCGCCGTCGACGAAGAGGTCACCGGCCAGACCGCGGGCTCCGGTGGCGGTGATGAGTTCGCGGGCCTGCGCGGCGGTGGACACCGCCTCACCCCAGTAGCCGACCACCTCCACGCCGTGGCCCGCGTTCTCCCGACTGGCGGCCAGCAGGTCCTGCCAGTCCTCCAGCCCGCCGATCTCCGGGCCGGCGCACTCGTGCACCGCGACGATGCCGTTCATCGCCGCCTCGTCCAGGGCCGCCTGCCGGGCCTGCATACGTTGGGCGACGGTCAGCAGCCGCCTGGCCTGCGCACGCACCAGATGGTGGGCGTCGCCGGACAGTGGTCGCTGCGGGTCGAAACCGGCGACCGCGGCAAGGCCGGGCACCAGGGAGCGCAGGGCGCCGGAGGCGAGTGCCGAGTGCACGTCGACGCGGGAGAGATATGCCGGAGTGGCGCCCACGACGGCGTCGAGATCCGCGGTACTGGGCGCGGCCGGCCCAGACCCGGTATCCGACCAGGTGCTGTCATCCCAGCCATGCCCCCATACCGGCTGGCCCGGATGGGCGTTGACGTAGTCGGCGAGGAGCTTGAGACAGTGCTCCCGACTGGTGGCCGCGGCTAGGTCAAGGCCGGTGATCCGCAGACCGGTGGAGGTCAGATGCACGTGGGAGTCGACGAACGCCGGCGCGACGAAGGCGCCGCCGAGATCGACGGTCCGGGCATCGGGGAACTGGGCGCGACTGACGGTGTCGTTGCCCAGCCAGGCCACCACACCGTCCCGTACCGCCATCGCGGTGGCGTCGGGGTGCGACGGGCTGTGGATGCGCCCATTGAGGAGCAGGGTCGTCCCCAGATTGGTCGTCGCAGGGTTGGTCGTCGCAGGGTTGGTCGTCGCAGGGTTGGTCGTCACCGCGTCAGTGCTACAGCATCCTCGATGACTTCGCCGTCGATGTAGTCCGTCCGGCGCGTCGCCGGCATCGTCGTTCGGCCGATTCCCCAGGTGAGGAGGCCCCGGGTGAGAAGACCCCGGGTGAGAAGACTCTGCGCCGCCGGGCGCATCAGGGCCCGACTCGGCGGGGCCAGGATCAGTGCGCCCGCGATGGTGGTGACGACGCCCGGCAGGAACACCAGGAAGGAGCCGAGACCAACCAGGACTCCGTCGGCCACGGCGCCCTGCGGCGTTCGCCGCCCGCCCCGGACCGCCGAGACCTGCCCCTTGACCTGGGCCGCGGAGATCAGGACGCCCAGCATGAAGGTGGCAGCCAGCAGGACCAGTGTCCAGCCGATGCCCACCGCCCAGATCAACAGGGCCGCGGCGACCAGTTCGATCACGGCATAGAGGGCGGTATAGCGCAGCAGTGGTCGCATCACCATGTCAGTGCAACGAGTTGCTACCGGCGGCAGTTCCGGTTCGCCCGGGCCGGATACCCGATTGTGATCACCCGCACCCCGGTCACCAACACCCAGGTCACCAACACCAGGTTCCGGCGGCACCGTAACCGCACGGCACCGCGGGGTTGTTGTGATCCGGAGCGTAGGACTCCGGATCGCGGGTCACATTGATGCGGACGTCCTTCTCGTTCGGGATCACCTCAGCCGGGGTCACGACGGCGGGCACGATGTTCTCGTTCCCCGGTTTGTCGGAAGGCTTTTCGGTGCGTGGCGTACACCCGACCGCGGTGGCGCCCATCGCCACGATCGCCAGAGTGCCCAGGAGCAGTGAGCCCCTCCGCAGTGCCGTGTTTCGCATCAGAGCCATCGTCCTTCAGTCGGGTGTGGGCGTCGGGTGTGCACCTGGCCGCGGCTCAACCGCCCAGGCAGCCGGGGCCCAACAGAGCTTTGAGGTCCCCCATCAGCGCCGAGGACGGTGTCACCCGCAACGACTGGTCCAACTCGAGCGTAGTGATCCGGTCACCGCTGATTAGTCGCAGGTGCACCTGCGAGGTGCCGGGGTGTCGGCTGAGCACCTGCTTGAGTGCGGTCACCTTGTCCAAGGTGCACTGCCGGGTGGGCAGGCTGACCGCAAGCGGACGGTCGGGTTGGGCGTTGGAGAAGTCCGGCACCACCAGGTCGTTGGCGATCAGGCTGATCCGATCATCCTGGATGCGCACCTTGCCGCCGACGATCACCACCGCGTCGTCGGCGATCTCCGCACCCACTAGCGAGTAGGTCTGCGGGAAGAACATCACCTCGATGCCACCGGAGAGATCCTCCAGTTGCGCTGAGGCCCAGGGCATTCCGTTCTTGTTCACCCGGCGGTTCACCGCCGCCAGGATGCCGCCCAGCCGTACCTGGGTGTCGTTGGCCACGCTGCCCTCGAGGATCGTGGGAATCGAGGTGTCGGTCTGGGCGGCCAGCAGGTGTGCCACACCGTTGAGCGGATGGCCGGACACGTAGAGCCCGAGCATCTCCCGCTCCAGGGCCAGCTTGTGCTTGTCGTCCCACTCCTCGTCGGGAACCTTGATGGTGAACACGGCATCGCCGCCTCCCCCATCGTCGGTGCCGCCGCCGAACAGGTCGAACTGCCCGATCGCCTCGGCCTTCTTGGTGCCGAGCACCGAGTCCACGGCGTCGGTGTGCACCAGGAACAGGCCCTTGCGCGCGTGCTTGAGCGAATCGAACGCGCCGGCCTTGATCAGCGACTCGGTGACCTTCTTGTTGCAGGCCCCGATGTCGATCTTGTTGAGGTAGTCGGAGAAGTCGGTGTACCTGCCCTTCTCGGTGCGACTGGCGATCAGCGAACTCACCACGTTGGCGCCGACGTTGCGCACCGCGCCGAGGCCGAACCTGATGTCCTCACCGACCGTGGTGAAGTTCAGTTCGGACTCGTTGACGTCGGGCGGCAGCACGGTGATGCCGAGCTTGCGGCAGTCGGCCAGGTACACCGCGGCCTTGTCCTTGTCGTCGCCGACCGAGGTGAGCAGTCCGGCCATGTACTCGCCGGGATAGTTCGCCTTGAGATACGCGGTCCAGTACGACACCAGCCCGTAGGCGGCGGCGTGCGACTTGTTGAAGGCGTAGTCGGCGAAAGGAAGCACGGTGTCCCACAACGCCTTGACGGCGGGGGCCGAAAAACCGTTGGCCTTCATGCCCTCGGCGAAGCCTTCGTACTCCTTGTCCAGGACCTCACGGTCCTTCTTACCCATGGCCTTGCGCAGTATGTCTGCTCGGGCCAGCGAGTAGCCGGCCACCTTCTGCGCGATGCGCATGATCTGTTCCTGGTAGACGATCAGGCCGTAGGTCTCGGCCAGGATCTCCTTGAGCGGCTCGGCCAACTCCGGGTGGATCGGCTTGATCGCCTGCCGGTTGTTCTTGCGGTCGGCGTAGTCGTTATGGGCGTTCATGCCCATCGGGCCGGGCCGGTACAACGCCAGCACCGCGACGATGTCCTGGAATCCGGTGGGTTCCATGCGCCGCAGCAGATCCCGCATCGGACCGCCGTCGAGCTGGAACACCCCGAGGGTGTCGCCGCGGGACAGCAGTTCGAAGGTGGCCGCGTCGTCGAGCGGCAGAGTCTCCAGCTCCAGGTCGATACCCCGGTTGCCCTTGATGTTCTCGAGCGCGTCGCCGATGATCGTCAGGTTTCGCAGGCCGAGGAAATCCATCTTCAGCAGACCGATTTTCTCGCAGGACGGGTAGTCCCAGCCGGTGATGATCGCACCGTCCTGCGGCCGCTTCCACAGCGGAATGGAATCGATCAGCGGCTCGGAACTCATGATCACCGCGCAGGCGTGCACACCGGCGTTGCGGACCAGGCCCTCCAGACCGCGGGCGGTCTCGTAGATGGTGCGCACATCGGGATCGGTGTCGATCAGGGTGCGGACCTCGGAGGCCTCCTTGTAACGATCATGGGTGGGGTCGGTGATCCCGGACAGCGGGATGTCCTTGGCCATGATCGGCGGCGGCAGCGCCTTGGTGATCCGGTCGGCGATCGCGAAGCCGGGCTGGCCGTAGTGCACCCGAGCCGAATCCTTCAGCGCGGCTTTGGTTTTGATGGTGCCGAAGGTGATCACCTGGGCGACCCGGTCGCTGCCGTACTTCTCGGCCGCGTAGCGGACCATCTCACCGCGGCGGCGGTCGTCGAAGTCGATGTCGATATCGGGCATCGAGGCGCGCTCGGGGTTGAGGAACCGCTCGAAGAGCAGTCCGTGCTCGATCGGGTCGATGTCGGTGATCCGCAGCGAATAGGCCACCAGTGCGCCGGCGGCCGAACCACGGCCCGGGCCGACCCGGATGCCGACCGACCTGGCGTAGCCGATGAGGTCGGCGACGATCAGGAAGTAGGACGGATAGCCCTTCTCGCAGATGACGCCGATCTCGTAGGCCGCGCGCTCGACGTACTGGGGCGGAACCCCGTTCGGGAAACGGCGTGCGAGGCCGGCGTCGACCTCCCGGCGCAGCCAGCTGTCCTGGTCGTAGCCCTCGGGCACCGGGAACACCGGCATCCGCTCCCGGGGCGTCCACACGTCGGCGTAGGACTGCACCCGCTCGGCGATCAGCAGCGTGGAGTCACAGGCCTGCGGAATCTCGGCGTCCCACAGCGCGCGCATCTCGGCAGCGGACTTGATGTAGTAGCCGTCACCGTCGAACTTGAACCGGTTCGGGTCCGACAGCGTCTTGCCGGTCTGCACACACAGCAGCGCCTCGTGGTTGTGGGCGGCCTCGCGGGTGACGTAATGGCAGTCGTTGGTCGCCAGCGGCGGGATGCCGAGCTTGCGGCCGATCTCCAGCAGGCCCTCGCGAACCCGTCGCTCGATCGACAGACCGTGGTCCATCAGTTCCAGGAAGTAGTTCTCGGCGCCGAAGATGTCGCGCCATTCGGCGGCCGCGGCGAGCGCCTCGGCGTCCTGGCCCAGTCGCAGCCGGGTCTGCACCACCCCGGACGGGCAGCCGGTGGTGGCGATGATGCCCTCGGCGTGCTCGGCGATGATCTCGGCGTCCATCCGGTTCCACTTGCCCAGCTGACCCTCGAACGAGGCCAGCGAGGTGAGCCTGAACAGGTTGCGCAGGCCGGTGGCGTTCTCCGCGACCATGGTCAGGTGCGTGTAGGACCCGCTGCCGGAGACGTCGTCGCTCTTCTGACTCGGGTCACCCCACAGCACCCGGCGGGTGTCCAGCCGGGATCCGGGGGCCACATAGGCCTCCACCCCGATGATCGGTTTGATGCCGGCCTTGGTGGCGGCGTTGTAGAACTCGCTGGCCCCGAACATGTTGCCGTGGTCGGTCATGCCGATCGCCGGCATCCCCAGCCGCTGGGCCTCGGCCAGCATCGGCGAGATCTTGGCGGCACCATCGAGCATCGAGTACTCGGTGTGGTTGTGCAGATGCACGAACGAATCGGTGGTGCCCATAGGGACGCCAGTTTAGGGCGGGCCGCCGACGCGTTCGGCGTGTCGCCGTCCGTGTCCGGAGATTAGGTCGCCCGTGTCCCCCGATTAGTCGTTAGGTGCCGTCCTTGAGCATCTTGGTGATTGCTTTGGCCTGCTCCTCGGTGAGCTCACCGGACAGCTGGATCACCTCTCCGTCGATCGGGGCGCCGATCTTCGGGCCCCAGACCACCGTGCCGTCCCGGACGAAGGCGACCTGTTTGCCGACCTGACCGCCGGTGTAGGGGCCGAACTGCTGCGCCGACTCCTTGGTCAGCGTCATCTGCACGATCTGGACGCCGGTCAGCGGGTTGCGGAAGGTGTCGGCGTTGACCAGCTGGATCCGGATGCCCTCCGGTCCGAGGTTGTAGACCGCGGTCTTGGCGATGTCGCAGATCCGCATGGGCTGATCCGGCGGAACCGGGGTGGCCGGCGGGCACTGGTCCGGAGTGGTGACGAAGGCGCTCTCCACCGGACGTACCGGCAGCGGCTTGATGGTGAGCACCGGCGCCTTGCTGGTGGTGGTGATCGGCTCGGAGGAGTTCCGCTGGTCGGTCCAGTGCAGCCCCAGCGCGGAGACGAGACCGGTGAACTGGGGCGCGACGGCCCCGAGCACCGCCAGGCCGATCAGGCTGCCCAGAATGATCCGCCGCTTGCGGGTTTTCGTGTCGCTCATGATGCCTGCAAAATACCCGTTCGGCCGCGGTAGGTGCGTAGCAGCCCGTCGGTGGTGAAGATGGCCAGCGCAAACCAGATTAGTGCGAAACCGGCCCAGCGGGTCGCCGACATGGGTTCGTCGCCGATGAGAAGACCCCACGTCAGCTGCATCGACGGGGTCAGATACTGCAGCAGGCCGATGGTGATGAGCGGCAGTCGCTGGGCCGCGGCGGCAAAGAACAGCAAAGGCACGGCGGTGACCGGGCCGCACAGCAGCATCAGCGCGACGTGCCCCGGCCCGTGGTTGGTGAACTGGCTCGCCCCGCTGATCTGGAGACCGACGAGGTAGATCACCGCGAACGGGGCCGCGATGGCGGTCTCGACCGTGACGCTCACCCGCGGCTCGACCCGGACCACCTTCTTGACCGCGCCGTACAGCCCGAACGAGAAGGCCAGGCCCAAAGCAATCCATGGTGGTGCGATCAGCGGGTTGTCGCCGACCCCGACGACAAGCAGGACCACCGCGGCCAGCGCGATCAGCAGCGCGAGGAGTTGGGCGCGGTTGAGCCGCTCCCGGAAGAGGACGACTCCGATCAGGACGCTGACCAGAGGGTTGATGTAGTAGCCCAGCGCGGCGTCGACGACCCGGTGGGAGTTGACCGCGTAGATGTAGATCAGCCAGTTCGTCGAGATCAGCACCGAGGCGCAGGCCAGCAGCAGCCAGGTCCGCCGGTCGATGCCGCGCAGATCGCCCAGTCGTCGCGTGACCACCAGCAGGACCGCCATCAGCGCCAGGGTCCACACCACCCGGTGCGCCAGGATCTCGCCCGGGCCGGCCGGTTGCAGCAGCGGGAAGAATCCGGGGAACAGACCCCATATCCCGTAGGCGCCCAGGCCGAAGAGAAGTCCGGCCGCGTCGGTGTTGCGCCCCGCGGTCGCGGTCCGGGTCACGAGTCGGCGCGGAGCACGTCGATGGCGTGCTGGAGGTCAGCCGGGTAGGGGCTGGTGATCTCGATGTGCCGGCCGTCGGCGGGGTGGGCGAAGGCCAGCGAGCGGGCGTGCAGCCACTGCCGTTCCAGCCCCAGCCGTTTGGCCAACACCGGGTCGGCGCCGTAGGTCGGATCGCCGACACAGGGATGGTGCAATGCCGCGAAGTGCACCCGGATCTGATGGGTGCGGCCGGTCTCCAGATGGATGTCGAGCAGGCTGGCCGCCCGGAACATCTCGAGGGTGTCGTAGTGGGTGATGCTGTGCCGGCCGCCCTCGGTGACGGCGAACTTCCAGTCACTGCTGCGGTGGCGACCGATCGGGGCGTCGATGGTTCCGCTCGACGGATCCGGATGTCCTTGCACCACAGCGTGATAGCGCTTGTCGACGGTGCGCTGTTTGAAGGCCCGTTTGAGCACGGTGTAGGCGTGCTCGGACCGTGCCACCACCATGACGCCGGAGGTGCCCGCGTCGAGGCGTTGCACGATGCCCTGCCGCTCGTGGATGCCGGAGGTGCTGATCCGGAAGCCGGCTGCGGCGAGACCGCCGAGCACGGTGGGCCCGTGCCAGCCGACCGTTGCGTGCGCGGCGACTCCCGGCGGCTTGTCGACCACGACGATGTCGTCGTCGGAGTAGAGGATCGTCATGCCCTCGACCTCGACCGGGTTGTTCTCCACCGGGGGGCGTTCCTCGGGCAACCGGACGCTCAGCCAGGCGCCGGCCTCGAGCCGGTCGGACTTGCCGACCACGTTTCCGTCGATCTCGACCCCGCCGTCCTCGGCCACCGCCGCCGCCGCGGTGCGGGACAACCCCAGAAGCCGGGCCAGACCGGCGTCCACCCGCATGCCGGCCAGACCCTCGGGGATCGGCATCGAGCGTTCGGTCACTCGGCGCCCGACTTGATCTGGCGGCCTTCGTTGATCCGGCGGGCGGGATTCTGGCGGCCCCGGGCGTCGAACTCGTAGCCGAACACCGACAGGACCACCAGCAGGATCGCCCCGCCGACGACGGCCGGGTCGGCCACGTTGAACACCGGCCACCACCCGATCGACAGGAAGTCCACGACGTGACCGCGCAGCGGGCCGGGCGAGCGGAAGAACCGGTCCACCAGATTGCCCAGCGCGCCGCCGAGGATCATGCCCAGCCCGATCGCCCACCAGGGCGACACCAGCCGGCGCCCCATCCAGATGATTCCGACCACCACGCCGAGCGCGACCAGGGTCAGCACCCAGGTGTAACCGGTCGCCATCGAGAAGGCCGCGCCGGAGTTGCGCACCAGGGTCCAGGTGACGGTGTCGCCGATGATCGAGACCGGCTGACCGGGGGTCAGCAGTTTGACTGCGAGCACCTTGGTGACGATGTCGAGTGCGAGCACGACGGCGGCCACGGCCAGTAGCAGTGGGAGCCGCCGTTTCGGCGGTGTCCCCTTCTCGGAGAGCCCATTTTCGGGGAGCCCATTTTCGGGGAGCCCGGTCTCGTCAGTCACGTGCCCATCATCCCCTAACCCTGCGGCTGCCATGATTGCGGTCATGCCGCGCCTTGTCGTCATCAGCACCGGCGGGACGATCGCCACCAGCGCCGACGCCGACGGTGTGCTGCGCCCGACCCGCAGCGGCGCCGATCTGACGGCGGGCCTCGACGTCGAACTCGTCGACCTGCTGGCCAAGGACAGCTCCCAACTCGAACCGGCGGACTGGCTGCGCATCGGGGCGGCGGTGAACTCCGCGGTGTCCGGCGGCGCCGAGGGCATCGTGGTCACCCACGGCACCGATTCGATGGAGGAGACCGCACTCTGGCTGGAGCTCACCTACGGCGGGCTGCCGCCGGTGGTGTTGACCGGCGCGGCGAGGGCCGCCGACGATCCCGACGCCGACGGCCCGGGCAACCTGCGCGACGCCCTGACTGTCGCCTCGAGTCCGGCGGCGCGGGATTCGGGCGTGCTGCTGAGTTTCGCGGGCGCGGTTTTCGCGCCACTGGGCACCACCAAGATGGGCACCACCAAGATGGGCACCACCAAGGTCGGCGGCACCGCCGTCTTCGGCGGCACAGATCCGGTGGGATCGGTTGCGGCAGGGCATTTCTCGGTGACGACGGCCAAACAGCGCGCTCATCTCGGAGCGGTACCGCAAACGCCGCGGGTGGACATCGCGACGGCCTACCCGGGTGCTGACGGCACGGCGATCGACGCGTTCGCCGCGGCCGGCGCCCGGGCCGTGGTGGTCGAGGCGATGGGATCGGGCAACGCGGGCCCCGCGGTGGTCGATGCCGTGCGGCGGGCCTGCCGACGCGGCGTCGCGGTCGCGGTCACCACCCGGGTTCCCGGCGGCCACACCCACCCCGGCTACGGCCCGGGATACGAACTGGTCGAAGCGGGTGCGGTGATGATGCCGAGACTTCGCTCCAGTCAGGCCAGGGTGTTGCTGATGGCCGCCCTCGGTGCGGGGCTATCCGTCGCCGACGTCATCGAACGGTGGGGCTGAGTCCGGAGGGCAGGACTCGGGATCAGGCCCGGGCCAACTCAGGCTGTCGATCGGGTTGGCGCTGCTCAACCCGGCGTCCGCGATCGGGAAGGTGCGCATCGATCCCGGCCCGCTGCCGCGGGTTTCGAACCGCACGCTGACGACTCCGTGTCCGGCGCCCTGCACCCAGCCGTGGCCGTACTCGGGGTGGGTGACGTCGTCGCCGACCCGCCAGCCGGACTCCTCGGTGGCCGGTTCGGGCAGCGAGGTGCCGGAGAGAAGCGGGGATTCGGAGAGCAGTTCGGCCTCCTGCTGTTCGAGTTCGGGGAACAGCGATTCCTGACGGACATCGCTGAGGCCGGAGAACCCGACACCGAGCAGCCGGATCGGCCCGACCTCGATGGGATCGAGCAGTAGACGCCGCGCCGTGGCGCTCAGGGTGGCCGCGTCGCCGGTGGCGTACGGCAGGGTGGCCGAACGGGTCAGCGTCGACATGTCCGATTTCTTCAGCTTCACGGTCACGGTTCGCGCACCGCGACCGTCGCGGGCCAGTCGCCGGTGCGCGTGTTCGGCGATCGGCCCGATGGCATCACGCAACTGCTCGATGGTGGTGAGGTCGGCACCGAACGTCGACTCGGCGCTGATCTGCTTGGCCTCGGCACGCTCCACCACCGGCCGGTCGTCGATCCCGCGGGCCAGCCGGTGCAGCGCCGGCCCGACTCCTGCGCCGAGAATGTTGGCGACCTCGGCATCTGACAGCGCGGCGAGCTGGCCGATGGTCTCGATCCCCAACCGGTGCAGCTTCTCCTCGGCGACCGGACCGATCCCCCACAGCCGGCGCACCGGAAGGCCGTCGAGCAGCAGCCGCTCCTCGTCGCGCCGGATCACCCGCAGCCCATCAGGTTTGGCGAGTTCGGAGGCGATCTTGGCGATCTGCTTGCCCGAACCGGCGCCCACCGAGGCGATCAGGCCCGTCTCATCGCGGATCCGCCGGCGCAGCTCCGCGCAGAAGGCTTCAACCTCCGCGGCCGTTGCGCCGGCGAGTTCCGGCGGTTCCCCGAACGCCTCGTCCAGGGAGAGCTGTTCGAGCACCGGCACCATCGCGCGGACGGTGTCGAGCACCCGGCGACTGGCCATCCCGTAAACGGCGCCCCGCGGCGGCAGCACCACCGCTGCCACGCCGACCAGCCGGCGGGCCTGGTGCACCGGCATCGCCGAGCGGGCGCCGAAGGCCCGTGCCTCGTAGCTCGCACCGGCCACCACGCCGCGCCCGCCCATTCCGCCGACCAGGACCGGGCGTCCCTGCAGTGTCGGCCGGGTCAGCTGCTCGACGGACGCGAAGAACGCGTCCATGTCGAAGTGCAGCACCCAGCGTGTCATGCCCCCAGTCCGGTCATGCCCTGCTGATCGCCACCCGGACGCCGTCGCCGATCTCCACACCGTCGACCGGTTCGCCGAATTCGAAAGAGGTGGCCAGGATCTCACCGGCGATCAGGTCACGATGGGTACGCGCCCAGTCCGCACGTCCGTCCGGCACCCCCATCGTGACGGCAATCCGGTCGCTGACCTCCAGCCCGGAGGACTTCCGCAGATCCTGCAACTCGCGGACACGGTCCTTGGCCCAGCCTTCGGCCTCCAACTCCGGGGTAAGGGTGGCGTCGAGCACCACCAGTCCGGCGCCGTCCGGCAGTGCGGCGGTGTAGTCGGGATCGGCAGCCACCAGCCGGGAGGTGTACTCGTCGGCGTTGAGCACCACATCCCCCGCGGTGAGCGTGCCATCGGCGTTAACCGCGCATTGTCCGGCCTTTACCGCCTTGATGGCCTCCTGCACCGACTTGCCCAGCCGCGGACCGGCCGCCTTCGCGTTGACGGCCAACTCGAACCGGCCATAGGCCCCGATGTCGTCGGTCAGTTCGACGGCCTTGACATTGAGCTCATCGGCGATCAGATCAACGAAGGGACGAAGTCGCTCCGGATTCTCCACCGCCACAGTCAGTTTCGGCAGCGGTAGCCGCACCCGCAGCTTCTTGGCCTTGCGCAGCGATGAGGCCACCGAGCAGACCTCGCGCACCTGATCCATCGCGGCGACCAGTTCGGGATCGGCGGGCACGATCCCGGACTTCGGCCAGTCGGTCAGGTGGACCGAGCGCTCGTCGGTCAGGCCGCGCCAGATCACCTCGGTGGCCATCGGCAGCAACGGGGCGGCCAGTCGGGAGGTGACCTCCAGCACGGTGTGCAGGGTGTCGATGGCGTCGCGGTCCTCTGTCCAGAACCGCGACCGTGACCGCCGCACGTACCAGTTGGTGAGTGCCTCGGTGAACTGGCGCAGAAGTTCGCAGGCGCCGGAGATGTCACAGACGTCCATCGCGTCGGTCAGTGAATCCCGTAGTTCGGCCAGCTTCGCCAGGATGTAGCGGTCCAGCACGTTCGTCGAATCGGTTCTCCAGGTGCCGATTTCGGGTGCGTACAGGGCCAGGAAGCTGTAGGCGTTCCACAGCGGCAGCAGCACCTGGCGCACTCCCTCGCGGATGCCCTGCTCGGTGACGATCAGGTTGCCGCCGCGCAGGATCGGCGAGGCCATCAGGAACCAGCGCATGGCGTCGGACCCGTCGCGGTCGAACACCTCGTTGACGTCCGGGTAGTTGCGCAGCGACTTGCTCATCTTGGCGCCGTCGTTGCCGAGCACGATTCCGTGCGACACACAGGTTTTGAACGCCGGCCGGTCGAACAGGGCGGTCGCCAGCACGTGCAGGGTGTAGAACCAGCCACGGGTCTGGCCGATGTACTCGACGATGAAGTCACCCGGGTTGTGGGTCTGGAACCATTCGGTGTTCTCGAATGGATAGTGCACCTGGGCATAGGGCATCGAACCGGAGTCGAACCACACGTCGAAGACGTCCTCGATACGCCGCATGGTCGACTTCCCGGTCGGGTCGTCCGGGTTGGGCCGGGTCAACTCGTCGATGTAGGGCCGGTGCAGATTGTCCGGGCGCACCCCGAAGTCGCGTGCGAGTTCATCGAGGCTGCCGTACACGTCCACGCGCGGATACGCCGGATCGTCGGAGGTCCAGACCGGAATCGGCGTGCCCCAGTAACGGTTTCGCGAGATCGACCAGTCCCGGGCATTGGACAGCCACTTGCCGAACTGCCCGTCCTTGACGTGCTCGGGGTACCAGGTGATCTGCTGGTTGAGTTCGACCATCCGATCGCGGAACTCGGTGACCTTGACGAACCAGGACGACACCGCGCGGTAGATCAGCGGATTGCGGCAGCGCCAGCAGTGCGGGTACGGGTGGTCGTAGGTCTCGTGCCGGATCAGGACGGGCTTGTTGACGGCGGCCGCACCCGTGCCGTTCTTCAGATCCCGGATGATCGCGGCGTTGGCCTCGAACACCTGCTGGCCCTGGTAGTCGGGGACCGTGGCGTCGAAGCGGCCTCGTGCGTCCACCGGGGTGACCGGCACGATGCCGACGGTGTCGGTGGTGGCCTTGTCGTCCTCACCGTAGGCGGGCGCCATGTGCACGATGCCGGTGCCGTCCTCGGTGGTGACGAAGTCACCGCGCAACACCTGGAAGGAGTTGGCGCCCCCGGCATTCTCTGGGCCGGCGAAGTACGGGAACGGTGGCAGATAACGCAGCCCGAGCAACTGCTCACCGGTGTAGGAGGCCGACACATCGGGTTCCTCCCCCAGTTCGCGGGCGTAGGCGGCCAGTCGCGCCGCGGCGATCAGATGGCGCTGACCGTCCGCCGGCACCACGACGTACTCCATGGCCGGATTGACCGCGACGGCCTGGTTGGACGGCAGCGTCCACGGCGTGGTGGTCCAGACCAGCAGATAGGCGCCGTCGAGATCGTGGCCGGGCGCGTCCACCCGGAATCCGACGGTGACCGCCGGATCCTGCCGGCTCTGGTAGACGTCGTCGTCCATCCGCAGTTCGTGGGCCGACAGCGGGGTCTCGTCGTTCCAGCAGTACGGCAGCACCCGCACGCCCTCATAGGCCAGGCCCTTGTCCCACAACTGTTTGAACGCCCAGATCACCGACTCCATGAAGGACAGGTCCAGGGTCTTGTAGTCGTTGTCGAAGTCCACCCAGCGGGCCTGCCGGGTGACGTAGGCACGCCACTCGTTGGTGTACTTGAGCACCGAATCCCGACAGGCGTCATTGAAGGCGCCGATGCCCATCGCCTCGATCTGCGCCTTGTCGGTGATGTCGAGCTGACGTTGCACCTCGAGTTCGGCGGGCAGACCGTGGGTGTCCCAGCCGAACCGGCGCTCCACCTTGTAGCCGCGCATGGTGCGGTAGCGCGGGACGATGTCCTTGACGTAGCCGGTCAGCAGGTGGCCGTAGTGCGGCAGTCCGTTGGCGAACGGCGGGCCGTCGTAGAAGACGTACTCGTGCGCGTCGTCGCGGTTGGCGATGCTGGCCCGGAAGGTGTCATCCAGCGCCCAGTACTCCAGAACCTCGCGTTCGAGGGCGGGAAAATCGGGCGATCCGGCGGCGGGCTTCGGGTAGCCGTTCTCGGTCACGGTGCAGCGGTCTCCAGTGCCAGTGTTCTGCCAGGCACGGGGACGACGACGCGCGGTGCGCGAGCGCCGCGGTACCACCCCGCTTACGCACGCCCGTTCACCGGACGTGCGTCGCTCTTCGTCGGCTGTGACGGGCCGACCCGTCCGGTTCTACTGGGTCACGCCCGGTTGGGGCGAGACGGTTCTTCCGGAAGCTCCCCGGTGATGGCCGGATCGACACTGCTCGGAGATTCTACCGGTGACCACGCGAGCGGCCTCCCGGACTCCTCCTTGCAGGTCAGTAGTATGGCCCGGTGAGTCGCCACAGCCCTCTGGAGCCGGCAACGGCATCCGAAGGCAGCGGGGTCTTCGGCTGGGTCGGCCGCACCGTCGTGAAGCGGCCCCTGGTGGTCATCGCATTCTGGATCGTCCTGGCAGCAGGCCTGACGCAAATCTTTCCGTCGCTGGCGGTGCTGGCGCAGAAGGCCCCTGCTTCCATCCTGCCGGCCAACGCGCCGTCGGTGGTGAGCCAGAAGCAGATGGCCGACGACTTCAAGGAGGCCAGCTCCGACAACATCCTGCTGGTCGTCCTCACCAATGAGAACGGCCTGACCGCGGCCGACGAGAACGTCTACAAGAACCTGATCGCCAGACTTCGCGCCGAGCCCGAGGACGTCGCGGCGCTGCAGGATTTCATCAGCGTTCCGCCGCTGAAAGAGGTACTGGCCAGCAAGGACGGTAAGGCCTGGCTGCTGCCGGTCAACATCGTCGGCGAAATTGCCACCCCCAAGGCCATCGAAGCCACCAAGCGCGCCATGCAGACAGTGAAGGACGCCACCGCGGGCACCTCGCTGAGCGCCTTCACCACCGGGCCGGCCGGCACCTTCAACGACATCCAGGACATCGGCGAACACGACCGGGTCCTCATCGAGACCGCGACCATCGTCGGCCTGCTCGCGATCCTGCTGATGGTGTATCGCAACCCGCTGACCATGCTGCTGCCGTTGATCACCATCGGGGTCTCGCTGGCCACCGCCCAGGGGGTGGTGGCGGGCCTGGGCACCCTGGGTCTGAGCGTGTCCAACCAGACGATCGTGTTGCTGACCGCGATGCTCGCCGGCGCCGGCACCGACTACGCGGTGTTCCTGATCAGCCGGTATCACGACTACCTGCGCGAGGGAAACGACTCGGACACCGCCGTCCGCAACGCGCTGGGCTCGGTCGGCAAGGTGATCGCGGCCTCTGCCGCCACCGTGGCGGTCACGTTCATCGGAATGGTCTTCACCAAGCTGACGGTGTTCTACACCGTGGGCGTCGCACTGGCCGCGGCCATCGTGGTCGGTTGCGTCGGGGCGCTCACCTTCCTGCCCGCCCTGCTCGTCCTCGCCGGCCGGCGCGGCTGGGCCAAACCGCGCAAAGACCTGACCAGCAGATTCTGGCGACGCTCGGGTATCCGCATCGTGCGCCGGCCAGCGGTCAACCTGGTCGCCAGCCTGGTGATCCTGACCATCCTGGCAGGCAGTTCGTTCCTGGCGAAGTACAACTACGACGACCGCAAGGCTCTGCCCGCCAGCAGCGAGAGCATCCGCGGTTACGACGCCATCAGCGCGCACTTCCCACTCAACGCCAGCCTGCCGCAGTACATCCTGATCACCTCCCCCGACGACCTGCGGACTCCGCAGGCACTTGCGGACATGGACCAGATGGCCTACCGGATCAGCCAGTTGCCCGACATCGACCTGGTCCGCGGCATCACCCGGCCGACCGGTGCCACCCTCGACCAGGCGAAGCTGTCGTTCCAGGCCGGTGAGGTCGGCAAACCTCTCAACCAGGCAGCCGGCGTGATCAACAGCAATACCTCCAGCCTCGACCTCCTGGTCTACGGCGCCGTCCAGGTCGCCAATGCACTCGATGCGGTGCACGCCCAGTTCGGGCCGACGGCGGCCGCGCTCAGTGGTCTGGTGCCGTCACTGGCGTACATGCAGAACCAGTACGGCACCGGCAAGGCACTACCGGGGTTCAACCTCCCCGGCGATCCGCTCAACACCGTTCACGGCCTCGGCGGCAGCATGGGACGCATCGGCGACTCCATCGCCATGGCGGACGGGTCGCTGGGGCCGGTCCTCAACGCTCTCAAGTCCAGCCCGGTGTGCGATGCGGATCCCTCCTGCGTCGCCGCCCGGGCCCGGCTGCAGCAGAGCGCCGATGCCAAGAACAATCCGGTTTTCCAGATCCCGACGGCGACCACCACCCCGACCACGACCGCGACTCCGACCACGCCGGTCTATCCCGCCGAGGTGCAGCCTCCGCCGACGACCCCGAGTCCAACCGGCACCCCCGCGCCGACGATCCCCGGTAAGGAGAAGCCCGAAGCGACCGATATCAATCCCGTCCCCACCACGACGCGGGCGCCGTTGAGTCCGGGCGTCGATGGTGCGCTCACGACGATCGGTGACAACCTGCGGTCCACCGGGATCAGCAGTCCGGAGGACCTGGCGGCCCGGCTGAGCATGCTGCAGCAGGGCATCGACATGCTGGCGCAGGCCAGTCGCCAGGTCGCCGCCGGAGTATCACTGCTCGTCGACCAGACCAAGCGACTCGGCATCGGTCTCGATCAGGCCTCCTCGTTCCTGCTGTCGATGCGGCGCGAGGCGACCACGCCCTCGATGGCGGGCTTCTACATTCCGGCGAAGATCCTCACCGGCGAGGAGTTCCGCAAGGCCGCGTCGATCTTCATCTCCCCCGACGGCCACACCGTGCGCTATCTGGTGCAGACGAACCTCAACCCCTTCACCCCCGCCGCGATGGATCAGGTCAACGACATCATGAGTGTCGCGCGCGCGGCCCAGCCGAACACCACTCTCGCCGACGCCACCATCTCGATGAACGGGCTCACCGCCACCCTGCGGGACACCCGCGACTACTACTACCAGGACCTCAAGCTGATCATCCTGACCACCATCCTGGTGGTGCTGAGCATCCTGATCGTCCTGCTGCGGGCACTGGTCGCCCCGCTGTATCTGATTGTCTCCGTGGTGTTCTCGTACCTGTCGGCATTGGGTATGGGCGTGCTGCTGTTCCAGGGCATCCTCAAACAGGAACTGCACTGGAGCGTGCCCGGGCTGACGTTCATCATCCTGGTCGCAGTCGGCGCCGACTACAACCTGCTGCTGATATCCCGTATCAGGGACGAGTCGCCGCACGGCATCAAGTCCGGGGTGATCCGGACCGTGAGCCAGACAGGCGGCGTCATCACCGCCGCCGGCTTGATCTTCGCCGCCTCGATGGTCGGCCTGCAGTTCTCCAGCATCACCACGCTGGCCCAGATCGGCTTCATCATCGCCGCGGGCATTCTGCTGGACACCTTCCTGGTCCGCACCATCACTGTGCCGGCCACCGCGACACTGGTCGGCAAGGCCAACTGGTGGCCGTCGAAATGGCAGCCGCCACCGGCGCGGCCGCCACGCCAACCCGATCCCGAACCCGAAACCGAGCCCAGTGCAGGAGCAGCACAATGAAATTCGCCATCGCGGTACACGGGACTCGCGGTGACGTGGAGCCGGCCGCGGCCGTCGCACTCGAGTTACAGCGACGCGGGCACCAGGTCCGGATGGCCGTTCCGCCCAACCTCGTCGGATTCGCCGAGTCGGCCGGCCTGCGCGATGTGCAGTCCTACGGACCAGACTCCCAGAAGCAACTGGAGGCGGAGATCTTCCGCGACTGGTGGAAGCTGCGCAACCCGCTGACGGTGCTGCGCCAGGCCCGTGAGTACGTCACGGACGGCTGGGCGGAGATGAACGAGACGCTGGTGAAGCTCTCCGGCGACGCCGACCTGATCCTGACCGGCACCACCTATCAGGAGGTTGCCGCCAATGTCGCTGAGGCGCAGGGCATTCCGCTGGCAGCCCTGCACTATTTCCCGGCCCGGCCCAATACCCACCTGCTGCCGGTCAAGTTGCCGCTGAAGTTGGTCGAGCCGGTTTTCGCGATCGCCGAATGGGGACATTGGCGGATGCTGAAGCCCGCCGATGACCAGCAACGCCGAAACCTGGGGCTGCCCCGCTCCGAACATCGGGCGACCAAGCGCATCGTCGACGGCGGGGCGCTGGAGATCCAGGCCTACGACCCGATCCTCTTCCCCCGGCTGGAGCAGGAGTACGGGACCAGACGGCCGCTGGTCGGCTCGATCACCCTGCAGCTGCCCACCGCCGAGGACGCCACGGTGACGTCCTGGGTCGCCGCCGGCAGTCCGCCGATCTACTTCGGGTTCGGCTCCATGCCGGTCGACGACCCGGCCGAGGCCGTGGCGATGATCAGCGGCGTCTGCCGTGAGCTCGGCCAGCGCGCACTGATCTGCTCGGGTGTGCTCGCGCTGGAGGGCATCCCCGACACCCCGGACATGATGATCGTGCCGTCGGTGAACCACGCCGCGGTGTTCCCCAACTGCCGGGCCATCGTGCATCACGGTGGAGCCGGAACGACGTCGGCGAGTCTGCGTTCCGGGGTCCCCACCCTGGTGCTCTGGGTCGGCGCCGACCAGCCGGTGTGGGCCGAGGCGGTCAAGCGGGTGGGCGCCGGAACGGCTCACCGCTTCTCCACCACCACGCCCGAGACGCTGCGCGCCGACCTCCGGACGGTGCTGGGACCGACGTGCACGGCCCGGGCCAAGGAGGTTGCCGCCGCGATGATCCCGCCGGCCCGCAGCCTGGCCGACACCGTCGACCTGCTGGAGCGGAAGGCAGCCGCAGGGTTGGGACGCTAGCGGCCGGTAGAGTCTGCTGCCGTGTGGACGACCGTGATGCTGCTCGCCATCGCGGTCAATTTCGAGCCGACCCGGATCGGGCTGCTGCCGCTGCTGTTGTCCCGCGACCGCCCGTTACTGCAACTGGCGGCCTATCTGCTGGGAAGTATGACCATCAGCCTCGGCTTCGGCTTCCTGGTGCTGTTCGTCTTCCACCGCAATCCGTTCGGAACCAGCGCGTCCAATGGCGGGAAGGCGCAGATCGTCGTCGGGATCCTGGCAATCCTGGTGGCGGCGGCCATGGTGCTCAAGGCCGTCAAGGCCCGCCGTGCCACGGGGCCGAAGGATTCCGACACCCGGTTCGACAAGTTCACCCAATCGGTGCGCAACGTGTTGAGCAAGGGCCGCTCGCCGTGGCTGGCCTGCCTGATCGGCGTCGGCGTCGGATTGCCGTCGGTGGACTATCTGGCGGTGCTGATGATCATCGCCACCTCCGGCGCAGCGCCGACTCAGCAGGCCGCCGTCCTGGTGACGGCGGGCATCGTCGGCAGCCTGATCATCATCGCGCCGCTGATCGGATATCTGGTCGCGCCGGCGAAAACACTTGACGCCATTGCCCGATTCGGCGCGTGGACGCGCTCACGATCCCAGTACGAGTACGCCGCCCTGCTGGCCTTCGCCGGAGCCATGCTGGTCGGGATCGGCGTCAGCCACCTCTAGAACGGTCAGTCGACCACGCCGGTGAGACCGAACTCCGCCAAGGTGCCGGTGACCACCTTGCGCAGTCTCTCCTTGGAGTTCTCCGCGTTGATCTGATAGCCCTCGACCGAGATCGAGATCTTGCCGTTGATCCGCCCGGAGACCACCACCAGCTGGCCGCGGGAGCGCTCCATGTCCCCGATCGTCACATCGGTGTCCAGTGCGCGGACGAACACGTACTCGGCCGGTGTGCCGTCCACCCGAGCCAGATCCGGCGGCAGATCGCCGAGATTGGAGCAGGACACCGGCATGTCCTCGGAGTAGGCGAACAACAGCGAGGCGATGCCCTTGACCGCCGAGGTCGGCAGCCACGGCATCAGCGCCAGCAGTTCCCAGGTCGGATCCGGCTCGTCCTTGGCCTTCTGTCGCGCCTCCCGGACCGCGTTGCGCGCCTCGGTGAGGTCTTTGGTCACGTTCGTCGGATCGACGGTCGCGTTGGCGAACGCCATGGCCAGCGCCCTGTCGTCCTCGAGGGATTCGCGCAGATTGATCGCGATCAGCAGGGTGACGGCGCCGTCGGAGGCGCGCTTGCGGCCGAGGTGCTCACCGAGCCGGGCAGCGAACCCCGCCAGCAGCGAATAGCTGTTTCCGCCAAGCTCTTCGGCCTTGGCGTCCCAGTCGGCGGTGTCCACGTAGATGGCCACCGAAGGGACGGTCACGTGCCGGCGGTCGGCCACGGCCAGATGTTCGGCACGGGCCTGCGCGAAATCCGCGCGGCGGGACCGCACCATCTTGGCGGCCTTGACCGCGGTGCGGACGGTCAGCGGCAGATCCCGGATCGCCTGGCGCAGATCGGATCTGATCGCCTGCAACGTGGTCCGGGAGTTCGGCCGGTCGTAGCCCGGATTGCGGATGCTGCCGGTGACACCCTCGAAGACCGCCATCAGTCCCCCGACGCCGTCGCCGATGACATGGGACGCCACGATGCTGACCGCGGTCGAACCGTCGTCGAACGGCTGAACCGCCACGTACAGCGCCGGACCGTGCTCCGGGTCGATGGGAAGGTTGCCCAATTCGTCGGCCCACTCGAACAACTCGCTGCGCGGTCGGGAGTGTTCGGCCCGCTGGATCGGGGTCGGCGGACCGTCCGGGTTGACCCAGCGTGGGCGGCCGAACCACAGCGGGGAGCGCTCGATCAGCCGGCCGGCCAGCGATGCGTAGAAGTTGTGGTGAAAGCGCTCAAGGCCCTCGTAGTCAACCGGATGCTCGTAGACCCACACACACTGGATGAGCTGCGTCCGTCCGGTGGCTCGCAGCAGTTCGAGAGCCGTATGGTCCAGGAACGCGAGCCGATGCTCGTCGGGGATCTCCGTCGTCACCGCAACACTCTCTCACGCGATTTCGCCGGAGAGCCCGAACTCCCCCATGGTGTCAGCGATCACCTGGCGCAGCCCGCTCTGGGTGTTCTGCTGCCCGGGCTGATAACTCATCACGCTGATCACGACCTTGCCGCTCACCCGGCCGGAGGCGACGGTGAGGATGCCGCCGCGGCGGTCCAGGGTGTCCTGGGAGACCTGACGGTCCATCCCCCGGAAGCACAGGTACTTGGCCGGGGTTCCGTCGACTTTCATCATGTCAGCCGGCAGATCGCCGAGATTCGAGACCGAGGTCGGCAGGTCGGTGGTGAACCCGAACGCGACGTCGACCATCTTCGCGATACCGCGTTTGGGCACGAACGGGATCAGCGGCAGCAGCTCCACCATCTCGTCGGGCACCTCGCGGGCCTTCTTCAAGGCGTCGCGGATCGCATTACGGGGTCCGGTCAGATCCGCGGTCACCCGGGCCGGATCGAAACTGACATTGGCGATCGACACCACGTTGCCGCCGGTGTCGTCGAAGTCACCGCGATCGTTGACCGGGATCATCAACGTCACCACGCCGTCGGAGGTACGGGTGCGTTTGAGGTTCTGAGCGAGCTTTCCGGCGAACCCGGCCGCCAGCGAGAAGTTGTTCCCGCCAAGGGCTTCCGCGCGCGCGTCCCACTGGTCGATATCGATGAAGATGGACGCGGACGGGACGTGCGCGGCAGCCTTGCCGGACGCGGTGACCGCCGGAGCGGCAGCCGGGCGGGCGAGGTCGCGACGCCGGTTGAAGGCCACCTTGGCGAACCGGACCAGGGTCCGGCGGATCTCCGGAAAGTCCCGGCCGAGCTGACGAAGATCCTCACGGACCGCACGCGAACGCCGGCGTGACCGCGGCGCGGCGTAGCCCAGATCGCGGCGCATTCCATGGACGGCCTCGACGATGGACATCACCGCTCCGGCACCGTCGGCGATGCAGTGGGTGGCCACCAGGCTGACCACCGTGGTGCCGTCATCGAACGGCTGCACGCCAATCCGCCAGGCCGGTCCCCATTCCGGGTCCAGCGGCAGGGCGACCTGCTCGTCGGCCCAGTCGAACAGTTCGGCTCGGGGCCGCGATGTCTCCTCGAAACGGAGGTTGGAATCTGTGGGCTGTACCGACACCCAGCGGTGCCGGCCGAACGGCAGCGCCGAGGTCTCGATCTGCCGGCCGAACAAGCCGTTGTACAGATTGCGGTGGATCCGGGCGATGCCCTCGCGGTCCACCGGGCGGTCGTAGAACCAGAGTGCCTGCATGACAGCCGCCTGGTCGGCGCCCCGTAGGGCCAGGAACATCGCCTGATCCGGGTAGGGCACCAGATCCTCGGGGCGGGTGGCCCGCACGGCGTCCTGAACTGCCGGCAGGCTGCTCGGGGTCACACCCTCGCCTTCGGGATGTGCGGCGAGGAAACGGAGTCGGCACGGCCATCGGCGGCCCGCAGATACACCATTTTCATGAGGTCAACGTACTGTGCCACCGACTCGCGGGCCTCGGCGTTGTCCGGGTAAGCCACTGTGATGGTGGTCCCAGTGTCCCGGCGGTTGACCCACATGCCGATCTGATTCGCCGCTCCGAGGTCGGTGTAGAGCGTGCCGTTCTGGGCCTGCCACTGGCCCATCACCACCGGGTTCAGCGGCGGCAGGCCGATGTCGAGGTAGGACAGCATCGGCACCCCCGGTCCGGGTGTCCGGATACCCGGCAGGTCCTCGGCGAGTTCGAAGACCCGCTCGATCGGGATGTTGGCCAGGTGCAAGCCGGAGTCGAAGGAGGCCTGCGCGGCGCGGGCGAGTTCGGCGAAGTTGAGTTCACCCAGATCCACCGAGATCGGCACGATGCCGGTGAACCAGCCGGTGGTCATGAACTCCGCCGGGGTGCTGCGGGTGGTGGTCGGCGTGATGACGTTGTAGCTCGCCACTCCGGTGAGTTCGCGTTCGGCCATCGCCGCGCAGGCGAAGACACCACCGATGAACCGGACGCCGATCTGAGCGCACATCGCCTCGAACCGGTCACTGTCGTGCGCGTCCATCAGCTTCACCGTGATGAGGTCGCCCGTGCAGTGCACGTCCGGATCGCCCAGCGGCAGCGGGAATCTCGGCATCGTGCCGTCGTTGCGCTCAAGGAAGCGCAGCCACTCGCCCACTTCCGGCGTCTCCAGCGTCAGCTTCGAGGCGTACTCGCGCTGCCGGGTGCAGTAGTCCAGGTAGCTGCCCGCCTCCGGCAACCTCATCGGCGCACCGCCCTCGACCAGCGCCGCGTAGTTCATGTTGATCTCGATGAACAGCGCAACCATGAACATCGCATCCGCATGAACGTGGTCGATGCTGGCGTAGAAGGTGAAGTGGTCCTCGCGCTGAATCACGCCGAACCGGAAGCAGTCCCATTCCAGCGGGGTCGGCGTCGCCAGGATGTGCGCACGCCACTGCGAGGCGTTCATCTCGCCGTGCTTGGTGGCCACGAACTTGATGTCCGCCGGGTTGTCGATCGCATGACGCACCACCCGGTCTGACGCAGCGCCGTCGTTGCCAGGGGCGAACTCGAACCTGCTGTGGTAGGTGTCGTGCCGCTTGAGATAGGCGTTGATCACATACGTCATCGCCCGGATGTCGCAGCGGCCCTTCATGGTCCAGGCCGGGATCAGTAGCCGCGACATCTCCAGCCCGTGGGCGGTATGCGCCCGGAAGGCACGGATGTGCTGCTCCTGCTGATAGCTTGCCGGCACGTCGATCGCCGGCGCCTGCGCCGCCTTGGCCAGGCAGCCCGGTGACGGAGCCCACGACACCACCGAACCTGGCGTATCCACCCAGTCGTGGATCGCTGTCAACGCAACCACTAGAAATCGCTCCCTATCGCATCCGGTGTCAGCGAGCTGAGGTGATGGTGCCGGCCAACGTCCCGCACAGGCTCTCGGCCAGCGCGCGGACGGTGGTGATGTCCATCGATCGGACGCGGATACCGGTCTCGGTCTCGATCCTGGTGCGCAGTTCCAGATTGCCCAGCGAGTCCAGACCATACTCCGAGATCGGGCGGTCGGGATCGACCGACCGGCGCAGGATCAGGCTGAGCTGCTCCGACACCAGACGCCGGACCCGGGTGGGCCACTCCTCCCGCGCGAGCGAGTGCAACTCGGCGCGGAAGCTGGTGGTGTCCGACGGCCGCTCACCGCTGGCGGCGAACGCCTCGGCGAACGGGCTGCGCGCAGCCAGTGCGGTCAGCCACGGCGTACCGACCACCGGCGCGTAACCGGCGTAGGCCCGGTCGTGGCGCAGCAGCGCCTCGAAGGCCTGCGCCCCTTCCTCGGGGCTGATCATCGCGGTGTCGGTCGCCGCCAGGTGCTTGCCGGCGCCGATCTGGTCCCAGGCCGCCCAGGCGACCGCGTTGGCCGGCAGGCCCTGTGCCCGCCGCCACTGGGTGAAGGCGTCCAGCCAGCTGTTGGCCGCCGCGTAGGCGCCCTGTCCGGGCGAGCCCATCAGCGCAGCCGCCGAGGAGAACGAGCAGAACCAGTCCAACGGCTGGGTGGTGGTGGCGCGGTGCAGATGCCACGCGCCGTAGACCTTGGGCGCCCAGTCCCGCTCCACCAGCTCATCGCTGATGTTGGTCAGGATGGCGTCCTCGACCACAGCCGCCGCGTGCAGCACGCCCCGGATCGCCAGACCGCTCGCGGTGGCCTCGGCCACCAGCCGGTCGACGGTGGCGGCCTCGGCGATGTCGCCGTTGACCACCTCGACCTCGGTGCCCAGTGCGCGCATCCGCATGAGCGTGTCCAGGGCCTTGCCCTTCGGGGCCGACCGGGAGTTCAGGATGATCCGGCCCGCGCCGCCCTCGGCCATCTTGTTGGCCAGGAACAAACCGAGACCGCCCAGACCGCCGGTGACGATGTAGGCGCCATCCGGACGGAACACCTGGGCCTGCTGCGGCGGCACCACCACGGTGCTGTGGCCGACCCGGGGAACCGACAGGATCAGCTTGCCGGTGTGCTCGGCCGCACCCATCACACGGATGGCGGTCGCGGCGTCGGCAAGCGGGTAGTGGGTGGTTTCCGGCTGCGGCAGATAGCCCTCCGCAGTAAGCCGGTACACGGTGTCGAGCAGTTCGCGGATCCGCTCCGGATGCGTCGTACACATCAGCGCCAGGTCGACACCGTAGAAGGACAGGTTGCGACGGAACGGGAACAGGCCCATCCGGGTGTCGCCGTAGATGTCCTTCTTGCCGATCTCGACGAACCGTCCGCCGAAGGCAAGCAGTTCCACGCCGGCCCGCTGTGCGGCGCCGGTCAGCGAGTTCAGCACGATGTCGACGCCGTAGCCGTCGGTGTCGCGACGGATCTCCTCGGCGAAGTCCACGCTGCGCGAGTCGTAAACATGAGCGATTCCCATGCGGCGCAACATCTCCCGGCGCTCGTGGGTACCGGCCGTCGCGTAGATCTCCGCGTCGGCCATCCGCGCGATCGCGATCGCGGCCTGGCCCACGCCACCGGTGGCGGAGTGGATCAGCACCTTGTCGCCGGCCTGGATACGGGCCAGGTCCTGCAGTCCGTACCAGGCGGTTGCGGCGGCGGTGGACACCGCGGCGGCCTGATCGTCGCGCAGACCGGCCGGCAGGCGAACGGCAACATCGGCGTCGACGGTCACGAAGGTGCCCCAGCAGCCGTTCGGCGACATGCCGCCGACGTGGTCGCCGACCTTGTGGCTCTTGACATCCGGGCCCACCGCGGTGACGACGCCGGCGAAGTCGATACCCAGCTGCGGGTTGCCCGCGAAGCTCGGGTAGCGGCCCATCGCGACGAGCACGTCGGCGAAGTTGAGGCTCGATGCGGTGACGGCGACCTCGATCTGCCCCTCGGCCGGAACGACCCGCTCGAAGGCGGTCAGCTCCAGGGTCTGCAGATCGCCGGGGGTCCGGATCTGCAGGCGCATGCCCTCGCGGGCGTGGTCGACCACGGTGGTGTGGCGCTCCTCGGGCCGCAGCGGGCTCGGGTACAGGTGCGCGGTGTACCACTCGTCGGCGCGGAAGGCGGTCTCGTCCTCATCCGAACCGAGCAGCAACTGCTGGGCGACGAACTTGCCCAGAGTGTCCTCGTCGACGTCGATCTGGGTCGGGCGCAGATGCGGATGCTCCGCACCGATCACCCGCAGCAGACCGCGCAGGCCGGCCTGCTCGAGGTTCGGCCGTTCGCCGGGCAGCACCGTCTGGGCGCTGCGGGTCACCACGTACAGCCGCGGCGCCTCGGCCACGTCGGTCAGTTCGCGGGCGATCCGCACCAGATGCCGGACGTGATCGGCGCCGCGATGGCCGAGTTGCTCGGGCGGGCAGCCGTTACGCGGAGCGGCGACCACCACGATGTTGCCGAAGGTGTTCTCGGAGAAGAAGGTTCGCAGCCGCTCGGCGTTGAAGACGTGGTCGCCGTTCTGCGGCCACGACATGGTGGCGACGTCGGCGTCACCGATCTTGAGTGCGTCGGTGAGCTCGGAGACCAGCAGGTCGGTGGTGTCGGAGGTGTTGACCAGCAGCCAGGTGCCGGGGTTGATGTGCGAGGTGAGCGCCGGCAGCACCTGCTTGCGCCACTCGACGGCCAGCAGCCGCTCGTTGAGCACCCGGTCGCCCTCCGACATGCCGGTGCCCATCGACAGGCCGTCGACGGTCAGCAGCACTGCGCCGTTCTCGTCGATCATCTGGATGTCGGCCTCGACACCGGAACCCTCCAGCGACACGATCCGGGTCAGGCAGTACCGGGCCTTGTTCGCCGGGCCGAAGGCGCGCAGGCGACGCACACCGAGCGGCAGCAACAGACCGCCGGTGCCGCTGGTCTGCACACCGGGATGGGCGGCCACGGACTGGAAGCAGGCATCCAGCAGGGCCGGGTGCACGCCGTAGGCCGATCCCTGGTTGCGGATCGCCGAGGGCAGGCCGATCTCGGCCACAACGGTGTCCCCAGGTTTTCCGGGGGCCTCTTCGGCCGCATTGACGGCGGTCAGCGCGGTGAACGCCGGGCCGAACTGCACGCCGCGACCGTCGAACCACTTCCGGACGTCGGCGCCGTCGGCGCGCATCGGATGGGCCGCCAGCAGCCCGGCCATGTCGTGGTCGGTCGGCCGGCCGGCGGCGTCTGCGCCGAGGGCCTGCAGTACCGCGCTCGCGTTGCGCTCGCGCTCACCGTCGTGCTCGGTCTCCACCTGGAACGTCAGCGTCCCGGGGATCTGGACGGCGGCCTGGGTGCTGACCGCAGTCTCGTTCTCCAGCAACAGCATCCGCTCGAACTTGATGTCGCGGACCTCGACGTCCTCGCCGAGAGCGGTGCGGGCCGCGGCCAGCGCCATCTCGCAGAAGGCGGCGCCCGGCATCGCGGCGACATTGTTGACCTGGTGGTCGTCCAGCCACGGTAGCGCGGTGATGCCGACCTCGCCCTGCCAGACGTGCCGCACCGGCTCCTCGAGCAGCTTCACGTGCGAACCCAGCAGCGGATGTGCCGAGACCAGGTGCGCGCCCTTGCCTGCATCGGCGGTCTGGCGCTCCAGGATCAGCTTGCGGTGCGTCCAGGTGGGCAGCGGTGCGTCCACCAGGTTGCCCGCGGGCAGCATCGTGGTGAAGTCGATCGCGGCTCCCGCCGCGTAGAGGTCGGCCACCAACGTGCGCAGTCCGTGCGGCATCTCCTGGCCGCGGCGCATGCCGGCCAGCGCGGCCACCTGGATGTCCAGGGTGCCGGCGGTCTGGTCGATGGCGCGGACCAGCAGCGGATGCGGCGCCAGTTCGGCGAACACCCGGTAGCCGTCCTCGAGCGCGGTCTGGATTGCGGCGGCGAAGCGGACCGTGTGGCGCAGGTTGTCCAGCCAGTAGTCGGCGTCGCAGTAGGGCTGCTCGCGGGGGTCGAACAGGGTCGCCGAGTAGTACGGCACCTCGGGCACCAGCGGGGTGATGTCGGCCAGCCGCTCGCCGAGTTCCTCGAGAACGGGTTCGACGTGCGGGGTGTGCGAGGCAACGTCGACGGCGACCTCGCGGGCCATGATGTCGCGGCTCTCGAAGTCCGCGACGATCCGGCGCACGGTCTCCGGCGCGCCGCCGATGACAGTCGAGGTCGGCGAGGCCACCACGGCCACCACGACGTCCTCGATGCCCTGCTGCTCGAGTTCCTCACGGACCTTCTGGGCGGGCAGTTCGATGGCGGCCATGGCGCCGCCGCCGGACAGCTGCCGGCACAGCAGCGAACGCTGGCAGATGACCTTCACACCGTCGGCCAGCGACAGCGCGCCGGCCACGACGGCCGCTGCGGCCTCGCCCATCGAGTGTCCGATGACGGCGCCGGGCGTGATGCCGTGGGCGGTCATGGTGGCGGCCATACCGACCTGCATGGCGAAGGTGGTCGGCTGGATCTTGTGGATGCCGTCCACCGTCTCCGGGGCCAGCATCGCCTCGGTGACGGAGAAGCCCGACTCGGCGGCGATCAGCGGCTCGATCTCGGCGATCTTGGCGGCGAAGGCCGGTTCGCTGGCGAGCAGTTCGGCGCCCATCGCGGCCCACTGCGAACCCTGGCCGGAGAACACCCACACCGGACCGCGGTCGTCCTGGCCGACGGCCGGCGGGAACGGGTCGTCGCCGGCGGCGACCTCGCGCAGCTGGCCGACGAGAGACTCCCGGCTGTCGGCGATCACGCCGGTTCGTACGGGCCGGTAGCCGCGGCGATGAGCCAGCGTGTAGGCCAGATCGCCGAGCACGAGGTCGCCAGCGGCGCCGTCCACCCAGTCGGCGAGACGCCCGGCGGTGTTGCGCAGTTCGTCGGCCGACGTCGACGACAGCGCGAACAGCAGCTGACCAGACGTGTCGGCGGCCGCGGTACCGGGTGTGCCCTCCGGCGCCTGCTCGATGATGGCGTGCGCGTTGGTGCCGGACATGCCGTAGGACGACACCGCCGCCCGGCGCGGACCCTCGATCGGCCAGGGCGTGTTCTCGGTGGGCACGAAGAGGTTCGTCGCCACCTCGGCGTTGCGCTCGGAGAGCTGGTTGAAGTGCAGATTCTGCGGGATGACGCCGTTCTGCACGGCCAGCACGGTCTTCATCAGACCCAGCACGCCTGCCGCGGACTCGGCGTGGCCGAAGTTGCTCTTGACCGAGGTCAGTGCGCAGCGGGTGTCTTTGCCGTACACGGCCGAGACGCTGGCGTACTCGATGCCGTCACCCACCGGGGTGCCGGTGCCGTGGCCCTCGACCATGCCGACGGTAGCGGGGTCGACCCCGGCGAACGCCAGCGCCGACTCGAACACGGCGATCTGGGCGTCCTTGGACGGGGTGAGGATGTTACGGGTGCGGCCGTCCTGATTGGAGGCGGTGGAACGGATGACGGCCATGATCCGATCGCCGTCGCGCTGGGCGTCGTCAAGGCGCTTGAGCACGACGATGCCGCAGGCCTCGGCACGCACGAAGCCGTCGGCCTCGATGTCGAAAGAGTGGCAGCGACCGGTCGGCGAGAGCATGCCCTGGCCGGATGCCGAGGCGTACAGACGCGGGTCGAGCATCAGCATGATGCCGCCGGCCAGCGCCATCTCGCTCTCCCCCTCGTGCAGGCTGCGGCAGGCCTGATGGACGGCGACCATGCTGGATGAGCACGCGGTGTCGAGGGTGAACGACGGACCGTGCAAGCCGAGGGCGTGCGAGATGCGGCCCGAGGCCATGCTGAACGGGTTGCCGGTGAAGGCATAGGCCTGATCGAAGACACCCGCCTGATCGGTGAGCATCGCGTAGTCGTCGTGGGACATGCCCAGGAACACGCCGGTCGCGGTGCCGGCCATCGACGCCGGCGTCATACCGGAGTGCTCGACGGCCTCCCAGCTGGTCTCCATGAGCAGCCGGTGCTGCGGGTCCATCGCGATGGCCTCGCGCTCGTTGATCCCGAAGAAGTCGGGGTCGAACCCGGTGACGTCGTCGATGAAGGCGCCCCACTTGGAGATCGAGCGGCCGGCTACGCCGGACTCCGGGTCGTAGTTCTCGTCGCCGTCCCAGCGGTCCTTGGGGATCTCGGTGACGAAGTCCTCACCGTTGAGCAGCGCCTCCCACAGCTTCTGCGGGGAGTCGATGCCGCCGGGAAGCCGACAGGCCATGCCGACGACGGCGATGGGGGTCAGCGCTTTGGCGGTCGGGGCTTTGGCGGTCGAGGCGTTGGGGTTAAGGGGGGAACCGAGCACGTTGCTCACACCTTCTCTTCGTCCACTGTTGGGCAGGTCGCTTATCAGTGCCGGGCTGTCGCGAGTTCTGACGATGCCGAGACGCGCCGTTGCGTCAAACATCAACTCAAAGTTGCCAGTGCTGGTCACATCGTAACCGAGCCGACACAAAATTGCGAGACGAATTCGTGGCATCGGATTGCGTCTATCGACTTTCCCGGCGCGCCTTCGCCGCCACCCTGCCGCGACGGCCTTTTCGCGTTTGCTGGCCTGTGACCACGCCGATCGCCGAAAAGCCCCCGGCCGCGTCGGCCGATTGGCGCCCGCTGCCAGCTGAAATAGCAGTTCAAACGGGTCAGGGCCGCCTAGCGATCAACAAGCCCCGGGTGCCCTGAGGGCCATCTGGGACCTCCGTACCGGTTCCCCGCAGGCGTTGCGGCAGCATCTCGCGACGATATTTCGAAGAAAATTGCACCAGACCCCTCATAGCAAATACCTGCAGAGCGATCGGCAAGCGCCGTTGTGACCGGTAAAGCAAACACCCAATAGATGGGCCAGGCGCCCCGGCGTCGCCGGCCGCGAACCGGTGTCCTGGGCGCCTCGCTCGTCGAGTTTGCTGAGAAATCCCGCAACATCGTAGATCCGTCGCAGAGTTGTTCTAGCAGGGAATTCTTGTCCTAGGTCGACAGCCAGGCAACCAACCTGAGAGCAGGCTGAGAGCACCTGAGGGGTGCCTGAGAAGGCGTTTCGATCGCTCTCAGTACTGCCGATCGTCATCTGAAATCAGGTCGGATCGACTGGTCGCCAGGCTCCCACAGCAAACACAGTAATAGTACTGTCAGTATTATGTTCTTTAAATGGATTTACGCCCGTAAAACAATGGTCGAGAGGCCCTCGTGAATTTGTCCTGCTCGCGCAATAACCGTTAATCATCGAAATCGGGGGAAGGTTGCGGAGTTGTTAGCCGGACTCCTTGCCGCAGCAGCAGGTGTCGGGATTACGCCGACGGCGAACACCGCCTCCGGCGCGTCGCCCGAGGCGAACTAGCCGGCGGCCGCCCCGGCCGAAAGCGCGCCGTACCGCGCGCCGAACTCGGTGACTGGGGCGAATCCGTGCTTCCGTGCCTCGGCCGCGCCGAGCCGCGCCAGGGCCCCTGTCGCGATGAAACCGCTCTGATCGGACACCACCAGCGGGGTGAGAAGCCGGTTGTGCACCATGGCGAAGGCGAGCCCGTCCTCAGGAATGGCCCAACCGAACGACCCGGCCAGCCCCACGTGCCCGAATCCGGGAAGGACACCGGGGATCGGCACGCCGTGGAAACCCAGGTGGAACGCCAGCGGCATGACCAGATTGCGGTCCGGCCGCAGGTTGCGCCGGCCCGTCAGCATCGCCACCCGCTCAGCCGAGAGATAGCGCTGACCGTCGATCACGCCGCCGTTGGCCATCGCGCCGTACATCCGGGCCAGAGCCCGGGCGGTGGCCACGCCGTTGGCCGAGGGCAGTTCGGTGTCCAGCAGCGGAATGTCCCGCTGGACCATGGCCTTCATGCCGGGCACGTACATCGCCCCGAATGCCGCGGACAGTTCCAGCGCCGCCACGGCGGGCGCCACGGCGTTGAACACCGGGTTCGGGATGTTCATCTGCGACCCGACGAATCGGGCGAACTGCGTCGGTGCATCAGGACCCGGCCGGCCGAGGTGGATGCCGTCGGTGTCCAGCGGGGCCGCCACCTCGGTGCGGATCAATTCCCGCATGCCCTTCCCGGTGACCGCCCTGGCCAGGCCGGACAGCAGCCAGCCGTAGGTCAGCGCGTGGTAGGCCGACTTGCCGAAATGCCGACCGACCGGGGCGGCGGCGATCCGCTCCTCCATATGCCGGTGGTCGAGGAGTTCACGCTTACGGACGCCACCCAGGTGGGACAGCCCGGCGCGGTGCCGCATGACGTCCCGGACCGTGATCCCGGCCTTGCCGTTGGCGCCGAATTCCGGCCAGTAGTCGGCCACCGGTGTGTCGTAGTCGATCAGCCCGCGATCGGCCAGCCGATGGATGACCGTCGAGGCCACCCCCTTGGTGGCCGAGAACACCATGGGCGCGGTGTCGGCCTGCCAGTGATGGCGGCCACGCCGGTCCCCCCACCCGGTCCACACGTCGACGACGGGCTCGCCGTCGAGATAGACCGATAACGCTCCGCCACCGAGGCGCGGATGCGGGAATTGTGCGGCGAAAGCCCGAATGACACAGGCAAAACTAGGGTCGGCGGCACCCTGAACCCCGTGGGGCAGTTGCCAACCGCGACTACCTGAAGGCGCCCGGGACACACGACGAATTTACAAGCCCGACGCGCCCTTGCCGAAAATCGTTGCCAATCCGTTAAGTTCGGCGATCCGCGGCGTCGAGTATCCGTTGGGCAGCGAGCGCCGGCGTCAGTTCGCCGTCACGAACCTGGCGTTCCACCTCGGTGCGGATCTCCTTGACCTCCGGATGGCTCAGCACCCGGTCCAGCACGGCGTCGCGAACCATCGCCCAGGTCCAGTCCACCTGCTGGCCGCGCCGGCGGGCATCGAATTCGCCTGCCGCAGTGAGGACTTCGCGGTGCTGCAGCACGGTGTCCCAGAGTTCGGTCAGCCCGTTCCCCTCGAGTGCGCTCATCGTCAGAACCGGCGGGCGCCAGAGGGTTTCGTGTGGATAGATCAGCCTGATCGCCGCCGCAAGTTCGCGTGCCGCGGACTTGGCCTCGATGGCGTGCGCGCCGTCGGCCTTATTGACGACGACGATATCGGCGAGTTCCAGCACACCCTTCTTGATGCCCTGCAACTGATCGCCGGTGCGGGCCAGGGTGAGGAACACGAAGGTGTCCACCATGTTGGAGACCGCGACTTCCGACTGCCCCACCCCGACAGTCTCGACCAGCACGACGTCGAAACCGGCCGCTTCCAGCAGCACGATCGTCTCCCGGGTGGCCTTCGCGACACCGCCGAGAGTCCCGGAGGTCGGCGACGGCCGGATGTAGGCGTCCGGGTGCGCGGCCAGCCGGGCCATCCGGGTCTTGTCGCCCAGGATCGAACCACCCGTGCGGGTCGAGGACGGGTCCACCGCGAGGACCGCAACCCGGTGACCCTCCTCGATCAGGTACATGCCGAGCGCTTCGATGGTGGTGGACTTGCCCACCCCAGGAACCCCGGTGATGCCGACGTGCATGGCCCCGCCCGCGAACGGGATCAGAGCCAGCAGCAAGCGCTGGGCCTGTGCGCGGTGATCGGCCCGGGTCGACTCGACCAGGGTGATCGCCTTCGCCAGGGCCGCGCGGTCGCCGCGGCGCACGGCTGCGGCGAGTTCGTCGACGTCGATGTCCACCGGCGTCAGGTCAGGTCATATCCGAGGCGTTCGGCGAGCTTGTGCAGCAAGCCGGTCGCGGCATCCGCGATCACCGTTCCCGGCGGGTAGATGGCGGTGGCGCCGGCTGCGTAAAGCTCGTCGAAGTCGCCGGGTGGGATCACCCCGCCGACGACGATCATGATGTCCGGACGCCCGACCTGTGCCAGGGCGTCGCGCAATGCGGGCACCAGGGTCAGGTGACCGGCCGCCAGTGAGGACACCCCCACGACGTGCACGTCGTTGTCGGCGGCCTGCCGCGCCACCTCGTCGGGAGTGGAGAACAGCGAACCGACGTCGACGTCGAAACCGATGTCGGCGAAGGCCGTCGCGATGACCTTCTGCCCGCGGTCGTGACCGTCCTGCCCCATCTTGGCGACCAGGATGCGTGGCCGTCGGCCATCGGCCTCGGCGAATTTCTCGACCAGCCGGCTGGCCTCGGATAGTCCGGTGATGTTGCCTCCTGCCCCGACCTCGTCCCGGTAAACCCCTGAGATGGTGCGGATCTCGGCCTGATGGCGACCGTAGACCTTCTCCAGCGCATCCGAGATCTCACCGACCGTCGCCTTCGCGCGGGCGGCGTTGATGGCCAGTGCCATCAGGTTGTTGCCCAGTCCGTCTCCCCCGGCCCCGTCGCCACCGGCACCGCCCGATGCCGCTGCGGCCCGGGTCAATTCGGCCAGTGCCGCCTGCACGGCCGTCTCGTCGCGCTCGGCGCGCAACTGCTCCAGCTTGGCGATCTGTTCGGCGCGGACCCGGCTGTTCTCGACCTTGAGCACCTCGATGTCGGAGTCCTCGACCACCTGGTACTTGTTCACCCCGATCACCGGCTGCTGACCGGAGTCGATGCGGGCCTGGGTGCGGGCGGCGGCCTCTTCGATGCGAAGCTTCGGGATTCCGTCGCTGATCGCCTGGGCCATACCGCCGCGCTCGGTCACCTCGGCGATGTGCGCGCGGGCCCGCTCGGCGAGCTGATGCGTCAGCCACTCCACGTAGTAGGAGCCGCCCCACGGGTCGATCGGCCGGGTGGTGCCGGACTCCTGCTGCAGCAGCAACTGGGTGTTGCGTGCGATGCGGGCGGAGAAGTCGGTGGGCAACGCCAGCGCCTCGTCGAGTGCGTTGGTGTGCAGCGACTGGGTGTGACCCTGGGTGGCGGCCATCGCCTCGATACAGGTGCGCGCCACATTGTTGAACGGATCCTGGGCGGTGAGCGACCAGCCCGAGGTCTGCGAATGAGTGCGCAGGGACAGCGATTTGGAGCTCTTCGGCCCGAATCCGGCGACCAGCTCGCTCCACAGCAGCCGGCCGGCCCGGAGTTTGGCCACCTCCATGAAGAAGTTCATCCCGATGCCCCAGAAGAAGGACAATCGCGGGGCGAACTTGTCGATGTCCAGGCCGGCATCGAGGCCCGCCTTGATGTAGTCCACACCGTCGGCCAGCGTGTAGGCCAGCTCGAGATCGGCTGTGGCACCGGCTTCCTGGATGTGATAGCCCGAGATCGAGATGGAGTTGAACTTCGGCATCTTCACGCTGGTGTAGGCGAAGATGTCGGAGATGATCCGCATCGAGGGCTTCGGCGGATAGATGTAGGTGTTGCGCACCATGAACTCTTTGAGGATGTCGTTCTGGATGGTGCCGGCCAGCTTCTCCGGCGCAACGCCCTGCTCCTCGGCGGCCACCACGTAGAGCGCCAGGATCGGCAGCACCGCACCGTTCATGGTCATCGAGACCGACACCGCCGACAGGTCGATACCGTCGAAAAGCTGGCGCATGTCCAGGATCGAGTCGATCGCCACGCCGGCCATACCGACGTCGCCCTGCACCCGCGGGTGGTCGGAGTCGTAGCCGCGGTGGGTGGCCAGATCGAAGGCCACCGACAGGCCTTTCTGCCCGGCTGCGAGGTTGCGACGGTAGAAGGCGTTGGAGTCCGCCGCGGTGGAGAAGCCGGCGTACTGACGGATGGTCCACGGCTGGTTCACGTACATCGTGGGATAGGGCCCGCGGATGAACGGCGGCTCGCCGGGGAAGCTGTCCACCGGGTAGCCCGCAGCCGCGGCGCCAGCCCGATCCGCTTCGACGTACAGCGGTTTGACGACTATGCCCTCGGGGGTCTGCCAGTCCAGCTGCTCGGGCGCATAGCCGTTGGCTGCGGCCGCTTGTGCGATGCGCTGTGCGGCGGCGGACTCACTGGCCGGGGATGTCTTTGTTTCGCCGCGCAGCGGAACGCCGGCGAAATTCGGAACGGCGGCGATACCTGATTCGGTCATCTCAGGCCCCCAATCGGGTGAGCAGGGTCGAGAGTTCTTCGACGGCATCGACTTTCGCGGTCAGATACCCCTCGGGTCGGGCGTCGGCCGGCAGGTCGGCCACGGCCTTCTGCGGGCCCGCGAGGTAGGTCACCTCGCAACCGGCGGCCCGGGCAGCCGGGACGATTGCTGCCACCTCGGCTCCGTACCGTGCGTCGGTGCCGCAGATCACGGCGATCGAAGTACCGGCATCGGTCACCGCCTGGGCGACCCCGGCGGCGTCGACGGTGCCCGGGTTCACGGTCTCGATCCCGCCGGACGCCAACAGGTTGGTGGCGAAGGTTGCCCTGATGTTGTTCTCCGCCAGCGGCCCCAGGGGCAGCAGCAGCACCCTTGGCCGGGCGCCGGTGCGCTCCAGGTACGCGTCGGACCTGTCGCGCAGGGCCTCGAAGGCGGCCGCGTAACGCCGCACTGATGACGAATCACCCTGCGCCAGTGGCGCTTCGGCGAGATTCGGGAACTCGTTGACACCGGTGATCGCGGTCCGCCGGTGCGCGATGTCACCGGCACGTTCGACGCGGACCGCCTCGATCTGCCCGGCGATGTGGTCGATCGCAGTGCGGAATCCGCCCCGCGACTCGATCTCCTGGAAGTTGGCCCAGGCCTGCGCCGCGAGCGTCTCGGTGAGGTCCTCGACGTACCAGGAACCGCCGGCGGGATCGAGCACCCGGCCGATGTGGGACTCCTCCAGCAGCAGCAGTTGGGTGTTGCGCGCCATCCGGCGGGCGAAGTCGACGCTGACCGTGGGCAGGCCACCGGGAATCGCCTCGTCGAACGGAAGGACCTGAACGGTGTCGGCTCCCCCGACTCCCGCGCCGAACGAGGCGACCGTGGTCCGCAGCATGTTCACCCAGGGATCGCGTTGGGTCATCATCGCCCGCGAGGTGACCGCGTGCATGGTGGCCGCACCGTTGTCCGGATCACCCAGCACCTCGGCCACCCGGCCCCAGAGTTGGCGTGCGGCACGGAATTTCGCGATCGTCATGAACTGGTCGTCATCGGCGACCAGCCGGAAGCTGATCTGACGCAACGCCTCGGCCACCCCGAGGCCGGCGCCGGTCAACAGCCGAAGGTATTCCGCCCCGGCCGCCACCGTCGCCGCGATCTCCCAGCCGGCATTGGCGCCCCGGTCGTGGAATGCGGGCCCGTCCACGGTGACGGCCCGAACGCCGTAGTGCGCAGCCAGCGTGCCGGCCACCGCGAGCACGTCATCGACGTCGGCCGCCCGGCGCCCGCTCAACGGCGCAGTCAGCGGATCGGCGCCGAGGTCGATCGACAGCTTGACCCCGGCCTGTGAGTCCGCACCCCCGACGAGGGCCAGCAGGGCATCGGCGGCCGCGCGGAAGTCGTCGCCGGCATCGAGGATGACCGGGGCGAGTTCGAGGTAGACGCCCTTGAGGGCACGGTCGAGATCGGCCGGGGCGATGTCATCGGACCCGACCCGCAGCAGCAGCGCGCTGACGCCGTCCACCAGCGAGGCCAGGATCGCGGCATTGACATCGGAATTGGCGTCGGCGCCCGATGCACCGGCGGCCGGGAACTCCTCGACGACCTTCCACCCCGCCAGGACGTCACGGTGCGCATCGGCCCCGCGAACGAACGGCCAGTCACCCGGCAGCGGCGCCTCCGGCACTCCGTCGAGTTCGGTGTAGAGAGGGCGCACCGGAAAACCCTCATAGGTGCCCGAGTCCAGGAGTCGCTCGGGCTCGGCGGGCAGGTCGGCGGGATCGCGCCGGCCGCCCTTGGTGAGCACGTCGGCGACTGCGCTGCGCCACCGGGCGCGAGCCTCCTGCAACTGTCCGGACACCGGCAGCTCCTGTTGTCGTGTGGTGGCCGGCCCGGGATTCTCCAGCCTCGTGCCCTCAGGCTAAAGGATCACCGGTTTCCCTAGGCCGACTCGTTCCGTGAGCCGGATCACCACTACGGCTAGCCTTGTCAACCGTGCCGCCGGCTTTCACCTCGAAAATCGGGGCCACTGCGCGCAACGTCGCATCCGCGCTGACCAGCACCGCCCGCCAGGTCAGCCGAACCCGCCTGATCCTCACCATGGTCGCCGTCGCCGCCGTGGTGGCGATCGTGCTGCTGGTGCCGGTGCCCAGCGCCGTGCAGTTGCGCGACTGGGCCACCGCGGCCGGCCCCTGGTTTCCGCTGGCGTTCTTCGCGACGCATGTCGCGGTCACCGTGCTGCCCTTCCCCCGCACCGCATTCACCCTGGCAGCGGGTCTGCTGTTCGGTCCGGCGCTGGGAATCGCCATCGCGGTCACGGCGAGTGCGCTCAGCGCACTGTTGGCGCTCTTCGCGGTCCGGGCGCTGGGCTGGCAGCTGAGCAGTCTGGTCTCTCACCCCGCGCTGGAATCGGTCGATGCCCGGTTGCGGGAGCGTGGCTGGGCGGCCGTGCTCTCGCTGCGGCTGATCCCGGTGGTGCCGTTCTCGGTGCTGAACTACGCGGCCGGCGCGTCCTCGGTACGGGTGGTGCCGTATCTCCTGGCGACACTCGTCGGCGTGCTGCCCGGCACCGCCGCGGTGGTGGTCCTCGGCGACGCATTGACCGGTGAGGTCAGTCCGCTGCTGGCGCTGGTGTCGTTGGCCACGGCTTCGGTTGGGGTGGCCGGACTGGCCTATGAGGCCCGGCAGCACCGCCGGGGGCGCTAGGCGTTCGGGGCCTCGGCGGCCGGCGGCAGGGTGTTCTGGGTGTTCTGGGTGAGGGCATCGCCGACCGGGGTGCGGGCTTCGGCCTCGGCGTTGGCCACCGCCGCCGCGATCGCCGGATCGGTCTGGGTGGTGAACCAGTCGGCGATCTCCGCGGAGTCGTCTTCCGGCTGCGGAATGTCGGACTCCACCGGGGACGGCTGGTAGCGGAAGATCCCGTCGGAGCCGGGCGCACCGAGCAGTTTGGTGAAACCCTGCAGGGCGGAACTGAAGTCGCTGGGCACGACCCAGACCTTGTTCGCGTCGCCCTGCGCCATCTGCGGGAGGGTCTGCAGGTATTGATAGGCCAGCAGCTCCGGGGTCGGCCGGCCGGCCTTGATGGCAGCGAACGTCTTCTCGATGGCCTTGGCCTGGCCCTGCGCCTGCAGGTACGCCGCGGCGCGTTCGCCCTGGGCCCGCAGGATCCGCGACTGCCGATCGCCTTCGGCCGCCAGGATGGTGGCCTGCTTGGCGCCTTCGGCGGCCAGGATCTGGGCCTGCCGGGTGCCCTCGGCGGTGAGGATCATCGCCCGCTTCTCGCGGTCGGCGCGCATCTGCTTCTCCATCGAGTCCTGAATCGACGGCGGCGGATCGATGCTGCGCAGTTCGACGCGGGCCACCCGCAGGCCCCAGCGGCCGGTGGCCTCGTCGAGGACCCCGCGCAACTGGGCGTTGATCTTGTCGCGGCTGGTCAGAGTTTGTTCCAGCGTCATCCCGCCGACCACGTTGCGCAGGGTGGTGGTGGTGAGTTGCTCGACGCCGACGATGTAGTTGCTGATCTGGTAGACCGCGGCCTGCGGATTGGTGACCTGGAAGTAGACCACCGTGTCGATGTTCACCGTCAGGTTGTCCTCGGTGATCACCGGCTGGGGCGGGAACGACACCACCCGCTCCCGCAGGTCGACCCGGGCGCGGATCCGGTCGATGAACGGGATCAGCAACGTCAGCTGGCCCGAGACCGTCTTGCTGTAGCGGCCCAGCCGTTCGATGACGGCGGCCTCGGCCTGCGGGATGAGCGCGACGGACTTGGCGACGACGATGATGGCGAAGACCACCAGCACCGCCAGCACCACCAGACCTGCGACCGCACCGTCCATCTGAGTCGTCCTCCCCTAGATGTTCTTCCAGACCACCGCGGTGGCCCCGTCGATCTGCATCACGGTCACCTGATCGCCCGGCTCGTAGACATCCTCGTCGCTGAGCGGGCGCGCAGTCCACACCTCGCCGTCCAGCTTGACCTGGCCCTGGTGCCGGCTGACCCGGTCCAGGACCAGCGCGTGCTTGCCCTCCAGCGCCTTGGCCGGCTCCGGCAGTCCCTTGCCCGCGGTCAGTCGCCGGCGCAACGTCGGGCGCACGACACCGAGCAGCAGGATCGAGACCACCAGGAAGACCACCCCGTCGGCCCACAGCGGAAGTCCGAACAGCCAACTGGATCCGGCAGCGGCCAGCGCGCCGCCACTGAGCATCAACAGGAACATGTCGCCGGTGAGCGCCTCGGCGGCCGCCAGCCCCAGAGCGGAAATGAGCCAGATCAGTGCCGCGGGCATAGACCCACGATACGCAGAATCCGACCCACCGCAGGTATCGGCTCGTTTCGCCGGCGAACCACTACACTTCCGAACCATCATGTGGTGCCCGAGTGTGTCCCTCTCGGTGTGGACCAACGCCTGGCTGGCGGGTCACGCCGCACCGGATGATGTCCTCGACGCGCTATCCGCTTGGGCACCAAAGCATTCCGTCACAGCCTATGACGCCGTCGCTGCGGGCCGGACCGGACTGCCCTGGCCCGACGTCTACGACGGCGGGCCGATGTCGTTGTTGCAGACCCTGCGCACCGCATCAGGCCCGCGGTCGGGAGAGCCCGCGATCGGGGTGTTGCTGCCGGTTCCCGGCGATGTCCGCGGCCTGCCTGCCGGCACCCAGTTCCAACAGGACGCCCTGGCCGTGGGCGAGGCCGTGGTGGTGAGTGCGCCGAACGGCGACGGCATCGGACTGGTGCCGGTGGTCGAGTACGACGGGGATGTGGAGGACGGGGATTTCGACGACGAGGAGATCGTCGACCCGACCGATGTGACACTGTCCTGGTCGGTCTACTCGATCCCCGCGGTACCGGCCTTCGAACAGATGGACCTGGGTGAAGCCGAGTACGCCCTACGGTCGGCGATCCGCACCGCGACCGAGGCTCTGAGCGGCCTGCAACTGGCCGACACCGGCGGAGTCGATCCCCGCACCCTGGTCGAGGAGGTGGTGCAGGCCGGCAGCCTGCACGCCGTTCCCGACCATGCGCCGAGCAGGGCGGTGCGGGTGCTGTCCACCGCCGCGCATGTCGACGCCATCATCACGGTGAGCGCCGGCCCGGTTCCGATCAGCACGCACAGCGCCTCCGAGGCGCGGATCGCCGACACCGCACTGCGGCCGCTGGCCTCGGTGGTGCGCTCGGCGCGGGCGGCTGCGGTCAGCGCGATCCTGCACTCGGCCTGGCAGCAGCACTAGCAGCAGCCGCAGCAGCCGTCGCCTCGCATTCGGCGGTGCAGAACCGGCCGTTGACGCTCGACCCGTAACCCGGGACCTGATGCGCCCCGACAACTCTGGACGGATCCCGGCCGTCTCGCACTTCGTCGAGCAGATCGAGTGCGAGCCGGGCGAATCGCGGCTGGGAGTTCGGGGTGGTCGCCCGGGCCAGTGCGACACCCAAACCGGCGGCCTGCTGCGCCAGTTCGTTGTCGAGGTCCCAGACCACCTCGATGTGGTCGGCGACGAACCCGATCGGGCAGACCACGACCGCCTTCACCCCGGCTTCGGCGAGAGTCGAAAGATGTTCGCCCACATCGGGTTCCAGCCACGGCACCTGAGGCGGGCCGGACCGCGACTGCCACACCACGTCGTAGTCGGGAAACCCCGCTGCCGCGGCCACCAGCGACGAGGAGTAATCCACCTGCCGCGGGTAGAGATCGGGACCGCACCGGTTCACCGCACGCAACGGGATCGAGTGCGCGGTGAACACCAATCGGGCCTCGCCTCGCAGTGACTCCGGCAAGGTGGCGACGGCATCGGCGATCGCGTCGGAGAACATCTCGATGAGCAAAGGGTGGTCGAAGTACTGCCGGAGCTTGATCAGTTCCGGGGCGCCGTCATTGGCCGCCCGCGCCCTGGTGATGTCCTCCTGGTACTGCGCACAGCCGGAGTAACCGCCCCAGGCCGACGTGCTGAACACCGCCGCGCGGGTGATGCCGTCGGCCTTCATCTGCGCGACGGCGTCTTCGACGAACGGATCCCAGTTGCGGTTGCCGAAGTACACCGGCAGGTCCTCACCGCGCGCGGTCAGTTCGGTCCGGATCACCTCGATCAGGTCGCGGTTGATCCCGTTGATCGGCGACACCCCGCCGAAGTGCAGGTAGTGCTCGGCGACGGATTCCAGCCGCTCCCTGGGGATGCCGCGACCGCGCGTCACGTTCTCCAGGAACGGCATCACCTGCTCGGGACCCTCCGGACCACCGAAGGACAGCAGCAGCAGTGCGTCGAATCGCTCAGTCATGCTAGAGAAGCTGGGTGCTGGCGCCGCCGTCGGCGTAGATGACGGTTCCCGTGGTGGCCGGCAGCCAGTCGGAAACCAGGGCGCAGACAGTCTTGGCGACCGCGGTCGGGTCTTTCATATCCCAACCCAGCGGAGCGCGCTGATCCCAGCCCTCCTCCAGCATCCCCATCTCGTCCTTGAACTGCTCACCGAGCGCGCCGCCCATGATCGCGCTCATCGCCAGTGTCCGGATCGGCCCGGCCGCAACCAGATTCGAGCGGACGCCGACCTTACCGGCCTCGCGGGCCACGAAACGGTTGACCGACTCCAGTGCGCTCTTGGCCACCGTCATCCAGTTGTAGGCCGGCATCGCCCGAGTCGGGTCGAAGTCCATCCCGACGATCCCGCCACCCGGATTCATGATCGGCAGCACAGCCTTGGCCAGTGAGGCGTAGGAGTATGCCGAGATGTGAATGCCCTTGGCGACGTCCTCGTAGGGCGCGTCGAAGAACGGGTTGATGCCCATGCCGCTGGGCGGCATGTAGCCGATTGAGTGCACGACGCCGTCGAGTTTGTTGCCCTCGCCGATCACCTCGCTGATCCGCGAAGCGAGGCTGCCCAGGTGCTCCTCGTTCTGGACGTCGAGTTCGAGCAACGGCGCCGGGGCCGGCAACCGGTCGATGATCCGGGCGATCAGCTTCATCCGGTCGTAACCGGTGCAGATAACCTCCGCGCCGGCCTCCTGTGCCACCTTGGCGATGTGGAACGCGATCGAGGAATCGGTGATGATCCCCGTCACGAGGATGCGCTTGCCTTCGAGAATGCCTGCCATGTCAGTCCTTTCGAGGTCCATCAGGTCTAAAGGTGTCCAGAGGGACTGGAAGGGTCAGTGCCCCATGCCCATGCCGCCGTCGACCGGGATCACCGCACCGGCGATGTACCCGGCGTCCTCCGAAGCCAGGAAGCTGACCGCGCCGGCGATGTCCTCGGCGGTGCCGATCCTCTTGGCCGGGATGAACTCGAGTGCGCCTTCGCGGACGCGCTCGTCCATCTCGCGGGTCATGTCGGTGTCGATCATGCCGGGCGCCACCACATTGGCGGTGACCCCGGCCTTGGCCATCTCGCGGGAGATCGAGCGCGCCATCCCGATCAGGCCTGCCTTGGAGGCCGCGTAGTTGGACTGGTTGCCGATGCCCCACATGCCGGAGACCGACCCGACGAAGATCATCCGGCCGAACCGCTTCTTCTGCATGCTGCGCGCGGCGCGCTGTGCCACCCGGAACGCCCCGGTGAGGTTGGCGTCGATGACTTTCTCGAACCGCTCCTCGGTCATCCGGATCATGAACGCGTCGGCGGTGATTCCGGCGTTGGACACCAGCACCTCGACCGGACCCTGATGCTCCTCGACGGCGGTGAACGCACGATCGACGGCATCGTTGTCGGTGACGTCGCACTCGACGCCGAACAGGCCCTCGGGCGCGCCGGATCCGCGGTGGGTGACGGCGACCTTGTGCCCGTCGGCGGCCAGACGTTGCGCGATCGCCAGCCCGATTCCCCGGTTTCCACCGGTGACGAGCACCGAACGGGAGACGAACGCGGGTTTGGCACCGGGTGAGGACTCGCTCATGCCCGTCAACTTAGTGCCTGCGCCCAGCGGCGCCGAAATCAACCCGCCCGGAATTTCACCCGCCCGGAATTCCGTTTGGGGCGGTTAGCCCGGCAGGCGGCGGTTGATCAGAAGCGACGCCAGTGCCGCCAGCGCCAGCGCCAGCGCACCCAGCCGCAGCCAGCCGGTGCTCGCATCGCCCTTGACCGTCTCGTAGCCGATCTGGTCCTGCAGCGAGGTGAACACCTCTTTGAGCTGCTCCAGACTCGAGGCGCTGTAGTGCGTGCCGTCGGAAAGCTGGGCGATCTTCTTGAGCATGTCCTCATCGACCGGAACCGGCTGGCGCTGGTCGTTGATGTCGACGTAGCCGTAGGGCGTTCCGAAGGACACCGTGGAGATCGGCACCCCCTGGTCCTTGGCGGTGCGGGCGGCGGTGAAGGCGCCCTTGGGGTTGTCCGGGTTGGACGGCACGGTCTCCTTGCCGTCGGACATCAGCACGATGCGGGCCGGGGGCGGCTCATCGCCGCCGCCGAGCACGGCGCCGACGGTGGCGATCGCCTGCAGCGCGGTGAAGATCGCCTCACCGGTCGCGGTCCGGTCGGCCAGTTGCAGCTTGTCCAGCGCCACCTTGGTGGCGTCCCGGTTGGTGGTCGGCGATACCAGCACCGTCGCGGTGCCCGCGTAGGCGATCAGGCCCAGGTTGATCCCGGGGGTGAGCTGGTCGGCGAACTGCTTGGCGGCTTCCTGCGCGGCGGCCAGCCGGCTGGGTTCGACGTCGGTGGCGCGCATGGACTGCGAGACGTCGATGGTCAGCATCACCACCGCGCGGTTGCGCGGGACGCGGACGTCGTTGCGCGGGCCGGCCATCGCGACGGTCAGCAGCACCAGCGAGGCGATCAGCAGGATCGCCGGCAGGTGCCGCCACTTGTTCGGCCGTTTGGGCGCAACGCTTTCCAGCAGTTCCATGTTGGCGAACCGGAGGATGCGCTTCTGCCGGGCGAGCTGCATGAAGATGTAGAGCGCCACCAGGCCGGCGACCAGCAGCAGGAACAGGAAGAACCACGGGTGGGCGAAGTCGGTGAACGCAATGGGGCCCAGCAACGGCAACGTCATCTACAGATCCTGCTCACTCACGCCAGCGCCCCACGGCGTCGGGAGGCCACGAAACGCACGATGTCGGCGATCCAGTCCCGATCGGTGCGCAGGGTCATCAGCGGCGCACCGCAGCGGCGCAGGGTGCGGGCCACCTCGTCGCGATGGGCGGCCGCGGCACGGGCGAAGTCGTCGCGCAACTGCGCGTCGATGGTGAACTCGCGGGTGACGCCGGACTCGGTGTCCTGCAGGATCACGTCGCCGACGTCGGGCAGTTCCACATCCCGCGGGTCGATCACCTCGATGCCGAGCACCTCGTGGCGGGCGGAGATGGCGCGCAACGGCCGCATCCAGTTGATCGGGCCGAGGAAGTCACTGATGATCACCGCCATCCCCCGCCGGCGTTCCGGGCGGCGCAGCCCGTCGATGGCCGCGGCCAGGTCACCGCGGACGCCCAGCGGCGCGCGCGGGGCAGTGGCGATCGCGCGCAGCAGGGTCTGCTCGTGCTGGCGGCCACCGCGGGCGGGGATCCGGATCACGTTCTGCCCGTTGGCGATCAGCGCACCGATCCGGTTACCGCCACCGCTGTTGAGATAGGTGATGGCGGCGGCGGCAGCCACCGCGAGGTCACGCTTCTCGCACCCGGCGGTGCCGAAGTCCAGACTGGCCGACACGTCGACGACCATCCAGGTCTCCAGCTCGCGGTCGGCGATCATCTGCCGGACATGCGGGTGGGTGGTGCGGGCGGTCACCGACCAGTCCATCCGGCGGACGTCGTCGCCGGGCTGGTACATCCGGGACTCCCCCGGCTCGGATCCCGGACCGGGGATCAGACCGAGGTGGTTGCCCTGCAAAACGCCGTCGAGTTTGCGGCGAACGGTCAACTCGAGGGTGCGCAGCGCGGCCGACAGCTTCGCGTCGCCGATCTCCCCACGCTGGAAGGACGGCGGGTGAATAGTCGAAGAATCCGCTGCCTCGGCAGCAGAGGCCGGGTCGGTCACCGAGCGTTGGCGCCGGCCACCGGAGCAGGCCCGGGTCCAGCCGGCCCGGCCATCGGAGCCGCACCCACCGGAGGAACCGAATGGCCCTGCTGCGGAACGGCATTCACCTGGGGCAGTCCGACGGTCTGCAGGATCCGGGCGATCACCGTCTCAGCCTTCACATCGTCGGCGAGCGCGTCGTAGGTCAGCACCAACCGGTGCCGCAGCACGTCCGGGATGACGTCGACGACGTCCTGCGGGATCACGTAGTCGCGGCCACGGACCAGCGCCAGGGCGCGCGCCGCGGCGATGATGCCCAGCGAGGCGCGCGGCGAGGCGCCGAAGGCGATCCACGACTTCACGTCGAGCATGCCGAACTGCTCGGGAACGCGGGTGGCGGTCACCACCCGGACCACGTAATCGACCAGGGCATGGTGCACGAAGTTGTTCGCGGCGACGTCCTGCAGACGCACCAGATCACCGGTGTCGAGAATCTGCTTCGGTTCCGGCGGGGTGACGCCCATCCGGTAGATGATCTCGCGCTCCTCCTCCGGAGAGGGGTAGCCGACGTTGATCTTGAACAGGAAGCGGTCGCGCTGGGCCTCCGGCAGCGGGTAGACACCCTCGTTCTCGATCGGGTTCTGGGTCGCCATCACCAGGAACGGCTTGGGCAGCGGGTAGGTCTTGCCGCCGATGGAGATCTTGCGCTCGGCCATCACCTCGAGCAGTGCGGACTGGACCTTCGCCGGGGCGCGGTTGATCTCGTCGGCCAGCAGGAAGTTGCACACCACCGGGCCGAGTTCGATGTCGAACTCCTCGCGGCCCTGCCGGTAGATCCGGGTGCCGATGATGTCGGTGGGCACCAGGTCGGGGGTGAACTGGATGCGGGAGAAACTGCCGCCGACGACCTTGGCGAAGGTTTCCACGGCCAGCGTCTTGGCCACGCCGGGCACACCTTCGAGCAGCACGTGCCCCTTGGCCAGCAGCCCGACCAGCAGCCGCTCGACCAGCTGGTCCTGACCGACGATGATGCGCTTGACCTCGAAGATCGCACGCTCCAGGAGGTTGACCTCACCGGCCAGTCCGTTACCGCCGGACGGCGCCGCCGCATGGCTCGGACCGGCGTAGCCACCTGGTGACGTCATCAAGTTCCTCCACAGCTGCTAATTGGTTAGCGGGCATATGCCCGCCGACAACTATTCCAGGCGTTTCGGAATCCGTCGAACGGCCCCGACCCGCGGGAATCAGGTCTCGATGATGCGGGTCAGATATGGCGTCATGCCCGCGGTGCGGACCGGGCTGACGGTGACCTGACCGGCCAGCGACGAGGCCTCCATCATCTGGCCGTTGCCGAGGTAGATGGTGACGTGCTGGGTGCCCTCGGGACCGTAGAAGATCAGGTCGCCGCGCTTGGCCTGGGACGGCGGGATGTGGCGGCCGGCGTTGTACTGGTCTCCGGAGTACTTGGGGATCTGGACGCCGACGCCGGCGAAGGCGAACCGGGTGAACCCCGAGCAGTCGTAGCCGACCTTGCCGGTGTCCTGGTCGACGCCTTCGCTGGGCCCGTTGATGGCGCCGCCGCCCCAGGAGTACGGAACGCCGCGCTGCGAGGCGCCGCGCTTGATCACGTACTCGATGGCCTGCGGACCGCTGACCCGCCCGCCCGGCAGTGCGGCGGCCGACTTGCCGCCGATGCCCAGGCCGGAGAGGAACTTGCGGCCCAGATCCGAGACGGTCTGCGCGGCCTGCTGGGTGAAGGCCAGCGAGGCCTGCGCGACCGCGACCGGGTCACCCGGGGCGCCGGAGCTGATCACCTTCGGCAACGTCGGATCCCACTGCCCTTCGGCGGACGCCGTCGGCGCGGAGCCGAGCGCGAGCCCGGCAGCGACGACGAAGGCCGCCACTGAACGGAAGAAGCGAGAACCGTTGCGAGAGTTGGTCATTGGAATCACCACTCGACATAGCGGACGACGAACGGGGTCATGCCGCCGGTACGCACCGGCGCGATCCGAACGGTCGCACCGGTGTAAGGCGCCTCGATCATCTGGTTGTTGCCCAGATAGAGGGCCACGTGCTGGCTGCCGCCCGGACCGTAGAAGATCACGTCGCCGCGACGCATCTGCGAACTCGGGATCTGACGGCCCAGCTGGTACTGCGAACCGGAGTAGTGCGGCAGTTTGATGCCCGCGCCGGCGAACGCGTAGAGGACCAGACCGGAACAGTCGAAGCCGAGTGTGCCCGAACCCTCGTCGATGCCGTAGCTCGGACCCGCGGCGGTGCCGCCGCCCCACGAGTAGGGCACGCCGATCTGGGACTGGGCCCGCTTGATGACGTACTCGATGGCCTGGTTTCCGTAGACCATCGGGATGCCGCCACCGTTGGTGATGCCGGAGTCGGTCGGCTTCAAGATGCCGAGCTGCTGCAGGAACTGCTTGCCCAGCTGCTGGGTGACCTGCATCGAGTTCTGCGCGATCTGCAGGATCGCGTTGATGATCTGGACCGGGTCTCCGGAGAGGAATGCGCTCGGGATGGCCGGCAGGGTCAGATCCCATTCCGAGGCCTTGCCGTAGGGCACCTTCACCGCGTTGGCCATCGGTGCCGCACCGCCCTGCTCCCAGCGGTCGGTGGAGGCACCGCCTGTCGTGGCGGCCGGCGCGGACTGTGCGACCTGGGGAGCAGCGCCGCCCTGGCCCGGCGGCAACGCGGCGGGCACCGGCGTGGCCGGGGCCGACCAGGCGCGGGCGGCGTCCAGCTTGCGCTGGGCCTCCTTGCGTTCGGCGGCCAGCCGGTTGATCTCGACCTGCTGCTCGCGGAAGGACTGCTGGACGCCCCGGAGCGCCTCGACGGCCGCATCCTGGGTGTTCTTGGCCTCCAGGACGGCCTGATCTGCCTTCTCCTTGGCCAGTCGGGCGCTGGCGTCCTTGTTGACCACCTCGGTGCGTGCCCGCTCGAGGCCGGCGATCACCTGCTGCGAACCCAGGACCAGGGCCTGGCCGGCACTGGCGGTGGAGATCATCTCGTCCGGGGTCCGGGCCAGCACCAGCGACGCGGACGGTCCGTTGACGTAGGTGGAGGCGGCGAAGACGTCGAACTTCTTCTGGGCGGTGCTGATCGCGGCGTTGGCGTCCTTGACCGCCATCCGGCTGGACTCCACTTCCTGCTGGGCCGTCGCGGCGGCTTCACGGGCGTCGGAGACCTCGACGATGGCCTTGTTGACGCTCTCCTGCTCGATCTGCACCTTGGCGCTGATGTCCTGCAGGCGCTGGTTGGCATCGGCCACGGCGCCGACCAGCGCGGACAGGCTGTTGGGGCTCTCCGGCTCGGCCTGGGCCAGGCCGGGAACAGCCATCGTCATGGCGACGCTGAGGGTGAGCGGGCAGACCGCCTTACGGGCCCGTGCGGCGGTGCCACCGTTGGAGGTGCTCATGCGAGGGCTCATTCGACTCTGACTCCTAAGCTTCACGATCAGTCACGCCTGTAACTCATGTCACATGAGCCACATCAATAACAATGGCGACAACTGCACCGTACGTCACGGCCGTCGCAGACGAAACTGCGCGAAAAAATTACACGTTTGTATTTCCGCAGGTGTGACCGAATAGTAATCTTAGAGATCTGCCATAAAAATCTGTTTATGCAGGTCGAATTGTTTTCAGCCTGAACGCGGCCGGGCCGCCCAATTGCGTAATTTGCGTGTGACGACCGCTGCTGCGCCGACGGCGATTACCAGAAAAATCGTGAAACCCGTCCAGGGGAAAATTGGCGTATTCAACTGGTCGACGAAATTCTGTGCGCCCTGCACCGGATTAGGTGCGAGTTTGGCCACGTCCTGGCCGGCTTCCAGCAGAACACGGTCGTAACTCGTGCTGTACGTCCCGGCCCATCCCGGACTCAGCACGAGCACCGTCGACCCCGGATGGTCCTGCCCCACCTGGCTGGCGATATCCCGCAACGGGGTGTCGATGGGCGGACTCTTCTCCATCACGATGACCTTGAGGTCGATCCCGTGGTCGCGGGCCCCGGCGACCACCTTCTGCAGTCCGGCCACGTCGTCCTTGGGTGCGGCGACGCCGTCCTTGGCGATATCGGCCTTCACCGTGCTCATGCAGGTGTCCAATGGAGTGGAGACCTCCATACCGACCGCACTGCAGACCTCGACCGGGATGTACGTCGGCAGGTGCAGGATCGTCACGAGTCGGAACGGTACCGCTCGTCACGCCACGGCCTGGCAGTACGCGCCGACAGAGACAAGACTGTGTCCTGTGGGCCAGTTCACCCACTTGACCATGCAGTACCCGCCCTAGCAGGACAACCGTACTGCTAATATTCGCCTTGCCCGTCAGCCCGAACCGCTGATGGAAACGACCTGAAGACGACCTAAAACAACTAAGCCGGGAGTTGATGTGAGCAGCGCAAATTCGTCCTTGAACTCGTTCGGGGCCCGCGACACCCTCAAGGTCGGGGACAACAGCTACGAGATCTACCGACTCGACGCGGTTCCGGGCACCGAGAAGCTGCCCTACAGCCTCAAGGTGCTCGCCGAGAACCTGCTGCGCACCGAGGACGGCGCCAACATCACCAAAGAGCACATCGAGGCCATCGCGAACTGGGATCCCTCGGCTCAGCCGAGCATCGAGATCCAGTTCACCCCGGCCCGGGTGGTCATGCAGGACTTCACCGGTGTCCCCTGCATCGTCGACCTGGCGACCATGCGCGAGGCGGTCACCGCCCTCGGCGGCGACCCCGAGAAGGTCAACCCGCTGGCGCCGGCCGAACTGGTCATCGACCACTCGGTGATCCTGGACTTCTTCGGCACCGCCGACGCCTACGAGAAGAACGTCGCACTCGAATACGAACGGAATGGCGAGCGGTACCAGTTCCTGCGCTGGGGCCAGGGCGCCTTCGACGACTTCAAGGCCGTCCCGCCGGGCACCGGCATCGTGCACCAGGTCAACATCGAGTACCTGGCCCGGGTGACGATGGTGCGCGACGGTGTCGCCTACCCGGACACCTGCGTGGGCACCGACAGCCACACCACCATGGTCAACGGCCTGGGCGTGCTGGGCTGGGGTGTGGGCGGCATCGAGGCCGAGGCCGCCATGCTCGGCCAGCCGGTGTCGATGCTCATCCCCCGCGTCGTCGGCTTCAAGCTGACCGGTGAGATCAAGCCCGGCGTCACCGCCACCGACGTGGTGCTGACCGTCACCGACATGCTGCGCAAGCACGGCGTGGTCGGCAAGTTCGTCGAGTTCTACGGCAAGGGCGTCGGCGAGGTGCCGCTGGCCAACCGCGCCACGCTGGGCAACATGAGCCCTGAATTCGGTTCCACCGCAGCGATGTTCCCGATCGACGGCGAGACGATCAACTACCTGCGTCTGACCGGCCGCTCCGAGGAGCAGCTGGCTCTGGTCGAGGCCTACGCCAAGACCCAGGGCATGTGGCACGACCCGAACCACGAGCCGAAGTTCTCCGAGTACCTCGAGCTCGACCTCTCGACGGTGGTGCCCTCGATCGCCGGGCCGAAGCGCCCGCAGGACCGCATCGAGCTCACCGATGCCAAGAACGCGTTCCGCAAGGACATCCACAACTACGTCGAGGAGAACCACCCGACGCCGCACACCAAACTCGACGAGGCCGACGAGGAGTCCTTCCCGGCCAGCGACCCGGCGGCACTCTCCTTCGCCGACAACGGCGCGCATGACATGCGGCCGTCGGCGGCCAACGGCTCGCACGGCCGTCCGAGCAAGCCGGTGGTGGTGAAGTCCGCTGAGCATGGCGAGTTCGTCCTCGACCACGGCGCCGTCGTCGTCACCGGCATCACCTCGTGCACCAACACCTCCAACCCGTCGGTCATGATCGGCGCGGCACTGCTGGCCAAGAAGGCCGTCGAGAAGGGCCTGACCAGCAAGCCGTGGGTCAAGACCAACATGGCGCCCGGCTCCCAGGTCGTCACCGACTACTACGAGAAGGCCGGCCTCTGGCCGTACCTGGAGAAGCTGGGCTACTACCTCGGCGGCTACGGCTGCACCACCTGTATCGGCAACACCGGCCCGCTGCCCGAGGAGATCTCCAAGGCGATCAACGACAACGACCTGTCGGTGACGGCGGTGCTGTCGGGCAACCGCAACTTCGAGGGCCGCATCTCCCCCGACGTGAAGATGAACTACCTGGCCTCCCCGCCGCTGGTGATCGCCTACGGCATCGCCGGCACCATGGACTTCGACTTCGAGTCGGACCCGCTGGGCAAGGATCAGCAGGGCAACGACGTCTTCCTGAAGGACATCTGGCCGTCGCAGAAGGAGATCGACGACACCATCGCGTCCTCGATCAACCGGAAGATGTTCACCGACAGCTACGCCGACGTGTTCAAGGGCGACGAGCGCTGGCAGAACCTGCCGACCCCGTCGGGCAACACCTTCGCCTGGGATCCCAAGTCGACCTATGTCCGCAAGCCCCCTTACTTCGACGGCATGCCCGCCAACCCGGAGCCGGTCGCCGACATCACCGGGGCCAGAGTGCTTGCGCTGCTGGGCGATTCGGTGACCACCGACCACATCTCCCCGGCCGGCAGCATCAAGAAGGGCACCCCGGCGGCGCAGTACCTGGAGGCCAACGGCGTAAAGCCCGAGGACTTCAACTCGCTGGGTTCGCGGCGCGGCAACCACGAGGTGATGATCCGCGGCACCTTCGCCAACATCCGGCTGAGCAATCAGGTCCTGGCCGGACTCGGCGAGGTGCCCTCGGGTGGCTACACCCGCGACTTCACCCAGCCGGGCGCCCCGCAGGCGTTCATCTACGACGCCGCGCAGAACTACGCGGCGGCCAAGACCCCGCTGGTGGTGCTGGGCGGCAAGGAGTACGGCTCGGGTTCGTCACGCGACTGGGCGGCCAAGGGCACCAGCCTGCTGGGCGTGCGTGCGGTGATCACCGAGTCCTTCGAGCGCATCCACCGGTCCAACCTGATCGGCATGGGCGTCATCCCGCTGCAGTTCCCGGCGGGAGAGTCGGCCAAGTCGCTGAAGCTGGACGGCACCGAGGTCTTCGACATCACCGGCATCACCGAACTGAACGCCGGCAAGACCCCCAAGACGGTGCACGTCAAGGCCACCAAGGACGACGGCTCGGTCGTCGAGTTCGACGCCGTCGTGCGCATCGACACCCCCGGCGAGGCGGACTACTACCGCAACGGCGGCATCCTCCAGTACGTGCTGCGCAACATGCTGCGG
>MTBK01119615.1_pt1 | contig 87210 bp, 76 predicted proteins | sample 1535981 | NCBI WGS metagenome assembly MTBK01 (sample SAMN06109225, study PRJNA356200) | anaerobic digester metagenome | isolation source: biogas reactors fed with pig manure or primary and secondary sludge | place: Spain | collected 2016-06-30
TCGCAGGTCCCGGTTCATCAGGAAGGGGTAGCCGTGGTCGTAAACCTTGACCGGGGCCAGCATGTCTCGCACGAAGCTGAAGTCGAAGGTCATGCCCGCCACGGCGGCTATCTTGTCGTCGATGTACACGGGCATTGAGTAGGTGACTATCTCCTCCCCCGTGTCGGAGAGGGTCAGGTCGCTCCAGTGGGGTTCGCCCAAGTCCAGCGGCTTCCAGAACCACGCCGTGGAGGGGTTGTCCCTGTCGATGAGGCCGGCGGGATTGAAGTCCTTGCCGTCCATGAACTTGAACGGTGATTCGGAGTCGGGACGCTCGAAGCCGGCTATGTAGGTCTTTTTGACCCCGAAGATCTCCGGGTTAAAGATGATGAACAGCCCTCGCGAGACTCTTAGCTGGGCGCCAAGGTCGTTGATGAACTTGCCGTTCTGAGCTCCGAACTGCGGTATGACTATGTCGGCCACCTCGGGCTTCGGCATCGTGGTGAACCTGGTGGTGACAAGCGCACTGAGCGACTGCAGCACCCCGTCGAAGCGATTGAACGTGGCGTCGAGCTCGTTGGCCAGCGAGCCCGCCATGGTGACCTCGTAGTCGTTCACCAGGCGCTCTATGCATCCACCGGCTATGTTCATCGAGTAAAAGGCTATGCCTCCGACCGAGACGACGAGCAACAGGACGACGACGATAAGTATGCGGGCGCCTAAGCGGTTGAATTTCATGATTTCTCCTCCCTAAAACCATGCTGTTGGATGTTCTGCGCGGCAGGCTCTCTTTAAAACTTCTCCCTGAGCTCCTTCAGCTGCTGCGCACGTGCGTTGGCTCTCTCTTCCATTCCGAGCCGGTTGACGACCACTCTCTCGTTGACCCCCTTGAACACAACTCCCAGCGCGTCGGCGCCCGTTATGTCGAAGACCAGCCGATTTCCCCTGATCTCCCTGAGAACGGCGTTGACGACGACGGTGGTCCCGGCCATCGCCGGGGCCTCGTGCACCAGGTCCAGTCTCCATCCCACTGACAGGTAGCCCTCGGGCAGGACGCCCTCGGTGACGGCCATTGCCGCCGACACGGCGAGGGTCGCGCAGGCCGATGTCGACAGGTACTGCTTCAGATACGGCGAAGAAGCTCCGAACGTATCGTCGAGATCGACCGTCTTTTTCACCTCTCCGGTCATGCCGGTCTTCAGAAGTGCTGCAAGGTCAAGCATGCTCTATCCCTCCTCGGCGAAAAATGTTTGGACTCTATGTCTTGCCCATTTTACCTCATATCTTCTCATCGCGGAGTTAAAAATCCGTCGCATCCGCCGCTCAAATAGAATCCGCATTTTCCCCCAGGAGGGAGGCAAGCTCCGGGTCGAACTGCTTCCCGGATAGAATCCGTATCTCCTCGAGGGCCTCGCCCGCGGTGACGGCGTCCCTGTAGGGAGTCCCCCTCGTCATCACGTCGAATGAGTCGGCGAGGGCTATGATCCTGGATAGCAGCGGTATCTCCTCGCCGGACAGTCCCTTCGGGTAGCCGGTCCCGTCCCATCTCTCGTGGTGCGACAGGATTATCGGTGCGACCTTCGTCAGCTCGGGGGTCGCGGCCATGGCGATGGCATATCCCTTCTCGGCGTGGCCATGGAGCTCCGTCCTCTCCTCGGCGGTGATGGGGCCGGTCTTGTTCAACAGGCTCCACGGTATCGGGGCCTTGCCTACGTCGTGGAAGCGGACGGCCAGGTCGAGGTAGTTCATCTCCTCGTCGGACAGCCCCTTCAGCTCGCCCAGTCGCCTGGCGATGCGCCTCATGGAGTCTATGTGCTCCTTCGTCTCCGGGGTGTTCTCGTCCAGTAGCCTCAGCAGCTTCGAGAGAATCCTCGTGCGGATCTTCTTGTCCTTGGACGCCTGCTCCTCTCGCATCTCCTCCTCCGCGTCCAGCAGCGCGTTTTCGAACTTCTGCCATCGGTGGTTCTTGGCGGCGAAGCCGATGGAGATGCTCGGCGAGACGTGTATGTCCCTGAGCTTGGCGCTGTCGAAAGCCTCCGTTATCCGCTCCGAGATGAACGCCGCATCTTCCTCCCTGGTGCGAGGCAGAAGGAGCAGAAACTCGTCCTCCTTCCAGCGGATCAGTATGTCGCTGTTCCTGCTGTGCTTGCGAAGGGCCCTCGCAGCCGTCCTCATGAGCCTGTCGCCCGTGCTCTTCCCGTAGATGCTGTTGATGAGCTTCATGCCGTCGAGGTCCGCCCTTATCACGCTTATTGGCAGGTTCACCTCCGAGTCCACCCGGTGCAGCTCCTCGTGGAAGAAGGCGGGGGTGGGGAGGCCGGTCACCGGGTCGCGGAGGGGAGCCTTGCCCCGGCGTGAAAAACCGGACGGCTTCCGCCGATCCAGGGACGCGGAGCAGAGGAGCATGGGGAACGTGCCCTCGTTCAGAGAGCGGACGAGGATTCGCTCCGGGATGGTCTCTCCTCCCTTTCCCCTCAGCTTCGTCGCGACGGCCCGGCCCTCTCCGCCGTGAAGCAGCGAGCATATGCGGTTCATCTCGGGCGCGGCCGGGTTGCTCACCAGGTCGGAGTAGAAGTTCATTCCGCGCAGCTCCTCCTTGGCGAACCCCAGCATTTCGCATGCGGCTCTGTTCACCTCCGCGATCGTTCCTCCCGGATCGAAGATGATCATGGGATCCTCCGCGCCGTTGAATAGGACTCGTACAAGCTCTTTCAGGAACTCTATGTCGGCAAGCTCCTCGAAATCCCTCCGGGCTTTCGGGGCTCTCTCATGGTCGTCCATGGGTGCGGCCTCCTTTTCTCGTACGGATGTCTATCGTCCGGATCATGACGATTATACTGCACCGGGAAGTCGGAGAGGCATCAAATTCTCCATGAAAAGCTACTGACTTTGGTATATACTAGAAAAAATACATTCCATCGCTGTTTCGGAGGGAGGTGTGCCGGGTGATGCTGGTCGGTTTCTGCAATCTCAAGGGCGGGGTCGGAAAGACGACCGCGTGTCAGAACCTGTCCGTCGCAATGGCCCTCAGGGGGCTCAGGGTGGCGGCCTTCGACCTCGACCCGCAGAGCAACCTCACAACCGGGTTCGGCATAACGGTGCAGGAGGATCGCCCCTACATATACGATTTTCTCATGGGTGAAGCCTCGTTTCAGCAGATAATGGAGACTCGAGAGGGAGTGGACGTCGCTCCCAGCACCCTGGACCTCGCCATAGTGGAGATGGAGCTCGAGGGCCGGCCGGGGCGCGACCTCCTTCTGAAGAAGGCGCTCGAGGCCTCCGACATATCCGCCTACGACGCAGTCTTCTTCGACAGTCCACCCCAGCTCGGGGTGTTCACCAGGAACGTCATGGTGGCGTGCGAGGAGCTCCTAGTGCCCATGGAGAGCGAGTTTTTCAGCCTGTCCGGGCTCAGGCTCCTGTCGCAGACGGTTGATTACTTCCGCATGCGCCTTAACAGGACGCTGCGTATAGGCAATATACTTCTGACCCGCCACAACCCGCAGATCATCATGGCCAGGGAGGTAGAGGAGGAGGTCCGCAGGCACTTCGGCGACGTGGTGCTTGAGAACCATGTAAGGCAGAACGTGAGCCTCGTCGAGGCCGCCGGAATGGGCCTCTCCATCTTCAGCTACGACGATGGGAGCAACGGTGCGAAGGACTACGCGAAGGTGGCGGACGAACTGCTTGAGAGGTGGAAGAGGGATGGCTAAAAGAAAGAGGCCGAGCCTGAAGAACTATCTTGCCACCGGGAGGCTCTATGACGACGAGGAGTTCGGCGCAGACCAGGCCGTCGAGGCCGCTCCCGTCCAGGAGCCGGACGAGGCCCTCCCGACCCGGGCGCCGGAGGTCGAACAGGTGGGCGAGTCCGAGGTTTCGATGCCGGCCACGGCGAGTGAACCCTCCGCCCCGTCGCCGGACGAGCGCGTGCTCGAGCTTGCCCGGATGCTGAACGAAGAGGACGCCGGGACCTGGATGCCCGTCTTCCGGACGGCCGACGTGGAGTTCCTGCCGCTGGAACTGGTCGAGCGAAGGGAGGACTTCCGAAAGATGGACAGGGTCCGCTTCACCCTGTTCAAGCTGGAAAAGCCCGGCGAGCCGCTGTTCCACGTCAGAAGCAGCGTGAGGATCTGCGAGCCGCTCGCGGCCCTGATCAAGTGGGACGAGACCGGCAAGGTCCAGGTGTTCTTGCCGTGACGACGCCGGGCCTCCCGGAAAGGTCGCAGTCGCCTTGTCGCCGGCCGAGACACTGCTGATATCCCTCTCCCTCTCCATGGACGCGTTCGCCGCATCCTTGGGCATAGGTGCATGCCTTGACGGAGGCGCCTCGACCTCCGCCCTTCGAGTAGGAGCCGCCTGCGGCGCCTTCCAGTTCGCGATGCCCCTTGCCGGCTGCGCCGTCGGCTGCCGTTTCCTGGATTACATATCCGGCTACGACCACTGGCTGGCCTTCCTCCTGCTGCTCCTGGTCGGAGGCAACATGATGCGCGCCTCCCTCTCCAAGCGGGACGAGTCCTGCCCGTCGAACGACTCCTCCACGGGCCTCGCCCTTCTGACCATCGCCCTGGCGACATCGATAGACGCGCTCGCCGTGGGAATAGGCTTCTCCGCCATGGGCGCGTCCGTGCTGCTTCTCTCCTCCTCGGCCGGGATCATCACCGCCTGCCTGTGTTTCGCGGGTGTGATGGCCGGATTCCGGACGGGCGGGCTCCTGGGCGGGAAGGCCGAGTTCGCCGGAGGGCTTGTTCTGTGCCTGGTAGGCGCGAACATACTCAGGGCGCACCTGGCCGGGTAGAGAGGGGGGCCTGGGTCTACATCCTCCTCTGCTCGGACGGAACCTACTACACAGGCTGGACCTTCGACACGGAGGAGCGACTGAAGGCGCACAACGACGGAAAGGGCGCCAAGTACACGGCGTCTCGCCTTCCGGTCGTCCTGGTGTACAGGGAGAAGGTCGCCTCGATGAGCGAGGCCCTTCGCAGGGAGCTAGAGATAAAGAGAATGAATCGCCCGCGGAAGGATCGCCTGGTCGAGGGTTTCAAAGATGAATCCCCGCACCCCGCCCCGGGAGAGTTGAACGGTGCGCAATATTGACTTTTACGATAATATAGTTATCATAGTCCGATGAAGGGTTCTTCAGGTCTCGAGGACCGTTCATAAAAAATCAATTGCTCCGAGCCGCGCCTTTTGGCGCTTGGCCAGGAGCCGGGGGAGGCGGAGAAATGAAAGCGGCCAATATTGAAAGACTGATCAAGGAGACCGAGAAGTTCCTGTCCAGGCTGGAGAATATGGAGCCGAAGCCTCTGGAGGACAGGAACGCCTCGTGGGAGATACGCGTCTCGGGCGACCTCCTCACCGCCTGCCTGGAGCTCTACCCGGCGGCCGGGGGCGGCGCGCCCCCGGATCCCCTGCGGATAATAGAGGAGCTGGACAGCAAGGGGATAAAGAACTATAGTCGGGACAGGGTCAAGCGCCTGGCCACTCTGTGCGAGGCCGGGACCCCCGTGTACGGCGCCGACTCGATCGTGGCGCGGGGTGTTCCTCCCCGCCCGCCCGTCCAGGGGCGGGTGGAGTTTCTCGTCCCGATGGAGAGGGCGCGTCGTCCTGCCGACGACGATGAGCCTATCGACTGGAGGGCCATCTGGATCACGCCCTCCGTACACGAGGGGGACGTGATTGCCAGGGTCTACCCTCCGGAGGAGGGAGAGGACGGGGTCGACGTCTACGGCGAGCCCATTCACGCAGCCTCGTACGACTTCTTCCGCGTCGCCTACGGCGAGGGAGTGACGGTCGCCGAGTCCGACGACGGAGTCTGCGAGGTCGTATCCGCCAGGACTGTCGGGCAGCCATTTTACAGGGACGGAATCATAGATGTCGCCCCCCTGATGGTGATCGAGGGCGACGTGGACATGTCCATCGGAAACGTGGACTTCGCCGGCTCGGTTCTGGTCAAGGGGTCCGTGACGGAGGGGCTGTCTGTCCGGGCAGAGGGCGACGTCGCAGTAAACGGAAAGTTGCACGGCGCCACGGTGCGGGCCGGGGGCACGTGCGTCCTCAAGGGCGGAGTCACCGGCGAAGACTCGACGGTCGCCGCGGGCGAGGACGTCCGGGTCGGACTGGTGGAGCACTCCTCGATCAAGGCCCGTGGCGACATAGAGGTCATGGGCTACTCCCTGTTCGGCGACCTGGAGGCCGGAGGCGCCATCTACGTCCACGGGCAGAGGAGGAGAGGAGCGGTGGGCGGCAGGTGCGTCGCGGGGGGAGTGGTGGATGTCCTGTCCGCCGGCTCCTCCATGGGCGCCCGCGCACTGCTCGAGTCAGGCAACGACCCCTTCAAGGCCGAAAAGATAAGGAAACTTGAGGACAGGAAGGCTGAGTGCGGGGCTCAGCTGGAGAAGCTGGACGCCGCCATCCTCTCCCTCAAGGGCAGCGGTCGCGCCTTCGGGCTGGACTCCATGTCCGACGAGGAGAAGAGCAGGCTCTTCATCCTCGCGAGGTTCCACTCGGTGCTGGAGAAGGAGGCCGAGGAGGCGATAGCCCGTATAGAGGCTGAGAAGCGGGCGATGCTGGCCGAGAGGAGAAACCTCGGCCGGGTGCGAGTGAGGGAGCGTGTCCATCCGAACGTAGTCGTCGTTCTGTGCGGCAGGTCGATGGAGATAGACCGGCAGGAGGCGCACGTCAGCTACTACATCGACAGAGCGAGCGGACGGATAGAAAGGGGCGCGTACTAGGAGATGAGGCGTCAACCGGCCCTCCTGGCCTTGCTGGTAGCTCTTGCCGTCGTCGCCGCCCTCCTCCTGCCGGGGACGACGACGCCCCGACCGGATCCCCTGAGGGAGAGGGCCGAACAAGCGGCCTCGATCGGGGGGGAGCTTGCGGGCGTGGCTCGGTCGCAGCTGGAGGCCCTTCCTCCGGACGGAAGGGCGGAGGTGGAGGAGGTGCTGTCCGTCCTCGAAAGGGACGTCGATTCGGTGATGGCCCTCCTTGAGTCGCCTCTCGCCGACTCGGGCGCCCTGACTGAGGCAGTGTTCATTCTCGAAAAAACTCTAGGCGGGCTGCTGGTGGACGAAAAGCCCGCCGCCACGACAGACTTGGAGGCCGAAGATGACGGAGAACAGTGACGTTGAATCCCTGGCCCGCCGGGTTACGTCGATGCTCGGCAGGTATATGCAGGTGCAGGAGAACCTCTTCAAGCTCTCCTTCAGGAAGGTCCTGCCGATTCCGGGGCTGTACCGCCCGGTGGACTACGGCGAAAACCAGAGGATCCTGAAAGAGCTCCAGGCGGAGCTGCTGGAGACAAAGTCCGATATCAGGCGACAAACCCCCCGCGATCGGCCGGTCTCCCTCGAGGACCGCTTCCTCGGCGTCCTCAGGAGGTACATCTCCCAGATGGCCGAGGCGGTGGAGAAGCTGGCGGACATCTGCCGCAGCCTCGAGCGCAGGAGCGATGGGGGGCTCTACGGCCGCAGGGAGTACAAGATAGACATAGCGGACCTTCGAGAGCTCCAGAGAAAGCACCTGGACACGGGGGTCATACTGAACGAGCTGGTTAAGGAGCTGGAGCTAAAGGGCGCGGATGAAAGCCCCGACGCTCCCTGAAAGGAGTGATCTGTGTGTGTGCTAAGGCTGCGCGCGGCGGGGAGGCGCCCTCTCCATCGAAGTACGGCAAGGATCTTTTGACAGGCTTCTACAGGACCATGACGACCATCAGGCACTTCGAGCAGACGGTTGAGAAGTACTTCCTCGAAGGCGAGATCCCCGGGTTCGTCCACCTGTACGTGGGCGAGGAGGCCGTTGCCGCCGGGGTGATGGCGAACCTGCACGACTCGGACTACATCCAGAGCACGCACCGGGGGCACGGCCATGCGATAGCCAAGGGGGCCGACCTGCGGAGGATGATGGCGGAGATATTCGGAAGGAGCACCGGCAGCTGCAAGGGCAAGGGCGGCTCGATGCACATAGCCGACTTCGGAGTGGGAATGCTCGGGGCCAACGGAGTGGTCGGCGGGGGCTTCACCATAGCGACCGGCGCGGCCCTGGCCTTCAAGATGCAGGAGAGGGACGGGGTGGCGGTCGCCTTCTTCGGGGACGGAGCGTCCAACCGGGGCACCTTCCACGAGGCGGCCAACATGGCCGCTGCGTGGGGGCTGCCCGTGATCTTCGTGTGCGAGAACAACAAGTGGGCCTCGACCACCCCCTACCGGACGACGACCTCCGTCGACGACATAGCCGACCGGGCCGCGGGCTACGGGATGCCGGGCGTTGTCGTGGACGGCAACGACGTCTTCGCCGTGTACGAGAGTGCGAGGGCCCTGGTGGAGAGGGCTCGCCGCGGGGAGGGCCCCTCGCTGCTGGAGTGCAAGACCTATCGGGTCAAGGGCCACTTCGTCGGTGACCCGGAGAAGTACCGCACGAAGGAGGAGGTCAGGAGGATCTTCGAGGAGACCGACCCGATCCAGCGCTTCGAGAGGGACGTCCTGAAAGCGGGGGCCATGACCGAGGAGGAGCTCCGCGGGATCGACGGCGACGCTCGCGAGGATATCCGGCAGGCCCTGGAGTTCGCCCGCACCTCTCCGGAGCCGGAGGAGTCGGCCCTCTTCGAGGACCTTTACGTTTAAGGCGGTGGACGTGATGAGTACTGTCACTTTTGCGCAGGCTACGCTTGACGCTATGACGGAGGAGATGGCCCGTGACGAGCGAGTCTTCGTCATGGGCGAGGATATTGCGAGACAGGGCGGGATCTTCGGCCAGTTCAAGGGGCTCGCCGACCGGTTCGGCACCGGGAGGGTGATGGACACCCCCATCAGCGAGACAGCCATAGTCGGGGCCTGCATCGGCGCGGCCCTGGCGGGCATGAGGCCGGTGGCTGACATGCACTTCGCCGACTTCATAGGTGTCTGCTTCGACGAGGTGTTGAACCAGATGGCCAAGATCTACTACATGTTCGGGGGGCAGAAGTCCGTCCCGATGGTGCTGCGAGCCCCCGACGGCCTCGTGAACCAGGCGGCCGCTCAGCACTCCCAGTCTCTCGAGGCCTTTTTCCTGCACATACCCGGTCTGAAGGTGGTCGCGCCGTCGAACCCGGCGGACGCCAAGGGGCTGCTGAAGTCGGCGATCAGGGACGACAACCCCGTCATCTACTTCGAGCACAAGGCCCTCTTCTCCATGAAGGGCGAGATCCCCGGCGGAGACCACCTGGCGCCGATAGGCAAGGCCAACGTGATCAGGCAGGGGAGCGACGTTACACTGGTATCCTGGTCCATGACGATGAACCTCTGCATCGAGGCCGCCGACGTTCTGGCCGCGGAGGGCATAGGAGTGGAGCTGATAGACCTCAGGACCATCTCGCCGCTGGACGAAGGTACAATCCTGGAGTCGGTGGCGAAGACCACCCGGCTGGTCATAGCCCACGAGGCGGTGAAACAGGGAGGCGTGGGCGCGGAGATAGCGGCCATCGTAGCCGAGGAGGCGATCGACTGTCTCGACGCCCCGATCGTGCGTGTCGGGGCGCCCTTCACTCCTGTACCCTTCGCCCGTCCGCTGGAGCGGGCCTACCGGGTCACGCCGGAGAAGATCGCGTCAGCGGTTCGGTCGGTGATGTAGGCCGGTGCGAGGCGCCCGCCGGGTCGAGGAGGTGATAAGAGAGGCGACGGAGAGCGCCGCTGTCATAGAGTCCGATAAGGCATCGGAGATATCAATTCAATACTCAGGGAGGCGGAAAAAATGAAAAAAATAATTGCAGTAGTGCTGGCGGTCGCGGTTCTGTGTTCGTTCACTGCCCCGGCCATGGCGGAGTACAAGGCGGAGTACAAGCTCGACATAGTCCCGAGCCTGACCACCGCCTGGGGTCTGGGCGCGACCTATTTCACCGATCTTGTCAGGGAGAGGAGCGACGGGAGGATCAACATCAAGGTCTACCCCAACTCGCAGCTCACCACCGGGGCCCAGACCAACGCCTTCATGCTCGTTCGCAACGGGACAATCGACTTCGCGGTTCAGTCGTCGATCAACTACTCCCCGCAGATAGTCGAGCTCAACCTGTTCGCCCTCCCCTTCTTCATCGCCAACCAGCCCGACAAGTACGTCGCGATGGACGCGATCAAGGAGGGCGAGTCCGGCAAGCTCGTGGTCAAGGCGGTTGAGGACAAGGGGGTCAAGTTCCTGGCGTGGGGCGAGAACGGCTTCCGCGAGCTGACCAACTCGAAGAGGGAGATCCGCTCCCCCGAGGACATGGAGGGCATGAAGATCCGCGTGGTCGGCAGCCCGATATTCCTGGACGCGTTCAGGGCCATAGGCGCCAACCCCCTGACCATGAACTGGAGCGACACAATGGCCGCCATCCAGCAGGGAGTGGTGGACGGGCAGGAGAACCCGATCAGCACCTTCTACCCGGTCAAGATCCAGGAGTACCACAGTTACGTCACCGACTGGCACTACGTGATCGACCCGACCATGTACGTCGTCAACCCGGCCGTGTGGAAGACCTTCTCCGAGGATGACCAGAAGCTCATCCAGGAGGCTGCCGAGGAGGCCGGCAAGTACATGGTGGCGATGGCGCGCATAAGCCTGGACGACGGGACAGCGCACAAGTACCTCGATAGCATTGGCAAGCTGCCCGAGATAACCGACTGGTACAAGGAGCTGGCCAACGTCGGCATGACGGTCAGCATCCTCACACCGGAGGAGACGAAGGCGTTCGCCGACAAGACCGCGTCGGTGGTCGACGAGTGGCGCTCCAAGATAGGCGAGGATATAGTGGCGGCCGCGGAGGCGGACATGGCCGCGGCGGCGAAGTAGGTTTTTAATAGCAGGGCCGACCGGGGTTCCACCCGGCCGGCCCCCGCCCGACGCCCCGCCCCCCGAGCTCCCCGTCCGCGACCGGGTGCCGGGGGTCGATTCTTTGACCGGAAGGGATTGGCACAATGATAAAAAAGATATTCGACAACTTCGAGGAGTTGCTGGGTTCCGTCATCCTCGTCGTGATGGCGGTGATAACGTTCGCCAACGTCGTCACCCGGTACTTCATCTTCTACGCGCTGGCCTTCACCGAGGAGGTCACCATCAACCTGTTCGTCTGGCTCGTGATGCTGGGGACCGCCATAGCCTTCAAGAAAGGGGCCAACCTCAGCATGACCTTCGTCTACGACAAGCTTCCCGCCAGGGGGAGGAAGCTCTGCTTCTTCTCGTCCACCGCCCTGTCCCTGGCCTTCTTCGCTCTGCTGGCCTACCTGGGGTACGTGCAGGTCTCCGACGAGATCGCCCTGTCCGTGACCTCTCCGTCGCTCGCCTTGCCGGTGTGGTGGTACACGATCTCTCTGCCCGTATTCTCGGCCCTGATATTCATCCGCATCCTTCAGGCGGCGATAGAGACAGTACGAAGCGACGGCTTCCAGGGGGGGTACTGACGTGGACGCCCTGCTTCACGAGCCTGCCTTCTGGACGATAGCTCTCTTCATCCTGCCGCTGCTGATAAAGGTCCCGATCGCGGTGGCGCTCGGGTCCGCGGCGATATTCGTCGTGTGGAACTGGGACCTTGGCTACCAGATGCTCTCCTACAGCTTCTACTCGGGGATAGCCAAATTTCCCCTGCTGGCGATACCCTTCTTCATCCTGGCCGGTGTCATCATGGAGAAGGTCGGGATAGCCGAGCGCATCATAGCCCTCATCAAGCAGCTCGTCGGCGACATGACCGGCGGGCTCGCGGTCGCCACGGTCATAGTGGCGGCCTTCTGGGGGGCCGTCAGCGGCTCCGGCCCGGCGACAGTCGCCGCCCTGGGGCTCATCCTCATCCCGGGCATGGCGGAGGCGGGCTACGACAAGGCCTTCGCCGCGGCGACCGTCTCTGTCTCGGCTGGGCTGGCGATAATAATCCCGCCCAGCATCTCGTTCATAGTCTACGGGGACATCATGCAGCAGTCGGTGGGAACCCTATTCGCCGCCGGGGTCCTCCCGGGCATAGTCGTGGCGGCCTTCCTCTGCATCTCGGTCTGGTTGGTCAGCAGGATCCACGGCTACAGGGGCGCCCCAAGGGGAAGCGCCTCCGAGGTGCTTCGCGCCTTCAGGGACGCCTTCTGGGGGCTCTTCACCCCCGTTATCATCCTCGGGGGCATATACGGCGGGGTGTTCACCCCGACCGAGGCGGCCGCCGTGGCAGTCTTCTACGGCCTGTTCGTCGGCGTGTTCATCTACCGCACCCTCACAATCCGCGTCCTGTACGACATACTGAGGGAGACGGTGGCTGCGACCTCCGTCGTGATGATCGTCGTCACCTGCGCCGGGCTCTACTCCTGGCTCGGGGCCACGGTGGGGCTGATAGACAAGATCGCGGTCCTGCTGCTCGGCATATCGGAGAACCCGGTGGTCATCCTGCTGATGATAAACATAATCCTGCTCTTCGCCGGGATGTTGCTCGACGCCATCTCCATAGCCTATGTCTTCCTGCCCATACTTGCGCCGGTGATCATGGCCTTCGGATGGGACCCGATCTGGTTCGGGGTCATGATGACGGTCAATATGGCGATAGGACAGGTGACCCCGCCCGTGGCGGTCAACCTGTACGTCGGCGCCAGGATAAGCGGCCTGACCATGGAGCAGATCTGCCGCCCGATCGGGCCGTTGCTCGTGGCCGCCCTGGCAGCCATGATCGTGATCACCGCCTTCCCGGAGATCTCGCTCTTCCTGCCTCGGATGATGGGCATGATGTAGCCCCGGCCGGAAGGCTTTCGCGATCCTTGATGAGGAGGGGAACCTTATGGCTTCACCAGTGATTATGCCCAAGCTAGGGCTGACAATGAACAGAGGAACCGTCTCCAGGTGGGGCGCGGGGGAGGGAGAGCCGGTCCGGAAGGGGGACCTCCTGATGGTGGTCGCCACGGACAAGCTCACCTTCGACGTGGAGGCGCCGGAGGACGGGGTCCTGCTGAAGATTCTCGTCCCGGAGGGAGGGGAGGCCCCGGTCGGCGCCGTGATCGCGTACATCGGCGCCGAGGGGGAGGTGCCGCCGGATGTCGCTGCCTCGCCCCTTCCGCCCTCGCATGAGCCGGTGCCCTCGCCCGCTCCCGCCCCCGTTGCCGTCGTGCCCGCCGGTGACTTCGTGCGGGCAACCCCCCTGGCCCGCAAAATCGCCCGCGAGAGGGGCCTGGACCTTGCTCGAATCGAGGGCACGGGCCCCGGTGGAAGACGCCTCCGCAGGGATGTCGAGGCCGCGGCTCGTGCGAAGGCAAGCCCCGTCGCGGCGAGGATGGCGGCGGACCTGGGGCTCGACCTGGCCTCCGTGAGAGCGGACGGGCGAGTCATGAAGCAGGACGTGATCCGTGCGGCGACCGAGCGGCTCCCCGCAGGCGACGTCGAGGTCCCCCTGACCCCTATGCGGAGGGTTATAGCGGAGAGGATGAGTTTGAGCAGCTCCACCATCCCGTCCGTCACCTACCACGTGGACGCCGACTTCACGGAACTGTCGGCCGCCAGGGAGAGTCTGCGGGAGGAGGCCGCCCGGTCAGGGGTAAAAATCTCCTTCAACCACCTGCTGATGAAGATCTGCGCCGTGGCACTGACCGAGTTCCCCATGGCGAACTCATCCTTCGGAGCGGACTCGATCACCATGCACGGGAACGTGAACATAGGTCTGGCCGTGTCGGTCGAGGGAGGGCTGCTGGTCCCCAACGTCAAATCCGCCCAGGACAAGGGGCTGCTCCAGATCGCCCTAGAGACGGAGGAGCTCGTGAGAGGGGCCAGGGAGGGAACCCTGCCGCTCGATTCGGTGCAGGGTGGAACCTTCACCCTCACCAATCTGGGCATGTTCGGCACGAGCGGTTTCACCCCTTTGATAAACCCGCCGGAGGCCTGCATCCTGGGGCTGAACGCCGTGGTCGACAGGCCGGTGGCCATAGGAGGCGAGGTAGTGGTGCGTCCGATGACGACCCTGTCCCTGTCGGCGGACCACAGGATCCTCGACGGAGCGGAGGCCGCGCTCTTCCTGGCGCGCATCAGGGAGCTGGTCGAGAACCCGTGGCTCCTGCTGCTGAAATGAGGCGGGCGGCATGAGCGCAAAGAGGGTTGCGGTGATAGGAGCCGGCCCCGGCGGATACGTCGCCGCCATACGGGCCGCGCAGCTTGGCGCGGACGTGACGGTGGTGGAGAGGGGAGCGGTCGGCGGAGTATGCCTGAACGTCGGTTGCATCCCGACCAAGGCGATGCTGCACGCGGCGGAGCTGTACGACCTGGCCCGGGAGGGCGCGGCCTTCGGGGTCGTCGCCAAGGGGGTCGCGCTGGACTGGGGGGCCCTAATGGAGCGGAAGAGGGCCGTGGTCGACCAGCTTGTTGCAGGTGTGCGAACCCTGCTGGACAGCAACCGCGTCAGGCTGATCGAGGGAGAGGCGTCGTTCGAGACGCCGAGAGAACTGTCGGTGCGCAGGGAAGACGGCAGCAGGGAGAGTGTGGCCGCCGATGCGGTGATAGTGGCGACCGGGTCCGCCCCGGTGATCCCGCCCCTGCCCGGCATCGACGTCGGGGGAGTGATCACCAGCACCGAGGCCCTGTCGCTGGAGTCGCCCCCCAAGTCAGTCGTGGTGCTGGGGGGCGGGGTCATAGGGCTCGAGTTCGCGTCCCTCTTCTCCTCCCTGGGCGCGAGCGTCTCCGTCGTCGAGATGCTACCTGAGATACTGCCGACGATGGACGAAGAGATCGCCGGGATACTGAGGGAAGCGCTGGCCAGGAGGGGAGTGGCCTTCCACCTGGGCTCGAGGGTTTCCGAGGTCGCCAGGAGCGGAGGAGACCTGATCGTGCGAGTGGAGACTCCGTCCGGCCCGACAGTCCTGAGAGCCGAGAAGCTGCTGGTCGCGGCGGGCAGGCGCCCTGTATCGGAGGGGCTCGGTCTCGAGCGGATCGGCGTCGCGACGGAGAGCGGAAGGATCAAGGTGGACTCGCGCATGAGGACCGGGGTCGAGGGGGTGTACGCCGTGGGCGACTGCGCCTCCCGCATAATGCTGGCCCACGTAGCCTCCCGCGAGGGGGAGGTGGCGGCGGAGAACATCATGGGTGCCTCCGTTGTCATGGACTACAAGACCGTGCCGAGCGTCGTCTACACGAGCCCGGAGGCGGCCTCCGCAGGCATGTCGGAGGAGGAGGCCCGTCGCTCCGGCCTTAGCGTGAGGGTCGGCCGATTCCCGATGTCCGCCAACGGCAGGAGCCTCATCGCGAACCAGGGCGACGGGATGGTGAAGTACGTGGTGGACGAGAGGTACGATGAGATAGTCGGCGTCCACATGGTGGGGCCGGGCGCGTCCGAGCTCGTCGCCCAGTCCAGCCTGGCACTGAGGCTCGAGTGCACGGTAGACGAGCTGATCACCACGATCCACGCCCATCCGACCGTGAGCGAGGCGATGCGCGAGGCAGCGGCAGCGACGAGGGGTACGGCGGTGAACCTGCCCGCTCGGGGGTGAAACTCGAGCGCGTGGCATGGTGACGAAGGACCCGTCATGTGATATCCTTCGCCTTATAGTTTTTTCATCGTTCAAGGCTTTCGGAGGGCAATACGGATGGACAGTTTATTCCTGGGGCCGATTTTAGGCTCGGTGATCGCGCTGTTGGTTGCGGTACCTGTAGCGCTCCGTCTTCACGCCAGGCGCACCGCCGAGATTTTGCGGAAGGAGGCCCTGGCGAGAGCGGAGCTCGGAGAGAACATCGTGAGGCTCAATCTGCTTCTGGAGAACAGCGCCGCCGCTACCTACATCTTCAAGGGCATGCGCTTTCTCGCCTTCAACCGCGCCACCGAGGAGCTGACCGGCTACTCGAGGGAAGAGCTGCTGGCCATGACCGAGCTTGAGCACTTCCACCCCGACTACCGCACCATCGCGAAGGAGAGGTCGCTCGTCAGGGCCAGGGGAGAGCCCGTACCCTCCTTCTACGAGATCAAGCTGCAGACAAAGGATGGAGAGACCAGGTGGGCCGACTTCACGGCGCGCGACGTCATATTCGACGGGCAGAGGTGCGTGGTCGGAAGCGCTCACGACGTGACCGAGCGCAACCGCATCAAGAGCGAGCTCGAGCTCAGTGAGGCCAGGTACAGGTTCCTGACCGAAAACATGAAGGACGTGGTATGGACCATCGACACCGAGACGATGCGCTTCGTCTACATGAGCCCGTCCGTCGAGAGGCTCCGAGGTTACACACCGGAAGAGGTCCTCGCGGCCCCGATAGACGACTCCCTTACCCCCGAAGACGCGCCCAGGATACGGGAGCTTACCAAGAGGGGCATCGAAAGGCTCAACAGTGAGGGAGCGCCCCCAGACGCCTCTTTTCTCACTTTGGAACTCCTCCAGCCTTGCAAGGATGGCACTCTGGTCTGGACCGAGACAGTGGTCTCCATACAGAGAAATCCCGTCAACGGCAGATTGGAGGTGCACGGGGTGACCCGCGACATCTCCGAGCGCAAGGAGGCCCAGGCCAAAATGGCCGAGCAGGCGCTGCTGGACCCTCTGACAGGCCTGTCGAACAGGAACCTGTTCTCCGACCATCTCGAACTGGCGATAGCGGCCTCCCGCCGGAACGGCACGCGGATAGCGCTGCTCTTCCTCGACCTTGATAGGTTCAAGCCGGTGAACGACACCTACGGGCACGCCTTCGGGGATCTGCTGCTCAAGCAGGTGGCGGACAGACTGTCCACCACCGTGAGGGGGATGGACACGGTCGCGCGCATTGGAGGGGACGAATTCCTCGTTTTGATGCCGGGCGAGGATGAAGAGGGGGCCTCTGCCGCCGCGGACAGGCTGGTGGAGGCCATTGGCAGGCCCTATTTCATCAAGGGGAGGGAGATAGAGATATCCTGCAGCATCGGGATCGCCTTCTTCCCCGAGGACGGTGCCGACGAGATAGAGCTGGTGAAGAACGCGGACGAGGCTATGTACAGGGCCAAGCAGGCGGGCGGCGCGAGCCGGCGCAAGTACAGGGGGTAGCCTGGCGGGGACTTGGCTCAGGACAGAAGGAAGTCCAAAAACTCCTCGATCCCCGCGCCGTTGAAGTGCAGCCCGGGAGGGAAGGCTTCCAGGGCGGCGCGCAACGAGTCCTCCCTGTAGAGCCGCCCCTCCAGCTCCCTCTCGAACAGGTCGCGGTTGTCGTGGCCGAAGTAGTCGCCGAAGAACCGCGCTTTCACTATAACGCCATCGGACACATCCAGCAGGGCCTCGACTCCGCCCCAGGGAAAGCGCCTCTCCTTGCGCTCCGTGAAGGACGGAGACTCCCCCCAGTTCCACTCCCATGAGCCGTACTTCGAGTCGCGAAGCCTCTCCGCCTCCGCGACCCGCCAGGGCTCGACCTCCATCGGCCTGGCGTCCGGCACGCAGCCTCGCAGGGCCTCCATGAACTCCTCCACGGTCAAGTGCCCGGGCATCAGTGACATCACATTGGCCACGCGGCTCCGGACCGAGGCAAACCCCTTGGAGGCGAACTTCCCCTCGTCCACCCTAAGTGCATCCTCAAGGGCGGACAGGTCCGCGTCGAACAGGATCGCCCCGTGGTGGAGCAGATGTCTCCCGTCCGAGTGCTGGGCGCTGCCCGAGATCTTTCTCCCGTTCACGCACAGGTCGTTGCGCCCGCCGATCTCCGCCCGGACCCCCAGTCGCTCCAGAACTCTCACCACCGGCAGGGCGAAGCGGGCGAAGTCGAACGCACCGTCGTCCACGAACGGCAGGATGAAGGAGTAGTTCACATTGCCCAGGTCGTGGTACACAGCTCCGCCCCCGGTCATCCTCCTGGCCACCCTGATCCCCCTCTCCCTGGCGAAAGGACGGTTGACCTCTCCGGCCGTGTTCTGAAAGCGACCCACTATCACGGACGGCTCGTTCCTCCAAAGCATGAAGACGCCTCCGTCGGGGGGAAAGCGGAACAGCCGCTCCTCCAGGGCGAGGTTGAATGCCGGGTCGTGCGATACGTTGTCGACGAAGTGCACTATCGCCTACCTCCACTTGCGGAATGTGCCCTTGCAAAAGGGAAGACTTGGGTCCATTATACAGGGGAGCCTGTATCGGGAGGTGCATCGGAATGCTCGATTCTCTGGAGATAGTAGTATTGATGGAGGACTCCGTTCCTATGGACGGGGAGCTGGTCGCGGAGCACGGCCTGTCGTTCCTCGTCAGGGGTACGAAGAACGGCCGCGGCGTGTGCGGCCTGCTGGACGTCGGGCAGACGCCCGACCTGCTCGCCAGAAACATGAGGGAGCTCGGCATATGCCCGGGCGAGATAGAGTTCGTCGTGCTCTCGCACTGCCACTACGATCACACGGGAGGACTGGCCGCCCTGGTCGCCTCGGTCGGCAGGCGCGAGCTTCCCGTGATCGCCCACCCGGAGGTCTTCCGCCCTCACTTCAAGATGGCCCCGGCGGTCCTTCCCCTGGGAGTGCGCCCCGACGACAGGCGCGAGGCCGTCGAAGCGGTCGGAGGCGTCTTCCTTCTCTCCGACGTCCCCTTCCCCATAGCCGCCGGACTGACGACCACCGGCGAGATCCCGCGCGTCACCGACTTCGAGGGCAAGGCGAGGGGCTTTTACACCCTGTGCGACGGCGCGCCCGTGCCCGACCCGATGATGGACGACATGGGCATGATCGCCCGGGTGAAGGGCCGGGGCATGGTGCTGCTCTCCGGCTGCAGTCACTCGGGGGTAATAAACATGCTGAAGCGAGCGCGCAGCCTCTACCCGGACGATCCGGTAGTAGGGGTCATCGGAGGCCTGCACCTGGTGAACGCGAGCGACGAGGCTATGGACGGGACGATCGAGGGCCTGAGGGAGTTCGACCCGGAGTGGATCGCCTGCGGCCACTGCACCGGCTTCCCCATGCAGGCACGGCTGTTGGGCGAGTTCGGCGACCGCTTCACCCCCCTCTCCGTAGGGCAAAGGTACGTCGTGGAGTCCTGAGCGGACGTTTGGCAGCCCTTGTCATCCCTAGGAGCTCGCCATCCTGTCATCCCGAGGTGTTCGCCAACTTGTCTCATCCCGAGGTGTTCGCCAACTTGTCTCATCCCGAGGCGCTCGCCATCCTGTCATCCCGAGGCGGGTTTATGCCGAGGGATCTGGCTTTGCGGTTATGCGGGATCGAGATCCCTCGTCGCGTCGCTCCTCGGGATGACAGGAAAAGCGCTGCTTCTCGGGATGACAGGAAAAAGCAATGGTCGTTCGGGATGTAAGCAGGCGACCGAATGGGCGTTTTTTCCGTTCGCGTCGGTCGCTTATCCCGAGAAACGGAGCGACGAGGGAACCCGATGACAGGAAAACTCTTGCGTTTATTGTGCGGCAAGCCCCTAGCCGCCTGATTGCAATCACAGGGAGGTAATTATTCGTTGTTTCTTTTCCGTCTGTTGTTCAAGGCGGCGCCCCTGCTGCTCTTTCTGCTCTTCTCCAGGATCATGAGGGAGGCGGTTCGCGGTGCCCGGGTTCCGCCGGGCGGTCCCTTCGGCGGCGCCGGGCCCTCTGGTGGACCCGGTTCCTCCGGCGGCACCGGTCCCAGGCGCGATACAGCGGGACCCGGGCGCGCCAGGAACCCCTATTCCGTCCTCGGCTGCTCCCCCTCGGCCTCGGACGACGAGGTGAGGAGGCGCTACCGGGAGCTGACCGCCCGCTACCACCCGGACAAGTTCATCGGCCAGAAGCTGGACGACGACTTCGTGCGGCTCGCCTCCAGCAAGTTTCAAGAGATCCAGGAAGCCTACGCGAGGATTCGCTCCGCCAGGGGAATTTAGCCCGCGGAGCTTGTTTTTCGGGTACAATGGAACAGCCTGGGGAGTGGACCCGGGACAAAATTACCCCGGTAGGGGAGAAAGAGGAGAGTACTTTGTCAACCCTTGAGTTCTACACAGATCCCGAGAGCTTCTCTCAGATCCAGTCGCAGGCGAGGACAACCATCGAGTCGGCGTTTTTCGGAAACAACGTGATCCCGGTGACGAGCCTCGAGCAGGCGTACGAGCTGGCGAAAAGCTCTCCAGGGACGGTGGAGATGACCGGGATGCCCGTCCTTCGGCCGGTGGAGCAGGGCATTCCGGAGGGGGCCAACGTGCTCCTGATGAACGACGGCATAGTCGTCGGGCGGTGCGCGGCGGCCAGGAAGATAGTCGGGGAGCCTGGCGTCGACATGGCCGAACTCGCCCCCCTGCTGAGGGAGGCGGTCTACTGGTCCCGGTTCCGCAACTACTACTCGGCCGAGGCGTACATAGGGCTCGAGGAGGACTTCATGGTCAAGGCGCACCTGATGGTCCCCGAGAACTTCGAGAACCTGGTCTACAACTGGATGTTGAACTTTCAGTACCTGAGCGATGAATACAAGAAGATGTACGCCGCTTCCCGAAAACTGCCGGACGGCGACATATTCGTATTCGCGGACCCGAACTGGACCTCTCCCGACTACCCCTACGGCCTGGCCTTCTTCGACCCGATCCACAACTGCGCGGCCATCCTGGGCATGCGCTACTTCGGAGAGTATAAAAAGGGCACACTCACCCTGGCCTGGGGCATAGCGGCGCGCAACGGCTACGCCTCCTGCCACGGAGGCCTGAAGCGCTACAATCTTGACGGGGGGCGGTCGTTCGTCGCGGCTGTCTTCGGCCTGTCGGGATCCGGCAAGTCGACCATAACCCACGCTCGCCACGACGACAAGTACGAGGTGACGGTTCTCCACGATGACGCCTTCATCATCAAGACGGACGAGAAGTACTCGATAGCCATGGAGCCGACCTACTTCGACAAAGTACAGGACTATCCGATGGGGTGCGAGGACAACAAGTTCATAATCACCCTGCAGAACTGCGGGGTCACCCGCGGGGCGGACGGGCTGCTCCACGCTGTCACGGAGGACCTGCGCAACGGCAACGGCAGGGCGATCAAGTCCCGCTTCTGGTCCCCGAAGAGGGTGGACAGGATAGACGAGCCGATAGACGCCATCTTCTGGCTGATGAAGGACCCCTCCCTGCCCCCGGTGTTGAAGCTCGACGACCCGGACCTGGCGGCGACCCTCGGCGCGACCCTCGCCACCAAGAGGACCTCGGCCGAGCGCCTGGCGTCCGGCGTAGACCCCAACGCCCTCGTGATCGAGTCATACGCCAACCCCTTCCGCACCTACCCCCTGTCGATGGACTACGAGAGGTTCAAGTCATTGTTCGACGACGGGGTGGACTGCTACATACTGAACACGGGGGAGTTCATGGGCAGAGATGTGAAGCCGTCGGACACGCTCGGGATAATCGAGGCCATAGTGGAGGGAACCGCCTCCTTCGTGCCCTTCCTGTCGTTCACCGACATAATGACGATGGACCTGCCCTCCTTCCCGATCGACCATGACGACGAGAAGTACCGCAGGGAGCTCCAGACCCGCCTGAAGGACAGGCTGTCCTTCGTCGTCTCCAGGGCGACCGAGAAGGGCGGCCTGGACAAGCTCCCGCCCGAGGCCGAGGCAGTGCTGCGCAAGGCGGTCGAAGAGGCAGGGGCTGTCTAACCGGAAAAAAACAACGAGGCCGGGGCTCGTCCCCGGCCTATCTCATCCTGCAGGTCGGGGCCCGGTACTCGGCCACAATCTCGTCGCCTCGCATCAGCCGGGCCCTGGCGATTATCCTTCGGCCGCACACCCAATCGAACCCCTCGCGAGCGGACCGCTCGTCCGTCCTGTCCCTCTCCACACCCTCGTAGTCCCTGGCCGCCCCCGGCCACGACCGCCACTCCCCGGTCAGGGGCTCCTGGTACATCACCAGCCAGGAGTAGTCGTCGAACACGCCCAGGACCCGGTATCTCTTGCGCCCCTCCCCCTCCAGGAAGATCAGCACGCTTATCTCGTCTCGGAACCTTGTCACGGTCCCGGAGTATTCGCCCGCGGCGCTGACCCCCGAGAAAGACGCCGACTGTCCGTCGCGGACTATCCCCTCCGCCTCGCACCATCTTCGAATGAAGGCGATCAACGAGTCGAAGTCCAGCGATATTTCGTTGGCAGCGGCGTACACCTGCGCGAACCGCCGCTCCAGTATGAACTCCCCCTCCCGGTGCGACGGGGCGCACAGCAGGTGGAGCCCGGCGGGAAAAAAACGGGTGTCGTTCATGTCGCCTCCCCAGGGTGTATAATGGCAACTTCTCTCTGCTATAATCATACACCAGGCTAAGTTGTACACGGAGGACAGTAATAATGGAAAAAACAACGGACAAATCGCGCGCGATGGGTACCGACTCCATCGGCCGCCTGATGCTTCGCTTCTCCATTCCCGCGATAGTCGGAATGGTGGCCAACGCGCTGTACAACATAGTCGACAGGCTCTTCGTCGGACAGACGGTCGGGGCCTCCGGGATAGGGGCGATCAGCGTCGTCTTCCCCTTCACCATAATGGTCATAGCCTACGGCCTGCTGATCGGAGTGGGCGCCGGGTCTTACATCTCCATGTCCCTGGGCGAGAAGAGGCGCGCCAGGGCGGAGAAGGGGATGGGAAACGCCATCCTGCTCATAGCCGGAGGGGGAATCGTGCTCACCCTGGTCGGCTTCTTCTTCGCAGAGCCGATACTGAGGCTCTCCGGGTCCGGCGACACCCTCCTTCCGATGGCGATGGAGTACATGGGATACATAGTCTGGGGGGTATTCTTCTCGAACTTGGCCTTCGGCCTGAACTACTTCATCCGGGCGGAGGGAAACCCGCGATACGCCATGTTCACTCTGATCATAGGCGCGGGGGCGAACGTGGCCCTGGACGCCTGGTTCATCCTCGTCCTGGACATGGGCGTGGCCGGCGCTGCGATAGCCACCCTGATCTCGCAGGTCATATCGGCCTCGTGGGCGGTGGCCTACTACGTGCGCAGGATGGGGGCCCTGCGCTTCCGCCTGAAGAACCTGAACCTGGAATGGCGCGTCGTGAAGCGGATCCTCGCGGTCGGATCGGCGCCCGCCCTGACCGAGATAAGCTTCACCTACGTCCTGATAGTCTTCAACCGCACCCTGCGCCTCTACGGCGGGGACCTGGCGATATCGGCGATGGGGATCTTCTTCAGCCTGGACAGCCTCTTCTTCCTGCCGGTGCTCGGCCTTGCAGGCGGTGTGCAGCCCATAATAAGCTACAACTACGGGGCCAAGAACTACGACCGGGTTATACGATCGGTGCTAGCGGCGATAAAGATCGGCGCTCTCTTCTTCACCATGAGCTTCACCCTGGTGATGCTGGTTCCCGGCCACATGATACGACTGTTCAGCCCCGACAACCCGGAGCTGCTGGCGATGGGCGCAAGGGGCATGAGGCTGGCCTACTGCGGCATAATCCTGGCCTCGGTGAGCTTGGTGGCGTCTCACACCTTCCAGGCCATAGGCAAGGCGCGGATAGGCATCTTCCTGACCCTGTCGAGGCACTTCTTCTTCATCCTGCTGCCCCTGTTCATACTTCCCCCGATACTGGGGATCGACGGGGTGTGGCTCTCCATGCCCCTGTCGGACCTTGGCGGGGCGATGGCGGGGTCTTGGTTCCTGCGGCGGGAGTTCAGGGAGATGAGGTCCTGCGAGGCGCTTCTGAGGATTTCCCTCGACGGGGGGTGCGGCGCGCCCGCCGATTGAGTATAATGTAGGCCGAACATTCCTGTATATGAAGTCAAGGAGCGATAATTTCATGAGGAGGGATGCCCGAACGACGGGCTGTCCCAAGGGGGTGTAGGGATGAGTGACACCGCTGCACATCCGCCGGGAGGTCGTCCGGACTATCGCGAGGTGAGTCCGTAATGGGCGAGCAGTCGGGCAAGTTCGGATCCGAGCGCTTTCTGGTAGGCGACGGCGGCAAAAGGCTCTTTCTCTATCTCTTCGGACTGACTCTGTGTGCGACCGGACTGCACCTGGACTCCCCGGAGACCGTGTTCAACGGCATTTTGCGCATTATCACGGAGCCTGACTACCTTATCTCCGACTACTTCTACGTCGGCGGTCGGGGTGCTGCATTCCTTAACAGCGGCATCCTCGTGCTTCTTTTCACCACGATACTGGTCTACTACAAGGTCAGGATAAGAGGCATATCGATAGCGTCCATCTTCACCGTCGCGGGTTTCTCCCTGTTCGGCAAGAACCTCTTCAACGTCTGGTTCATCTTCGCGGGCGTCTGGCTCTACGCCAGGCACCAGAGGGAGTCCTTCCTCAAGTTCATCTACATAGCCTTCTTCGGGACCTCGCTGGCGCCCTTGGTGAGCCAGCTGATGTTCGGTGCCTACATTCCCGCCCCCTTCAAGTACCTGGCCGGGGCCGGCGCGGGGCTGGCCGCGGGCTTCATCCTCCCCTCCCTAGTGCCGGCATTCCTCTCCGTCCACAAGGGCTACAACCTCTACAACGTCGGCTTCGCCGCCGGGATGATAGGCACCATATTCGTGTCGCTGCTGCGCTCGCACGGGTTCGTCGCGGAGGCCAGGGTGCTCTGGTCCACCGGGTCCAACGTGATACTCGCCCCGCTGCTCCTGGAGCTCTTCCTGCTGATGATACTGGTCGGCAACTACCTGAACAACCGATCGTTCAGCGGCCTCAACGACATGTGGAGCCACCCCGGACGGCTGCTGGCGGACTTCGTCGACATCTTCGACTTCCCGCTGACCCTGGTCAACATGGGCATCAACGGCATGATAGTCACCCTGTACCTGCTCTTCTTCGGGGACATGAACGGGCCGACTCTCGGCGGGGTCCTGACGGTGGTCGGCTTCAGCGCCATGGGCAAGACCCCCCGCACCATCCTGCCCGTCATAGCCGGTGTGATGATCGGCAGCATCTCCAAGGAATGGGGCCTGTCGGACCCGTCGGTTCAGCTCGCGGTTCTGTTCGGAACCACTCTTGCGCCTATCTCGGGCGAGTTTGGCTGGAAGGCCGGTATGATCGCCGGGTACATCCACACCTCCGTGGTGCAGTACGTGGGGGTGCTGCACGCGGGATTCAATCTTTACAACAACGGCTTTGCAGGGGGGCTGGTGGCGGGGATGCTGGTACCCCTTTTCGAGGCCCTGAGAGGAAGGAGGAGACGCGGTATATGAAGTACGAAAGGCTAGTCGTCTCGCGCATAGTCAGCGAGATGATGAACTTCTTCTTCTCGATGGGCGCGGGCGAATTCACGTCGCACGTCATCAGAAGCGACGAGAAGTTCGAGATAATCATCGAGACGGACTACACTGGCAACCAGACCAGCAAGATCAGGGAGATGACGCGGCTCCTTCGGATGCCGCGCGCCGAGGAGAGCGAGGAGTACTTTTGGTCTCTCTCCGGCGAGATCAGCACGGGACAGGAGATCTACCTCGTCGGCATCATGACCGATCACGTATCGGTCGATCACGACGAGGAGGAGAGGCGCGTCCGCATCAGCCTAATACGCCTCCTGGACTGATCCGAAAGGGGAAGATAAGAAAAATGGCCAAGATACAACTTACCATGGACCTGCTCGAGGAGGCCCTTCTCGGGGCGTCCGTCCTCGGCGGAGGAAATGGAGCGCAGATAGACGAGGCCATGGAGCTGGGCGAGCTTGCGCTCAAGGTCAACCCGCCAGTGCTCCTGGACATAGAGGATCTGCCGCCCGACGGAATGGTGGTGACCTGCGCCTCCGTGACCTGCCCCCACAGAAGCAAGGCCCCGTTCGTCAGCCCAAGGGCGCACGTCAGGAGTCTGGAAATCCTGCTGGAGAACGGCCTCGAGCGACCCGCCGCCCTCACGCCCAACGAGAGCGGCGGCGGGGGCATAGTCAACGGATGGCTAGAGGCGTCCGTCCTCGGGCTGCCCGTCGTCGACGCCCCGTGCAACGGCCGTGCCCACCCCACGCCCGAGATGGGCTCGATGGGGCTGCACCTGGACTCCGACTACCACGGAATGCAGGCCTTCGCGGGAGGAGACCCGGAGCAGGGCAGGTACGTCGAGGGGATTCTGCGCGGCGGCATCAAGATGGTCTGCACATCCCTTCGCCACGTGGCCTGCGCGGCCGGGGGAATCCTGGCCGTCGCCCGAAACCCGGTGAAGGCCGAGTATCTGGAGAAGCACGCGGCGCCCGGTGCGATAAAGCTCGCCATATCCCTCGGGCAGGCGATTAAAGAGTCGCGCATCAACGGCGGTGCTGCGGTCGCCGATGCAGTGCTGTCGATACTCAACGGAGAAGTGCTATACAGCGGCAAGGTCGACGCCGTGGACAGATTCACAGCGGGAGGCATCGACTCGGGCGCCGCATCCATGGGCGACCTCTCCCTGACCTTCTGGAGGGAGTACATGACGGTCGAGCGGGGTGACGAGGAGGAGGAAGACGAGAGGGAGAGGCTTGCCACCTTCCCCGACCTGATCACCGTATTCGACGCGGCCACCGGCATGACGATCCCCGGCGCCGAGATCGCAGAGGACATGGACGTCATAATGATCAGGGTGCCCAAGGCGAGGCTGCTGCTCGGCGCGGGGATGCGCTGCCCGGACCTCTTCGAGCAGGCTGAGAAGGTGATAGGCAAGGAGCTGCTCCAGTACCTGGAGCTTTGAGGTCGCGAGGTGGCTTTTTCGCCCGAATGGCGGGGGGGGAGATAATTCTCGGGCGGGGACTGGATCCCCGCCTTTTCAGTAAAATAATTCGCAGTTCCCTGTTCACAATATGGGGTTTGCATGTTACAATGCTTTCGCATAGGTAATTATACTGAGTTCGCAGAAGGTAGTTCTCGCTAGAAAACTTGATGAAAGGAGCGCCGAGGGTGGAGATCAGGAAAAATCTTCAGTGGTACTGCCTGGTACTGGCCATATTCATGCTTCCTCTTGCCGGATGCTCCCTCTCGGGAGGCGCCTCCAGCTACGAGGAGGCGCGGGCGATAGCGGAGGAGGCTTACATCTTCGCCTACCCGATGCTGGAGAACTACCGGATGATGCAGATGCAGGCCATCACCGCGGACAACTTCAACCGCCTCGTCCACTCGACGGAGCTGAACGGCCCGGGCGTGGCCGACGGCATCAGGGAGCAGAGGGACACCCTCTCCTCCACCGCCTGGCTCGACCTCCAGGCCGAGCCCATGGTGCTGACCGTGCCGCCTGTCCCGGACAGGTACTACTCCTTCCAGTTCATCGACATGTTCGCCTTCAACTTCGCCTACGTCAGCCCCCGCGCCTTCGGCAGGTCGGGGGGCGTGTTCGTCATAGCCGGCCCGGACTGGAACGGCAAGAAGCCTCGCGGAGTGGACTCCGTATTTCGCTCGGAGGGCAACTTCGTCCTCTGCATGGGGCGCACCGAGGTGAACGGGGAGGACGACATACCCAACGTGCGGGCCATACAGGAGCGCTACACCCTGAAGCCTTTGAGCTCCTGGCTGGGGATGGCGCCGCCGAAGGCCCCCTCCCGCGATCCCTTCCCGCTGTACATGAGGATAGCCGCCGACTCGGCCCACTTCATCTCCTACCTCAACTTCATGCTCGGCCAGACCGTGCAGCATCCGTCCGAGGAGCAGCTGTACGAGCGCTTCGGCATGTTGGGCATCGGCCCCTCCTACCGCTTCGACGCCAACGAGTTCAGCGGCACCATCCGCGACGCCATAGACGACGCCGTCGAGTCCGCTCTCGAGCAGATAGAGGACTCGCAGGCCGTCCTCTGCGAGGAGACCAACGGATGGGCCCTCTACCGCCGGGTCTTCGGCGACCGGGAGAGGATGCAGGGGCTCTACCTCGTCAGGGCGAGCGCGGCCAAATCCATGCTCTACGGCGCGGATCAGGAGGAGACGACCTACATCAACGCATTTTACGACGAAGACGGCGATCCGCTGGACGCCTCCGAGCAGAACTATGTCCTGCGCTTTGAGAGGGATGAGCTGCCGCCTGTCGACTCGTTTTGGTCCCTCACCATGTACGAGTCGCCGAGCCTGAGCCTGGTCGAGAACGACCTGGAGCGCTACTCCCTCGGCAGCAGGACCTCGTCCCTGATCTACGGCGCGGACGGGTCGCTCAACATATACATAAGCGCCGAGTCCCCCGGAGGCTCCAACGAGGCCAACTGGCTCCCGGCTCCCGCCGGCCCCTTCTCGCCCACCCTGCGGCTCTACCTCCCGCAGGCAATCCCCGGGACGCAGCACTACGTCCCCCCCGCGATACGTAAAGAATAAGCAGACGACCGAACGGGCGTTTTTCCCGTTCGTGTCGATCGCTTATCCCGAACGCCCAGCGGGCGGAGGGATCCCGTGGGGGTTGCCGCCCAACCCGAGATCCCTCGCTCCGCTCGGGATGACAAGTGTGGACTCCGCTCGGGATGACAAGTGTGGACTCCGCTCGGGATGACCGGATGCCGACGTTCTATTCCTCTGGCAGTGCCTTCGTCAGCTCCGGGATGAATGAGACCGATACCGCCTCTCCCTCGCCGAAGACTCTCTGCGCGTCCGGGTTGTCCACCTGCACCAGTATCTCCCCCATGTCGGTCGACACGAACGACTCTATGCTGTGACCCAGATAGACGTTGGTCGTCACACGTCCGTCCAGTATCCCCTCTCCGGGCGGCAGCAGGGTCAGCGACTCCGGTCGGCACATCACCAACGCCCGGTCCCCGGCGCTCAGCCGTTCGGAGAAGCGCGGCAGGACGAAGGTCTTCCCCCTGACCTCGACCGTGCAGGCCTCGTCTATTCCTTGCACCGTGGCGGGGAAGAAGGCTACCTTGCCTATGAACCCCGCAACGAAGGCGTCCACCGGGTCTCGGTAGATCTGGTGAGGCGTGCCTACCTGGACTATCCTCCCCTCGTCCATCACGATGATCCTGTCCGACAGGCTCATCGCCTCCACCCGGTCGTGCGTGACGTAGGCGGCTGTTATGCCCAGCGACTTCTGTATTCGCCTTATCTCCACCCTCATCTGCTCCCGCAGCAGGGCGTCCAGGTTCGACAGAGGCTCGTCCAACAGGAGCACGGACGGCTCCACTATCAGTGAGCGAGCCAGCGCGACTCTCTGCTGCTGTCCCCCGGACAGGCGAGACGGAGGTCTCTTCGCCAGGTCGCCCAGGCCGACCATCCCGAGGTAGCGCATCACCCTCTCGGTCAGCTCCCTCTGCGGCACCTTGCGCAGCTTCAGCCCATACGCCACGTTGTCGAAGACGTTCATGTGGGGGAAGAGACCGTAGCTCTGGAAGACCATCGCCGTGTCACGCTTGTTCGGCGGCAGAAGGGTGATGTCCTCCGAGTCGATCTTTATCCTCCCCGTGGTCGGCAGCTCGAAGCCGGCGATCATGCGCAGGGTCGTCGTCTTGCCGCACCCGGACGGGCCCAGCAGGGTAACCAGCTCCCCCGGCTCGATGGTGAAGTTCGCCCCGTCGACCGCGACCACGTCGCGCCCCGACTGCGGATCCTTGAAAATTTTGCTCACGCCCTCTAGCGTGACTGATTTCGATTGAATATCCATTGGCACAACCCCTTAGTTGCTCACGGTCTTCGCGAGGTTTTCGTTCTTCCTGACGAGTATGTGCAGCAGGCCGAAGGTCACCAGCACTATCACGATCAGAGTCGTCGCCAGCACACTCGCCAGCCCGAAGCGCAGACACTCCGAGAAGTTGTATATCTGCACGGTAAGGTGGTACCACTTGGCGGAGATCAGGAAGATCACCGCGCTGACAGCGGTCATCGAGCGCACGAAGGTGTACGACAGGCTCGATATGAATGCCGGCCTCACAAGAGGCAGCACGATCGTGCGGAAGATCGTCGGCACGTCCGCGCCAAGGTCGGCGGCCGCCTCCTCTATGGACGGGTCGATCTGCCTCAAAGATACTATCCCCGCCTCCACCCCCACCGGAAGCTCCCTTATGACGTAGTTGATCACTATGATCGCCCCCGTGCCCACAAGTATCAGGGGCGCCTTGTTGAAGGCCAGTATGTAGCTGATTCCGACCAGCGTCCCCGGCAGGGCGAAAGGAGTGAGTATCAGCATGTCCAGCAGCTTCTTCCCGGGGAAGTTCTTCCTCGTCAGCACCAGCGCCGCTATCATCGCCAGGAAGCCCGCTATCGGCGTGGCCATTCCCGCAAGTGTCAATGTATCAAGAAGCACTCGCCAGCCCCGCTCGAACGCCTCGCGAATGTTCGACAGGCTGAAGGAGTAGTCTATCCCCCAGTTCTTGACGAAGCAGCCGGCGATTATAGTGCCGTACAGGCTCAGCAGGAAAGCGATGATCACGAACATCACCGCCAGCAGAACTCTTTTCAGACCCGGCGACACAAGGTCTGTCAGCCGTGCCGACGGCTTGCCCGTCACCGTGACGAACGACCTGCGGCTCACCCAGTATCTCTGCACCAGGAAGGCCGACAGGGTCGGCATAAGCAGCAGCAGCGACAGGGCCGCTCCGTGCCCCAGCCTGTTCATCCCCGTGACCTCCATGTAGGACTCCACCGACAGAACGCGGAAGTTTCCCGCCAGTATCAGCGGGTTGGCGAAGTCCGCAAGAGAGTTGGTGAACACCAACAGCCAGGAGCTCAGCAGCCCCGGCACGGAGAGGGGCAGTGTGACCGTCCTGAAGGTCTCCCACCTGGTCGCCCGCAGGTTCATCGCCGCGTCCTCCAGCGTCGAGTCTATCCCCTCCAGCACCCCTATCATCGTCAGGTAGGCTATCGGGAACATCCCCATCGTCTGGACGACCGTCAGCCCGCCGAGCCCGTAGATGCTGAATCCCTCCAGCGACAGCAGCTGCCTTGTTATAAGCCCGTTGTTCCCGAACAGCAGGATTATCGACAGGGTGAGCGAGAAGGGGGGCGAGATGACAGGCAGGGTCGCTATCGCCGACAGAACCCTCTTGCCCCGGATCGCGGTACGCGATATGACGAATGCGAAGAGGAAGCCGACCGCGGTCGAGGCCGACGCGGTGTAGATCCCAAGCTCGATGCTGCCACGCAACGCGTTCATGTACTGCTTCTGCGACAGTATCGACTTCCAGATCTCCAGCGAGAACCTGCCCTCCTGCACGAAGGTCAGGCGCACCGCCTCGAACAGGGGGTATGCCACGAAGACCGCGACAATAGTGAAAAGCCCCAGGATGATAAAGCCGGTGACCGGGTCGCGGCTGTAGGTTGCCACCGCGAATACGGCCGTGAATATCACGAGTGCGAGTATGAACAGCCCCCTCATCAGGGTCAGGAAGCTGTCGAAGTCGGACGACGAGATCAGGAAGATCGCCGTGCCGATAATATCCCCCGTCTCTCCGTCGTAGGCCGGCGCGAACAGCACCCGGCGGACCTCGCCGCCCACCGTCAGCCGGTCCGAGGGTTGGTAGACCTCGTCGTACATGCTGCTCTCCAGCCCCTTGGCGAAGGACTTCGTCCCCTCGTACCCCTTCAGCAGCTCCTCCAGCTCCGGCCTGTCCGCGAAGACCCTCATGCCCCCCTCGTCCTCCGGGAAGCCCTTGAGGAAGATCAGGTCGAACTCGTCGTTCTGCGAGGATATGCGCTTCAACCAGCCGGCTATCGCCTCGTCGCCCGACGGAGCGGAGCCCATCGCGGCCACGGCGGTTTTGCGGTGGCGGCTCTCGGTCAGGGACTGGAAAGAGTCGGTCAGAGAGTCGTTTATCCAGAAGAGTATCGCGGCGAAGAGCAGGATGGACAGTGCCAGTGTGATGGATCTCTTGGACAGTATGTCCTCCCCTCCTTTCGGGATGTCGAAATGGTGCGAGGGGAGAGCCCCCCTCGCACCTCGCGCAAACTGCCTTGCAGGCTACCTCAGGTCGCCTATCTCCCTGTTCCAGCGGTCGAGCAGACGCTCCTTGTTCGCCGCGTCCCAGACGTCGTCCTGGTTCACCAGCACCATCTTCTCGAAGGAGAAGCCCGTGTCGACCGGGGAGGCCTTCGAGCTGAGCGGGATCACGAACCAGCTTGCGACTATGTCCATGGCGCTCTGGCCGAGCACCCAGTCGTACAGCTTCTTGCCGTTCACCGGATCCGGGCCGTCCTTGACCATCGACATCGCCGCCGTCTCGAAGCCTGTCCCGTCGTTGGGCACCGCTATCTCAAGCGGCGCTCCCTGCACCTGGAGCTTGATGAGGTCGTGCAGGTAGCCGATAGCCACGGGGATCTCGCCGATCGCGCAGCTCTTGCCCGGCGCCGATCCGGACTTGGTGTACTGGTCGATGCTGCGGTCCAGCTCCCTCAGGAACTCGAACGCCTTGTCCTCGTCGTCGTCGGCGATGCGGATCAGGGTGGTGATCATATTGTACGCCGTGCCGGACGTCCCCGGGTTGGCCACTCGGGCAAGCTTCTCGAATTCCGGTTTGACTATGTCGGCCCAGGAGAGGGGCATCGACAGGCCGAGCTCCTTGGCCCGGTCGATATTCATGCCGAAGGCGATGGGCCCGACGTAAAGGCCGATCCAGTACTGCTCGGGATCGCGGAACTTCTCCGGGATCGACGACGCGGCCCTGGAGTTGTAAGGAGCGGTCAGCCCCTTGTTCTTCGCGTCGATGTGCAGGGTGCCGACGCCGCCCACCCAGATCGACACCCTGGGAGTGGCCTTCTCCGCCTCAAGGCGAGCGACCGCCTCTCCCGAGGTCAGGCGGACCCAGTCGACCTTGATGCCGGTCTCCTTCTCGTAGGCGTCGAACAGCTCCTTCGCGTGCATCTCCTCCAGAGTCGTGTAGACCGTCACCGTCTCCGCCGCGGCCGCCCCAGCGACCAGCAGCGCCATTACCACCGCAAGCGCGCACAACAGGCTAAATCTTTTCATCCCATGCAACTCCTTTGCTTTGATATTTCGGCCTGATATTCCAGGTCGATTTGAAACCTTGAAAAGTATATGAACTGAGCCGGACAATGTCAAACGCCGCCGCGCCTAAAGGCCCTTCTTGGCCCGCCCCTCCCCGTATCGCAGCGAGACCCCGCCTCCCATCGTCAGCGACAGGCGCAGCCCGTCCGCCCCCACCGACAGCCCCTCCAGCGACAGGTTGGAGAGATCTCCCTCCATCATCACGTCGTCGGCTATCCAGCGCTCCTTCAGCATGTCGGACAGCGACTCGGCGGTCCTCTCGCGAAGCTCGCCCAGCGGCCAGACCATCCTCTCCGTCATCTCTTTGAGAAGCGCGGGCCTTGCCAGCCACGCCGCCGCCTTCGCCAGGGCGCTGTTCGTTTTTTCCTCGAAATCCGCGTCCTCCATCCGGACGACCTCGTCATCTCGGGAGTAGACCGGCCTTCCCATGATGTAGATCTTCCCCTCGACCGCACCTCCCGGCCCCCTGCCCGATATGTCCGCCTCGGCGACGAGGCTCTCCCCCCGGCCGAAGAACTCCACCCGGTTCACTGTGACGCTTCCGCCCGGTATGTCGATCTCCGGCATCTCCATCGAGGTGACGTAGTCGCCCAGCGCGGCGTAGGAGATGATACTCTCCACGTTCAGCAGCACGCCCGGCTCCATGTTGGGCCCCATCGCCTCCAGCCCCGGCAGGGGGGAGGGCATCCGCTCGCCCGGCCTCTCCGCCGTGATCGACAGCAGGCACTTCAGCCCCGCCGTCGCGGTCAGCTTCCCGTCCCTGGCGGAGAATGGCGGCATCGCCAGCGAGATCGGCGTCACGGAGAGCCAGAGGTCAGGGTCCTCGCTCAGCCTTATCGGCTCGAACAGCCCTTCCCACTCCTTCTCGGCATGCTCCCTTATGCGAGCGGAGCGGTTGATCTCCTCCTCCGCGCTCGCCAGCAGATCCCCCGACCGCCTGTTGAACAGGTCGGTCAGCAGGGAGGCTATGCCGATCTCCTGGCCCAGTATGTTCAGGGTGGGGGAGCTGGTCCACTCAAGCCTGGCGGCGCCGTTCAGCTTCAGCCTCCAGTCCTCCTCCAAGGCTGGCGACAGGTCGAGGTGCAGCCTGCCCGCGCCCATGATCTCCTTGCGCGCGCTGGACGATATCCCCAGTATCTCCCCCCTCCACGAGACTATCGACGAGAAGCGAAATGGCAGGGAGAAGCCCGCCGCGCCCTCGGCGAACGACACTCCCACCCTGCCGGTCTTCTCCAGCAGCAGGTCGGCCCTCGACTCGCCGAAGCTCCTGTCGATCACCTCGTCCTTCACGTCGTAGAGAGGGTTGACCAGGGCTGCCTCCAGCATCCCGGCCGCCTCGTCCGCCGTAGTGAATATCGGGACGGAGATGTAGGACTCCCTCGGATCGGGCGTCTCCTCCGGCGTATCCTCGGGGGGAGGCGCCGTGTCCAGCCTCTCCGGCGCAAGCTCCTCCTTCGGCGGATCGTCCCAAAATGTCGGCTGCCCGTTCACCGCCAGGGTGGACGCCAGGAAGGCCGCCGCGCCCAGCAGCAGGAAGAGCAGTGGTATGCCAATGGTCTTTCTCACGGCGTCATCTCCTATCTATATCTGCGTGTGAAAAGGGTTATTTTTCACGTTTTCGTCTCCCTTCGCCCCGTCATGTATTATAATACACCGCAACCGGAGAAAGGCTGGTGATCTTATGCCTATCAACGTACAGCAATTTTTTCTGCAGAAGAGAGGCCTGGGCTACGTTGCCCCAATCCTCTGCACCATGCGCGGGCTGGCGGAGGACGACATAGAGGAGGCCGTGGAGTTCCACAAGAGGATATCCGACCAGATCGGCGACGCGGACATCTTCTGCGAGGACAACACCATCGCCGAGAGCGTCATGGGCGAGGGGCTGGCCATAGGGGTCTACGCCGAGGGGAGGATAATCGCGCTCAGGTCGGTCTCCTACGTGAAGGGGGACCTGGAGGATGCGGTCGAGGATCTGAAGCTGGACCCGGAGGAGATCGACAACGTGGCTGTCATGGACTTCTGCGTGACCGACAAGGCGTTCAGGGGAAACTACATACAGTTTTTCACTTATCTTCACATAGAGAGCCTCATGTATCCCAACAGGTACCATCTGTACACAACCGTTTCCCCCAGGAACGTATTCAGCCTGAGGAACGTGCTGAAGTGCGGTTTCATCGCGGTCGACTTCAAGAAGAAGTACGGAGGGCACAACCGCTTCGTTCTCTACAAGAACCTCAGGAGGTCCATCCCCGTCAGCACCAGGGGTCGCAAGCAGGTGCTGCTCCGCAACTTCGACTACCACCCCAAGGTGATGGAGGCCGGCTTCGTCGGTTACAAGACCAGGCTGAAGCCCAACGGCATGGTGATGCTCTACGGCAGGCCGTTGGACGAGGTCCCCGAGGACAGGAGATGAACGACCGCGCGGCCCGCGGCTTCGAACTGGCGAGGAGGATCGAGTCAGAGGGCTTCGAAGCCGTTCTGGTCGGGGGCGCCGTGCGCGACATCCTGCTGGGCCGCGAGGTCGGTGACTTGGACATAGCCACCTCCGCGCGTCACGAGGAGCTGGCCTCTCTATTCCCGAAAGGGAGGGCCGTCGGCCCTGAGGGCAAGCGGGTCTTCCTCGTCCCCTGCGAGGGGGGCTCGTGCGAGGTCGTCTCCTACGCAGGCTCCCTCGAGGGCGAGCTGGCCAGGCGCGACTTCACCGTCAACGCCCTCGCCATGCGCGCGACCGGCGAGATAGTCCGCGCCGGGAGCGGACTGGACGACATAAGGGACAGGCTGCTCCGCTTCAACGGCAGTCCGCCCGACAGATTGAGGGAGGACCCTCTGAGGGCCCTGCGCCTTCCGCGCTTCGCCGCCGAGCTGCACGGCTTCACTGTCGACCCCGGCTCGCGCGATTTCGTGCGCGCCGTGCGGCCGCCGGTCGAGCAATGCGCCCCCGAGAGGATAGGCCGGGAGATGCGGCTGGGACTGTCGGGCGACGCTCCGATCTTTGTGCGCACCCTGGACGACTGCGGACTGGCCGGCCTGCTCGAGCCCCTGGTCGGAGTGCGAGCGAGCCCTGCGGTGATAGTGCGCGCCCTCGAAAGGCTCGACACGGGCGCCGAGCCATTGGTCAGGCGGGCGGCCGCTCTGGCCCTCTTCCGGGGGTGGGCGGACTCCCCCGGCCGAGAGGGGGAGGGAGTCCGAACCGTGCTGGCCAGATGGGGCTGGCCCTCTGCCGTTGTCGCGCGGGTAACTCTGCTGGTGCGCAAGAGGAGCGCCTTCGGGCGGGGCGATGCCCGGCGCGAGGCCGTCTCCCTGCTGCTGGACCACGGCTGGGAGTTCTGCCTCTCACTCGCATCGGTGCTGGAGGAGGTGCTCGGCTCGGACAGGGCGGCCCTCCTCCGAGCGACGGCCGCAAGCCTTCTCCCCCGGATGGCGACCCTGAAGGAGCGAATCCCGTCCGGGGACGAGCTGATGGAGCATCTCTCGCTCCGGGAGGGCCCGCTGGTGGGTAGAATCCTGAGAGAACTGAGCGAGGAGCATCTGCTGCGCGACTTCCCGTCCAGGGAGAGAGCACTTAAGGCGGCGGAGCTGCTGGCAAAAGATCATAAGGAGGGCTGAGCCGTGGAGAGGATCAGGCTGGATGCGCTCGAGATAGCTACCAGGGCGATAGAGGCGGTGCTGCCCGAGAGAGCCGTGCGCGAGGCCCTCGAGGGCGATTCGTTCCTGGAGCGACTGGGAGAAGGCGGCAATGTCGTGCTGGTCGCCATCGGCAAGGCCGCCTGGAGGATGGCTAGCGCCGCGTCCGAATCGTTGGGCGACAGGCTGAGCGGCGGAGTGGTCGTGACCAAGTACGGCCACTCGGGCGGGCCGATCGATCGGCTCGAGATCCACGAGGGCGGGCACCCGATCCCGGACGAAAACGGCGTCGCGGGGACGGAGAGGGCCCTGGCGGCAGTCAGGGGCCTTGCGCCGGAGGACACTGTGCTCTTCCTCGTCTCCGGGGGCGGCTCCGCCCTGTTCGAGAGCCCCGCCGCGGGGCTGAGCCTAGCCGACATAGCCGCGACCACAGGCGAGCTGCTCGCCTGCGGGGCGGACATAGTCGAGATCAACACCATCCGCAAGAGATTGTCATCTGTCAAGGGAGGCAGGTTCGCACAGGCTTCGTCCCCGGCTCACGTCTACTCGGTGGTGCTGTCGGACGTGCTCGGCGACAGGCTGGACAGCATAGCCTCCGGCCCGGCGTGGCCCGACTCGGCCACGTCCGAGGACGCACTGGGCATAGTGGAGAGGTACGGACTGGTCCTGGGCGAAAATGTGATGGACGCTCTGAGGGTCGAGACGCCGAAGTCCCTGGAGGACGTCACGTCTGTGATAACGGGCAGCGTGACCGCACTCTGCGCGGCGGCCGAGTCGGAGGCGAGGCTACTGGGCTACACCCCGCTCGTACTTACCACCACCCTGGACTGCGAGGCCCGAGAGGCCGGGGCGGTGATAGCGTCCATCGCGCGCGAGGTCCGGTCGTCCGGAAGGCCGGTGAGGCCCCCCTGCGCTGTGATAATGGGGGGAGAGACGGTCGTCAGACTGACGGGCGGCGGCAAGGGAGGGCGCAACCAGGAGATCGCGCTCGCGGCGTCGTCAGGGATAAGAGGGCTGGAGGACACGGTCGTCCTGTCGGTAGGCTCGGACGGCACGGACGGCCCCACCGACGCTGCGGGCGGAGTGGTGGACGGCGCCACCGCCAGGCTGCTGGTCGACAAGGGCATTAACGTTCACTCTATCCTGGCGGAGAACGACTCGTACAACGCCCTGAAGGCCTGCGGCGGCCTGGTGACCACCGGCCCGACCGGGACAAACGTCAACGACCTGACCCTGCTGCTCTGCGGCCCGGAGCGACCAGGCTATGCCTCCGGCTCGTAGAACCGGTAGCAGTCGCCCCCCGCCTCCTTCCCGGCGGACAGGGCCTGCTCCGCCACCCTCAGCAGCCCCTTCGAGTCCTGCCCGTCGGTCGGAAACACGCTGATGCCTATCGTGGCGGTCAGGGTGAACGAGCTCTGCTGCGGCGCGGCGCTCTTTATCGCGTTCAGCATTCTATCGGCGATGGCCGAGATGTCCTCCTTCGTGCCCGGCTTCGGCAGGATGACGTAGTAGTTCACTCCCTCCATCCTGTAGATGATGTCCTCGCGCCTGCACGCTCCCTGGAGGCGCTGCGCCACCCCCTTAAGCAGCAGGTCCGCCATCTCCCTGCCTATCGCCTCGTTGACCCTGTTGAACTTGTCCAGGTCGATGTGAAAGAGGGCCAGCGGCGAGCCGGTCCTCTGAGCCTCGGCCAGGGCCAGGAAGAGGGCGCGGTTGAAGCGGGTCCTGTTTGACGCCATGTCCAGCGGGTTGTGCACGCTCTGCAGCAAGATCTGCTCCTCCAGCTCCTTGCGCGCGGTTATGTCTATCGCCACGCAGACCACCGCCCTCTTGCCGTCGAACGTCTCCGGCATCAGGGAGATGTGCGTCTCCTGGAAGTATCTCTTGCCGCCTATCTCTATCTCGTAAGCCGCCGTCTGGTGCGCTCCCGTCTCGAAGCATCTCTCCAGCGGCGCCATAAGCTCCTCGGCCTTCTCATCCGGGAGAGATTCTCTCACGGTCTTTCCGATGTACTTGGAGACGGTTTCAACCCCCTCGGACGATCCGCTCACCTCGATGAACCTGCCGTCCTCGTCCAGCACCAGCAGCATCGCCGGCAGGGCGTTGGTGAAGGCCGCCAGCTTGGACTCGTTCCTCTGCAGCTCGCTGTGAATCTCCATGTGGGCTGTTATGTCGGACACCAGCCAGAGGATCTCCTCCGGCATATCGCACCCTCCCTCGATCACGCAGACCCTGTGCAGCACCCACCGCCATCCGCCCTGCGGGTTCTTCAGCCTGTAGCCCTTGGGCGTCGCATCCGGGACGAAGGAGAGAGAATCCCTGTCCTCCGGGTGAACCAGGTCCTCGAACCGTACCCTTCCCGAGGTGAAGTCCGATGGATCGTAGCCGAATGCCCGGATCCCCTCGGAGACGAAGCAGGGGCATTCTTCATCAGAGCGAAGCCAGATAAAAGACGCTATGGGGCTTTTATTTACAACCTTCTCGAAATCGACGCCTCCGCACTGTTCCATACCGGCTTCCATCTCCTTTACGAGGACTTTGTCGCTAATTCTAGCATAAACGCGCCCGGCGACATAGTCCGCGGTCGAAGTCGCGCTCCGCTCCTGTTATTTTGCCGCTCCTCGACGTATAATGTGCCGGGAGGGGAGAGACACGATGGCGAAGAAGCGCTACCAGCACGAGCTTGAGCTCCGCCAGTTCACGACCAGGGACTACGACGAGGTCAGGAGAATAATGAACACCATCTACCCGGAGATGGGCGGCGCCTGGTCCAGGGAGCAGTTCTCGTCCATGATAGCCCGCTTCCCCGAGGGGCAGCTCTGCATAGAGGACAAGGGCAGGGTGGTCGCGGGCGCCCTGTCGCTGATCATAGACTACTCCCGCTACGGAGACAGGCACACCTACGGCGACATAGTCGGCGACGGCCACCTGAAGAACCACGACCCGACAGGCGACTTCCTCTACGGCTTCGACGTCTTCGTCTCGCCCGACTACAGGGAGAAACGCCTCGGCCGCCGCCTCTACGACGCGCGCAAGGAGCTCTGCGAGACCCTCAACCTCAAGGGCATAATCATCGGAGGTCGCATCCCCGGCTACGCCGACTGGGCGGGCAAGAAGTCCCCCCAGCAGTACGTCCGCATGGTCTACAACCGCGAGGTGCTCGACCCGGTGCTGACCTTCCAGATGAGCAACGACTTCCACTACAAGAAGATAGTCGACAACTACTGGCCGGAGGACTTCAGCTCCAAGGGGTACGGAGTCATCCTGGAGTGGAACAACATCTACTACGAGGAGAGGCGCAGGCTCATCCCCAAGGTAAAGACCTACATGCGCCTCGGCGTCGTCCAGTGGCAGATGAGGACCTTCGAATCCTTCGACGACTTCGAGCAGCAGGTCGAATTCTTCGTCGATACTCAGGCGGGCTACAACACCGACCTCATGCTCTTCCCCGAGATGTTCAACGCCCCCCTGCTGGCCCAGTTCGACCAGGAGGACCCGGCCGAGGCCATGCGCTCTCTCGCCGGCTACACGACTGACCTGCGCAGGAGCCTCGTGGAGATGGCGGTCGCCTACAACATAAACATAGTCTCCGGAAGCGTGCCGGAGCTGCGCAACAACCGCCTCTACAACGTAACCTACCTCTGCCGCCGCGACGGCACCTGGGACCAGCAGTACAAGCTGCACATCACCCCGGACGAGTACCGATGCTGGGGCCTGCACGGAGGGCACGACCTCGGCGTATTCCAGACGGACGTAGGCAACATCGGCATACTCATCTGCTACGACGTCGAGTTCCCCGAGCTCGCCCGCTACCTCGCCATCAAGGGCATGGACCTGCTCCTGGTGCCCTTCTGGACCGACACCAAGAACGCCTACCTCCGGGTCCGCCGCTGCGCCCAGGCGCGTGCCATCGAGAACGAGTGCTACGTCGCAATAGCGGGCAGCGTCGGCAACATCCCCAAGGTCGAGAACATGGACATCCAGTACGCCCAGTCCGCCGTCTTCACCCCGTCGGACTTCGCCTTCCCGCACGACGCCGTCGCCGCGGAGGCCACCCCTAACACGGAGATGGCGCTGATAGCCGACCTTGACATGGAGCTGCTGAAGGAGCTTCGCCTGCAGGGCAGCGTGCGAAACCTGCACAGCAGGAGGACCGACCTCTACTGGATAGACTGGCTGCGCGAGAAGGGCAGGCGGGAGGAGTAGCCGCACCTGCCGCAGAAAGGATGTTGCGTCAATGAGGGAGAGTACTTCACAGATCAAAAAGAATCCGTTCGGCATCCTGTTTCGGGGATATCTTGTCAGGGTGTCGAACGGAATGGCGTTGGGGCTGTTCGCCTCGCTGATAATCGGCCTGATACTGAAGCAGGCCGGTCACCTTCTCTCCCTGCCCTTCCTCGAGCATCTTGGCAGGGTAGCGCAGGTTCTGATGGGCCCGGCGATAGGGGCGGGAGTGGCACACTCGGCAGGCGCGTCGCCGCTGGGTCTGTTCTCTTCGATCATCACCGGGGCTATCGGAGCGGGGACCTTCTCCTTCGAGTCGGGCGCGGTTGTGGCCTCGGTCGGGGAGCCTGTCGGCGCCCTGGTGGCGTCACTGGCGGGCGCGGAGTTCTCCCGGCTGGTATCCGGCAGGACCAGGGTGGACATAGTGATCGTCCCGGCCGGCACGATAGTCGCAGGCGGCCTCGCAGGAGTGTTCGCAGGCCCGGCCATCGCGCGGGGCCTCCACTGTCTCGGCAGCGTGATCAACGTGGCCACCGCCCTGCAGCCGATCCCGATGGGGATTGCCGTCTCGGTGATAATGGGGCTGGTGCTCACCCTGCCGATAAGCAGCGCCGCGCTCGCCATCTCCCTCGGGCTCTCCGGGCTGGCCGCGGGCGCGTCCACCACCGGATGCTGCTGCCAGATGATCGGCTTCGCGGTGGCCGGCTTCAGGGACAACGGCATCGGAGGGCTGCTCTCTCAGGGGCTGGGCACCTCCATGCTTCAGGTGCCGAACATAATCAGAAACCCGTGGATATGGCTTCCTCCCACACTTGCCTCCGCCCTGCTGGGGCCCGTCTCGACCGTGGTCTTCGGCATGGTGAACGACAGTGTCGGGGCCGGCATGGGCACTAGCGGACTGGTCGGTCAGGTGTCTACCTTCGAGGTGATGGGATCGGCCGCTTGGAGTGGAGTGATCCTGCTGCACTTCCTGCTCCCCGCCGCTCTGTCGTTGCTGTTCGCCGAGCTCCTAGGGAGGGCGGGGCGGATAAGGCCCGGCGACATGAAGCTATAGCCCCTGGAAGAGGCCGAGCGTTGTACGGGCTACTTCGAAGTAGAAGAGCAGCCCCAGGACGTCCACCACCGTGGTGATCAGCGGGCCGGACATTATCGCCGGGTCCGTCCCCAGCTTCTCCGCGGCGAAGGGCAGCAACCCGCCTACCAGGTTGCCCATTACGACCACGCCGACGATGGAGATGGCCACGGTGAGCGCCACCCCCGGCCCGGCCCCCATGTGCCACGCCCTGAAGTATGCCATCACCGCCAGTGCGGCCCCCAGCACCAGCCCGGTTAGAATCTCCTTCTTCGCCACCCGCCACGCGTCGGGCGGCTCGATCTCCCCCAATGTCATCCCTCGGACGACCAGTGTCGACGCCTGGGTGCCGGAGTTCCCCCCCGTGCCTATCAGCATCGGGATGAAAAATGCCAGGGCCACCACGCTCTCCAGCGCGAACGAGTACCTCTGCAGCACGAATGTGGAGAAAAGCTGCGTCACAATGCAGATCAGCAGCCAGTTCAGCCTCTTTCGCGACAGGGTGACCACGTTCGCGTTCATGTACCCCTCCTCGACCGGGGAGACTCCCGCCATCCGCTCGAAGTCCTCGGTCGTCTCCTCCTGGATCACGTCGATCATGTCGTCGAAGGTCAGGATGCCGACCATCCTGCCGTCGCTGTCCACCACCGGCAGAGTCTGCAGGTCGTAGCGCGACATGGTCCTCACGGCCTCCTCCCTGTCGTCGCACGTCGATACGAAAACCGGGTTCGCGTCCATTAGATCGGACATCAGCTCTCTCGGGTCGGCCAGGATCAGGTCCTCCAGGTGCACCGTCCCCTTAAGCCTCCTGTCCGAGCCGACGACGAACGACGTGTAGATCGTCTCCTTCTTCGCCGCCGTGGCGCGGATCCTGTCTATCGCCTGGGATGCGTCCATACCCTCCTTCAGGTCGACGAACTCCGGGGTCATGATGTGCCCCGCCGTGTCGGGAGGATAGTTCAGCAGGGCGTTCGCCAGCCTTCGCTCCTTCGGCGACAGGTGCGACAGCAGCCTCGTGACGGTCTCCGCCGGAAGCTCGTCGAAGAGGGCCGTCCTGTCGTCGTCGCTCATCTCCTCGATTATCGAGGCCACCTCCGAGTCGGTGAAGTGAGCCATCAGCTCCTCGCGGGCCGCGCCACCCAGAAACTCGAACACCTCGATAGCCTGATCCTTCTGCAACAGCCTGAAGAGGAAGACTCGCTCCGTCGGCGGCTTCTCCGCCAGTATCTCCGCGACGTCGGCCGGCTCGAGCGCGGCGAACAGCTCCTTCAGGCTCTTGAACTGCCTGCGCTCGAACAGCCTGTCAACGCTTGCTAGGAAGGACTTCCAGAGCTCCGCCACGGCGCTCACCTAACCCAGGCCCAGCAGCCGCCTGGCGACCTCCAGGTAGAGCATCAGCCCCAGCACGTCCACCACGGTCGTGATCAGCGGGCCGGACATCACCGCCGGGTCGACCCTCATCTTTTTCGCCGCGAAGGGCAGGAATGCGCCCACCATATTGCCCATCATCACCACTCCGACCACCGATATGGCCACGGTCAGCGCCACCATGGAACCCGTCCCCATCTGCCAGGCTCGCAGAGAGGCCAGCGCCGCGAGTATGCTTCCCAGTATCAGGCCGGACAAAGCCTCCTTGACCAGCACCGTCCACAGGTCCCCGGCTGTTATCTCCCCGAGGGTCAGCCCTCGAATCACCAGGGTCGACGCCTGCGTACCGGTGTTCCCGCCCGTGTCTATCAGCAGCGGGATGAAAAATGCCAGGGCCACCACGCTCTCCAGCGCGAAGGTGTAGTGCTCCAGGATAGTGGTGGAGAAGAGCTGGGTCACTATGCAGACCAGCAGCCAGGTCAGCCTCTTGCGCGACAGGGTCATCACCCCCGCGTCCAGGTAGCTCTCCTCGACCGGGTGGATTCCGGCCATCCGCTCGAAGTCCTCCGTGGCCTCCTCCTGGATCACGTCCATTATGTCGTCGAACGTAAGGATTCCCACCAGCCGCTCCTCGCTGTCCACCACCGGGAGGGTCTGCAGGTCGTAGCGGGACATCACCACGGCGGCCTCCTCCCTGTCGTCCGACGTGGAGACGAACACCGGGTTAGCGTCCATTATCTCCGCTATCGTCTTGTCCGGAGCGGCCAGTATCAAATCCTCCAGGTTGACCGTGCCGCGAAGACGGCGGTCCGGGCTCATCACGAAGGAGGTATAGATCGTCTCCTTCTTCGCCGCTGTGGCGCGGATCCTCTCGATCGCGGCCGACGCGTCCATATTCTCCTTCAGGTCGATGAACTCCGGCGTCATGATGTGGCCGGCGGTGTCCGGGGGGTAGTTCATGAGGGTGTTGGCTATGCGCCTCTCCTGAGGCGAAAGGTGCAGGATAAGCTTCTTGACCGTCTTGGCGGGCAGCTCGTCGAACAGGGCGGTGCGGTCGTCGTCGCTCATCTCCTCGATGATCGACGCAGCCTCCGAGTCGGTGAAATTGGCCAGCAGCTCCTCCCTCTCCGTCCCCTCCATGAACTCGAACACCTCTATCGCCTGGTCCTTGTACAGCAGGCGGAAGAGGAAGGCGCGCTCCGTCGGCGCCTTGTCGGCCAGGATCTCCGCTATGTCAGCCGGCTCCATCACGGCAAGCAGCTCCTTCAGGCTCTTGAACTGCCTTCTCTCGAAGAGCCTGTCCACGCTGGCGAGGAATTTTTCCTTAAGGTCTATCACGGCGTCGCCTCCTTGCCCCGGTGCGGCGCAGGACCGCACAGCCCGCAAAGCCTGCGAAGAGGCGCGCGGGTCCGGAACGTCTGATTATTTCGTCCAGGGTTTTATCAGTGAGAAAACCCGGCGGGCGCCGGGCGTCGGCTCACTTGAAGCGGAGGCCGTGTCGGCGCTGAATTACGCTGAGAGGGTGCTACTTAAGGGTTGCGATCCACTGTCCACAGAACCAACTCCTTTAAAGGGTGTCATCCCGAACGCGGTTTCCTGTCATCCCGAGCGAATGCGAGGGATCTCGCCTTTAACTCGGATTTACTCCTAGATCCCTCAGATCCCTCCCCTCGGCCCTCTGGCCTCGGGATAAGCGATCGACACGAACGGAAAAACCGGCCCGTTCGGTCGCCTGCTTATGTCGTCCCGAGCGAACGCGAGGGATCTCGCCTTTAACTCGGATTAACCCCTGGATCCCTCCGGTGCTGCGCACCGTTCGGGATGACTTGAGGTTTGTCATCCCGAGGAGCGAGGCGACGAGGGATCTCGCTTCTACTCTCAAAAAAATAACACAAACGCCGCGAAAAGTCGATAGTCGGCGCGGCCCGGCACAAAAAACCGGCCCCTTAAGGGGCCGGTCTCGTCATGCTGTTTTCCTTCGCCTCTTTCCCGTGAAGGCCGGGATCATCAGAACTAGCGTTATCGCCCACAGCGCCAGGCAGAGAGGCCTCTGGAAGAATATCAGAGGCGACCCCTGCGACAGTATCAGCGACTGCCCGAAGCCCAGCTCCGCTATCGGCCCCAGGATCAGCCCAAGCACCAGCGCGCCGGTGGAGAAGCCGCCCTTGTCCAGGAAGTAGCCCGCTATGCCGAAGCCGAGCATCAGCCACACGTCGAATAGGTTGTTGTTTATGGCGTAGCTGCCTATGACTGATAGCATCACGATCCCCGGAATCAGCAGAGCGTTCGGGGTCGTCGTCACTCTCGCGAAGTAGGGCGCAAGGTATAGCCCCAGCACCAGGAAGACCAGGTTCGCGATGAACAGCGACAGGATGAAGCCGTAGGTCAGAGTCCCGTACCGGGTGAACAGCTCCGGCCCTGGAATCAGCCCCTGGATCATCAGCCCTCCCATCAGGGCGGCGGCAACGCTGTTCCCCGGTATTCCGAGGGTCAGCAGCGGGATTATGGAGCCTCCCACGCAGCCGTTGTTCGCGCTCTCCGCAGCGGCCACTCCCTTCGGGTTTCCCTTGCCGAACGTCTCCGGGTCGGGCGCGCCCTGCTTGGCGAAGTTGTAGGAGATGAAGGCCGAGATGGTCGCCCCCGCACCGGGCAGCATTCCCACTATCGTGCCGATCAGGCCGCCCTGCACTATTGTACCGCCCAGCCCCTTCGGCATCCTGCTTCTCTTGATGCTCCCAAGCGAGATTCCGTCGTCATCCAAGGCTATGCGGGTCTCCGCCGTGAGGTCGAGTATCTGGCTGATGGAGAAGAGCCCTATCAGAGCGGGCATGAATGGCACTCCGTCGAACAGGTCTATCTGCCCGAAGGTGAATCTCATGTAACCTGACAGGGGATCCATGCCGACAGTCGCCACGATCAGCCCCAGGAAGCCGGAGATCAGCCCCTTCACCATGCTGCCCCTCGTCAGGGTCACTATGCTCGACAGGCCCATGATCGACAGCACGAAGTACTCGGGCGGGCCGAATCGTAGCGAGAAGTGAGCCAGCGTCGGCGCCATGAAGAGCAGCGCGAAGGTGGAGATTATGCCGCCCCAGAAGCTTGACCAGGCAGCCACCGTCAGGGCCGTGCCGCCCTTTCCCTGCCGAGCCATCGGGTAGCCGTCGAACGACGTTGCCGCCGCCGCGGGCGTGCCCGGAGTGGAGAGAAGTATCGCCGATATCGCGCCGCCGTACATACCGCCGCAGTAGACTCCCCCCATAAGGGAGAGCCCAAGAAGCGGCGGCATTCCGAAAGTCACCGGGATAAGCAGTGCCACCGCCATAGTGGCGGTCAGCCCCGGCATCGCGCCGACTATTATGCCGACCACGGATCCGGCGGTTATCGTGAACAGAGCCAGCGGGTCGAAGAGGGACGTGAGAGCCGGAACAAGAAATTCGTTCATGGCCTATCCCTCCCAGATCCCGGCCGGCACCGGTACGCCCAGGAAGTACACGAACACCAGGTATATGAAGGCAAGTATCAATCCCGTCCCTATGGCTATGAAGAGGGGGCTCCTGTAGCCCAGCAGCATCGCCAGCGCAGGCATGAAGATCGCACCCGCTAGGAAGAAGCCCAGGTACGGAATGGCGGCGCAGTAGCCCACCATCGCCGCTATCGTCACGAAGAAGTGGCGCGGCGAGCGGATCCAGCGCTCCTGCGGCTCGGATGTGGCCTCGCTCTGAAAGAACAGGAGGGATGAGAGCACCGCGAGGACCCCGGCCAGGAAATATATGTACCGGGCCGCCGAGGCGGCCCGGTCCGGGAAATCCTTCGCCCCCAGGAAGAGCGTCGCGGCGAGCCCCAGCCCAGCGGCCGAGAAAAGCCGGTTCGTCACGGGGGTCATTCGCTCTACCAGGGATCCTTCTCGTAGGCCCTGTTCGTCACCTCGAGAAGATCCTCAAGGTACGCCTTGTACTCGTCCGGCCCGAGGAAGTTGGTCTCAAGCTGCTCCTTCGCCGCATCCAGGAAGTCCGGATCGACCAGCACCTTCTCAAAGACCTCCAGAATCATCTTGTAGGCGTCCTCCGGGAAGCCCGCGGGCGCCGCGAATCCCCTGGACGAGTCGGAGATGACCTTGTAGCCGAGCTCGGCGAAGGTCGGGATCTCCGGCACATTCGGGTGCCTCTTGTGCGTCATCATCGCCAGTATGCGAAGCTCGCCCGCCCTGTAGTTGGACTCGATCTGCGACAAATTCATGAACCCCATGGACACATGACCGCCCATCACGGTCGCCTTCGCATTCGACGAACCCGTCGCCGGGACGCTCTTCACAGTGCATCCGGTCGACTCGTTGAACTGCGCCAGCGCGAAAGCATCGTCGCTGCCCGGCCCGGAAGTCGAACCGGTCAGAGCGCCGGGCGCCGCCTTCTCCGCCTCGATGATATCCTCCACAGTCTTGAAGGGACTCGATGAAGGCACGATCAGCACTCCCGGATCCGTCACAAGATTGTACAGCATGTCGAAATCGTCGATAGTGTAATTCGCCCTATTCGCCGAGATGTGTGCCGTGAAATGGGGTGTGTAGACCGTTCCGATCGTATACCCGTCCTTCTTCGCGCGGGCTAGAGCGTCGAACCCCCTCTGTCCGCCGGCGCCGTCGATGTTGTTGATCACGAACGGCTGCGGGAAATACTTCTCCGCGAACTTCGCGAACAGCCGGGCCATCGTGTCCGTGCCGCCTCCGGCGTTGGACGCGACGATGATCGTCACCGGCTTCGTCGGATAATCGGCGGCCGCCGCCGCCCCGAATGCAAGAATGAGCGCAAGAGCTAAAAGCAGTACTCTCTTCATGTTCCACATTCTCCTCTCGTGGGATGATTGATGCCAAACATTCAGTGCCTATTTATCTTCGTGCAGGGCCTTCTTCCTGGCCTCGATGATTGGCTTCAGCCTCTCCCCCTCCACCATGAAGTAGACCCTCTCCGCCACGTTCGTCGCATGGTCGCCTATGCGGGCCAGATGGCGCGCTATCCATAGCAGCCCCGCCGCCCGCTGCGCCGTCGCCTCGTCCCCGTTCGAGTTCCGCGCCAGTATCTCGATAAGCTCGTCGAAGATGCTCTCGTAAAGCTCGTCAAGCTCGTCGTCCCTCATGCAGATCTCCATCGCCAGCTGGATGTCGTTCTTCTCGAACGCCTTCAGCGAGTCCGCCACCATCTCCGTCGCGATGTCCCTCATCTTCGGGATGTCCACCAGCGGCTTCAGCAGGGGGTACCGGTTCAGCAGCATGGCCTTCTGCGCTATGTTCACTCCCTGGTCGCCGATCCGCTCAAGGTCCATGATGATCTTCAGCACGGCAAAGACGAAGCGCAGATCCTCACGCACCGGCTGCCTAAGCGCGATCGAGCACAGGCACTCGTTGTCGATCGCCGCCTCCATGTCGTCGATCGCGTCGTCGTCGGCGATCACCTTGGAGGCCAGCTCGTCGTCGCGCTCCTCCAGCGACTGAACCGCGAGCCTGAACGCCTCGGCGGCCATTCCACCCATCTCCTTGACCATGGATAGAATCTTCGCCCGGTCGCCCGAGTACAGTATCGCCTCCACTCCGTCCTTCTTCTTTCTGAACATAGAGCTCCCCCCCTGCGGCGGACGCACGCGCTGCGGCTCTCCCGAACGGGAAGAGGCGTCTACAGGGCGACGACCAAGTATGCATTATGTCACAGAATACGTCATGCCAGTGCAAAAGTCAATTCCGTCGGCGCGGTTGCAAATCGCCGCAGTCTGGTATCATATAATGCACGATGCATAATATTATTCAGGGGGAGAGGTGCGCCATGAAGAGGACATTTGTACGATGCGTTATCCGAGGGGAGAGGAGGGCCGCCCTGGTCGAGGAGGGATCCCTCTACGACTTCGGCGGGGGCATGGGAACGGACGCGGTGCGAGGGGAGCGCATAGGGGCTCTGGAGGATATTGAAAGCTATCTCCCGCCCTCGTCGCCCGGCAAGGTGGTCGCCATCGGCCTCAACTACAGGGACCACGCCGCGGAGGTCGGCAAGCCCCTTCCCGAGGAGCCGCTTCTCTTCCTGAAGCCCTCCACCAGCGTAGTGGCGCACGGCGAGCCGGTGGTATACCCTCCCGCAATGACCAGCCGGGTGGACTACGAGGCGGAGCTGGGGGTCGTCATAGGCAGCAGGTGCAAGGGCGTCTCCCCGGAGCAGGCTTTAGCCTGCGTGCTTGGCTACACCTGCGCGAACGACGTCACTGCCCGCGACCTGCAGAACAAGGACGGCCAGTGGACCAGGGCCAAGTCCTTCGACACCTTCTGCCCCCTCGGGCCCTACGTGGTGTGCGGCATCGACCCGTCGGACCTGGAGATAAAAATGTTGCTCAACGGCGAAACAGTGCAGAGCTCCCGCACAAGCAACCTGATCTTCCCCGTCCCCGTGCTGGTGAGCCACATATCGCAAGTGATGACCCTGGAGCCGGGCGACGTGATAATCACGGGAACCCCGTCCGGCATAGCCCCGGTGAAGAAGGGCGACGTGATGAGGGTGGAGATAGAGGGCCTGGGCGCGCTGGAGAACAGGGTGGAGTAGGGGTCGTCCCTAACGACCGCCCTTTTTGTCGTCCCGAGCGAACGCGAGGGACCTCGCCCTTGACTTGCCGCCAAACCCGAGGTCCCTCCGGCGCTTCGCGCCGTTCGGGACGACAAAGCCCCGTCATCCCGAGGCAGCTTCACCGCCGAGGGATCTTGGTTCTCTTCAAGTACATTGATAGAATTGAGACATTGATAAGTTGGTTGAGGGATTGAAAAAACTGGCGGAGGGCAGAGGATTCGAACCCCTGGGGCTTGCGCCCGGCTGATTTCAAGTCAGCCACCATCGACCACTCGGACAGCCCTCCGCTCGCAAACGGCATTATACACCCTCGAAGAGGCGTTGCCAACGGTTCGGCGAGGAAGTGGGCATCCGCTCGGGCCGCCCTGCCAGGCCCTTCTTCCCTTACTCCCTCCGAGGTGCTATCATAAACGCGGGACACGCACCGCCAAAACCGAGGCGCCGCTGCAGCGGCCCCGCACAACGGAGGTGTAGCGATAATGAATGACCACTCGCGACGATGGGCACCGCGGCTGATTCGGGTTCTCCTGTTTCTGGCGCTTGCACTTGCGCCCGCTGCGGCCTCCCTCGCCGCCTGGGTGGAGGAGCCCACCGAGATCGCAGGCCTCCCGCCGGACGTCTGCCAGCCCGGCGCGCTCACCCCGTCCGCGGTCGAGCCGGAGGAGCTGAAGCCCTCCTACAGCTCAAGCGTCCTCCGTATTCTGGAGCCCTCCGCCGGAGAGCTCGTCGTCGGCCTTCGCGCCATCCTAAACTACTTCGACTCCCGATCCTCCGGCTACAAAGAACTCCAGCGCCTGCCGCTGTTCAAGATCCCCATCGCCTCGGCCGACATCTGCCCGTACCACGACGTCGCGGTCGTCCACCCGCTTCGCGGCTTTGAGGGCGCTACGCCGGAGCAGCTAACCGTCGTCAAAACCCTGGGCGAGGACGTATTCATGCACTACACTCTCGCCGGTGGCGCCGCTTCGCTCACGGGCAGGAAGTTCGCCGTGATAAGCAACGACCTCGCCACCGTCATGGCCCCGGACGAGCCCATAGCCGAGGGCTGCAGCATCGCCCTCTGCATATCCCCGTCCGATCCCTTCTTCAACATAGCCCTCGAAGGAGTCATCGACCCTTCCTTCGTATACTCGAGCGCAGCCCCTGCACCCGAGCCGCCTGACCAGGAGCCCGACCCCGTTCCCGGGCTGACCCCCATCTACCCGCGCTACTTCGAGAGCGAGCTCCCGTCCGGCCTGTGCGTCGCCCGCGACGTGTCGTATCCCCGCAGCCCCGACGAGGCCTGTCTGCGCCGCGACGCCGAACAGATAGTCACCCGGACCGACGGAGGCTACCTAGCCCTGGACGAGATAGTCGTCGACAACATATTCAGGGCAGCCCCGGAGCTCGACCGCCGGAGGACAATGCTCCTTCCCGTTATGACGGGCCATGTAACCCACAGCAGGCAGACCGGCCTCTTCCTGATAGACCCCTCCATCCTCCCCGGCGCCTCGACGCTGTACGGGAAGACCGCGGGCGAAATCCGGCCCGTCAAGGCAGTCAACGCCAAAGGCGAAGACGCCGTGCACTACAGACTGGCCACGAAAATGACCGACCTCTCCGACGGCAGATTCGCCATCACCCGCAGGGAGGACGGCCGTCCCCCATTCCTGCAACAGGACGACGAACTGAAAGAGGGCAGACGCTACTACCTGCTTTTCGCAATTAAAGACAACGGCCCCTACGACGCCTGCGACGCACGCCTGCTGCTTGCCGACCCATGCTTTGTCACGGCGGTCCGCCCCGAGGCGGTCGACCACGACGACAGCGGCGGCTGCTCCGCGGCACAGGCCCCGTCTGCGCTGTTGCTGGCCCTCGTCCCGCTTGCGGCGCTCCTGCGCGGGCGGCGCGCCCCGCCGGAAGAGAACCAGTCTTCATCAAATTTCTAACGCAAGGGAGTGATGCACCGGTTTATTTTGACTCACGGAATGGAACCTTGTGATTCAACGCCGGGCGACCGGCGAAACCATCAATCGGAGGTGTTGTGAAGTGAGATTGAGAAGCCTGCTGTTATTATTCCTCGTACTAGCCCTGGCCTCCCCTGCGGCCGCCAGCTGGGTAAAGCCCGAGGGCATAACCGGCCTTGGAGCAACGATAAAGGAACTAAAGCCCGCGACACCGGATGCCAAGCCAGGGGTGGCAGAAGTCAAGGACGGTACAGTTCTTGACATACTCGAAGCGGCATCCGGCAAGGTAGTGGTGAAGAGCGATGTCATTGAGCAGGAGGCCGGTACGTCGGGCGGCTACATGGCGCTTCCTCTTTTCCGTGTCGCCTCCGCTGACGTGATGTCAGGGGACCAGAATTATTACTCCTTGCTTACGATGCACAAGCTTGAGGACAAGTTCATAGGGCAGAAACCCTCCGATTTGAGGGTAAAAAAGTTCCGCAGCAAAACTGGCAGGGAGACCTTCGAATTTGTCGGGGAGGCTGTCAAAATCGGGAATGGCAAGTTCGCCATACTGCAGTCGAATGGCAAAACCCTGCTCCCAGTTACCGAAACCATATCGACAGGGTGTTACATCGCTCTGTGCGTGCAACGCGACGGCAACTTCGACATCGGCAGCGGTGACTACGTTATCGATCCATCCGCCGTCTACTACACCACGGAGCTCGTCCCGGTCACAGGCGTCATCGTCACTCCGCCGGTCAAAGTGATAGCCAAGGACGACACCTTCACCTTTACGGCAGAGGTTGCGCCTGCCGACGCCAGCAATAAGGCCGTAACCTGGGCTTCCAGCGATGAGACAGTGGCCACAATCGACGAGGATGGGAAGGCCACCGGGTTGGTCGACGGCGAGACCACCATAACCGCCACCACCAACGACGGTGGCAAGACCAATACGGCCACCCTGCACGTAGGCGTTCCGGTCACCAGTGTAACCGTCACTCCCGCCTCGGCAACCATTGGAGTAGGCGGAACAGTTAGTTTCTCCGCCGCAGTCCAGCCTGATGACGCGACAATAAGCGAAGTCACCTGGTCATCCGGCGACGAGGGCGTGGCCACGGTCTCAGCCAAGGGACTGGTAACCGGCGTGGGCTCTGGAACCGCGGTCATCACTGCCACCAGCGCCGACGGCAACGATAAGAAGGGCCAGGCGAACGTCGCAGTCTCCTCATTCCAGCCGGTGATCCCGGAATTCCCGCTGCCTCCCGGGTTTGAGGCGCCTCAGGCCACCCTTCCCGCCACGATAGCCGAATCAGGGCTTAACGACGCGGCAGCGGAAACGGTGGAGCTTGCTTCCTCCGCAGGTCACTACTTGACGCTGAAGAAAAGCGTCCTGGAGAACAACCTGTCCCATTTGGGGAACAGCGTGGTTTCGGGCGCCTACCTCAAGCTGCCCGTCTTCACGGCGTCCGTCTCGGAGGCAGGTGTCTCCGCCGTCTTCCTCTTCCCGCTTCCAGTCGATGACCCTGCGGGCCACAAGGCCGGCCTGGTGATGCCTGTGAAGGTCGTCTCCACGTCCGCCTCCCAATCCAAGCCCTTCACCTTCGTGGATGATCCTTCAAAGCTGGCGGACGGCAAATTCGGCATAGTCCGCTCCGACAGGGCCACCTTCTTGAGGTCCGACGAAGTGCTTAGCTCGGGCGAGACTTACTACCTAGCCCTTGCGATCCGTGACGGAGGCCCATTCGACCTCAACCCGGCGGCGGCCCGTATCAGCGACCCGTCATTTGTCTGCGTGAGCACGGGAACCCACAAGGGTGGAGGCGGCGGCTGCTCGCTCGGCTTCGCCCCTGCGGCGCTGCTACTCGCAGTTCCGGCGCTCCTTCTTCTGAAGAAGTAACCGGTAGCGCAATAAATACAAGGCGGGGCTTCAGCCCCGCCTTGGCGTTATTGCAATCCCGAGGCGGTGTGGTGTCATCCCGAACGGTGCCCAGCACCGGAGGGATCTTGCTAAGTCAACGCCGCAAAAGCCGAGATCCCTCCTCGCTCCGCTCGTTCGGGATGACAGAGTGGTGCGGTCGTCGGGACGACATAAGCAGGCGACCGAACGAGCGATTTTCCGTTCGTGTCGTTCGCTTAGGCGGCATGCACTTAGCCGCCTTCCTCCTCACCGCTCCTCACTTGCCGCTACCGACCTTCCTCGCGTGCTTCTCAGGATCGTATCCGAAGGACTCGAAGTACTCGGTGAAATCCTTCTTCCCCAGGCGCGGCGCCCATGCCAGGAGGTAGTGCAGCTCGCTCTGGTGCGGCTCCCTCTCGAAGCAGGAGACAAGCTCCCGCAGCCCCTCCACGATCATGTCCGTATTCCTGCTGGACTCTCCCATGACCACTTTATTGTACGCAAGGTTCAAGCGAGCCTCGTGCCGTGTCATTGCGGAGCCGGTGGCCCTGTGAAGATAGCCTGTGTACTCCTCCTGCACCCTCGGATCGAAGTAGTCCCCCTCCACCATCGTGGAGAGCCTCATCAGCCTGTCCGCCCGGATTCCGTTGGCGAAGAACAGCAGTCCCGCCAATGAGAAAGCGCACACAACCCCCGCCAGCAGCCTCCCGCCCTTCTCGAAGCGCTTCGGCGAGGGGAGGGGAAAGAGCGGCTGAAGCTGCTCCCTGTTCGCCAGGGCGAAGGCCATCACTAGCCAGAGCACATTCTCTATCCTGTGAAACGGCCGCGTCCAGATCGCGTTGAACCCGAACAACGCCACCATGGCATTCCCCCAGCAGGCCTCCGGCGACAGCGACGTCTTCCGCCAAAAGGCCAGCCAAGCCGACCACGCCCACCACCCCCACAGAAAGAGCATCAACGCGCCCCCGACGATACCGCCCTCCGCAAACCACTGCAGAAACTCGTTGTGCGCCCAGTGGGTATACATCCAATCCGAGTGCGGCCATCTTTTGTGCATCTCCCTCTGGGAGTGCAGATAGTTCCACTTGTACTGCCCCAGTCCGACGCCCCTCACCGGTTTCCGGGCGAACATCGTCCACGACGTGGCCCAGATGCTCGCCCTGTTCGCCAAGGAGGTGGGCTGCTCCAGCATCTCCTCGAACTTGCGCCCCAGGGTGGCGATGCGGTCGCTTATAGCCAGGTTCAGCACGCCGACCCATACCAACAGCGCAGTTGTTAAAAGCACCCTGACAAGCCGTTTCTTTCCCCCCGTTCGTAGAAAAAACGCCGAAAGGACCATAAACCCCGTCGCAAACGCCAGCACCCCCGAGCGGCTTGTCGACTGCAGCAGCCCCCAGAAACACACCGCCAGCAGAGCCCCCGCTACGGCCCTCGCCTTCCTCCTATCCTCCATCATCAGCAGAAAGCTCCCGCCGACGCAGTTCATCGCCAGCCACAGAGCCAGCATGTTCTGCTGCCCGGTGTTGCCGATATAATGGAAGGGAGCGGGTATTATGAAGTGAAAAGGCTCGTTCAGTCCGCGGATCTGCATCTCCGCGAATACGACGTTCACCACCGCGTTCACAAGCCCACCCCACAGACAAGCCCTGGTAATCCGTTCGTCCGCGCCCAGGGTGAACAGCACGTAGACCATCCACGATAGCGACAGAAAGAACCACTCCTGGTACAGCCCGTCCATAGAGCGGACCCTCGCCCACAGCGGCTGCACCGTCATATAAAGCAGAAGCGCCAGCCAAACGGTCGCAAACCCGTCCAGGTGGAAGCCCGTGGCCTTCGTGCCCCGCCTAGCCACCCGGAAGAAGACGAAAACCCCCAGAACCGTCGGAGGCACCATAGCTACCGTCCACTTCATCAGGTGCAGCGTATTGTAGAAGTACACTCCCGAGAAGACCAGGTTCGGCAGAACAAGGGCAGTAAAAAAGCAAAGAGCCGCGAACCTGCGCGGAACCGGAAGCCCGAAGTCGAGTGCGCTCGTCCTCATTCCCCCGCCTCCGCCAGGTCCGCCGGAATGTCCGAGAAGAAGGAGACATACCTTGCCAGATCCCCGTGCTTCAGCTTCACCGCCCAGTCCCGCAGAACGCCCAGCTCCTTGATATGGGGCCTGCTCTCGAAGACATCTATCATGCGATTCACTCCCTCGGCAATCAGGTCGGGATCCTTCTGCACCTCCCCAAACTGTATGAAAAAGTACGCCAGCTCCGTCTCCGCCAAGTCGCGCACCATAGGACTTCTCCATGCGGCATCCAGCAGGTCGTACCTCTCCATCGGATTGACCTCCTGCCTCGCCAGCCTCAGGATTCGATCCCCCCTGACACCGTCCGCCAGGTAGAGCAAACCCGCCACCGAGCCCAGGCAGACGACCGCCCCGAACGGCCTTGCCAGGGTGCGCGCCCTCTCACGCCACCGAACGGGGAATAGAGCCCCAAGCAGCTCCCTGTTGGCCACCGCGAACGCCAGCGCCAGCCAAACGGCGTTCTCTATCCTGTGAAACGGGCGAGTCCACATAGCGTTGACGCCGAACAGCGCTACCAACGAGCACCCCCACACCGCCTCCTGCGACAGGGGGGACCTCCTGATCAGCGCCCGAACAAGCGCCCACAGCCACCACAGCCACAGAAAGAGCATTATCGCCGCCCCCGCCGCCCCCGCCTCCGCAAGCCACTGTAGAAACTCGTTGTGTGCCCACTGGGTGTACCCCCAGGGAAGATGCGGCCAGCGCCTCAACGCCTCCCACTGCGCATGAAGATAGTTCCACTTGTACTGTCCCAGCCCGAAGCCCCGAATCGGCCTCTCTCCGATCATGGTGAAGGTCGTAGCCCAGATCGTGTCCCTCTCTCCCAGCACGGTCCACGGCTTCAAACTGCCGATGGAGCGGATGCGCGACGCGTAATACGAGAACTTCCACCTCAGCGCGCCGGCCTTGCCCCCCGAGGGCGACAGGGCTATGAACGCCGCCGCCGCCGCGCCTACGAGTATGAAAGGCATAGCCGACCGTAGCAGACTCCTCCCAGACGCCCGCAGCCGGAAGAGCAGCATGACGACAAGCGCTGCGGAAAGCCCCAGCAACCCGGAGAGACTGTTCGTCCTGATCAAACCGAAAGAGATGACCGTGAACAGCCCCGCCGCCGTCCACCGAGCAAAACGCCCCCGATCACCCGACAGCGCCAGATGCGCCGAGCTTGCCCCGCCGATGGCCAGCCACAGAGCCAGCATATTCCTTTGCCCCGTGTTCGCCAGGTAAGCTTTAGCGGACGAATAAAACAGGCGGGGGCAGATACCCGTAGCTCCGTGCATCTGCATCTCCGCCAGCAGAACGCTTGCCGCCGCGCATAAAACCCCGCCCCACAGCACCGCGTCCAGCAGCCTTCTGTCCGCCAGGTTAAGTGCCAGCACGTACGTCAGCCAGACGCCGCCGAAAAATAGCCACTCCCGCACCAGCCCGACCGGCGAACGAACATCCGTCCACAGGGGCTGAAGCGCGCAGTGCAGCAACAGCAGCAGCCACACCACAGCAAAAGAATCCGGCTTGAAGGGCGACCTCTTCGGCCCCTTCAACAGCAGCCGCCACCCCGCGACCGCCCCCAGCAGGGCAAGCGGGAAAAGCGCGACCGCCCACTTCGCCAGGTGAAGCGGGGAGTAGAAGAACCTTCCTGAGAATACAATATTCGGCAGAGTTAACGAAGTGCATAACACCGCGACAGTGAGCCATCGCGGTGCCATCGGCATGGCCCGCAGAGGATCAGTCGCCCTCCGCCCTCCCTTTCCGCCCTTTCCCTTAGCGCGCGCCATCGACAGCCCCCTCTCGACCATATTCGCATCCATTTGCAACCTGCGGCAATTATAAGGCCCCCCGTCATTACGCACAACCCGCCCCTTTTCCCCGAAAAGGTGTTGACAAGGCTTCAAAGAGGGTGTAGTCTTTCTACTCAGGGGATAATCCGTATTTTTACCTAGAGGGGTCTTGCCAGACCCGTACCGCTCTGGTAAAATTCGCTTTATCGCCCGCGGGGAAGGCGATATTCTGGGTTTCACGGCATTTCAGACCGAAATTTACCGCGGAGGTGATGCAAAGAGGCTACAAACCAGAGGTTTAGCAGCAAAGGCAACTGCTTCACATAACATCATGGAGGTGGTAGTTTTGAGAAAGCTTTTGGTAGCGGCGCTCGTATTGCTGCTGGCGGCCGGGGCGTCCTTCGCCTACGACACGAAGATCATCGACGCGGGGACGGACCTCAACAACCTGCACCAGACAATCCGCCCGATATCGCACCTTCTGTCAGAAGATTACGAGGTGTTCGACCGCGGCAATTCCGTAGGCGGGGGCAACCGTTACAGTCCGCGCAGCATCGGAGTGGGATACACGGTCGAGGATGAGTATGGAAAATTCTTCGATGATGAAGGGCACCGGGTGGGAGTGTCAGATACGAAAGTAACGCCCGGTTATTTCTCGGATAAGCAGAAAGTCCTCGGTCAGGCCGGCGGGAAGGCCCTCGACCTGCAGCAGGCCGAGTCGACCGCGGTGTGGCGCGCAATACCGATGATGACCGGAACGCTGATGGACATTTGCGGCGACGAAGAAGACCCTATCGGTCAGGCGTGGTACAAGGATGCCAAAAAGTTCTTTGCACCCGACCGTATCAACGTGTGGGATTTACCAGACCGCAGCACATACGACGGGCCGTGGGGCGTGTACGACCGCACCCCGACCGAAAAGCCGGCAGACGGAGAAACGCATTACGGTTATGCGGTTCCGCGTATTGAGGCGCGCAACATAAGCCACGCGCTCTTCGCCAACCCTGGCACCAACGTTGGCACTGACGACGACCCGTTCACCATCGGTCAGGAGACCATGACGTCGGTCTTCGTCTGGAGCGCTGACAGAATCTACAGCACAGATCTTGACATGTCCGGTCTCGGAGGGGAGCCCGACACGGTCGCGGTCATGGTCCGCCTTGACAACGACCTGTACAAGGGCCTCAAGGCAAGCGACCTCAACGTCATAAAGGTCGAGGCCAACGCCGGAGACTGGCAGGGCGAGCTCACTCAGGTTTACTCCGCGTCCCAGCTCAGGAAGAACACTTTTGCCGTTGTACTGCGCGACACAAGCGCAGACCGCGACTTTGTCGTAGGCCCGGATCATGTGATTCAGGCGGGCGACAGAGCACTTGCTTCAGACGGCACCATATGCCCCACCGACAGAACCTGCGACGTTGAGTGGCTTTGGATGCAGTACTTCGCGCTTGTCGCGGTCAAGAAGCAGGATCCGTGGGATGTCGCGGACGCTCGCTCCGGATTCGAAGAAGTCATCGGCGGACTGCACATAGTTGTCGGCGAGAGGCCGTTTGTCAAGACCCCGAACCTCTGCTGCGGCTATCCCGACGGCGTGGAGCCCCGTTTCGGCTGGGTGCTTGGCAACCGCCCGAACGCTGAGCAGCGCTACGACGGCTTCACCCGCGATCCGTTCCTTGCCGACGCTATCTCCGGCAGACCTGCGAACATGGGTGTTGATTCTGGATACCCGGATGCCGTGCTTGAAGCCATGGAGAACTGGAACTACATGCACTTCGTCACCGATGAAGTGGTGGAAGCCTACGGCTTCGGCTCGGCTCCTGTCTTCAAGCTTCCCGCGGTTCGCGCCGGCTCGGTGCCCGCTGAAAAGACGGCTCTCGTGATGTTCACGATCCGCCTCGGCGATGGCGAGATGGAGCTTCCGGTAGCCGACTTCGTCGGCAAGACCCCTGCCGATGTCCAGGTGTTCGACGTTAGCGGCCCTGAGGCCGGCGACAAGGTTCCATACGAACTCGCAACTAACTACCTGGATCTTACCGAGGGACACTTCGCGATCCTGAAGCCGCACGCCACAAACAGGCACGAGCAGGTAATAGTGCCCGCGGACGAGGCGTTCGAGGAAGGCGTCTACTTCGTAGCCCTTGCGGCCAGGGACAACGGCGAGTTCGACAACGACAAGTTCAACCCGCTCAGCAACAACCAGGTCTGGTTCTCGCCCGCGTTCGTGGTATTCGGCGCTGTTGCGCCCATGGAGCCCGGAATCGTGGTGGACGGCCAGACGACGCTCGAAGTTGGCGGGTACAATGTGCTGACCGCCTACGTGGACATGGTCGCCGCCCTTGAGGATGGCGAGGACGAGGAGTTCGAGATCGGTTACAAGGTAATCGACGAGGACGAAGTCATCGAAGTCGTCAAAGTCGAAGAGGACGAGGAAGAGGTCGAGGCCGCACAGCTCTCCAACACCATAGTTCTCGGTGTCACCGGGAAGAATGTTGGCGAGGCGACGATCCGCTTCTTCCAGGTCGACGACGAAGGTGAAGAGGTTGAGGGCGGACTCGAGAAGGAAGTCACGATCACGGTCGTGGCTCCGGAGCCCGGCGGCCACGGCAGCAGCGGTGGATGCTCGGTCGGCTTCGCGCCTGCGGCGGTTCTCCTTCTTGCTCCCCTGTTTCTTCTTAAGAAGTAGGGACTCTTAGGAGACTATCCGGAAACACAAGGCAACAAACAAGGCGGGGCATTTTGCCCCGCCTTTTTGTTGTCCAGCCGTCTCTTGTCGTCCCGAACCGAAGGGAGGGACCTCAAGAACTCTGCCAATCCCTCTCTACTCCCCCTTCATAAAACACCTACCGCTCTACGCGTAAAATTGCCGACTACCTATCAGCACAACAGTGCTAAGCTATCCGCTACAATATGGGTGACTTGTCCACTTCGCCCGTTGGCAACGAGATCAACCCAGTGCATTTCATTCCCCGAGCAAAGGGCCGGCCTAACACCGGCCCCTTTTTTCATCGTCATCCCGAACGGTGCTGTAGGAAGGCGGCCAGGTGCATGCCGCCTAAGCGAACGACTCGAACGGAAAAACGCTCGTTCGGTCGCCTGCTTATGTCATCCCGAACGGTGCGCAGCCCATTCTGTCATCCCGAACGGTGCACAGCACCGGAGGGATCTCGTCTCACCCTCTCCCTCATCCTCGCCACTCTTCTGCTCACCGCCTGCTGGGTCACTCCCAGCTCCGTCGCCACCTCGGACTGGGTGTAGCCATCGGCGAGCATTCGCGCCACTCGCATCTCCTCGGGGGTCAGCAGCCTCTCAAGGTCCATCGTCCCGTCCGGGTCGGCCTGACTCGCCCGCGGCTCGTTCGCCGTCCCCTCCAGCTCCTCGACCGACCCGGCCGAGATCTCCGCGCACCGCCAGCATCTTCTCGCCGCCGTGCGCACCCTTCCGGGTAGGCGGCTTTTCAGGTAGGCCGGCAGTCGCTCCGGGGCGGGGCAGAGGGGTATCAGCTCCAGCAGCGCCAGGTACCCTTCCTGCGCCAGGTCGTTGAACTCCGCGCCTCGCCCCGTGTATCTGCGCGCGGTCGCCATCACCAGCGGTGTGAAGCGCGCCAGCTCCTCCTCCAACCGCGTCCTGCTCCAACTCAGTTCACTTCACCCCCAGGTGGATGAAGTTCCGGGCGCCGTAGGTTATCATCGAGTCGAAGCCGACTCGGCGCGCCATGGCAGCGACGGCATCCTGCTCGCGCCTCTCCGCGGCTATGTCTGCGGCCCTGCCCTTTGTGTGAAGGCTGTTGGGCACGCCCCCGACCGTCTGGTTGTGGCTAGGACATCGGTAGCCGCTGGTTATCACCACGGGCTTTCCCCACAGGGCGCGCAGGGCCTCCAGCCGCACCAACAGCGCGGGGGAGAGCATTACACGGCGGCAGCAGCGGCACTCGAACTCCCGAAGGGCGAAGTGCTCGCTGATTTTCAGGTCGTTGAGCCTGTCGATTGTCCCGCTCACGGCTCGGCCCTCGTCGTCGAGCCGCTTATGGCTGCGTGCAGTCCGCGTATCGCAAGGGTAAGCTCCTCCAGCCGCCTCTCCATGCGGACCAGCAGGTAGGCCGCGACCGCGACGGAGAAGCCGCTCTGCATCATCGTTGCGATAAGTTCGTCCATGTTCGATCCTCCTTGATAATGCCGAAGGGGGGAGGGGCTTCCCTCCCCCCGGTGTCCCGGTCAGGCCGCTAGAAGAGTGTGGTCACCGTGCGGTCCACTATGTCAGCGCCCGCTATGGCGGATATTCCCTCGGCGAGGAAGTCCTCGTCCATCATCGCCTCCATCGCGTCCTCGACCTCGGAGGCGGTCACGTCGCCCCGCGGGTGGTTCAGCGAAAGGGTGCGGCTCCTGCCCTCCATCGTGGTGAATTTCATCCTGAGAGTCTTGGCCATGTACCGTCACCTCCCTAGTCCACATCGAGAAGCTCTGTGACGGTCTTCTCGATCGTGATTACCGGATGCTCGAAGAGTGGGGAGACTGCGTCGCTTACAGCCTCCAGCCCGTCGGCGCCGATCTCCGGGTCCACCCCGCGAATCGACACGCTCTTCACTACCGCCTTGCCAGTGGTCTGGTCGACGCCCGCGTTGAGCCTGAAAGCCGCGGACGACTTCATCGGAATAAACTCTGCCATTTTCACGCCTCCTGTTCAGTTTTCGCCGTCATGACAGGCTATCATTAAGAGTGTACGTGAGATTAAATATATACAACTAGTAATTATAGCAGGGGGAAAGCGAGATCCCTCGCTTCGCTCGGGATGACATAAGCAGGCGACCGAACGGGCGGTTTTCCCGTTCGTGTCGATCGCTTATCCCGAGGAGCGAAGCGACGAGGGATTCCAAGAGTCGGGATGACAGGGTTAGCCTCCCCCCTCTGATATAATGTCCTCGGCTACTTCTCTCGATCATCGCGGCAGGAGGTCCTCCATGCTTCCCTTTTTCAGACGGCGCTCGGGCGCCATAAAGCTTTTGATGGATACGGCGCTGGGCTTCTTCGGGGCGTGGGCTGCGTTTGCGCTTCGACTCGGCCTGCCTCTGCCTTATCTGTACGCCGGGTCGCTTCTTCCATACATAATGATTTCCGGGCTGCTCAAGGTCGCTCTGAACTGGTATTTCTCGCTCTTCCGACAGTCGTGGCAGAACGTGGGGATGAGCGACCTGGTGCGCATCGGGCAGTGCGCGATTCTTTTCACGGTGATGACGTCGGGGGCGTCGTTTTTACTGGGACGGCCCTACTTTCCGCTGCCGCGGAGCATCCCGCTTATCGACGGGCTTGTGACGGTCTTTCTGTGGGGCGGGGCTCGGGCGCTGTCGCGGCTTTTCCAGGAGGGGGGAAAGGCGCGCCCGGAGGCAAGGCGGGTGCTGATCGCGGGGGCGGGGGACGCGGGGGTGCTGATCGCGCGCGAGATGCTTCGTCACCCGGAGGCGGGGCTGGAGCCGGTGGGGTTTCTGGACGACGACCCGGCGAAAAGGACGGTCACGTTTCTGGGATTGCCGGTGCTTGGGCCGCTTCACGCGCTGCAGGGCGTGGTACAGGATCACTCGGTGGACGAGGTGCTGATCGCGATTCCGTCGGCGCGTGGGGAGGTCGTCCGCTCGGTGCTGGACATGGCGCGGCGGGCGGGGGCGCCGGCGCGGATCGTGCCGGCGATGCTGGAGGTTCTGTCGGGGAAGGTCAGCATCTCGCACATTCGCGAGGTTCGGGTGGAGGATCTGTTGAACCGTGAGCCTGTGGTGCTGCGGCTGGAGGAGATAGCGGAGTTCGTCGAGGGGCGGACTGTGCTGGTGACGGGGGCGGGGGGGTCGATCGGGTCGGAGATCGTCCGGCAGTTGCTGCCCTTTTCGCCCGGACGGCTGGTGCTGCTGGGGCGGGGGGAGAACAGCCTGTTTCAGCTGGAACAGGAGCTGACGGTGTCGGGCGTTGGAACGCCGTTCGATACGGTGGTGGCGGACGTGCGTAATCGCGAGAGGCTGATGCGCGCCTTCGAGCGCTTTCGTCCGCAGGTGGTGTTTCACGCGGCGGCTCACAAGCATGTGCCTCTGATGGAGAGCAATCCGGAGGAGGCGGTGCTGAACAATGTATTCGGCACGGCGAACCTGGTGGCCGCATCGCTGGATTCAGGTACGGAGGTGTTCGTCAACATCTCGACGGACAAGGCGGTGAACCCGACCTCGGTGATGGGCGCGTCGAAGCGAGTTGCGGAGATGATTGTCCGCGACGCGGCGGGGCTGGCTACGGACGGAAGGGCGTTCGTGTCGGTGCGCTTCGGCAACGTGCTCGGCAGCCGGGGGAGCGTGATCCCGACGTTCAAGGAGCAGATTCGCCGCGGCGGCCCGTTGACTGTGACCGATCCGGGCATGACGCGGTTTTTCATGACAATCCCCGAGGCGGCGCAGCTTGTACTGCAGGCGGGCGGGATGAGACGAAACGGCGCGGTGTTCGTGCTGGACATGGGCGAGCCGGTGCGGATAGAGGACCTCGCTGCGGACCTGATACGGCTGTCGGGGCTGGAGCCGGGGAAGGATGTGGAGATAGTCTACTCCGGCATCCGACCGGGGGAGAAGCTGTTCGAGGAGCTGCTGACGGCGGAGGAGGGGACGGACGCGTCGAGGTTCAGCAAGATTTTCATAGCGAGAGACAACGATCTGCCGCCCGGCTTCGACGACCTGCTGGACGAACTGAGATCGGCCGCCGAGGCCGAAGACGAACCAGCGATCCGCACCGCCCTGCAGCGCATCATCCCGCACGCAAAGCTGAACGCACCAGGCGGTTGAGATTCCTCCGGTGCGTAGCGTGTTTTTTTGTCATCCCGAACGGTGCGCAGCACCGGAGGGATCTTGGCGAGCTTTCGCCAAGGCTCCACCCGGCGGAATCCTAAACAGCCGAATGGGTAGGTGAATCGAGTGATAAACGAAATCTACATCGACAACTACAATTGCCTGGTCAATTTCCGGGTAAGGCCAAAAAGCTTTCAGTTGTGGCTTGGGGACAATGGCTCTGGCAAGTCCTCGGTGCTTCACGCCATAAGATCCATCCAAAGACTGATGCGAGGCGCCCATGTCGACGATGTCTTTGATCCCCGCGCTCTCACGGCATGGGACAAGCGGCGGGAACAGACGGTAGGCCTTGTACTGACGATAGAGGGCGAAAGATACGACTACAGCATTGTCGTCGAGCACTCCCCGGCGGAGGGCAAAAGGCGCATCGCCCGGGAAGAACTACTGTGGAACGGCTCTAGGTTTTTCCTGTTCGACGGACACGAGGCGCATCTGTTCAGGCAGAACCGAACTACCGAAAAAGTGGAACAGGGGGCATCCTTCCCGGCGGACTGGTCGCGTTCGGTCATTCCGACGGTCGCAAAAAGAGACGACAACGTGCCCTTGGTGCGTTTCAGAGAAGAGCTGGAAAAGATCCTCCTGATTCATCCAGTCCCAATGGCGATGCAGGAAACCGCCCTCTCGGAATCCCGTCTACTGTCCGAGCACGGGGAGAACTTCGCCCGATGGTACAGACACGTACTGCAGGAGTGGCCCGCCATCGGTTACGAAGCTAAACGGCAATTGGAAGACGTCCTTCCCGGTTTCGGACAGCTGAGCCTCAAAGAGAGCGGAGAGTTTCGCAGATTGATGGCTACGTTTCGAATAACGGACAATGACTATGCCTTCGACTTCGCTGAGCTCTCCGACGGTCAGCGACAGTTGGTGCTCCTCTACACCGTTCTTGAGGCGTTGAGGCTGGGGGTCTTCAGCTCTGTGTTCATCGACGAGCCCGACAATTTCATCTCCATGCGCGAGATTCAGCCTTGGCTTGATAACCTGAACTCGATGTGCGACGAGTTCGACCGGCAGGCGATTATCATCTCCCACCACCCGGAAGTTGTGAACCGAATGGCCAGGGGCGAGGAGCTGTGGTTCTCGCGCAAAGAGGGCTCTCATGTGGAAGCCGTGCCCTTCCCTGTGGTGGAGGGAATTACTCCGGCCGAGGTCATGGCTCGAGGTTGGGAGAATGAGTAAGGCGTCTCAGATAGTAATACTTTGCGAGGACAAGGCTCACGAGATATTCGCAAAACGATTCCTGACCAGGGGTTGGGGCGTAAAGCACCGTGCAATACGCGTCCCGAGCTACCCGTCCGGCAAAGGCTCCGGCAAAAGGTTCGTTACGGACAACTTTGCCAAAGAGGCTGCGGCTTTGCGAAAAAGGAGCGCCTCGACAATTCTGATAGTAATGCACGATGCCGACGAATTGCCGGTTGAACGTGCAAGGAGCTCGCTTGAATCACGGCTTCATCCCTCTCGTCGGTGCGACGAACCAATAGTCTTCATCATTCCGAAATGGCATATCGAGACTTGGATAGCCTGGTTGCATGATGAGATAGTAAATGAAAACGACAAGCATTCATACAAAGCCGAATTCGGACGGATCTCGGAAAGCAAGGAGGCTCATGTGTTTATCGATGCGCTCTCGGACGATTGCAGAAACAACAGGCAATTGAAAAACCCGCCGGAATCTCTGGTATTGGCCTGCCAGGAGTTTGAAAGAATAAGAAACAGGCTCGCTTCTCGGAAATAAAGCTTCCCGGGCAAGCCGGGAAACCAATCTTTAGTCGCCCCGAGGAGCTCGCGGCAATTGTCATCCCGAGCGCGCGCAGCGCGGTAAGCAGGCGACCGAACGGGCGTTTTTCCGTTAGTGCCGATCGCTAGGCGGCATGTTTCTGGCCGCCTTCCTAATCCTCCCGAACTTGCCAACTCCCCCCCGGTGCGCTTTAATGGTGCTGTCTTACATAACGAACAGCAAGGTGGGATGCAAGTTGAAGGGACTGCTGATTACCGGCGGGTGCGGCTTCATCGGGTCCAACCTCGTGAGGATGGCGCTCGCCGACGGGTACCGTGTGGTCAACATCGACGCTCTTACTTACGCGGGCAACCGCTCCTCTCTGGCGGATCTGGAGGGCCATCCACGCTACACTTTCATCAAGGGCGACATCAAGAACGCGCCGCTGCTTCGCGACGCGCTGGAGGGACACTCTCCCGATTCGGTGATGCACCTGGCGGCGGAGAGCCACGTCGACCGGTCCATCTCTGCGCCAGAGGACTTCATCTTGACCAACGTCCTCGGGACATTCCGGCTGCTGGAGGCCTCCCGAAGGTACTTCCTCTCCCTGAACGACGAGGGCGGAAGCGCCTTCCGCTTCCTGCACGTCTCCACCGACGAGGTCTTCGGCTCGCTCGGTCCCGAGGGACGCTTCGACGAGGAGACGCCCTACGACCCCCGCTCCCCCTACTCCGCCTCCAAGGCTTCGTCAGACCACCTGGTCAGGGCCTACTTCCACACATACGGCCTTCCGGCGGTGATCACCAACTGCTCCAACAACTACGGGCCGCGCCAGTTCCCCGAGAAGCTCATCCCCCACATGATACTCACCGCGCTGGCGGGCAAGTCGCTCCCCCTGTACGGCGACGGCGGCAACGTCCGCGACTGGCTGCACGTGGACGACCACTGCCGCGCGCTGCTGACCGCCCTGGAGAGGGGAGTCCCCGGCGAGACCTACGTCATAGGCGGCGACTCGGAGCGGACGAACCTGGCCATAGTCGAGGAGATATGCGCCATCCTCGACCGCAAGCGCCCTCGCCCCGACGGAAAGCCCTACCGGGAGCAGATCACATTTGTCGAAGACAGACCGGGTCACGACAGGCGCTACGCTATCGACGCGGCGAAGATCGGACGGGAGCTCGGCTGGAAGCCGGTCGAGACCTTCGAGCATGGCCTGGACAGCACGGTTCAGTGGTACCTGGACAACAAGGCCTGGACCGACTCGATCCTCAGCGGCGACTACCGGCTGGAGCGGCTGGGGCTGTAGCTCCCCGGCAGGCAGCGCCCGACGATCATCCGCGAAGAGTTACAACCTAGATCCCTCACTGCGTTCGGGATGACTTAAGTAGATGACCGAACGGGCGTTTTTTCCGTTCACGTAGATCGCTTATCCCGAGGAGCGTGTTCCTTCGCACGAAAAGGAGATTCATGCCATGAGTTGGTTGTTCTTTGTAGACGAAAGCGGTCACGATCATACTACATGCCCGTTTGAAGTCCGGGGTGGATTCGCAGTTCGGATCGGAAGACTTTGGCGACTGATTCAGTCCCTACAGCGGATTGAGATGGAGTGCTTCGGGTGCCGTTTGAGTGACTGTGGACACGAGATCAAGGGAGCCAAGCTGCTCGGCCCGAAACGTCTGCGCCATGCCAAACAGTGCAAAACTCCGCTGTCCGACTAAGAACGAAAAAAACACGTCGCATCCTTTCTGGCAAAAGGAAAAGCCGGGGTTACCCCTGCAAGGATAGAGTTCACCGCGTACGGGCAGGCGTGCCTGATGATGGCGGGGAGAGTTTTCGAGGAGCTTTATCATCACGAGGCGGTCATAATTGCTTCGATGGTTCCTCGATGGGTCAGTAAACCTGAAGGCTTTCTTTACGAAGAGTTTCTTCGCAAAGACCAAGTGTTTCTCTTCGAGCGCTTCTTTTATTTGCTGGAGGAAAACGGTACGGAGGGCCTTGTGATCATGGACAAGGTTGAAAAAAGCGCCGACAGAAAATTTATCCGACGCATAGAAAGATACTTCGCCTCCACTGCAAAGGGGCGTGAACGCGCTACCCGTATTGTTCCGACGCCGTTCTTTGTCGAATCCGACCTCGTGTACGCCATACAAGCTGCGGATATTTGCATATACGCCATCAACTGGGGCTTCCGCAGGATCAATCACCTGGACGACTCGGGCGAACTCAGACAGGAGCTCTCGGATAGATTCGAGGACTGGCTTTTCCGCTTGCAGTACATAAAGAAGGGGCTGGAATACGGAGAAAACAAGTTCGCCGACTGCTACGGCATCTTTTACGCGGACGACCTGTACTCATCACGCGAGAAAGGAAAAGAGGCAAAGCTTTCGGTTCAACCTTGACGGTCTCCCCTCTGCCGAGCCTCCGTAAGAATTATCGCATGAGAAATGCTGTCCGTCAAGGATTATTTTCGGGAAGTGACGATACCTGTCGTCCCAGACGCACTGCCTTTTTTGCCATCCCGATGAGCGTCAGCGACGAGGGATTCCTACAGTCGGGATGACAGTATTCGCCAGCTACGACTACCGGCTGGAGAGGCTGGGCCTCTAGCTCCCCGGCAGGCAGCGCCCTATGCAGACGTAGTCGAAGCCCGCGGCGCGCATCGACGTCGGGTTGTACTGGTTGCGGCCGTCGAAGACCGTCGGGTGCTTCAGCAGCTCCTTCATCCTCTGAAAGTCCGGCCTGCGGAAGGGGGGCCACTCCGTCATCAAAATGAGCGCGTCCGCCCCCTCCAGCGCCTCGTAGTTCTCGTCCACGTACTCGACCGAGCCCTCGAACTCGGCAAGCCGCTCGCGCGCGTTCCCGGTCGCAACCGGGTCGTGCGCCCTGATCCTCGCCCCCGCCTCGACAAGCCTCGGGATGATGTAGAGGGCGGGCGACTCGCGCACGTCGTCCGTCTGCGGCTTGAAGCTCAGCCCCCACACCGCGAAGAGTCGCCCGGAGACGTCGCCGCCGTAGTGAGCCAGTATTTTTTGCAAAAACCACTCGCGCTGCTCCCGGTTCACCACGTCCACGGCCTTCAGGATGGAAAACTGCGACTGCGCCTCGTCCCCCGAGGCTATCAGTGCCCTCACGTCCTTGGGGAAGCACGACCCACCATAACCCACCCCTGCGTACAGAAAGGACGAACCGATTCTCGAGTCCGACCCCATCCCCAGCCGCACCTCGTCCACGTCCGCCCCGGCTCGCTCGCAGAAGCGTGCCAGTTCGTTCATGAAGCTGATGCGGGTGGCGAGCATGGCGTTGGCCGCGTACTTGGTCAGCTCCGCCGACGGGATGGACATGGTGAGGATGCGGTTCTCGCGCATGGTGAAGAGGAAGAAGAGCTCCTTCAGCAGCTCCGCGGTGCGGTTGTTCTCCGTGCCGACCACGATGCGGTCCGGCTTCATGAAGTCCTCGACCGCGTTGCCCTCTTTCAGGAACTCCGGGCAGAAGGCCACGTCGAACTCCAGGTCCGCCCTGCCGCGCAGCGCCAGCCTCTCGCCGACTATCTGCTTCACTCGCAGAGTTGTACCCACTGGCACGGTCGACTTGGTCACCACAACCTTGTAGCTCTCCAGATGGTCGCCGACCTCGCGCGCGACGCTCCAGACGTAGGACAGGTCCGCCGCCCCCGCGTTGTCCGGCGGAGTTCCCACCGCGATGAAGATGAACAGAGAGCTCTCCATACCCTCCTTAAGGCTGGTGGTGAAGCGCAGCCGCCCCTGCGACGAGTTGCGCCTGACGATCTCCTCCAGCCCCGGCTCGTAGATGGGGATGCGCCCCTCCTGCAGCATGGCGATCTTCCGCTCGTCGACGTCCACGCACCAGACATCGTGCCCGATCTCCGCAAAGCACGCCCCGGTCACAAGCCCGACATATCCGGTGCCAACCACGCAGATGCGCATAGTAATCCTCTCCCACTATAATTATTGCGAGGGCGAAACCCCCGCGCGAGTCGTCCGAGGGAGATTATAACCGATGGAGGACTGCTGCGACGAGTGACCTTGGCGAGTAAGTGCCGCGAAAGCCCGAGGGACCCCGCCCCTTTCCCCTCAATCCCCCATTATGGTATCATTCCCATGAAATCCACCGATGCGCGAAAGGATGTGCGCACTTGATCTACCCGTTTTTCAAGCGGGCGTTCGACCTTGTCGCGTCGCTCGCTCTGTTGGTTTTGTTATCGCCTCTGATGCTTGTCGTCGCGCTGATGGTGCGTGTCAAACTCGGCTCGCCGGTCCTGTTCAGACAGGAGCGCCCCGGCCTCGGCGGCGGGATCTTCACCATGTACAAGTTCAGGACCATGACCGACGAGCGCGACGAGGAGGGGGACCTGCTTCCCGATGCGAAGAGACTGCCTCCGTTCGGGCAGTTGCTGCGCAGCACCAGCATCGACGAGCTGCCGGAGCTGTTCAACGTCGTGCGCGGGCAAATGAGCCTGGTGGGGCCCAGACCTCTCCTGACGCAATACCTTGAGCGCTACTCCCCCGAGCAGGCCCGCAGACACGAGGTCCGCCCCGGCATCACCGGCTGGGCTCAGGTTAACGGCAGAAACGCAATATCGTGGGAGGAGAAGTTCGCCTGCGACGTCTGGTACGTGGATAACATCTCATTCGCGCTCGACATGAAGATCATCTTCAAGACCATTGCGAAAATACTAGCCCGCGAGGGCATATCGCAAGAGGGGCAGGCCACAATGGAGGAGTTCCTCGGGACGAAGGAGGACGTAGCATGAAGCGCGGGCCCATATACATAGTTGGCGCGGGGGGGCACGGCAAGGTCGTGCTCTCTGCCGCGCTGGCGCTCGGCCTCGAGGTCGCGGGAGTGCTTGACGACGACACGGAAAAGCTCGGCGCTCGCGTACTCGGTGTGCCTGTCATCGGAACGCCGGAGGACGTCCTGTCGAGCATGCCGCACACAAGCGCGGCGCCTGGAATAGGGGACAACAGAACTCGCAGGGAGGTGGTTCTGCGCCTCTCCCCCTTATCAATCGAGTGGATCCCGCTGGTCCACCCTGCCGCCTTTGTGCATCCTTCTGCTCAAGTGGGGGAGGGGAGCGTGGTTTTCGCCGGAGCGGTCATCCAGCCCGACTGCCGCATTGGCGCTCACTGCATAGTGAACACGGGAGCGCTGATCGACCACGACTGCGTCATCGGCGACTTCTGCCACGTGGCACCCGGCTGCGCCATAGCAGGAGGCGTCGGGCTCGGCGAGGGGGCCTTTCTCGGGATCGGCGCAGCCATAATCCCCGGCGTGACCGTCGGCGCGTGGGCGACGGTGGGCGCGGGCAGCACCGTGATACGCGACGTTCCACCGGGCGCGACCGTCGTCGGCACTCCCGCCAGACCTATACACGAGGTGAAGCCATGAACCACAACCGCATCTACCTCTCCCCGCCTCACATGACGGGCAGGGAGATGGAGTACATAAAGGACGCGTTCGACTCCAACTGGATCGCCCCTCTGGGCCCCCAAGTGGATGCCTTCGAGCGAGAGGCGGTCGAATACACCGGCACGGCGGGGGCGCTGGCCCTGTCGTCCGGCACCGCCGCCCTGCACCTCGGGCTGAAGCTGCTTGGCGCGAGGCGCGGCGACACGGTCTTCTGCTCGTCGCTCACCTTCTCAGCCACGGCGAACCCGATCCTGTACGAGGGCGCGACTCCCGTCTTCATCGACTCGGACCCGGACACGTGGAACATGTCGCCGGCCGCCCTCGCCCGCGCGTTCGACGATGCCGAGCGAACCGGCAGAATCCCAAAAGCCGTTGTCGTGGTGGACCTGTACGGTCAGAGCGCGGACTACGCCCCCATCCTGGAGCTGTGCGATGCCCGCGGCGTCCCCGTGCTGGAGGACGCGGCCGAGGCCCTTGGCGCGACATACGGCGACAGGATGTGCGGGGCGATGGGCCGCCTCGGAGTTCTGTCCTTCAACGGCAACAAGATCATAACCACCAGCGGGGGCGGCATGCTGCTCTCCGACGACGAGGAGATGCTTGCGAAGGCCCGCTTCTGGGCGACTCAGGCCCGCGACCCCGCGCCACACTACCAGCACAGCGAGATCGGCTACAACTACAGGATGAGCAACATCCTGGCTGCGATAGGCAGGGCGCAGCTGGAGGTCATAGACGAGCGAGTAGCCGCTCGCAGGCGCGTCTTCGACCGCTACCGCTCCGCGCTGGACGACATCCCGGGCGTGACCTTCATGCCGGAAGCGCGATTCGGCCGAGCCAACAGGTGGCTGACCGCGATGCTGATCGCCCCGGAGACCGGCGTCTCCCCGTCCGACATAATGAACGCGCTGCAGAAGCGGAACATCGAGTCCCGCCCCGTGTGGAAGCCCATGCACCTTCAGCCGGTGTTCGAGCGATACCGGTACTTCCGTCACCGGGAGGGCGAGGACGTCTCGGCCGGCCTGTTCGCCAACGGCATCTGCCTGCCGTCCGGCTCGGCGCTGACGGAGGAGGAGCAGGAGCGAATTACAGGAATCATTAAAACACTGTTTTAATCTTGTCATCCGGAGGCGCAATGCCGTGAAACTGCTCTATATAACCACAGTCGGCCAGACGATGGGCTTCTTCACAAGCCTAATAACAGAATTGATCCGGGAGGGGCACAAGATCGACATCGCCTGCTCCGACACCGAGAGAATCCCCGCTCAATATGCGGATTTGGGCTGCGAGGTCTTTCCGCTGTCCTGCTCCAGGAATCCTCTGGCGTTGGGTAACATCAGGTCCATAAGGGAGATTAGGCGCATTGTGGAAGAGGGGAAGTACGACGCGGTCCACTGTCACACGCCGATCGCAGCAGCCCTTGCCCGAATCGCCTGCAGGCCGCTGAGAAAACGCGGATTGAAGGTGATATACACCGCTCACGGGTTCCATTTCTACAAAGGCGCGCCCCTTGTCAACTGGCTTTTGTACTACCCGATCGAGTGGGTCTGCGCTCGCTGGACCGACCTCCTCCTGACCATGAACCGGGAGGACTACGAATTCGCGGCGCGGCGGCTGAAGGCCGGGGACGTTAAGTATGTTCCAGGCGTCGGCGTCGACACGGAGAGGTTTGCCAAGGTTGAATCGGACAGGGCTGCGAAACGAGGGGAGCTCTGTTTGGGGGATGGCGACATAGTGCTTCTGTCGGTGGGGGAGCTAAACCGGGGCAAGAACCACCAGGCGATTTTCAGAGCTCTGGCAGAGCTGAAAGATCCCCGTATCCGCTATCTGGTAGCAGGGCGAGGCAAGCAGGAGGCTTCCCTAAGGGCAATTGCGGAAAGCCTTGGCATAGCGGAGCAAGTTAGACTCACGGGCCACCGCGACGATATTCCGGAGTTGCTGAACGCCGCGGATATATTCTGTTTTCCGTCAATAAGGGAAGGGCTCCCAGTGGCCCTGATGGAGGCGATGGCATCCGGGCTTCCCTGCGTCGCCTCCGGTATAAGAGGAATCACCGACTTGATCAACGACGGAGAAGGCGGCTTCCTGTGCCGCCCGAACGACACCCAATGCTTTGCCGCGGCAATCGAACGCCTTGTAGAATCCCCATCGCTAAGAAAGACCATGGGGCTTGTCAACAGCGACAGGGTCAAGGCCTTCGACCAAAAGCGCGTAAACGGCATTATGAAAGAGATCTATGAGAACGCTGTTTAAACCCCGCGACCGAGCATCGACCAAAGCAACGAAGGGGGGCCTCGTTAACAATCCTTTTGTCCTGCCGACCATCATCACCGCATTAAAGTTTGTGGCCGCTTTCGTGATTATCGCCTCCAACGTAAAGCTGTTTGGCGGCGGATGCGACAGCAACCACTACCACGCATACGCCCTGTCCCGGACAGATCGCGCCTACAACCACTGGTCCATCCTATTAAGAAAACTCAACTCCATGGGCCTTTACAATCGCCTCGGCATCACTATATTCCTCATAATAGCCGCATCCATAATAATCCCGTATCTTGTCGCCAGACTCTCCGCAGTCAGGGATTCTTCAAAACCGGAAAAAGCCTTCTGGATGGCTTTCACTGCAACCGCTGCGTACCCTACGCTGTTTTTTATGAGCCTGGACATTTACCGCGACGTGCCGATGGTCCTCTTGTTCTGCCTGGCATTGCTATGCATCAAGCGTATCAACAACGGCGACAATCGAGCAAGCGTTATACAAAAGACAAAATTCTCCGCGCTGTTTTTTGCACTCGTGGGTATGCTTTACCTCCTAAGACCGTACCTGGGGCTTGCACTGTTGGCGGCGTATTTCATCAGCCCGTTCTTTTCCTTCTCCAAACAACCCTTGGCCTTGTGGATAGCCGTATTCCTTGTGGTGGTGCTGCCTCTAGGCCATCAGTTCGGCATATTTGAGAGGCTTTTGCGCTACAGGGCGTTATTCCGGGATGGTGCGCAAGGGGGAGCCAACCTTGGAATCGTTTTTTCCGACGATGCCTGGCTGTTCCCCATCATCTTTGTCAAAAGCCTTCTCATGCAGCTACCGGGCTTTTTCTTCCCGAACAAGGCGAGCGTTATACTTTTCATACTCGAGGGCATTCCGTTTTTGTGGGGCGTCGTCTACCTGGTCAAAAACAGACGTTTCACGGACAAGTTCGTCGACTTCATGGCGGTCTTTTTCGTCATATACAACACCGTCTGGATCATAGGCAACGACAACCTCGGAACGGCCGCCCGCCTGAGAATCTTCGGCTACATTGCGGTGCTGATTTCATGCGTGATTGTTTATCGTAAACACGAGCTATCTACTTATCATGGGAGTGAATAACTTGATTAGCATTATATTTATTAGATCGCCTAAAGCATACCTCCCGGAAATCGATGCATACCTAAGCTACTTTAACAATCTCAAGGGCTTTAAAGCTCTAGAGTTCACTAGTTCCAAAGAACTGGCAAGCATATCAGAACCATTTGTATTATGGGAGTTCAAGGGATTCGGAAGATATAAACCTCGCAATTGTCTTCTTGTTCACGAGTATTGCTCTCTTTCTACACCTCCATTTGCCAGAATAAAAAACACCTTGAAAGTCAAATGGAACACGAAGCCGGGGTTGAGGGTTTTTTTAAACCAATCGGTAAAGAATAACCTTGGGTTTAATGACGGTATCCCTTTTTGTTTTAGAGACATGGGAATAAGCAAAGCCTTTTGTAACACCAATAAGAACGCAAAAAAAGAGTACGATTTCGTTTACGTCGGCTCTATCACAAAGAGCCGAGGCATTGATAGACTTCTTCGTGCGTTTTGTGAAAGACCCAACGGCAAGCTATGTCTCATAGGCACGCCGGAAGTCGGAATATACCGCCGTTACAAGCAGCACAAAGACATTGTTTTTACTGGGAAAGTACCCTATTCAGAAGTACCATTGATAGCATCAAAGGCCAGATACGGCATTAACTACATTCCGAATAAACAGCCTTACTCCTTGCAAACTTCAACTAAACTATTGGAATATCTTGCGGTTGGGCTTAAGGTGGTAACTACGGACTATCAATGGGTTAGGACCTTTGAAAAACAAAACGAGTGTTCGTTTTATAAACTCTATGACAGCCCCTTGGTTTTTGATTTATCAGAGATCGAGTCATATGATTATGTCTCTAATTTTCGCGCAGAAGACTATTTATGGGAACGAGTGATTAAAAAGTCGAACATCGAACAACATTTGAGGGGGCATGGGCTTTTTGTTTAAGGCGCTAGTTGTAGAGTGCTAGTACATAGTAGACAGAAAGGGTAGTGTCAATAGTCTTTCGCACTTTTTTTCTCGGGTTCTAGAGCCAGCTGTCTCCCCGAAAAGAGGTGATCCATTGTCACACGCACTCCGTCAGGTTCTCGGATTCGCAATCGCGTTCGTATTCGTACAGTTTATCCATGTCCATGTACCTGCGGCTTCCCCATTTAGTCGAGGCTATGTGCCTCAGTCTGGCGGCAACCAGCATAAGAGCGGAGTTGCCATCGGGGAAGGCCCCCACAACCCGCGTCCTGCGGCGGATCTCGCGGTTGACGCGCTCAAGTGGATTGTTCGTCCTGAGACTCCTACGATGCTCGGGAGGGAAGCAGTAGTAGCTGAAGGTCTCGCGGACTCCTTTTTCCACTATGTCGGCGGCCTTGTGAAGCTTCATCTCCTTCAACCTGGCGACAACCGCCCCAGCCTTCTGCTCCGCCGCGTCAAGGTCCTCCGACGAGTGGATGGCCTTGAGCATGTCCGCAACTATGCGCATCCTGCCGCGGGGGACCGCCGTCAATACGTTGCGGTAGAAATGCACCACGCACCTCTGCCATTTCGACTTCGGAAAGACCTCGCCAAGAGCCTCCACAAGCCCGAGGCATTTGTCGGAGATGAAGAGGCGAACGCCGGTCAGGCCACGCTCTTTAAGATGTCTCAGAAAGTTCAGCCAGCTCTCCCTGTCCTCCTTGCACCCCTCGGCGACCCCGAGGACCTGTCTGAATCCCCTGCCGTCAACGCCGATCGCCACCAGCACGGATATGTTCTCGACCTCGCCTCCCCAGTTCTTCTTCAGCCAGATGCCGTCAAGGTAGACGTAGGGATGCTCCCCCTCGATGGGACGGTTCCTCCAGCTTTCTATATTGCCGTATATCTTCTTGTTCATGTTGCTTATGGTGGACGGACTGACACTGCTGCCCCAGAGAGCCTCCGTGATGTCCTCCACGCGCCTGAGGGACACACCCGCGAGGTACATCTCGATCATGGCCTCCTCGACCGAGCTCTCCCTACGGCGGTATCTCTCTATGATGGAGGTCTCGAAGGTGAGCTTCCTGAGCTTGGGCACCTTGAGGGTGACTTCGCCGGCCTTCGTGTGGAGCTTCCTGGTGTAGTGGCCCGCTCTCGTGTCCACCCGGTCGGGAGATCGTTCGTATCTGGCCGCGTTGCACAGGGCGTCGGCCTCGGCGTCCAGGAGGCCGTTCAGCGTGTCCTCCACGCTCTTCTTGACAATGTCGTTCAGATGGTTGCGTATCTCCCCCTCGTCGATGCTGATGATTTTTGGAGCCGGCAGTGTCCTGTTCGTCCTTTCTGTGGTATCTTTCATATGCGGCAGCCTCCGTTTCAAGGGTAAGTTTATTGTCGCAGATTAACTTTACACCCTTTCGGGGGCTGCTGCATACTCTTGGTTATTCTACTGCGACAGAGCCGCTTGTCTCCAAAACGAGAGCCACGAATCTCCTGAAATAGAGCCGGGGTTCTCCTATAGAGAGCCGGCGATCTGCCCTGAGGGAGCGAATCTCCTACAATTCGAATGCGCGCCGATGCGTGCGAATTCGAACAAGGGAGGTTTGCAGTGGTATGAAGACGCAGTACAGGGAGATTCTGCGGCTGGCATCTCTGGGATTGAGCGGGAGGAGCATAGCGGGGAGCGTTTCCTGCTCCCGCAACACGGTGGCTGAGGTGCTTGCGAGGGCTGCGAGAATGGGGCTGGCGTGGCCTCTGCAGCCGGAGGTCGAGGAGGGCGACTTGAGAAGGCTTCTCTTCCCGGAGAAGGAAAAGGAGAGGTCCCCTCGGACGCCCGACTGCGAGGCCATTCACCGGGAGCTGGCAAAGCCGAGCGTGACTCTGACGCTTCTGTGGGACAACTACTGCCGGAGCTGCCGGGAAGAAGGAGAGATTCCGTACCAGTACGCCCAGTTCTGCAAGATCTACCGCAAGTACGCCGTCGCCTCCAGGGCGACTATGCACATCGACAGGAAGCCGGGGGAGCGAATGGAGGTGGACTGGGCCGGCAAGGGAATGAAGCTTCGCGATCCCGCGACCGGGGAGGAGAGCCCGGCGCGTCTTTTCGTCGCGGTGCTTCCGGCGAGCCAGTACGCCTACGTGGAGGCCTTCCCCGACATGGGCATGGAGAGCTGGATACTCGGGCACGTCAATGCCTTCGCGCACTTCGGCGGGGTGCCCCGCATGGTGGTGCCAGACAACCTCAAGACCGGAGTGGACAGGGCGGACTGGTATTCCCCCGTCATCAACAGGACGTATCACGAAATGGCAGAGCACTACGGGACGGCGATAGTCCCGGCCAGAGTGCGTCGACCCAAGGACAAGGCCAGCGTCGAGGGGACTGTGAGGCACATCTCCACGTGGATCGCCGCGGCGTTGAGAAACAGACCCTTCTTCGACTTCGACGAGCTCAACCGCGAGATAAGGAAAAAACTGGACGAGCTCAACGCGCGCCCGTTCCAGAAACGCCCGGGGAGCAGGTTGAGCGCCTTTCTGGAGGAGGAGAGAGACTACCTCTTCCCTCTGCCGCTGAACCCGTACGAGATCTCGGTGTGGAAGACCGCGACCGTGGCCTTCAACTACCACGTCGAGGTGGACAAGAACTACTACAGCGTTTGCCACGAATACATCAAGCAGAAGGTCGACGTGCGCGTCACGAGCAGGATGGTGGAGATCTTCTACAACGGAGTGCGGATATGCTCCCACCCTAGGATCACCGGCGCTCCGGGACAGTACCGCACAGTGCCGGAGCACATGCCGGAGAAACATCGCAAGACAGCCGAGTGGAACGCCGAACGCTTCGTCTCGTGGGCGTCGGGCATCGGTCCCAATGCGGAGGCGGTAGTCCGGAGCCTGCTGGCCGGATGCAAGGTGGAGGAGCAGGGGTATCGGGCTTGCACGGGCATACTGAGGATGGCGGACAAGCACTCCGTCGAGCGTCTGGAGAACGCCTGTGCAAGGGCGCTGTCCTACACTCCGCGCCCCACAGTAAGGAACATCTCGGCGATCCTCAAATCCGGGCAGGACAAGGCGCCTCCATCCGTCGAGACGGCGAGAAAACCCGACGAAAGCCACAGCTTCATCAGGGGCGCCGGTTACTACGGAGGCAGACGCGATGCTTAACGAGCCCACGCTGGACAAACTGCACGAGATGAGGCTGCGCGGCATGGCCGACGCCTTCAGGCAGCAGCTCCGCAACGCGTCGATGAGCGGGCTCTCCTTCGAGGAGCGCTTCGGGATGCTGGTGGAGGCCGAATACTCCAGGAGGCGGGACTCTCTCATGGACCGCCTCTTCGCGAAAGCCGGACTGAAAATAGGGGACGCGTGCATGGAGGGCATCGAATACCACCCGGACAGAAAGCTCGACAGAGAGCTTCTCTCCTCCCTTGCGACCTGCTCGTACATAAGAGAACGCCGAGATGTCATTCTGGTCGGCGCCACCGGCGCGGGAAAGACCTACATCGCCTGCGCCCTCGGCAACGCCGCATGCCGGAATTATAACACCGTCAGGTACAAGCGGCTCCCCGAACTTCTGACGGACCTGTCGATAGCCAGAGGGGACGGTACCATCAAGAAGCTGCTGAACCAGTACAAGAAGAAGATTTCGCTTCTCATACTCGACGAATGGATGCTGACGCCTCTGGGCGGCTCCGCCGCCCTTGACCTTCTTGAGATAATCGAGGCCAGACACCAGAACGCCTCCACGATATTCGTGTCGCAGTGCGGTCCGGCCGGATGGCACGAGCAGATCGACGACGGCAGAGTCGCCGACGCCATTCTCGACAGGATAGTCCACAACGCCTACGAGATCGTCATCGACGGGGAGGACTCCATGAGGTGGAGGAAGAGCTTCAAGCGCAAAGCCTCAAAGAAGCTGTAGGTCAATAACGGCGGGCGAAGCCCCTGATAGGCGGCTTCGCCTCCATAAGAGCTGGAAGGGTGGCTCCGGAAATGGATACTCGTGGCTCTAAAACAGGAGACAGGTGGCTCTGAAACTGGAGACAAGCGGCTCTAAAAAAATAGAATAACCATCTTGAGCCCGATTGTGCGAAAGATATTATACGTTATCACAGAAAGATCTATAACGTATAATGGTAGTGTCAAGGGTCTTTCGCAAAAGTTGGATTCAGACAATAGCACCTTGAAAACCGATTCGGCTGTAGCTTACTTTTAGTATGTGTTTCGTCCTATACGGTGGATTCAATCTCTCCTTCCAGTAACGACTCCATGTTCATATACCGCTTCGTTCCCCACTGGTGAGAGAGCACGTACCGAAGTCGGGCCGCAACAAGCATCAATGCCGTTTCGCTGTCTGGAAGGCTTACCCACTACGTTGTTTCTTCTACGGATCTCTTATGACAGGAGGATATCAGATTTATCGAAACGTGTTCAAGGATCCCTATTCAGATATTTCGAACGCATCCTATAAAGAAACCTGAGCAGCGAATGTGGAATGAAAACTAGTAATGACCATTTGAGTGCAAAAAGCATATTTCCACGCCAAAATAGTTTCAAAGGAAGGAAAAATGATTTGTCGTGTCTCATGATACACCCAACCCAAGAACTGATAAGTCTTTTGTTCAAGTGAATTTTAAGGAGATTTGCTTCTTTAATATTTAGAGTAGGAACAAACCCATTATAAACATCTTTAGTCATTAAGTGATAGCTTTCCGGTGCTGTTTTTGTGACCATATTTACACAATCCCTATGATACACCGCCCCGATATGCGGACTCCACGCCATGATTTTTAATGAACAGATCAGCTTCAGCCAAGCGTGAAGATCTCCGCCGCGCTTCGCCTGCTTGTCCTCTGGAAACAGCGTTGGCGCAAAGGGTATAGTCTTTGATATTACTGTTACACCAGTCCAGGCCGGCCTTCCTCCTTTGATGGATAGGCGCAGGTAGTCCTCGCAGTTGATTTCGTGCTGCCCTCTGTGCATATTATTTTGATAATACGAGTCTTGCTTCTTTCTACCCTCCATGCTCGTTTCCCAGCCGCAGCTGAAAAACTTTACATGAGAATAGGCTTGGATCAGCTCTTTCATCCTCTCCAGATGTTCCGGGTACCACTCGTCGTCGGCGTCTAGGAATGCCACCCACTCCGCCTTCGCCTCCCTGATGCCTAGGTTTCTAGCGGCGTAGCCGCCGGGACCGGGGGTGTCGCGGTGGAGGATTCTGATTCGAGGATCGGTGTACTTTTGCATCTCCTCAAGGCTTTCGTCCGTGGAGGCGTCGTTTATCAACAACAGCTCATAATTCTGCCACGTTTGCGCCAAGACGGACCTGATGGCCCTCGCCACATGAGGCCCCTTATTGTAAACGGGTATGACAGCGGAAAAAAAAGGTGTTGAACTTTCCATCGGAACACACTTCCTCACAATCAATCTGGTCTGCACGGTTTTTCATAGCCAGCGTAAATAATAAGCCCGTTCTTATTATTCTAACTGGCGTTGCGTACTCTGAAGAAGGCCAAAGAGTAATAATTGCTATTTCAGCACAACCTCGGAACCCCAACTCTGTCCCATAAAAGCCTGTGCCATTCTACAAACCGCCTTATCCCCTCCTTTACCGGAGTCGCGGGCCTGTAGCCGAAGGTTCGCTCAAGGTCGACGGTGTCGGCCCAGGTGGCGGGGCTATCCAGCACGCGGAGGACTCCCTCAACTATGTCGTCCACGTAGGTGAAGTCGCGGCTCATGTCGCCGTTGTTGAAGACGTCGATGGGTCTGCCTTCGAGAATGGCGGAGGTAAACAGGAAGAGCGCCATGTCGGGGCGGCTCCAGGGGCCGTAGACTGTGAAGAAGCGCAGACCGGTGGTGGGGAGGTTATATAGCTTGCTGTAGCTGTGGGCCATCAGCTCGTTGCTCTTCTTGGTGGCGGCGTAGAGGCTGACCGGGTGGTCCACGCTGTCGCTTGTGCCGAAGGGCATGGTCTCGTTGAGACCGTAGACTGACGAGCTGGAGGCGTAGACGAGGTGTTCGACGGCGTTGTGTATGCAACCTTCGAGGATGTTGAGAGTTCCGCATATGTTGGAGTCGATGTAGGCGTGCGGGTTGACGAGGCTGTAGCGCACCCCGGCCTGTGCGGCCAGGTGGACGACTCGGTGGAACTTCTCGCGCTCGAAGAGGTCGGCGATTCCTTGGCGGTCGGTTATGTCGAGGCGGATGAAGCGGTATGCCGGGAAGAGCTCGCTTGCGACTTCGTTGCCCCACCGCGCCGCATCATCCGGGTTGATTCCGCATTCCTTCAGCCGTCCGTATTTAAGGCGGACGTCGTAATAGTCGTTTATATTATCGATGCTGACGACCTCGTCCCCCCGCTGAAGCAGACGAAGGACGGTGTGAAAGCCGATGAAGCCTGCGGCGCCGGTGACCAGAACTTTCATGGGGTTAAAGCCTCCCGTCGATCAGTTCTTTTTGGTAGATTCCCTTTACGTCGAAGATCACGCCCTCTGGGGTCACCAGGGAACGGGGATTGATACCCCTGAACTCGTCATGTCCTACTGCGACCACCAGAGCATCGATGGGTGATTGTGTTGTTGAGTAATTATATTGCTCGGAAGGGTGGAGTGTCAAATGGGAGGGCGCTAAAACCGAGATCCCTCCGTCGCTTCGCGCCGTTCGGGATGACAGAATCAGCTTCGCGCCGTTCGGGACGACAGAATTGGCTTCGCGCCGTTCGAGATGACAGAATTGGCTGCGCGCCGTTCGAGATGACAGAATTGGCTGCGCGCGTTCGGGACGACAGATGACCAAGTCCTTCCTCTCTCGGCTCCTCTGGACGACAGCGTACTGTCATCCCGACCGCAGCGAGGGATCTCGCCTTGGCCTGGCCCCTTTCCCCTCATGGAACAACGTCCGTCAACCCATCAACTCTCACTGCATCCGCAACGCGCGACTCCATTCCGCCAGGGCTATCGCGGTCGAGGTGTCCAGCCATTCGGAAAAACGGCGCAGCGTGCTGTCGTAGTCCTCGGCGTAATTGAACTGGAAGAGCTCCATCGCTGCCTGGCGCAGACCTACATCCTCCGTGACGGCCTCCTCGCGCAGGGCCTTGAGGTACGTGAAGCCCGACGCCGCGAGGATTCCCGTGTCTCCGTGTCCGTATCCGTGAAAACTGACTACGTAGTCGAAGTCCTGATCCGTCGCGATGGTCAGCCTCGACCATGCGCGGTACTTCTCCAGATTGGCGAAGTAGTCCAACGACCTCGCCGTCTCGATTATCTGCCTTTGGAAGTAATGACGCTGCTCCGAGCTGTTGCTCGCCGCGTTGACCCGCGCATGGAACGGGCTTTTCCCGGGAGGCGTCACCTCTTGCAGCCTTTGGCTGAGATCGGCGGCCAGCTCCTGGAATCTCTCCTGCGCAAACTCCAGCAACTTGTCGGCATGTGCGGCGACTGCGGAGACGGCCTCCCGCTCCTTGTTCAGCCTGGACCTCAGAAGCTCGATGGCCGAGCCGATGATCTGATCGGCGTACCCCGCCCGCCGGGTCTCTTGTTCCAGCCCAAGGGCTTTCAGTATGGCATCCTTCTGCCTGCGGGCGAAAAAGTCGACCAAAGGCTTGAGGTCCCCTAGGTCGGCGGTCTCGAGCGCTTCGATGTACTCCCTCCTGTCGAAATCCCTTACTACGAGCGGAAAGAGACCTTCTCGTATGAACACCAGAGAGGCCAGCGCCCTGGCCACTCGCCCGTTTCCGTCTTGAAAGGGATGAATCTGAGTGAATCTATGGTGGAGCCACGCGGATTTCACCTCCGGGGGGTAGTGCGCCTCGGACTCCCGATAAATGCGAATCAGGTTCCCCATCTCTTCCTGCGTGATCTCCGGCGGGCAGTAATGGTGCATCACGCCGTCCGGTCTGCGCGGATTGTTGGGGAGCGTCTTGTACTCGCCCTTTCGCAACGCGACTCTGACGCGGTCTCCCTGCTCCGTCATGGCCTCGACAAAGTCCTGGTGCTCCGTGAATCTCGCCTGAAGGCCCCTGATAAAAAACTCCGACAGCGGCTCGTCCCCCTTCACAAAGCCGAACAGCCCTTCGACGATCTCCAGATGGTCTTTGATGAGAGCATGAATATGCTCCGCCTCGTCTTGGGAGACCCCTGCGCGGTGAGAGATAACGGTCGACTCTATTCCTTGAGAGATCAGGATCTCCGTCACTCCGCGGTCCCAAGTGTACAGGCGCTCGACGATGCCGGTCTCGATGGCCCACTCGCGCTGCATCTTCTTGACGAACTCCTTGAAGGCGCCGTCGTCTTCCAAGGCTGCTTTTTTCTCACGCCAGACGGAGGCCAATGCGCGAAGCTCGAGAGAGTCGCACGCGCCAGGCGGCGGGAAGGGCTGTATGCGTTGGTATGTCATTGGCATGGCCTCCTTTCAGGGGGCGGCGAGTATTGTCATCTCGAGCGTTTTCTTTTCTGTCATCCCGAGCGCAGCGAGGGAAAACCCTCGATATCCAGCTGTTCTATTCTCATCGTCGTTCCTCCTTATCGTTGTAAGCCATAAGTCACCCTCAAAAGCGCCCGGATTGTTCGAAGAGCGGATTTCCCCGTTAGGCTGAATGCGGCTTCGACGATGACAAGGATTCGTTTTTTCATAGGGTTGCTCTTTTTCAGGATCGAGCCATTCGCTAGAGCCTCGGTTATGATGTAGCTACGACACAACATCAAGCTGGGGAGGCGTCGAATGACCTTGTCGGCGGAGTCCAAGTCTATGCGCGGCCCCTTCTCGTCGCGGAGGAGCTCCACGCACCGGATTGGTAGGGCGTATTCGCCGAAGGGGTGCCGCGCCGCGACTTCTTCCAGCAGCTCCGTTTCGGCGAGCAGATCGGTGTTTCCTATTATTCCGGTCATCTAGCGAAACCTCCGGTTTTTGGCATTTGCGGCAAAGCGACTACGCCGGATCTTTCGCTATGCTGGCGTAGTGTTGCCGAGTGAGTTCTGAGTGAAGAAAATCGTCGTTCAAGAGTCTCAAAAATAGATCCTGAGCTTTCTTGGTTTTCAACAGAAGCTTGTTCCTCTGTGGATTCACCAGAATCTTTCCGCTGAGCGAAGGGTGCGATAACGCGAAGGCAACGACCACTTCTGGCGATATCCCGTTATCGAGGACTGGCGATGCAACAGCGGATTTCGCCAGTTTTCTGGTGAAGGTGACATCGTCGAGGCGTGACTCAAGGACGGAAACATCGTCCAGCAGATTGGATGCGACGATCTTCTCAAGGCTCTTGATCGCCATCTTCTTGACGGTCTCCTGAAAGCCGAAGGAGCGTTCGAGAAGCTGCAGATCGAAGATGTAGTCCGCTCCGTCGATCCTCATGAATTCGAAGGATGCATTGATCCGCAAGATATCGTGTCGAAGCGGTTCGAACCGTGTGCCATCCCCGAAGAACGAAAAAAGCCCCTTCCTCAGAGTAAAAATAGGGTAGTGGTGTTTGTAGACAGCCAGTTGCTTGTCCCTCTGCCCAAGAATAATGATAATACCCTTTAGAGTGCTCAGCGGTTCTTTCATCTGATCGAAAAGTTCGAAGTCGTCGTTTTCCAGTACTTTCGCCAAGTTGAGCAGCGGTTCAGGCGGTGGATCCATGTCGTAGCGATAGACGCCGTTCGCTCTCTCGTCAGCCGATGAAAGATCAACTGGCGCGGCATCCTCAACGGCCTTGCGAACCGCGTCAATAAAGGCGTCGCGCAGTTCCGCATATGCCTCCTCGTTCAGATCCGCCCGCCTTATCATGGAAGGGAGCCCTTCGGGTTCCATCAAAAAGTAGAACTCGGCTTCGCAGTTCCTGTGCTCGACGACATCGGAAACCGAGTTAAAGAACTCCTCCCCGCTCATTTGACCACCTTGGCAAAGAAAACGCAATTATCAAGAGCGATGGCGCGTATACAGGTTTCGTCGTTCAGGCAGTCCTTGGTGATTATAATAGCTCTCGTCGTTTTCCCCGCCCTCTTGACGATATCCGCCGAGTAGAGCTTGAAGCCCAAGAGCGCAAGCGTTGGATTGGCGTAAAACTTGTCTGTTTTAACGTATATCGCGCCTATGGTGAGAAGCAGCACCGTCAGTACTGCTGTGTAGCGCGGCTGCGCAAGGTCGAGACCCGCGAGCGGGACGATGTATGTCATCAGAAATGCAAGATGCTCGAAATCTATGTTTTTGACCGATGAAACAGCAAGGGGGATAGACATGCTGCCCTTTATGCGATAGTTGAAAAGAGCACAGCACAAAATTCCGTATGTCAGAAACGCAGCGGAAACGAGGGGAGCGATGTTTTTTCGAAGCACAGCGCCCCATCCGATGAACACTCGAGAATCGCCGTCATACACTCCCGGATCGATCGTTATCACGATAATCAGGAGGAAGAGAAGGCAAAGCGAGGCGATGTAGAGTTCGATCTTTCGAATTGTACTGCGCATGCCGGGTTCTCCTTCCCTTTCAGCAAGTAAAAGGTTGCCAAAGGCATATCTACTCTATAAACAAATAATACTAAGCGTTTATTTCTTCTTTCACTCACCGGAGATCGGGCTTTCAGCCGGTTTTTCCCGCCGCAAGACGGCCCTCTCCATTGGGTTATTTCATCCAGAAAGCTTCACAATGCAGAGTAGACCACGGCTATTCACAAATTAGCAATGCTATTCGCATTCAGGTCAGCTACTATTACATTGTTTACAAATCGGCTTGCCTTAAAGTGAGACGCCACGCCTGTCAAACCCAACATTACAGCCAGATATGCGAAGGGCAGCCAGTTCAATTGAACGGCCTTGGACAATACGCCCAAACAAGTTAAAGCCAGCAAGGTGACCGTGGCCGTAAACAAATCCCGGCTTAAGAGGAAATCGCGGTGCGATCCCTTTACCATTGGGTCGTCCTTGTATTGCCGGAATAACGAGTACCACTTTTCGTTCTCATATCTTTCCCTTTCTTTTTTGCTTGAAGGAAGACCGGCAATAATGTCCGTGTACGCTATTTGAGCCTTATTAACGTCGAAACGAATGTCCTTGATTTTTTCCTTGGATATTCTGGTAAAAATTGTCTCGCCTGGCAACGGTAGCACTCCAAAGCATAAAAGCGTTCTCTTCGCTCGCTCTGTGTACAAGCTGTCGAAGACGAATGCCAACGCACTGATTGCACCGGCAAAAAAGGCCGAGGTCAACAGCATGTCGAAGTACTGAAATTGATAGTCGCTGGCACATGTGGCAATACGCGGCTTGCTCGTGCTCATCAAAACTAGAACATAGGCCCAGACATACCATTTTAGCTCGTTCGTGCGATAATCTTTCATCAACATTTATAATCAATCCCAATCTTCAACTTCAGTTGAGAAGGACAGGCTCTGCGCCTTGCCCCAACCTTCGCGTGCCGGCATGGCTCCATGATGATGACGAACTGTGGCTGAACGTGCGACAAACACTCTAACCCCTCTTCGTATATAAGCATTGGTAACCATCCGCCTGGGGTGATCAGAGCCTTCACCTACAGAAACAAACGCTGATTTCTGCGATATACAGCCTTTATCCACAATTGGCCCTACTATCCTATCTAAAACACTTGGCGAAACATTATGCCTCCCGCCATGGTGGATTGAGTCCTTATAATGGTGTAAATTCGAATTGAGCCATTCGCTCAAGCCTCGGTTATGATGTAGCTGATCAACCATCATCATATCGAGGAGGCGTTG
>MTBK01099869.1_pt1 | contig 86167 bp, 70 predicted proteins | sample 1535981 | NCBI WGS metagenome assembly MTBK01 (sample SAMN06109225, study PRJNA356200) | anaerobic digester metagenome | isolation source: biogas reactors fed with pig manure or primary and secondary sludge | place: Spain | collected 2016-06-30
AAAGAATTATTATCTGACTAAAATCTTTCTTATCTTCGTAATTATGAAATCTCAAGAGTATATCACATTAGAAGCCGAATACGGGGCTCATAACTACGACCCGCTTCCCGTAGTCTTAACGCGGGGAAAAGGACCTTACGTCTGGGACGTGGACGGAAAAAAATACTTTGATTTCCTTTCTGCGTACTCCGCCGTAAACCAAGGGCATTGCCATCCAAAAATAGTTAAAGCACTTACCGATCAGGCCAAACAATTGTGCCTGACCTCGCGTGCCTTTTACAACGACACACTGGGTCCTTACGAAGAATACGTCACTCGGTTTTTTGGGTACGAAAAAGTACTGGCCATGAACACCGGGGCAGAAGCGGTAGAAACAGCTATCAAATTGGCCCGCCGTTGGGGCTATGACAAAAAGAACATCCCGCAAGACGAGGCTTTGATTGTTTGTTGCGAAGGTAACTTTCACGGACGTACCATCACGGTAATTTCCATGTCAACAGACCCGTCTTCTTACGGTGGGTTTGGTCCTCATACTCCGGGCTTTATTAAAATTCCCTACGACAACATCCCCGAATTGGAAAAAGTATTGAAAGAACACGGCCCCCGCATTGCCGGATTCCTGGTAGAACCCATTCAGGGAGAAGCCGGTGTTCGTATGCCACAAGAGGGGTACCTGAAGAAATGTGCGGCACTTTGTAAAAAGCACAACGTGTTGTTTATGGCAGATGAAGTTCAAACAGGAATTGCGCGTACGGGCAAACGTATATGCTGCGATCACGAAGGCGTGCATCCGGACATCCTCATCTTGGGAAAAGCCATCTCGGGAGGCGTTTTGCCTGTTTCTGCCGTTCTGGCAAACAACAACATTATGCTTACCATAAAACCGGGCGAGCACGGCTCTACTTTTGGCGGTTTCCCGCTGGCTTGTAAAGTGGCTCAGGCTGCTTTGGAAGTAGTAGAAGAAGAAAAACTGGCAGAAAGAGCAGCTTATCTGGGAGAAATAGTACGCAACTTTCTTACGGCTATTCCTTCAGAAAGGATTGAGCTGGTTAGGGGGAAAGGCCTGCTGAATGCAATTGTGATCAAACCTCAAAACGGCACAGAAGCCTGGGACGTTTGTATGGCCATGGCAGAAAACGGAGTGCTGGCTAAACCTACTCACCGTCACATCATACGTCTGGCTCCTCCGCTTATTATTAAAGAATCTCAGCTCTTGCAAGCGTTGGATCTTATTAAAAAATCCATCTTGAGCTTTGATGCATAATTTTTAAAAGTCTTTATGAACAGCACATTATTAATGGTGCGTCCCTGCTGTTTTGGGTACAATCCTCAAACAGCCGTTAACAATACTTTTCAAACTAAAACAGACCTGGATCCTTCTGTTGTACAGAAAAAAGCAGAGGAAGAGTTTGATCATTTTGTTGAATTGCTGCGCCAAAACGGAATAGAAGTTATTGTAGTAAACGATACCCCCCATCCGCATACCCCGGACTCTCTCTTTCCCAACAACTGGGTTTCTTTTCATCCCGGGCAAATGGCCATTTTGTATCCCATGTATGCGCCCAACAGACGTCTGGAAAGAAAAAAGACGGTATTCCGGGCCATCGAGGAGCATGCACCGCGCATCCGCTGGATAGACATGAGCCCTCATGAAAAGCAAAACACCTTCCTGGAAGGTACGGGCAGCATGGTATTTGACAGAGAAAACCGCAGAGCGTACGCCTGCCGTTCTCAAAGAACCGATGAAACTTTGTTCTACCAAGTTTGTGAGACACTGGACTATGAGCCCGTATTGTTCGATGCCATAGATAACGAAACTCCCATATACCATACGAACGTACTCATGTGTATGGCTCGGCAATACGTTGTTATTTGCATGGAAGCCGTTCCACATCAAAAAGACAAAGAGTTACTCATACGTACTTTTGAAAAGGACAAAAAAGAAGTGGTGGAAATCACGGCAGACCAAATGAGAAATTTTGCCGGGAACATGTTCCAAGTCTTTGGCAAGGATAACGAACCTTATCTGGTTATGTCACGCAGGGCTCATGATGCCCTTACCCGGGAACAACTGGATCGATTGAAAACCTTTAACAAGCTAATTGTTCCACCGCTGGACATAATAGAAACGCACGGGGGCGGCTCTGCCCGCTGCATGATAGCAGAAGTAGTGTAAATTACTTAGTAGTATACACTACAAAGCCTCCTCTATTCTGTACAATTTATCCCCCCTGCGCACCCTTTCTTTTACCGGTATGGTACATACGGCTCCCTGTGGTGCCGTATGTGCTTTTAAGGCTGTTTTGTCGTCTGCATCTTCTGCTTCTGAACGTATGTGGATTTCTCTGATCGTATCTTCCAATACGCCGGTTGCCGGTCCTATGATCATAATGCGATCTCCCCTATGCAACGGCACGGCTTCTGTTTTAAGTTCTGCAACGCCTATTTTAGCGTAGTAGTTAACAACTTTGGCCACGTACGTCTTTTTTTCCGTTGCCTGGTTTCCGTACCTGTGGCTCCATTTCCCTAATTTTTCTCCCAGGTAGTAGCCGCCCCAGAACCCGCGATTGAACACCGTTCTCAGGCGCTCCTCCCACGCTTTGGCCCGCTCCGGCGTAAAGCTTCCGTCAACAACGGCTTGTACCGCTTGCTTGTACACAGTAGTAGTAGTCTTTACGTATTCTGCGCTCCGCGCCCTGCCTTCAATTTTTAAGACGTCAATGCCTGCCTCTATGATTTGATCCAGAAAAGCCACCGTACATAAATCCCGCGGCGACATAATGTACTTGTTGTCCACCACCAGTTGCGCTCCTGTTTCATTATCCTGAACAGTATAAGAGCGGCGGCAAATCTGATAACAAGCTCCACGATTGGCCGATTGGTTGTATTCGTGAAGGCTCAGGTAGCACTTGCCTGATACGGCCATACACAACGCCCCGTGGCAAAACAATTCCAGCTTAACCCTCGCACCCGAAGGACCGGTAATGTTACGTTCCCTCACTTGCGCGGCTATTTCTGCTATCTGTGCCAACGTAAGTTCCCGTGCCAAGACTATTACCTGTGCATACTGCGCATAAAAAGTCAGGGCCTGTATGTTGGAAACATTCAGTTGTGTGGATATGTGTACCTCTAGTCCCAGCGAGCGGGCTTCCAAAATGGCAGCCATATCGGAAGCTATAACGGCAGACACACCTGCTTCTTTGGCAAGAAACAACAACTCTTTCAGCTCTTGTAAATCTTGGTTGTAAAAAATGGTGTTTACCGTAAGGTAAGAGTGCATGTTGTGTTTGTTGCAAAACTCCACTATGCGGGGCAGGTCTTCCTTTTTAAAATTATGAGCTGCATGGGCACGCATATTTAGTTCTCCCACCCCAAAATAGACAGATCCGGCTCCCGCTTGTGCCGCTGCCGTAAGACAGCTCCAATTTCCGGCCGGAGCCATAATTTCCGGTATGTTTTTATTTTTTTCTAACATAAGACATTACGTGTTCAACAGTAAGATTTTCCAAACATTCGTGCGTGCCCCTGCGACAAGTCCCTGCTCCGTAAATAGAACAAGGACGGCAGTTCAATGGCAGCTGAATGGCGCCTGCCGGATCTTGTCGGTAGCCGTAAAAACCGGCCTTGGGATGCGTAGCTCCCCAAACAGACAACACAGGGATGCGTAAAGCCGAGGCAAAATGCATGTTGGCAGAATCCATACTTATCATCACCTCCAGCGCAGCCATGGCCGCTAGTTGGCTGCGAAAGCAACCGGGCTCCTCAACGCCCGAGCCCAACTGTATATGGCGATGATCTTTCGTCCATTCCTTCAGTTGTGTAATTTCTTCCGTTCCGCCGCCAAACAAGTAGACAAAAGTACCTTGCTCGGCCAGTCGGCGAGCTATTTCCCGCATCCGCTCGGGAGACCATTGCTTACCCCTGTGACGGGCAAACGGTGCGATCCCTACCTTTTTCCACGGTGCCGGAGGCAGAGGAATGATATCTGTCAGATCGAACGAAGGAGCTGTAAAGCCCAGCTTTTCCAATACGTCTGCATAACGCAAATACATAGGTTTGAGGGTGGCAGGAGCACCGGAGCGAACCGATAAATGAGAAGCCGGCAAGCAACGCGACGGCAAGCGATGTCCCGCCAGCAACCGGCGGCGGGCGCCTCTGCCTTTGTGGAGAAAAGTGACCGGCACCCCCTTGAAAAAAAAGGCCGTTCTGAGCAAAAAGGTACGTAAAACGCTGTGTAAATCGGCAATGTGCGTTGGGTTAACTGTTTTTAATTGCCGCAAAAGGAGGCGAACAGGTTGCTTTCTGTCCAGGGGTAAATACGCCAGGTTAGCCAATCCTTCAAACAACGGAGCCGGTATGGGAGGCCCCGCAAAAGTAAATTGCACCTCTTTATTCTCTTGTGCATACGCCTTAAGTACGACGGCTGCAATGGCTACATCCCCCAATGCAGAAAACCGCAAACACAATACGTGAGTTTGTTTATTTTTTCCTGCCATACAGGACGGGATTAAGAGAAGGGTTGTTGTACATTTTCATTTGCTTGTACAGCTTCATATACTTTCTCCCTGTCTTGAGATCTGCCAACAGCCTGTCAATGGCCCCGGAAAGGTCTTTGCGTTGCACCAGCAGAATTTCCCATTTTTCTCTGCACTCCAATGCCAAAGAACCCTTTTTTCTTTCGGCTTCTATCTGCATGTGGTATATTTTCAATGCCAGAATGGATAACCTGTCAACAGCCCAGGCCGGAGTTTCTGTATTTAGAATAGCCTCGGGCAACCGAGGCACTCCGGAAAATTTGCGATAGAACAGAATATCCAATTTTTCCACCATCTCTGTTCTTTCCTGATTGGATGTATCTATCTTTCGTTTGATCTGCAAAGCTTTTGCAGGATCTATATCGGGATCCCTTATGATATCTTCCAGGTGCCATTGAACCGTATCTATCCAGCACTTTTTATACAACAAATGATCCAAGGAGTGCTCCGGATATGGATTCTTACAGGGAGCCGTCATAGAGTCCTTGGTGTGATAATCCTTTATCACTTTATCAAACACTTTGTTGCAATGATTGCTGAATGAAGAAATGTCCATATTGAATCTTATCTGTTTCTGTTTGTCAAGCCTTTAATAAATTCCGTAAGTGTTCCTGTCCTGGCCTGTGGTATTTCCGGTTTTTCTAAATACTCCAAGGCTGTATCTACGTAAGAGGTTATGGTTTGTTGTGCAATTTTGTCTACTTCCAGTTTGTCGTACAATGCTTTCACCTGTTCCGTTCTATCAGGGATGGTTTTGTCTGCCAACAAGGCATTCAATCGTGCCAGATCATCCCCTGTGGCATTGCGCATAGCATACGTAAGCAGCCATGTCTTTTTGTTGTTTTCGATATCGGCCCCTATGGGTTTCCCAAGTACACCGGAATCTCCGTAAACATCCAGGTAATCGTCTCTGATCTGAAAAGCAAGCCCCAGCGACATACCAGCTTTGTATAAATGCTCAACCGTTTGCGGATCGACCTCGGCACACAAGCCTCCCAGTTCAAAGGAACAAGCCAACAACGCTCCCGTTTTACGGGAAATCATATCAAGATAATCCTCTTCTGTAAGAAAAGCTTGCTTTTCAAAGTTTATATCCATTTGCTGTCCTTCACATACCCATTCTGCCGCCTTGTTAAAAGATTGTAACACACGGGGGAGGATGTCCGGACTGCACCTGCATATGTATTTATAGGCCAACACATACATAGCATCTCCTGCCAGGATGGCTGTATTTACATTCCATTTCTTATGGACTGCCGGGCGGTTCCTTCTTGTATCTGAATTGTCCATTACGTCGTCATGTACCAGCGTAAAATTATGATATACTTCCAAGCCTAAAGCCGGATGCAACACAGAAGTAGGCATGGTATCTGAAAACATATTGTATACAAGTAAAGCCAATATGGGACGCAATCTTTTTCCTCCGGCAGATAAGGCATATTCTACCGGTGCGTGCAATTTGTTGGCTTCGTTTGCTTTAATCAGGTTTTGGATTCCCTGGTTTACAAAACCTTGAATTTCGTTTACTGTAAACATATACAAAGGTACTCTTTTTTCAACATTTTTGTACCTTTGTCCACTTAGCTAAAGAAAAATGCAACTGCAAACCTTTGAAAATGCAACTGTTGTTAAGCAAACAGGCTCTTTATACCGGCTTACTTTTTTGCCCGGATGGGAACCTTTTACGGCCATCCTCAGCGGTAGGCTCAGGCTCAGAGGCAGCAAGCTTACCAATCCGGTAACCGTGGGGGATCAGGTGAGCGGCCATTGGCAGCCGGGCGAGTACAATCAACAAAGAAAAGCAGTTATTACAGATATTCATCCGCGCAAAAATTACCTAATACGCAAAGCAGCCAACTGGTCGCGTCAGGCACATGTAATTGCCGCCAACTTGGACTGGGCCTACGTAGTAGTAAGTGCTACGGAACCGCAAACCCCCTTTCAGTTTATTGACCGTTTTCTAGTTACATGCCAAGCGTACAGCGTACCGGCCGCCATTGTTTTGAATAAAACAGACGAACTGGAATGGGCAGAAGGATACGATCAATCGGCTTTTCACTTAAAAGACGTCTATACACGAGCCGGATATCAGATCTTGGAGGTTTCCGGCAAAACAGGAGCCGGTATGGATGCCTTTGCAGAAAAACTTAAAGGAAAAATATCTCTTTTGTCGGGAATTTCGGGGGTGGGCAAATCTACCCTTGTCAATGCCCTGGATCCCTCTTTGCAACTAAAAACAGCCCCCATTTCTCATGCACACTTAACAGGAAAACATACGACTACATTTTATGAAATGCATCCGCTCCGCACCGGTGGTTTCATTATTGACAGTCCCGGGATCAAGGGATTTGGATTGCTGGACATGACAAAAGAAGAAATATCCCATTATTTTCCGGAAATTTTTGCCCTTTCGCCGGGTTGCCGTTTTAACGGGTGTTTACACGCAGAAGAACCGGATTGTGCCGTCAAAGAAGCCGTTGAAAAAGGAAAAATCTCGGAAGAACGTTACTACAGCTATCTAAGGCTGCTGGAAGATCCCGAAGGGGGAAAATACCGTACATAGCACCAATACCGTACATAGCACCATGAGAAAAAGCCTGAACCGACAAATCCTAAACCTTGCCATACCCAGCATGCTCGCCGGAATTACCATACCTCTGGTAGGCATGGCAGATACAGCCATAGCAGGTCGCCTGGGATCGGCAACAGCCATTGGAGGCATTGCCATAGGCTCTACGTTGTTTGATCTGTTGTACTGGAATTTTGGATTCCTGAGGATTGGGACGGCAGGAATTACGGCCCAAGCCTTTGGCAGAAAGGATGACCGAGATATGGTAAAAACAGGACTTCAGGGTTTGCTGGTGGCTCTGGCTTTCTCTTTGGTGCTTATTCTTATCCAATGGCCCTTTGCCAATCTGGTGTTGTGGCTTTCGCCTTCTTCTGTAGAAGTAGAAGTTCTGGCACGTCAGTATTTCTTTATAAGAATATGGGCGGCCCCGGCTGTACTTTCTCTGTTTGTCTTCAGGGGCTGGTTTATTGGCATGCAGAATACCGTTGCCTCTATGATTATGGACATAGTGATAAATCTGTCCAACATTGGGCTGAGTATTTTTTTGGCTTTTGGACGAGGCATGGGAATCAAGGGTATAGCCCTTGGAACGGTAATGGCTCAGTATATTGGACTGGTATGTGGAGTGGTACTGCTGTTTGCATATTACCGTAAGATGAGCCGTTTTGTAGCCGGTTCCGGCGTATTTAAAAAAGAAGGATGGAGCCGTTTCTTTACCCTTAGTGGGAACTTGTTTGTTCGGTCCGTTTGTATGTTATTGGTTTATACAGGCTTTACTTTTCTTGCAGCCAAGTATGGTGATGTGCTACTGGCTGTGGCTACCATCATGATGAAACTGTTGTTGCTCTTTGCCTATTTTGTAGACGGCTTTGCTTATGCAGGAGAAGCTCTGGTGGGTAAGTTTATTGGAGCCAATGATAAAGAGTCGCTTATGCGCTCCATCAAGTTGCTCTTTATCTGGAGCGCAGGAGTAGGGGTTGCTTCTACCCTTTTTTATATAGTAGGTGACCAATGGTTGCTCAGGCTTATGACTTCAGCCCCCGATGTGATTCAAGCCGCCCGACCGTTCTTACCCTGGCTTTACAGCATGCCTCTGCTTTCCTGCTTGTCTTTCATGTGGGACGGCATTTTTATTGGAGCCACGGCAGGAAGAGCCATGAGAGATGCCATGATTTTCTCTGTCATCGCTTTTTACCTTTCTTATTTTATATTGGAAAAACACCTGGGAATCCAGGCGTTATGGATAGGTTACGCTGCGCACCTGGTAGCTCGCTCACTCGCCCAAACATTTATGGCCCGCAAACACGTATTCCAAGCCATCTAACTCATCACTCCTCACCCTTCCCCCTTCCCCTTCCCTTTCTCTTCGGGAGCTTTTATAGAAACCGGAGCATAGGGAGTAGTAGATGGCAGGGGTTTTTTCTCATCTTTTTTAGACAATTCGGGAGAAACAAGCGTACCGCTTATGCGTACCGTAGGCTCTATAGAAATCTGGTCTGAATGGATTTCCCCTGTGAAAATGCACTTTTCTCTTAAAGAAGCCAGCTCTGTAGATTTTAAAACGCCGTCAAAACTTCCGCTTATATCAACGCTCTTACAGTGTACTTCTCCTTTACATTTGCCCGATTCCCCAATAACAAGTTTTCCTTCCGTCTTTATTTTGCCTTCTAAATAACCGTCAATACGGATATCATGCTGTGTAATTATAGTGCCTGTAATTTTTGTGTCACTACATATACGAGTGACGTGATTCGATTGCGTCGAACCCATATCTTTGGAGTCTCTGTCTGATGCCATAGTCGTAATAGTTTTTTTCCGAAACAAATATAACATTTTATTTTCCTCCCGTCAATTCTTCCAATGCCTTTTCTAATTGGTTATCATCCCTTATCATGCTTTTTAAACGACCTTGTTGGTAATAATACCTGCAACTGATTTCTTCTTCCAGTAAAGGTTGGATTTCTGCCCTATAATGATTCAGATCTGTTGCTTTGTCCGTTACCAAATGTGTTCTAAGCGCTTCTATTTCTTTCTTTAACAGCTGGTCGTATCCTTCTGCACGAGCCGTACGACTAAAAGATTCCAAAAGAATTTCAGTGGCACTTCTATCATCAAATTCTTTGGCAGAAGTCATTTCAACAAAATCCCTATAGTCTTTGTCGCTCATGGTAAAACTTTCTGCCGGAGCAATGGTCTTATGTTGTGTGAAGTAATGAAGCGAATAATCATGCAAGTAATCCCGGGCTACCAATTCCATAGAAATGCGGCTGTATTTAGGGGCTTCAACCGGAACATCGGGGACGATCCCTCCCGCTTGATTGCGCTCGGGAGTTCCGTTCCCGTCTCGTTTTGTATAATCGAGCGACTGAACGCACCTGCCACTGGGTATGTAGTATTTGGCGGTCGTTATTTTAAGGTTGGCATGGTAACTTAAGGGGCGAATGGTTTGGACCAATCCTTTTCCAAAAGTCCTTTCTCCCACAATCAAACCTCTTTGTAAGTCTTGAATAGCCCCTGCCACAATTTCAGAAGAAGAGGCAGAACCGTTGTTTACCAATACTGCCAACGGTGTTTTTGTGTCCAAAGGCTCTTCTTTTGTATGGTATTCCACATCAAACCGCTCTATGCGCCCACGGGCAGATACTACCATGGTGTTGCGGGGTAAGAAGATGGAAAGCAACTTAACCGCCTCGTCCATCAGTCCGCCTCCGTTTCCTCTCAAGTCCAATATAATTCCTTTTACGGGATGGTCTTTTTTCATGGCCTTCAACGTCTTTCTAACGTCTGCGGCTCCGCCTTGCGTAAAACCTGTTACCCTTATGTAAGCAATGCTGTCCCTAAGCATACAAGCCAGTCCCACATCGGAAATGTGTACTTTTTCTCTGGTTACGTGCACAGTAACCGTATCTTGCCCCATCAGTTTTTTGACCAGAAAAACTACTTGAGTACCGGGGGTACCCTTCATTCTGGAGCTGCACTCGTCTGCTTCCAGGTCCAGTACAGACTCTCCGTCAATTTCCAAAATAACATCTCCGGCTATCAGACCGGCCCTTACGGCCGGTGAACCATCGTACGGTTCAGAGACAATGACTCCTTCGCCGGGTCGTTTCTTAATAAGGGCACCTATGCCTCCGTAGCTTCCGGTAGTCATCATTTCAATAGAGTCGTTCTCTTCTTCCGGAATGAATTCCGTATAGGGATCCATAGAAGAAAGCATAGCCTCTATGCCCGTGTAAACCAATTGATCCAAAGCTACCGAATCTACATAGTATAAAGAAACTTCCCTAAGTACAGAGTGAAATATATCCAGGCTCTTAGAGGTATTAAAATTGGCACTTTGTGCTTGCAGCAACAAAGGCATAAGAAGGGCAAGAAGCAAGGCTTTAGGTTTCATTTCACAAGGTTCTAAGAAAGACAAATTTACTATAATTCTTCATATCTTTGCGTATGGAATTGTTATTTGCTACTGCTAACGTACATAAATGTCACGAGGCACAAATTATATTAGGTCCGTCAGTTTCAATAATTATGCCGTCTTCCCTGGGTTTTACAGGAGAAATCCCCGAGACAGGTATGACACTCCAAGAAAACGCACTTCAAAAAGCCATGTTCCTGTGGGAAAAATTCCGTGTACCTTGCTTTGCTGACGATACGGCACTGGAAGTGGATGTACTTAACGGAGCTCCGGGAGTGTTCTCTGCGCGGTATGCAGGCAGCGATTGCCGACCGGAAGAAAACGTAAAAAAACTGCTTCAAGATATGCAGAGCTCCGCCGTAAGAACGGCTCGTTTCCGTTGTGTTATTGCCTTGGTGCTCCACGGGCAACCTCAATTTTTTGAGGGTACCGTGGAAGGATCCATACTTGAACAACCAAGGGGAACCGGTGGTTTTGGTTACGATTCCGTTTTTGTTCCTGCCGGTTATAAAAAGACTTTTGCAGAAATGTGCGAAGCCGACAAAAACACCATATCACACAGAAAAAGGGCACTGGAAAAAATGGCCTCTTTATATACATGATCACACCTTTACAGCTAATTGTTCTTAATGTAAAACCTTACAAAGAAACCAGCTTGCTGGTAAACACCTATACCAATGTACGGGGACGTACCGATTTTGTGGTCAATGGAGTGCGTACAGCACGCAACAGAGCCGCAGCGGCCGTATTTCACCCGCTAAGCATACTGGACACACGCGCTTATTTATCAGAAAAAAGGACTTTGCACCGTCTGAAGGAGTACCAAAAAGCCTTGCCCTTGAATGGGTTGTGTACCAACGTACGGAAAAGTACCATAGGGCTATTTATGGCAGAGTTGGTGTATAAAACAGTTAGAGAATATGAAGAAAACAGTGCGTTGTATCAATTTTTAAAAGAAAGCATTGTTCATTTAGACAAAGCAGAAGAAGAATTACCTGACGTACATCTTTATTTTACCGTCAGGTTGTGTAAATACCTGGGCTATGCTCCCGAACAAAACGATTCAGAAAGCCCGCCCGACAGTTTTAATATTCAAAAAGGTCGTTTTACACGAGGACCCGGAGCGTTTGGGAAAGAAGATTCGCTTTTGTTACACAGGATTTTGTCTGTTCCCCCTCATCAATATGAACCTTTGCCATGTTCAGGAGCAGAACGTTACCATTTCCTGATGAGCATGATGGAGTACTACGGTTACCACATGGGAAAAATACCGCAAATTCAATCACTTACTATACTACACCAGGTATTTCTTTAATATCTTTGTTGCTTATGTCACTAATTAATACAGCCTATCGGTTTTACAATAGAAAACTTTTGAGGGAACTGGATTTCTCTTCCCGTGACCCTTTCCCTTTTCAGCAAGAAACGCTAACGTACCTGTTAAGACAAGGGAAAGACACTCTCTTTGGTAAAGAGCACGGTTTGGACCTGGTCAGAAACGTGAATGAGTACCAACAAAAGGTCCCGCTGAGGGATTACAATGCTTTTGAACCGTACATTCAAAAAATGTTAAAGGGAGAAGAAAACGTATTGTGGAATAAACCTACCTCGTGGTTTGCACTCTCTAGCGGCACCTCGGCTTCGCGATCTAAATTCATTCCCATGAATATGGAGAACCTTAAGTTGTGCCATTACAAAGGCATGCTTACCGTCCTCTCGCAGTACGTCAGGCAATTTCCCAAATCGCACCTGTTCCGGGGCAAATCTTTGGTGTTGGGTGGTAACCGTCACATTGACAAAAGCATTGATACCCGCTGCTGTTTTGGAGATTTGTCTGCTTTTCTGATGATCAACACGCCTCCTTTGGCACGTTTGTTTACAACCCCTTCCCGAAAAATAGGGTTGATCCCCGAATTTGAATTGAAAACAGATTTGGTCAGCCGACAAGTAATCAAACAAAACGTAGTCAGCTTTTCCGGCGTTCCTTCCTGGAATTTGATCCTTATGCGCAAAATATTGGAGCTTTCCGGAAAAGATAGCTTGTCTGAACTTTGGCCCCATATGGAATTGTATATGCACGGAGGAGTCAGTTTTGAACCGTACCGCATACATTTTGAAAAATTGTTCCCTTCTCATACTATGCATTACCTGGAAACGTACAATGCATCGGAAGGTTTCTTTGCTTTCCAAACCGATTTGTCAGACCCGGGAATGTTTTTGCTGCCTAACGTAGGGGTGTTTTATGAGTTTATACCGCTTGAAAAACTGGAAACTGCAGAAAATGGAACGTATACGCAGTTCCTAACCTTGGCAGAAGTGGAAATCAACAAACCTTACGCTCTGGTTATCAGCACCAATTCGGGCTTGTGGCGGTATTCCATTGGAGATACCGTAAGGTTTACCAACCTGTACCCTCACAAGCTGGTGATTACAGGACGTACCAAACTCTTTATTAACACCTTTGGTGAAGAGTTGATGATAGAAAACGCAGAAAAAGCACTCGCTTTGGCTTGTAAAGAAACGGGAGCTACTGTTGTAGAATATACCGTAGCCCCTGTGTTTATGGATAGTAAAAACAGAGGTGCGCATCAATGGCTTATAGAGTTTGAGACTTTTCCTGATTCTATAGAAGATTTTACTGCCATCTTGGATAAAAACCTTATGCAGGTAAATTCAGATTACCATGCCAAGCGGGAAGATACCGGAACTATGGATCCGCCCTGGGTAGTAGTCATGAAAAAGGGCAGCTTTTACCAATGGATGGCGCAAAACAACAAGCTGGGCGGCCAACATAAAGTACCGCGACTGTGGAGCACACGGCAGTACGCAGAATCGTTACTTACCCTGAATGAAAACATGTGACATACTGGAGGTTTTTAGGTTTCAGGTAGCACATACCGCAGTGTATGGCAGGTACGTGGAACTTCTGGGAGTAGATCCGTTACAGGTTACTTCTGCAGATCGTATTCCGTTCCTGCCTATTCGTTTTTTTAAATCGCATACCGTTTATAACGGGGCTCAGCCGCCGGAACACGTCTTTACAAGTTCTGCAACTACAGGCATGGTTCCGTCACGTCACCCGGTGGACAGTCTGGAGCGATACGCTCAAAATGTATTGGATATTTTTCATCTTTTTTACGGTGACCCTTCCCAATACACCATCTTAGCCCTTTTGCCGTCTTATTTGGAAAGGCCGGGGTCGTCGCTAGTGTATATGATGCAAGTTCTTATGGAGAAAAGTTCGGGTAAGGCAGACGGTTTCTACCTTTATGACCACGACAGGTTGTACCAACGCTTGCAGAACCTTGCCCTTAAACAAAAACCGGTCTGGTTGCTTGGTGCTGCTTTTGCTTTACTGGATTTTGCAGAAAACCGTATAATAATTCACCCTCAATTAACCGTAGTGGAAACAGGAGGTATGAAAGGCCGAGGCATGGATCTTTCCAAGGAAAGCCTTCACCAATGCCTGAAAACAAGTTTTCCAAACAGCCCTGTTCACAGCGAATACGGAATGGCCGAGCTGTTTTCCCAGGCATATGCCTGTAAAGAAGATTTTCTCTTTAGCTGCCCGCCTACTATGCAAGTTTTTATCCGTGACCTGCAAGATCCTTTCCGATACGTACCGGACGGAATGCGTGGCGGTATCAACATCATAGACCTGGCCAACGTTCACTCCTGTTCGTTTATTGAAACGGAGGATTTAGGATTCCGTATGCCCGACAAACGTTTTCAGGTGCTAGGCAGGATCCCGGCCGCAGAGCTTAGAGGCTGCAACATGCTTACAGACCCTTGGCCCGTTACTCGTACCTGCTGAATATTTCTTCCAAACGATCTTTATACTCTTGTCCCAATGCCTCGTCTTCATTTAGCATCAAGATGTCGTTCATGTGTACGTACGTGCTGATGGCCGACTCTGCGTCTTGGGCAGACAAGAACCCGCCGCGGTAAGACCCTAAGAAATACTCAATGGCTTTGTATGTTTCTTCCAAAAAGGGAATGGCCAACGCCCTGGCTTTTTCCGGTTGTCCCAAAAGGTAATATAGCTCGATGGCTTCCATAACCCCCACTTCGTTCAAAGAAGGTAGTACTACGTAATTCAGGGGGTATTGATTCATTACTTCCATTCCGCGGTCAATGATTTCCTCGGCTTTCTCCATTTCTCCTTCCAAAATCAAGGCTTTGGCTACTTGGGTATACATTTGGCGTATAGCCTGCTGTACTAAATACAGATACGTTACGTGGTAATCCAACAAGACATCCGGTTGGTCCATACGTCCCCAGCGGTACACGTTCATTAGCAAATCATACATCTTTTCTGTATCCATATACGGCACTTCATTGCCCAGTTCCGTTGTTTTAAAGGGCATGAGCTTGTAGGCCATGCCGTCAAAACGCAGGTAATCCTTAATACCAATGTTCAAATCCCCGCCTCTGGAAACCATGTATATAGGTCTATCCCATTGGTAGTTGGCCAGCAAATCCAGGAACATCATTTCTACCTTTAAAAGGGTATTCTTGTTTTCCGGAATATCTAAGTCCATGTATTCGGGGATAAGATGGGCGTCTTTTTCAGCCACAATCCCACTGGCAAGTGCGTTTTCTTTATGGACGGGAATTCTTAGTTTGCGGGCCGGCAAGTAATTGATCATTGTACCGTCTGCCAATTGTAGCTTAGCCCTGGGATTTCCCATAACACCAACGGCCTGAATGGCAGATACCCGTTCCGATACCCTTTCGTAAATAGGGAGAATTTCGTTAGTGCCGTATAAGTAGGATTCACGGGGAATAGAAAACGTAACGGGAGCAGATTCGTAATTTCTCCACTGCATTTGATCTATGTACCAATCGGTGCCCATTAGGGAAGTGTTCATAACACGTACATCTGTTCGTGAGCCCTCCACTTCTTGCAAGTACCACAAAGGGAAAGTATCGTTATCGCCATGAGTTACTATAATGGCGTTACAATCAGATTCGCAGGAGTTCAAAAAATTGTAGGCAAAATCACGGGCTGCGTACCGACCGCTCCTGTTGTGATCGTCCCAGTTTTGTGATAACATCTGGAACGGAACAAACAGACATAACGCCGTAGCCAAAGAAGAAGCAATGGCCGGTTTCATGACTTTTCTGAGCAAGTGAGCCAGCCACATCACCCCCAACCCCACCCAAATGGAAAAAGCATAAAAAGACCCTGCGTAAGCGTAATCACGTTCTCTGGGCTGGTACGGAGGCTGGTTCAGGTAAACCACAATGGCTAGGCCGGTAAGGAAAAACAACAAGAACGTAATCCAAGCGTTGCGCCTGTCCCTGGAGGTTTGATACAGGAAGCCTGCTATACCCAACAGCAAGGGCAGCATATAGTAATGGTTTTTGGCCTTGTTGTTTTTTAGCATATCGGGAGCTTTGGATTGATCCCCCAAACGTATCTTATCTATAAAACCAATACCGCTTTCCCAATTACCCCGCACGGGGTCCCCCGGATTGGAGCCTTGTATGTCGTTCTGGCGTCCGGCAAAATTCCACATAAAATAACGCCAGTACATATAATGTACCTGGTAGTCAAAAAAGAAAATCAGGTTATCCAGAAAAGTAGGCATACGCTTTCCTTCTGAATTCACCTTTCCTTTACCGGAATGGTAAGCATCATAAAATACCGAATGTGTTTCTCTTTTGCTCCACATGCGCGGAAAAAGCATCTTATCTCTGTCACTGTATACAGGCATCTCGGGCCCTTTCACCCGCTCATACCTATCCCCCATTTTTACGTATTGCGTAGTACTCTTCCAGGTGTCGTAGGGCGAGTTGTATATCCCGTCGTAAATCAAAGGTGACGATCCGTACTGTTCACGGGCCAGGTATTTTTCCAAGGCAAAGGGGTTGTCGGGCTGATTTTCATTGGTAGGAGTCTTGGCAGAAGAGCGAATAACAACCATGGCAAAAGACGAATAACCAATGATCATAACTGTAACACATAGCAGTATGGTGTTCCAGAGCACTTGCCCTTTTCTGTGTGAAGCCCAAACTCCCCAAAATAAAAGAACCAGCAAGCCCACAACAAAAAACAACATACCGCTGTTAAAAGGCAACCGGAACACATTTACAAACAACAGATCAAACCATCCCGATATTTTAGGGACCCAGGGAATGACTCCGTAAAGTACAAAAGCTATGAGAACTCCCGACAAGAGCAGCGTAACAAAAGCTCCTTTCCACGAAAATGGATATTTTTTGTAAAAATAAATGAACACAAGGGCCGGTATGGCCAACAAGTTCAGCAAGTGAACCCCAATGGAAAGTCCCATCAAATAAGCTATCAGCACAATCCATCGGTTGGCATACGGCTGATCGGCTACTTCTTCCCATCGTAACATGGCCCAGAAAACGGCTGCCGTAAAGAAAGATGACATGCCGTACACCTCGGCCTCTACCGCAGAGAACCAGGCCGTATCTGAAAAAGAATATACCAGCGCCCCTACGGCTGCCGCCCCCCAAACGGCAATGGAATGTCCCCAATCCAAAGGGATGCGCCGAGTTTCCAGCAGCCTCCTTCCTAAATGGGAAATGGACCAAAAGAGCAACAAAACGCAAAAGGCCGAGGCAAGGGCGCTCATGGAATTGATGAGCCAAGCCGCTTGCTGACCGCTGCCAAACAAAGAGAACAGCCTGCCAAACAATTGATAGGTCGGGTTCCCCGGAGGATGGCCAACCTCTAGTTTGTAAGAAGAGGCTATAAATTCACCACAATCCCAAAAACTGGCTGTAGGTTCTATACTGGCCAAATAAACGGCTGCTGATATGGCAAAAATTACCCAGCCTATAACCAGGTCAATCTTTTTGAATGTCTTTTTTTCCATATTACAAATGTAGGGTATTTTTTTTACCTTTACCTTTGGATTTGCTTTAAAATTATGGATTACATTGTCCTGGCCCTGATTGTTTCCTTCTGTATCATTCTCATTTTTGCCCGCGATATCTTGTCGATGTTGTTTCCGGAACAAAGCGAAATCCGATTCTCCTACATATACACTTTTACATACCTGTTTGCTTTGGCCGTATTTGCGTATTTTATTGCCGGTCATAATGCATTGCTTTCTCCTTTGCCTTTGGTCATGAAGCACATGACTAAAACGGCTGTATTTTTTACATTACTGGGTTTTTTCTGTGGCTGGGCTTTGCTTAGGTGTGCCCTAATAAAAAGTATTGGATGGGTCATTGACCAAAATGCGTTCACAAACCTTTTGGAACGTACGGGTTCTGATGTTTTTATCCTTACAGGGTTTGCTTTTCTACCAATCTCATTTGTGCTTTCATATACAGGCGCTTCTAATAGCAAAGGAATGATAGTGGCAGCAGGTATTGTGTTTTTTCTTAGCTTTTTGTTCTATGCTTTCAGGGTCCTTAAGCTCTTTCTTTCTGCAAGATTCTCTCTATTTTTCTGGATTTTGTATCTTTGTACACTGGATATAATTCCAATGGGAATATTAATTCATTTTTTAGTAGGGACACGACTATGAAAATCAAGAACATACTTATTTCACAGCCAAAACCAAATGGATATTCCCCCTACGAAGAGATCATTGAAAAATACGGACTGAATATTGACTTCATCCCGTTCATTCGTGTAGAAGGACTATCTGCAAAAGATTTCAGAGCACAACGTATAAATGTGTTGGATCACACGGCCATTATTTTTACGTCACGTTCTGCCATAGACTCCTTTTTTTCTCTGAGTGAAGAAATGCGTATCGCCATCCCGGATACCATGAAGTACTTTTGTTCTACAGAAGCCGTAGCTTTTTACCTGCAAAAATACATAGTGTATAGAAAAAGAAGGATCTTTTTTGGAAAGGGTAACCTGGCATCTATCATAGAGGCTATAGGCTCTAAACATAAGAACGAACGTTTTCTTTTTACGCTGGCCGATTGCTACAACCCCGATCTTCCCCTTGCTTTTGAAAAAGCCGGCCTGACGTTTACAAAAGCCATACTTACGCGTACCCTCACAGAAGATTTATCTAAGGTGGATCTGAAAAAATACCAATTGCTGATATTTTATTCTCCGGCAGAAGTTAGGTCGTTCATGGAAAACTTTCCTGACTTTAAACAAAATTCCACTTTGTTTGGAACTTTTGGAAACGCCACGGCAGCAACGCTGAAAGACGCCAATTTAAAGCCTTGTTTTCAAGCCCCTACACCGGAGGCACCCTCTATAGCCCAGGCCCTCACCAATTACCTGGAAAAAGACAAATAACTATGAAACGGATTTGTGGGCTGTACGTTTTATGCCTACTGGCCCTGACGTCTGCCTCTTGCCAGAAAAACTTTAATCATTACCGAGAACTGATTTATGGCAAGTGGGAGCTTGTCTCTGAAAACGACCGAGTTCCGAAAAATCCTGACCGTTTGTTTTTTAAAACAAGTACAGCCGTTACCCTCAGCCATGAAGGCGTTGACTATGAGGGACAGTATCAGTTTTACTGCAACGTTCTGACAACGCGCTTTGAAAAAAAACAAGACCTCTTTCAAGAATGGCGGGTAGAAACCTTACAAGATTCATTGATGATAGCCGTGGTAGAGTTGTGTACAACAACAGAAGGTGAACAGGAGCCGGGAGCCGTACTGGAATTTAGAAAACTGCCGTAAGAAAACGGCAGAACAGTCACACCCTATGGAACGTCATACTTCATACCGTTTCCCCAAAGCCATGCGTTTAGCTTCAAAAAAGGAAATCGATGCCCTTTTTACTTTGGGAAAGACTTTCTCACACGGGCCTTTTCGTGTGTTTTACCGCTTCTGTGAACCTGCTCACCCCTGCTTGCCCGGGTGCAGCATAGCCGTTACCGTGCCTAAAAAACATTTGAAATCTGCCGTAAAAAGGAATTTGGTCAAACGCAGAATAAGGGAGTCTTTCAGGCTGCAATACCCGCATAAACTGGAACCCGCATTGACTTTGTCGCATACAAGGCTTTTGTTTTTATGCCTATATTTACCTCATGAAGTCAAACCTTGGCATTTCATGGCAGAGAAAATGGAGGGACTCTTGTCGCGTTTTTCTGAGTTATGTGAAAAAAGTGTTGAGCTTCCCGCTGATTCTCTTAATTAAATGCTATCAATGGTGCATTTCTCCTTTTACACCTTCTTCTTGTCGCTTTACTCCCACTTGTTCCAAATACGCCCTGGAAGCCCTTAAAAAGCACGGACCGTTAAAAGGTTTGTATTTATCTGTAAGACGTCTTTTACGTTGCCATCCGTGGGGCGGCAGCGGTTACGATCCTGTACCTTAACTACTCACCCGGTGTTTTGACTATTGCCTGTTTTTGAGAAAAGCAGCAATGGTGTTAGCCAGTTTTTCCGATACCACTTGGGAAAGTTCTTCAGTAGGAGCCTCGGCCATTTTCTTTACACTCCCAAAACGTTTCATTAATTTTTCCATGGTGCGTGGTCCCACCCCGGGAATATCAAGCAACACAGAACGCCTCATGCTTTGGCTTCTTTTTTTTCTATGAAACGTAAGGCTAAAGCGATGGGCCTCGTTCCTCAGTTGCATAAGCAACCGTAACGAAGAGGAGTTTTTTTCTAAAAACAAGGGGGTTTTATCGGTAGCCAGGTAAATTTCTTCCATTTTCTCTGCCAGACCCACTACGGTTATTTTTTCTGCAAGCCCTAACCGGTTAAGAGCATTGTAAACGGTTGATAATTGTCCTTTCCCCCCGTCTACAACTACCAGTTGCGGCAAAGGGTTGCGCTCTTTCATAAGACGCGTATACCTGCGGGTGATTACTTCTGTAAAAGTGGCGTAATCGTCGGGGCCTTCTACGTTTTTAATAGTAAAGAGACGGTATTCTTTTTTGCTGGCCGTACCGTTTCTAAATACTACACAAGCACTCACCGGGTAGCTTCCTTGCAAATTAGAATTATCAAAACACTCTATGTGTACAGGCAATTCTTTCATACGAAGGTCTTCTTTAAGCCGGGTAAGTATTTGTTTTTTTCGTTTTTCTGTGGCAGCCGCCCTGTCACGAACTTCCATAAGGCGCAGCTGCTCTCTTTTGTAATTCCCGGCGTTTCGCAAGCTCAAAGCCACAAGGGTTTGTTTGTCTCCTTTTCTGGGGACACTCACTTTATACCGGCCCGGAACGGCTTCGGGTAAAAACGGAACTACTATTTGATCTGATAATCCCCCCAGTTGTTCTTGCATATCTGCCATAAACAGGCTCAAAACATCTTGGGGTTCTTCTTCTATATTCAACTTGTACTTTACATTCAAAGACTGAACAACAGCACCGCCTGCCACACGCATAAAGTTTCCAAAGGCCATGGAGCTTGCCTGATCCATTACCAAACTAAAAACATCCAGATTAGGTAGACGTGGATTAACTATTACCGATTTTGTCCGGTAGCGGGTAAGTGCTTCCCATTGCTCTTTGTACTTATGTGCCTGCTCAAAGTCCATGGAGCGCGAGGCTTCTTTCATCTGTTCTTCCAGAAGGGCACGCACAGAAGACACATCGCCTTTTAGAATGTTCACTACAGAACGAATATAACCGTCGTATTGTTCCGTGGTTTCTTCCCCCACACACGGCGCCAGACAACGCCCTATATGGGCCTGCAGGCATTTTCTGTACTTTCCCGCTGCAATGGCTTTTGGTGTAAGTACCAACGAACAAGTACGCAACGGATACAAAGTATGAACCAATTGAAGCAACTGTTTGCAATAATAAGCACTCGTATAAGGACCAAAATAGACAGACCCGTCTTTGATTGTTTTTCTAGTTTGGAACACCCTGGGGAAAGGTTCATTCTTTATACAAATCCAGGGAAACGTCTTGTCGTCTCTAAGCAAGATGTTATATCTGGGTTGCAGTGTTTTAATTAAATTGTTTTCCAACAGCAACGCATCGCTTTCCGTCTCAACTACTACATATTCCAGAGAATATATGCGACTGACCATACGTTTTGTCTTAACCGACAAGTTTTTCCCTTTCGAAAAGTATTGAGAAACGCGCTTCTTCAGGTCTTTTGCTTTTCCTACATAAATCACTTTTTTGTCTTTATCCAGAAAACGATAAACACCACAGTCATGCGGTAAAAGAGCCAATTGGTCTGTTATGTTACTCATTACGTTGTAAAATTACATATATTTGCGAAACCATTTATGAAAACTTTAATTAAAACAAGAGACCTGCGGCAGGTTTTTGGTAAAAAAACTATTGTTGGGTTTTTTTTGGCCCCGGTCCTTATGAAGCTTATGAAGCTTGATAAGATTAACAAGCTTTATAGTAAGGTGGCAGATTACCAAGGACGAGAGTGTTTAGAGGCGCTTTTATCGGAAATGAGCGTAAGCTACGATGTTCCCCCCGCAGATTTGGCTAATATTCCCAAAGAAGGTCCTTTTATTACCGTATCAAATCATGCTTACGGAGGATTGGACGGGATTATACTCATGCACTTAGTTTCTGAAGACAGACCCGATTATAAAGTACTTGCTAATTTTCTTCTGTCAAGAATCAAGGCACTAGAAAGCTTTTTTCTACCTGTAAATCCCTTTGATCCAAACGTTTCTAGAAGTTCCAGTATAAAAGGAATACGGATGGCCAAAGAGTTCCTGTCTAAAGGAGGGCCGCTTGGCATTTTCCCTGCCGGGGAAGTATCCCATATAGGACCTTCCGGCCAGGTAGAAGATTTACCTTGGCATTTACCCATTGTCAAATTCATAATGAGCGCCGAGGTTCCTGTTGTCCCCATCTATTTTGACGGACACAACTCCAAAAAATTCCTACGGAAGGCCAAAATTCACCCCTTGTTGCAAACGGCAAGTCTTCCTGCAGAAGTGTTGAATAAAAAAGGAAGCAAAATAGCAGTACGCATAGGCTCTCCCATTAGCGTAATTGAACAACAACGGTATACAAACTTTAAGGACTTGGGAGACTACTTGCGTTCCAGAACATACGCACTGGCTGCCAATATTGAGAAGGAGAATAAGTACAAAGAGCCAATCAATGCGGCCCCTATTGCCCCTCCAAGGCAATATGAGCTGGCCATCAGAGAAGTGGAACAGCTGCCGTCTAAAAGCTGCCTGTTTAAAATCAACAATTTTGCTGCTTATTTTGTTCCGTACGCCTCCGTTCCTCATTTGATGTACGAAATAGGACGTAAAAGAGAAGAAGCATTCCGTACCGTAGGAGAAGGAACGTTCCAGCCCTTGGACCTGGACACCTTTGACAGGAATTACCACCATTTAATCCTTTGGGATACCGATAAAAAGCTGGTAGTTGGCTCTTATAGGATTGGGATGGGAGTAGAGCTGATCAAACGTTTTGGCATTCCCGGGTTTTACAACAGTACCCTCTTTGATTTTAGTGAAAGCTTTATACCTGTTCTGAGCCAAAGTATGGAGCTGGGACGCGCTTTCATTAGTCAGGAATACCGTTACGAGACCATACCCATGATGTTGCTCTTTAAAGGCTTGTTCCATATTATGCTGCGTAACGAAGAGTACAGGTACTTCATTGGTCCGGTAAGCATTTCTTCCTGGGTTCCCAAGTTGTATCAATCCCTCATATTCAAATACATCATGGAAAATCATACCACTACACAATACCAGGGTATGGTTCTTCCCAAGGTCCCTTTTATTCCCGATTTTGGATTGGTTGACCCCAACGTATTGCTGCGTGATGTCCGTACCCCGGAACAGTTGGACAGGCTTCTTATGCGTATGAGTAACCGTCAGTACAGGCTTCCCTCACTCGTTAAAAGGTATTTGAAATTGAATACTAAAGTGCTTGTATTCAACATAGACAAAGAGTTTAACGATTCCCTTGACGGCTTTATTGTCTGCGACGTATACGAAGTATCTAAAGACGAACTGAGGACAGTAACCAAAGACATTACCGATCCTTCCATAATAGAAAAGCGTTTTGGGAAACCCCTTACTCAGTGATAAACAAGATGCTTTTTTCATGCAAAAAGCCCTTGAACAGGCACAGATAGCCTTAGAAAAAGGAGAAGTGCCGGTAGGGGCAGTCATTACATACGGTAAAGAAATTATAGCCCGAGCCCACAACCTCACAGAAACCCTAAACGACCCCACAGCTCACGCAGAAATGCAAGCCATTACTGCCGCATGCCACGCAGTAGGCGGCAAATACCTGGACCAGTGCACTCTGTATGTTACGCTGGAACCCTGCCTTATGTGTGCAGGGGCTATAGGATGGGCACAATTGGGACGGCTTGTGTACGCAGCAAACGATCCTAAAAAAGGATTTACGTTGCATAAGGGAACCGTACTTCATCCAAAAACAAGTATTACCGCCGGAATTATGGCAGAAGAAGGCGGCAGGTTGTTAAAAGATTTTTTTGGAGGAAAACGCTAATATTATATCTTTGCAATCCCAACTGAGCTATGGTGTAATGGTAGCACTACAGATTTTGGTTCTGTCTGTCTAGGTTCGAGTCCTAGTAGCTCAACTCAAAACAATCAGTTAAGTTTGCACAATGAAGAAAAGGCTGATTGTATTTCTAATCCTATTTGGCACACTTACTGGCTTTAGAAATACCCTCTATGCCCAATATTATAAAACGGGAGAGGACCCGGCCCGTTTGCGGTGGAGCCAAGTAAAAACAGGACCTTTTCAAATCATATACCCGCAAGGGATGGACTCTTTGGCTTTCCGTTATGCCTGGCTTTTGGAACAAGTGTCTCCTCCCGTCATGTCTTCTTTGGGTATTTCCTCCCCCTCTGTTCCCATAGTGCTTCATGCATACAATGTAAAAAGCAACGGAACGGTTGCCTGGGCTCCCAAAAGAATAGAAATGATCACCACCCCGCCGTCGGAGGGGCTCACACAAAACTGGGAAAAGCAGTTGGTTCTTCATGAAATACGCCATGTGGGACAAATGCATTTGGCAGGCCGTAATTTTTTTCGTTTTCTTGGTCTGTTGCTGGGAGAGCAATCCACGGGTCTATCGGTAGGACTGTATTTTCCGGCTTGGCTTCTGGAAGGAGATGCCGTGCTTACAGAAACACTGTTTTCACAATCGGGTCGTGGAAGAGAAGCTGCTTTTTTAATGCCGTACAAAGCGTATTTTCTTTCCGGGATATCGTATCCGTATGATAAGTGGCGCTTTGGCTCTTTTCGTCATTATATACCCAACCATTATGCACTGGGGTATATGAAATTATCAGTAGCTCGGTATTATTCCGGGGAGGAAGCGTTGCCGCAAATTTTTGATGATATTACAACATATCCATACTGGCCGTTTATTTACGGCCGCACATTCCGCAAGAATTACGGTTACTATGCCCTCAAATTATGGGAGCCGGCCGCAGAATACTACAAAAATGCGTGGAAAGCACAAGACGCTCTTAAAATGGCGTTTGATCCGGGATTGCAACTAAACAAATCCGTAAAAGACTACGTAAGCTATACGTCTGCCGCCGTCACAGAACAACCCGACGGCGAAACCGGCTTGTACGCCATTAAATCTTCGCTTGCCCAAACAGAAAGGCTCGTTTATTTTCCAAACGAAGGGTCGCAAAAAGAAAAAACAGTGACTTTGCTGGGACAAATCAACTCTTCCGTAAACGCCGGCAGGCATCATTTGTATTGGAGCGAAACGGTGAGTGGTCACCGATGGGCTCATGAGAATTTTTCTGTTATCATGACCTATAATACAGTAACCGGTAAAAAGAAAACACTTTGTTCCGGAACGCGTTATTTTAATCCAAACCCCAGTCACGACGGCCATTTGGTGGCCGCTTGCCACTACCAACCTGCCGGTTCTTCTCAATTACACCTGTTAGATGTGAATACGGGCGAGGTGCGGGAATCTTACGATATTCCGTCAGGACAATACCCCGGAGAAGTAACCTGGTCTGAAGACGACCGTATGTTACACATACTGCTGACCGGCGACGAAGGCACAGGTATCTATACTTTAGAAAGAGGATCGGGAAAGTGGGACACGCTTCTGCTTCCGTCGTTTCACTCGCTGTCAGACATTATGGAATTTGAAAACGTACTGTATTTTAAAACAGACAAATTTCTAAATACAGACAACATCTATAAACTAAACCTGACAGATAAAAGCGTTTGCCAACTTACCGAGGTACGTTTTGGTGCTTTTGATCCTCTGGTAGCCATAAAAGACGGTAAACACTATTTGTACTACTCTCATTATACACCGCAAGGTTATCAACTTTGCAGATTGCCTTTGGAAGACCTTCTTTGCATACCGGTTGATATAAGTCAAGAACGACAAGACTTGCCTTTATTGTCGCCTGGTACCGGCACTACCTTCAACATAGACGCGTTACGTGTGCCGGAGGATCTGGAATACTCCGTCAAAAAATACAGCAAATTGGGGCATGCTTTTAAAATCCATTCCTGGATGCCTTTTTATTTTAATTACAACAGGATAGAGCATTTTACGTTCAAAGAGTATTACAAAACCGTTGCCGCAGGGGCTACTCTTATGACTCAGAACTCCTTAGGCACCTTAAGTTCCCTGCTGGGGTACTCCTACCGTCGAGGGTTCCACGCCGGTCACATAGCCGTAGACTATTCCGGTTGGTTTCCCGTCTTTTCTTTACAGGCAGACATCAATGACCGTGTACGTACGCAGACGTCTCTTGCACCACCGGAGGGTACGCAAGAAAGGAAATGGAAAACAGATACCCTCAGCTCTGTGCACACAGACATTCGCTTAAAAACATACATTCCTTTTACTTTTCATAGTCACGGGTGGAGCCGAGGCCTGGTGCCTTCTGTGCAATACCGTTTTTCCAACAACCTGTATACGCTTCCCGGAACGCAAGACAAACACGTAAGCAATCAATCGCTTCAGTTGGGCGTTCAGTATTACCAAATGACAAACCTGGCCCCGCGGGATATTTTTCCACGCCTGGGCTTTGGCCTGAATGTGCAAGGGCTTTTTGACCCCGGCTACCTCAAATTATTTTCTCATGTGTTTTTTATGCAGGCTTACGGTTATGTACCCGGAGTTATCAGAAACCAAGCATTAAAATGGACGGTAAGCTGGCAGCAACATGCCCTTAAAAACAGGCTCTTTTATTTGGGTACATTTTTACAACCTCTGCGAGGAATCAAAGAAAACCACCATGCACCGGCCACGTTTGCAACCTCTGCCGATTATGCCATTCCCATAGGCATAGGGGACCCTTCCATTCCCGATGTGTTATATATCAAACGTCTGCAATTGATCCCCTTTGGTGAATACCGGCAGTTCCGTCATCCGGAACGGGAGAAAGAGCATGCCTGGTCATGCGGAGCAGATTTGCTTTTTGATTTCCATATATTCCGGATAGGACTCCCTTTAACCGCCGGTCTGCGTTATGCTTATACGTACGAAAAGAAACACCATGTAGAGTTTTTGTTCTCTTTCCCGGCTTTTAATTGATCATCCATGAAATTTTTACGTTTTTTTACCCCGTATGAATGGTTCCTGCTCATCACCATTGTATCGCTCAACTTTGTTGTTTTTGTAGTAACGGGAGAATGGGAAGCTCTTTCCACTATTGCCACTGTGTCGGGGGTGTTGTGTGTTGTTTTGGTTGCCAAGGGACATATGTCCAATTATATTTTCGGGTTGATTCAAGTAAGCTTGTATACATACCTTTCTTGGGGTGTGGGGTATTGGGGAGAAGTAGCCCTTAACGGACTTTATTACGTACCCATGCAGTTTATAGGTTTTTTTATGTGGAGAAAGCGCAGAAAAACAAAAACCACGGTACAGTCCAAAGTGCTCACGCGGCCTCAACGGTGGTTGCTCTTTATTACCTGTGTAGTACTCATCCTCTTGGGCGGCCTGGCTTTGGATTATTTTCAAGACCCGGCCCCCTACCTGGATTCTACAACTACTGTCCTTTCTGTCATAGCCATGTTTCTGATGGTTAAAACGTATGCAGAACAATGGTATTTATGGATTACCGTAAACGTAGCCACCATCATTATGTGGAGTATGGCCTACCTGCGTGAACAAGAAGTGGGGCATTTGATCATTGCCTGCATGTGGGGCGTTTACTTGCTCAACTCTGTTCACGGTCTGTATCTGTGGAAAAAAGCTGCCAAAGAGGCTGCGCTGACAAATTGACAGTCACCCTGCCGTGGCATTGATTTTGTGTTATGTGGGTTCGTTACATGACAAATAGAAACTTTTTATAATCATTAATTAAAATTGACAAAGATGAAAATCAAACCTTTAGCAGATCGAGTAGTCGTTCAGCCGCAGGAAGCGGAAACCAAGACAGCTTCCGGGCTCTATATCCCGGATACCGCCAAAGAAAAACCACAACGCGGAAAAATAGTAGCCGTTGGAGGAGGAAAAAAAGATGAGCCTATGGAATTGAAAGAAGGTGACATCGTATTGTACGGCAAATACGCCGGAACAGAGATAAATATAGATGATCAAGAGTATTTGATTATGCGCCAATCCGATGTGTTGGCCATTATCTGATAATTAACCCTTTAATAAATAAAACAAGCTATGGCAAAAGAAATTAAATATAATATTGAAGCCCGTTCCCTTATGAAAGAAGGGGTTGATGCATTGGCTGATGCAGTAAAAGTTACTTTAGGCCCCAAAGGACGTAACGTAGTTATTGACAAAAAATACGGGTCGCCACAAATTACAAAAGACGGTGTTACCGTTGCCAAGGAAATTGAATTGGAAGATTCCTTTGCAAACATGGGAGCGCAAATTGTAAAAGAAGTGGCCTCTAAAACAAACGACCAAGCAGGAGACGGAACTACAACCGCTACTGTTTTGGCACAATCCATCATTAACGTAGGATTAAAAAACGTAACGGCAGGAGCTAACCCCATGAATTTAAAGCGGGGTATTGACAAAGCCGTGGAAAGTGTAGTAGAGAGCCTTAAAAAGCAAAGTCAGCAAGTAGGTGACGACCTCTCTAAAATAGAGCAGGTTGCCTCTGTTTCTGCCAACAACGATCCCGCTACCGGCAAACTCATTGCAGAAGCCATGTCTAAAGTCAAAAAAGAAGGCGTGGTAACCGTTGAGGAAGGAAAAGGAACAGAAACAGAAGTAAAGGTAGTAGAAGGAATGCAGTTTGACCGCGGTTACATCTCGGCATACTTTATAACCAATTCGGAAAAAATGGAAGCCGTTCTGGAAGATCCGCTGATCCTGATTACCGACAAGAAAATCTCTACCATGAAAGACTTAATGCCCCTGCTGGAGCCGGTGGCACAAAACGGTCGTTCCTTGTTGATCATTGCCGAGGACGTTGACGGAGAAGCGTTGGCAACGTTAGTAGTCAACCGCCTGCGTGGTGCTTTGAAAATTGCAGCCGTAAAGGCTCCCGGTTTTGGCGACCGTCGCAAAGAAATGCTGGAAGACATCGCCATCCTTACCGGTGGTACCGTCATCACAGAAGACAAAGGCATTAAATTGGAATCTGCCACCATGGACATGTTGGGATCGGCAGAAAAAGTAGTTATTGATAAAGAAAACACCACCATTGTAAACGGTGGCGGAGAGAAAAAAGACATTGATGCTCGTGTGGGACAGATCCGCAAACAAATGGAAATCACTACCAGCGATTACGACAAAGAAAAACTGCAAGAACGCTTGGCCAAATTGTCGGGTGGAGTTGCCGTTCTATACGTAGGTGCCGCTTCTGAAGTAGAAATGAAGTCTAAAAAAGACTTGGTAGAAGACGCCCTTAACGCTACCCGTGCTGCCATTGAAGAAGGCTTTATCCCCGGCGGTGGTGTAGCTTACATCCGTGCCATTGAAGACCTTAAAAAGCTGAAACCCGTCAACGAGGACGAGGCTACCGGCATAGCCATCATTGCTCGTGCCATTGAAGAACCTCTGCGCATGATTGTAGAAAACGCAGGACAGGAAGGAAGTGTTGTGGTACAAAAGGTACGCGAAGGCAAAGCAGACTTTGGCTACAATGCCTGGACAGACGCTTATGAGAACTTATTTGCTTCGGGAGTAATTGATCCTACCAAAGTAGCCCGTGTGGCTCTGGAAAATGCAGGATCGGTGGCCGGCATGTTCCTCACTACAGAATGTGCTTTGGCGGAAATTCCTGAAGAGGCTCCGGCCATGCCTGCCGGTGCTCCCGGAATGGGCGGAATGATGTAAGAATTATAGTTATTACGTTAAAAGAACACGGAAGTTTTTACTTTTCGTGTTCTTTTTTTTTAGCTATCTTCGTTCCTATGAAGCCTTTCCGTTGGTTGTGGGGCTTGTGCTTTCTTGCTGTGGCAGGATGTAAAGCCGGGCCAGTTCACGAAACCCAGTATCTTGCTTTTTCTTTTGGCCAACCGGCCACCTTATGGGAAGAGCGGTTGCCTTTGGGCAACGGCAGGGTGGGTGCCATGCCCGATGGTGGCCTTGACACGGAACACATCCTTCTGAACGAATTGTCTCTTTGGTCGGGTTCTCCGGCAGAAGATCACAAACCGGAGATCGGGGAAGTTTTACCGTTGATCCGTGAATTGCTGTACAAAGAACAAGTAGAGAAAGCTCAGGAACTTATGTACCAGCATTTTACTTCACTAACCACAGGTTCTGAAGGAAGCAGTGGAGCTTACACTACGTTTGGGAGCTATCAGTTGTTGGGGTCTGCCTTTCTCGATTTTTCATACAGAGCCCCGTCAGAACACGTTACAGAATACAGCAGGATGCTGGACATTTCTACAGCCACTGCTTTTACTTCTTTTACCTTAGAGGGAATCACGTATACCAGAGAATATTTCACGTCTTTTGACAAAGACGTGATAATTTTGCACCTGACTGCTTCACAACCCGGTGCGTTGCATTTTAAAGCCCGGTTGGACCGTCCGGAAAGAGCACGTGTTTATACAAACAACCTTACCCTTGTTATGGAGGGGACTTTACCCTCGGGGCAAGAAGAAGAGGAGGGCATGAGCTACTACACGCGTATGGATATCCTCCCCTACCAGGGTGGAAACTTGACTGCTTTTGACGATTGCTTACAACTTTCAGAAGGTACCGGCGCCGTTTTGATTCTTTCTGCAACCACAAACTACAACCCTGCCACTTTGAACATAGACAAAGACTCGCTGTTTATACAGAGGGCAGATTCGCTGGCTACAGAAGCTCAAAAGATCCTGTTTGCGGAGTTAAAAAAAGATCATGTAGATACGTACCAATCGTTTTTCCACAAGGTGCAGTTGCGTCTTCCCGATGCCTCTGCTCTTTATTTTCAAATGGGAAGGTATTTGCTCCTTTCTTCGGTAAGGGAAGATTTTCTGCCCCACAACTTGCAAGGGCTGTGGACTCAATCTATACAAACGCCCTGGAACGGAGCCTACGATTTAAACATGCACCTGCAAATGAATTTTTGGCCGGCCTTAAAAACAAACCTGGGCCACCTGCACCTGCCCCTTCTTGTTTTTACGGGACGCCTTGCAGAAAAAGGAAAACAAACGGCTCGCGAATACTACAACGCGCCCGGATGGGCAGCTCACGCCATGACCAATCCCTGGGGATTTACCGCTCCCGGACACAACACGGCCTGGGGCGGTTATAACGCTGCCGGAGGATGGCTTTGTGCACATTTATGGGATCATTACAGCTATACGCTAAACCGGGAACGTTTGCGAATAGATTATCCGGTGATGAAAGAAGCTGCTCTTTTCTATCTCTCCACACTCAGGGAAGATCCGTATTACGGAAAGAAAGTACCCGTACCTTCCATGTCTTACGGAAACACCTATTACCTGCCTATGGAAAACCGCGATTTGTTGGCTATGGAAGAGCGGCAGTCTTTTCCTCTCTTTCTCTGTATGGGGTCCACAGCCGATGTGCAAATGATCCGCCAATTGTTTACTCACGTTATTGCTGCCAACAAAATATTACAAAACACAGACGATTTCCCCTTGATCCACAACTTGGAAGAAGCACTGGAACACTTACCGGAGTACAAAGTGAATGCTATGGAGTGCCTGCAGCGTTGGCTCTATGATTATCCGGAAGAGGACGTAAGGCAGCGCAACGTACCCCACCTGTATGCTCTTTATCCGGGCTATGAATTTACAGAAGAAACTCCGGAATTGTTGCAAGCCTGCCGCCATACTTTGGAAAGGCGCGGACCGGGAGGCTCTGCCTGGCAGCTGGCTTGGAACCTGAATCTTTATGCCAGGCTGTGCGATGGAGAAAATGCGTACCGCGTATTGAACGTATTGATGTCTCCGGCCTTGGAAGAAAGCCAATCTCCGTATAAAGCACGTGACACAGAATCTGTTACCATGTTAACTCCGGGAGTCTATCCCAATGGGTTTTCCTCCAACCCTCATTTTCAGATTGACGGCAATATGGGAGGATGTGCCGGTATAGCAGAAATGCTCCTTCAATGCCACCGGGGATACATCCGGGTCTTGCCCGCCCTTCCTGAAGCCTGGAAAGAAGGCGGCTCTTTTTCCGGTCTGTGTGTACGAGGTGGCGGTACGGTTTCCTGTACCTGGAGCAAGGGAGAAGTACAAGAAATTACCCTTTTGGCAGAAGAAGACCATGTGTTTACCTTACAAGTTCCCAAAAATTTTAAAGGCATCAAGAAGGAATACGTTACCTTTGCCTTGAAAAAAGGAGAGCGTATAAAATTGCATGAAAAAAGCTCATTTTAATTTAACTACATTATGAATACCCCATCAGAAACCCCTCATTTTCGTATAGGATGCCATCTTTCTTCCTCGGGCGGTTACCTGGCCATGGCAAAAACAGCCGTTACAATTGGCGCCAACGTTTTTCAATTTTTTACTCGTAACCCGCGCGGCGGTGCAGCCAAAGCTATAAATCCCGACGATATTGCCGCTTTTCTTGCCTTTAGCAAAGAAAACAACATAGGTCCCATACTTGCTCATGCCCCTTACACTATGAACCTGTGTGCGGCTGAAAAAAGGATTCGTGACTTTGCGCTCGATATTTTTATGGACGATTTGTACCGCATGGAATATACGCCGGGAAATTTGTACAACCTGCATCCCGGCAGTCATGTGGGGCAAGGAGTAGAAAAAGGCACTGAATGGATTGTACAGGCTTTGAATGCAGCCATGACAAAAGACCAGACCACTTTTGTACTTTTAGAAACGATGGCCGGCAAAGGTACTGAAATTGGAAGGACGTTTGAAGAGTTGGGTACCATCATAAGCCAAGCCCGCTGTAAAGAGCGTCTGGGCGTTTGTCTGGATACCTGCCATATATTTGATGCAGGGTACGATGTCTTGAACGATCTGGAGGGGGTGCTGGAACAGTTTGACAACATCATTGGTTTGGAACGGTTAAAAGCCATCCATATTAACGATACAAAAAACCCCATGGGAAGCCGCAAAGACAGGCATGAAACCATTGGAAACGGGTACTTGGGTCTGGATACTTTCCGGAAAGTAATTAACCATCCCCGCTTGAGAGACCTTCCTTTCTATTTAGAGACTCCCAATGAACTGCCCGGATATGCCAAAGAAATTGAATTGTTAAAAACAGAACGTACGGGAACGTAAGCCGCCAGGAAGCCTATTCCTAAGACCATAACGGTAACCATAAGCATATCTGTCCACTGAACAACCACCGGATAATTGGTTACTACAAAACTACCCGGAAGGGAAATGATTCCAAACCGGATCTGCAAAAAACACAACGAAAGACCTACTACCATTCCCATAACCCATCCCAAGATGGATATCAGCCAGCCTTCCAGGATGAAGATTCTTTTGATAAGGCCGGGACGGGCCCCCATTCCGGTAAGGATGGCTACGTCTTCTTTCTTCTCCAGAATAAGCATACTCAAAGAACCCAACACGTTTCCGGAAATAATCACCAGAATGAAACCCAGCAAGAAAAAGATGATGATTTTTTCTGTTTTCATCATTCTGTACAACGTTTCGTTCTGTTGGTACCGGGTAAGTACTCTGTATTCCGGTCCCAGAGCAGCGGTCAGTTCTTTGGCTAGCGCTTTCAGGGCTTTTTCACCTTTTGTTCTAATTTCTACGTGGGTTATCTCTTGAGAGTAACCCAAGAGCCTTTCTGCTGTTTCTAAGGGCACCAACAAATGTTGAGCATCGTAATGTTGCTCTACGGCAAAAATACCTCCCGGGAAAAGTTTTTCTCTGTGCAACGACCCCATTGGGTTTAGGGGAGAGAAGGCTACGTTTTTTTTAGGATAATAAATCCATAACGGATCAATGAAAGCAACGTTCACGCCCAGCTCCAGAGCCAGAGCCCTTCCCAGAACGGCCTCTTCTACTTCTCCAAAGTATACCTGAAAGGTTCCGGACGTTATGTGTTGTTGTAAAGGGGAGGTTTTTATAAACGTGGTATCTACTCCTTTAAGGGTAGCAACGGCTTGGTTGTCTCTGTATTGCAAAAAAACCGTTTCTTCTATTACAGGGCAAACGGCCGTTACACGTTTGTCTTGTTTCAAACCTTCAAAGAGCTGCCCGTAAGGCAATGTTTTTCCCTCGGCACTTTTTACCATCAGGTCGGGGTCAAAGGCATGGTACATGCTCTTAGCCAGGTTGTCAAACCCGTTGTACACAGACATAACCACTACCAGCGCCATAGTCCCCAAAGCAATTCCCACGGCACTTATACCGGAAATCACATTGATAACCTGCCTTGATTTCTTGGCCAGCAGATACCTCCACGCAATAAAAAAAGCAAGTTTCAACCTTCCGTTTGTTTTACGTTTTTAACAACTCTTCAATACGCTCTGCGTAATCCAGCGAATCGTCCAGAAAAAAAGTAAGGTCAGGAACAATACGCAACTGTTTGCCCACACGTCTGCCCAACTCTCCGCGTATTCCCTTTGTTTGGCCTTGTATCTTCTTAAGTACGTCCTGCGCCTTATTGGACGGGAACACACTAAGCCAGGCATGAGCAATGGATAAATCCGGGCTTATTCGTACATGTACTACAGAAATCATGGCTCCTCCAAAAGCAGCCATACCTTTGTTTCTGAAAATTTCTGATAAGTCTTTCTGTATTTGTCTGGCAACTTTCAATTGCCTTGTATTAGATTCTGCTCCAAGGAACTTCATGATGAGTGAATTTTAATAAGGTAATAATGTTTCTTTCCTTTCTGTACCAACAAGTATTTCTTATCTAAAAAGCTGTTTATATCTACCAGCATACCCACGTCTTGCAACCTTTCTTTGTTAAAGGACAATCCGCCCCCTTGAATCAATTTTCTACACTCTCCCTTAGAGGGCATCACAGACGTATGTACGGCCAACAAATCGGCAACGGGAACCGGCAAAAGAGATTGAGGAATCTGGAATTGCGGAACTCCCTCAAAGACAGATAAGAAGGTTTTTTCATCCATGGCTTTTAATTGTTCTTTTGTTCCTTTTCCAAAAAGAATGTCCGTTGCTACAACAACTTTGTTATATTCATCCCGGCCATGTACCATCTTTGTTATATATTCCGCCAGCTCTCTCTGCAGCAGCCTTTTGTGCGGCTCGGCTCTATGTTTTTTTATAAGTTCGTCTATGGTGTTTTTGGGGAGAAGGGTGAAAATTTTAATGTACTTTTCTGCTTCTTCGTCACTTACATTCATCCAAAATTGATAAAATGCGTAAGGCGAAGTTTTGGCCGGGTCCAACCATACGTTCCCCGATTCTGTTTTGCCAAATTTCCCTCCGTCAGATTTGGTAATAAGCGGACAAGTAAGTGCAAACGCCTGCCCCCCTTCCACACGGCGGATTAATTCCGTTCCCGTAGTAATGTTGCCCCATTGGTCAGAGCCTCCCATTTGCAATTTACAAGCATAATTTTTGTACAAATACAAGTAGTCGTAAGCCTGAAGCAATTGGTACGTAAATTCCGTAAACGACATACCTTCCGTTCCTTCTCCGATCAATCTTTTGCGAACAGAATCTTTGGCCATCATATAATTGACCGTAATATGCTTCCCTATATCACGTGAAAAATTTAAAAAAGAGTACCCTTTTGTCCAATCGTAGTTGTTTAACATAAGCGCTCCGTTCGTTTTTGACTGGTCAAAATCCAAAAACTGCCTCAATTGTTTTTCAATGCATTTTTGGTTGTGGCGCAACGTTTTTTCATCCATCAAGATACGCTCTGCCGCTTTCATAGACGGGTCACCTATCATTCCGGTAGATCCGCCAACCACAGCAATAGGCCGATGTCCGGCTGCTTGAAAGTGCTTAAGCATCATAACACTTACCAAGTGTCCTATGTGGAGGGAATCGGCCGTAGGATCAATGCCTACGTAGGCGGTTGCCATTTCTTTTTGCAACAACTCTTCTGTACCCGGTGTCATGTCGTGGATCATCCCCCTCCAGGTAAGTTCTTCAACAAAATTGTTCTTTATCATCCTCTGTCATCGTAAGTTTGTGCAAAGGTAAAGAATAAAAATTTGTACTTTAGTGCAAAATTTGAACATTATGAAGAACAGGCTCTTTTTGATTGCGGCATGTATGCTGCTATTCACCTCGTGCTCCTGCGATCCTATTGATGAACCCGATAAAGAACAGGCTCCCTTAGTTACGCAGAAAGTCAATAAGTATATGCTGGAGCTTATGGAAGAGGTGTATTTATGGGAAAAGCACATTCCGGACACGTTGGATGTCCGTTATGAATTTGACGAGTTTGAATTTTATGAAAAACTCTGTTATCGCAAAGAAGATCGCTGGTCCTTTATTACAGACGATGTAGAGGCTTTACTGGAAGGAGGAGAGGGGGTAGAAACTACTTTCGGTTACTCCCTGGCATTCGGCACTTTTTCAAATACCGGCAACTATTTTGCCATTATCCAATATGTATATCCAGACACTCCGGCTGCCGAGGCCGGTCTGCAACGCGGTAGCATTTTGATAGAAATAGACGGAAAATCTATTACAGAAGACAATTACACAGATTTGTATTACGCTCCTTCGCTCTCTGTTAGTTTAGGGGAATTACGTGAGGGTACTATTTACAAAACAGGCAATGTTTCTTTACAAGCCAGGAAACAGAGCCTGAACCCGATCGTGGGATGGGAAATCCTGGACGACGGAATACGTAAGGTGGGCTATTTGTGTTATACAGATTTTTTTGGCAACTCACAGAATCTCTTTTTCCCTGTATTTCAAGAATTTAAAAATCAGGGAGTAACAGATGTTGTTTTGGATCTGCGCTACAACCTGGGAGGTTATCTGGCTGCTGCCAGGGCTCTGGTAGGTGTACTTTGTCCGGAAGAGTGTTTGGATGGAAAGACGGTCCTTATTACAAAAACATGGAACGACCTGTACAACAAATACTGGAAAGACAACAACCGCAATGAAATGTTATTGGAGTACTTCCCGGAAAAGAAAGACATTCCCGTTAATTTAGACCTCAACCGCATTGTAATCTTAACAGGTTACAATACAGCCAGTGCTTCTGAACTGACTATTTGCGGCTTAGATCCCTACATGCAAGTTATAAAAGTAGGAGGCGTGACCCGAGGTAAATATACAGCTGCCATGGTATTTTCTCCCGATAAAGACCCCCAAATCAAAAACTGGGGAACTCAACCCATAGTCTATAAATATGCCAATGCTAACAACGTTACCGAGTTTAAAGACGGGTTCCAACCCGACTACAAAGTAGATGACGTATTGCTGGGTGATGTATATCCTTTGGGAGATCCACAGGAATTGCTTTTATCAAAAGCACTTTCTCTGCTTACTTTCAGACAAGCAGTACCTGCCTTTGCTGGCGAGCCGGTCTTTGTACCTGAAGTGTTTTATAATCCTCATTTTCTTTCCAGACCGCTTGGTCTGAACAACCATTTGATAGATCAATTATGAAATTGAACAGAACGTTAGTACCTCTCGTTTTTTTGGCGCTTTGTTTGTCTTCGGTCCATGTATTTTCGCAACTCTCCCGCCCGGTTCGTACCGGGTTAGAAACGCAGTTGTCTGCGCTTCCGGAAGTAACAGAAGTCATGCGGCTGGAAAGTGCCCATTTTGAAGAAAAATATAAAGTTTGCGTACGCCAAAGGGTTAACCACCAAAACATCACGTATGGCTTCTTTGAACAACGTGTTTTTGTTATGCACAAAGGCTACGACCGTCCCACAGTTCTTGTTACAGAAGGATACGGGGCCGATTATGCAGCTCACCCGAGGTATAGAGAAGAGCTCTCGGGCCTGTTGGATGCCAACTTGATTGTAGTGGAACACCGCTATTTTGGAGAATCCATACCTTCACCCAGACGCTGGGAATGGCTGAATGGTCCTGCTGCCATGGAAGACCTGCACCTGATAAGGGAGCGACTGGGAACCATTTATACCGGTAAGTGGATTGCCACAGGAATCAGCAAAGGCGGGCAAACGGCCATAATGTACAGGACTTTTTACCCCGACGATGTGGATATTACCGTTTGTTATGTGGCCCCGTTGTGCCTGAGCGCCAGGGACAAAAGACATGCTCAATTCATTGCAAATAAGGTAGGAACACCGGACCTCCGTAAAAAAGTATTCGATTTTCAAAAAGAGGTATTGAATCGCAGAGACAGCCTTATGCCGTTGTTTGTTTCTTTCTGCGACTCGGCAGGCCTTGCGTTTACACGCCCCGTCTCAGAGATTTTTGATTACTGTGTACTGGAATATTCTTTTGCTTTCTGGCAATGGGGCACAGACCCCCAATCTATTCCCGATTTGAAGGCAGACGATCGTCAAATTTTTACACATTTCGTACAAATTGCTACTCCCGACTACTTTGTCCGCGATACCCCCACCATGCCCTTCTTTATTCAAGCTGCCAAAGAGCTGGGTTACTATACGTATGATACTTCGCGCTTCAAATTTAAGGTATCCAGAACGCGCTTTGTTCCGGAAAAAGAAAAGAAAGGCCTCTTTGGCAAAAAGAAAAAGAAACAAGCCGAGGCAGCAGCAGAGGCGGCAGCAACAGCAGTAGATGCAGCAACAGCAGAAGACCTCGCTGCAACAGCAGAAGTAGCAGTGGAAGAAGTAGCAAAAGGCGAGTGGGTCACAAAAAAGTACCCGGCCATGGAGTTGAGAAGCAGCAATCAGTACCTGAAAGAATTGTTTTTACCTGATTTTTATAAACCTCCTTTCAGAAGATCTTTGTCTAAACTTCAACGTAATTTTCTTAAACAAACAGAAGCTCGTATGGTATTTATATACGGGGAGTGGGATCCGTGGACGGCCGCCGCCGTTCCCAACCCGGAAAAACCCAATATATTGTACTACGTTCAGCCCCGGGGAAGCCACAGGGCACGTATATCTACCCTCCCTGAACCCATGCGGGAATCACTTGTGGAACAATTACAACACTGGTTGAACAATTAAGTATCCATGACACAGTACATCCCCATCACATTAAGTGATCAGACCCTCTTTGCCCCTTATTTAAAAAACGCAGGAAAGCCGGGAGCTGAATACAGTTTCACCACGTTGTATATGTGGGCAGGGATTTTTCATTCGTTCTACCGCGTTGTATCGTACAAAGACCACTCCCTCCTGCTTGTCAGAAGCCGTAGAAACGCAGCGGCTCCTTTTCATTTTCTGTATCCCATGGTACTGGAAGGGACGGTCCCCATGGAAGTGGTGCGTCATGTTTTAGAAGAAGCTTCTGAAGGCAATCCTATGGTAGTTGGAGCACTTACCAGAGAAGAGGCGGCCTTGCTTTCAGATTCGGGTATGGAAAACCTTGATATTTACGAGGCTAGAGAAAGTTTTGATTACGTGTATTATGCCTCTTTTTTAGCTACCCTCCGAGGCAAGAAAATGCAACCGAAAAGGAACCACCTGAATGCCTTTATAAAAGAACATCACAATTACAAAGTAGTTCCCATAACTCCTCAAGAAATTCCTGCCTGTCTGGAAATGAACGATGCTTGGTGCCGTATTATGGGTTGCAGGCACGATCTGGAATTGGGACAAGAAGCTTGTGCCGTACATAGAGCGTTCCGGGGATTCAGAGAGCTGGGACTGGATGGGCTTATGCTTATTGCAGACAATCAGATTGTTGCATATACACTAGGTGAATTTTATAACAACAACACCTTATTGGTACACGTAGAAAAAGCCTTTCCGGAATACCGCGGTGCCTACCAGCTGATTAACCGGGAGTTTGTACGGTATGCCTTGGAAAAATACCCCGATATTGAATTTGTAAACCGTGAAGACGACACCGGAGATCCCGGATTACGCCAAGCTAAGCTCAGCTACAACCCTGCTTTTTTAATTGAAAAATACAAAGCCCGGATCAACCACAAACCCACACCATAAAATGATCCTCCAGTTTCCGGTAACTAAGTGACAAAGAAGTTGTGGCTCCGTCCCGGGTTTGAAAGCTCCCTTGTAAAGTTCCTTTGTCTTTGGGAACAAAAGGCGCTACAGACATTTGCTTTGAAAAATCTACTTCGTCCCGAGACATGTACTTAAACATGGCTTCTTTTGCACACCAGATTAAAGCCAGTTGTTTTTTGCGTTCCCGAGGGTCATCGGAAAGGAACATATTTTCAGAAAAATGCAGCGCTTTCTTTTCTACCGGTGTAAAATCGCGTAGAAAACATTCTACGTCTATACCGGCTTTTTCTCCCGGAGCGGTAAGCACAACGGCAAAACGGCGCGTATGTGCAATGCTGAGTGCCGGCACTTTATTCTCCAAAGAGTTTCCTTTGTTTTCTAGAAGGGGCTTCCCGCTTTCTTGGTAACACACTCTTGTTTGCGGAGTAAACAAACGGTCCAGAAGCGCACGGACGGCCATCTGTTCCAAACGTCGCCGCAGGTTGGATGTTTGGTTAAAAGCCTCTGTTTTATGCCCTTCTTGACTGATAATTTCTATCAGTTCTTCTTCCCGTTCTGTGATTTCCCAAACGACTATTTCTTGTCCGTTCTCAAATCGTTTTCTATAATAGAGTGCCATTACTTAAAAAGTCCAAAAACGGCAGAACCGCTGCCGGTCATAGAGGCGTACACTGCGCCTTCGTTATACAAGTTTTCTTTAGATTGCTTTATTTGAGGGTATTTGCGAAACACCGTTTCTTCAAAATCGTTTTCCAGTATTTCTTTCCACGTTTCTATGGGCTCCTTAAGTATGGCAGGCAAAGGAAGGTTGCGTTTTTTGGGAACTACTTCTGCATAGGCTTGGGCTGTAGATACAAACAGCCCGGAGAACCGCAGTTCAATACGAAAACTACTCAAATCCAAGTGGTAAGGCGTTAAAATCTCGCCTTTTCCGGTGGCCAGATAAGGTTTGCCCGGCCCTTCCTGCATAAAAAAAGGTACGTCACTGCCCAATTGCAGAGCATACCCCTGCAATTGTTCCGGTGTAAGGTTAAGTTTAAAATGTTTGTTCAGCAACTGAAGGCAAAACGCTGCATTGGAAGATCCACCTCCTAGTCCGCTCCCCGGCGGAATGTTTTTGTACAGGTGAATCTGTACCGGTCCCAATGAAAATTGATTGGAAAGCATGTGATACGTTTTCACACAAAGATTAGATTGCGGTGTGCCCTCAACGGGTAAGCCGTACATAAACAAAGAAACTCCTTCTGCTTCGGCTTCTTCCACATCTGTAATTTCCAAAATGTCGCATAAAGAATGAGGAACAAAAAGCGTTTCTATATTGTGAAAGCCATCCTCACGCTTCTCCAATACATGCAGACCCAGGTTGATTTTTGAAAAGGGATAGACAACAGAGGTGGCCATGGTAATCTGTTTAGCCGCATTTGGAATAACCGCAACTCATACACAACAGGCACCCTTCCTGATACATCAGATTTTTGGCCCCGCATTTCTCACATTCACTCCCCGAGGTGTCTTTTGTTCCGTTAGGTATATACCTTTTAAGGGCTCTTTCTACACCGGTACGCCAATTGTTAATGGTTTGACTGTCCAACTCCAGAGAAGACACCAAGTGTACTACCTCTTCTACCGGCAATCCGTTTCGCAATACTCCGGAAATCAGCTTGGCATAGTTCCAGTAGGCTTGATTGAACATGTGAGAGATGCCACCTACCGTATTGGGATAACCGTATTTATCTATAAACCTAAAATCGTAACGCGATTTTTTTTGTCCGGATTCTTTCACTTTTACCACTTCTCCCATAGTTACTGAACGCGGTATGGTGCGCGTGTCTTCATCCAGTTTCCCTGTAAAAATCTCGTAAGGCCTCCCTTCGTGCAAGCCCACGAAAGCAATCCATTGTTCGTTGGCGTTCTTAAAACGAATAACTTCGGCTTCCAGCGCTTCCGGTCTTTCTTTAGGCATGGATTTTATGCGTTTTCCGCTTTTCTCTTCAGTTTCGGCAGCAACCAATACTCCGCTGCGACTGCCTTCCCTGTATACAGTAACTCCTTTGCAACCACTCTCCCATGCCGTTCTATAGACTTTGGCCACCATTTCTTCTGTGATGTCTTCCGGCAAGTTGACCGTTACGCTTATGGAATGATCTACCCACTTTTGCAAAGCTCCCTGCAGTTTGACTTTAGCCACCCAATCTACATCTTTTGCCGTGGCTTTGTAATAGGGAGACTCCTTTACCAAAGCCTCCAATTCTTTGCTGCTCATGGCTTGCACAGCTTCTCTATTGTGTCCGTTAATTTCTGCCCAGTCTAAAAATTTATGGTGGAAAACGTTAAACTCTTCAAAGGAATCACCCATTTTGTCTGTAAAAGAAACCTTTACGTTCTTATCGTTTGGATTAACCTTTTTACGGCGCTGATATACAGGCATAAACACCTGTTCAATTCCACTAGTGGTTTGTGTCATCAGGCTGGTGGTACCTGTAGGTGCGATGGTGAGCATAGATACGTTTCGTCGGCCTGTTTCCAGCATTTCCCGGTACAGTTGCTCATCGGCTTTTCGTATGCGTTCAATCATAGGGTTATTCACCTCTCTGGCAGCATCGTACATGGGGAAAGAACCTCTTTCCTTAGCCATAACTACAGAGGAGCGATAGGCGGCAAGGGCCAATTCTTTTTGAATTTCTGCAGCCACCTGAATGGCTTCGTCGGAACCGTAGCGGAGCCCCAGTGCAGCTAACATATCACCTTCTGCCGTGATACCCAGTCCCGTTCGCCTTCCACCCAAAGTTTTCTCTTTAATTTTCAGCCACAATTCCCTTTCTGTGCGTTTGATGACCTCGTTTTCCGGATCTTTGTCCAGCTTGGCAATGATGGCGTCAATCTTTTCCATTTCCAGATCTACCAAATCGTCGTTCAAGCGCATGGCTTTCATTACGTGGTTTCTGAAAAGTGAAAGGTCAAACTTGGCGTGGGCAGTGAAAGGTTTTTCTACGTAGGAATATAAATTTATAGCTATCAAACGGCAAGAATCGTAGGGGCAGAGAGGGATTTCTCCGCACGGGTTGGTGCTCACCGTTTCGTATCCCAGATCTGCGTAGCAATCGGCCACCGATTCTCTTATAATGGTATCCCAGAAAAGGACACCCGGTTCTGCAGATCTCCATGCGTTGTGAATGATCTTTTCCCACAAAGCGGCAGCCTCTGTTTCTTTCTTACTGACAGGTTTTTTAGCATGTACCGGATATTGTTGTGTGTAAGGCTTCCCAGCCAAGGCTGCTCTCATAAACTCGTCGTCAATTTTAACAGACACATTGGCTCCCGTCACCTTGTTTTGCTCTAATTTGGCATCTATAAAATCTTCTGCATCGGGATGTTTTATAGAAATAGTCAACATAAGCGCTCCTCGCCTTCCGTCTTGAGCCACCTCTCTGGTAGAATTGGAATAGCGTTCCATAAACGGAACTACCCCTGTAGAGGTAAGGGCCGAGTTCAATACGGGAGAGCCTGCGGGACGGATGTGAGACAGGTCATGACCTACTCCTCCGCGACGTTTCATCAATTGAACTTGTTCCTCATCTATTTTCATAATGCCCCCGTAGGAATCTGCAGGCTTTTCATGTCCAATAACAAAGCAATTGGATAGAGAGGCTATTTGATGGTCATTTCCTATACCGGTCATGGGACCGCCTTGTGGAATAACGTATGTAAACCCGTCCAGCAGCTGAAAGATTTCCTCTTCGCTCATGGGGTTAGGGTACTTTTTTTCTATTCGAGCAAATTCAGCCGCCAGCCTCCTGTGCATATCTTCCGGTGTACACTCGTAAAGATTCCCAAAAGAGTCTTTCATCGCATACTTGTTGATCCAGACAGAGGCTGCCAGTTCATCTCCTTTAAAATATTCTTTTGTTTTAGCCAATGCTTCCTCGTAGGGAAAAATTGCCTTTGCATTCTTTGCTTCAGAATCCATCACACTTTGATAAGAAAGTTACTAAATATTTGTTTTATAGCTGAAAAATGGGATACGCAAGTTACTTTAAACGTTGCGGGATTAACAGAGTGTCATTAAAAAGATATGCACAAAATTTTAACAACAATGCATAGTGCAATGAGCGCATTTTGTGAACTCTCCTCGCAACCTGCTTTCTACCATTTTTTCTAATCGGGAACGAATGGCCGGGTTAGGTACATGTTTCAGCACATCTTGTACAAAAGCCATCTGTTGCATCATTTGAGCCTCTGCCAAAGGGATGCCTCGTGAACGCATATAAAACAGTACCTGTTCATCCAACCTTCCAATGGTGGCGCCGTGAGAACATTTGACATCGTCTGCGTAAATTTCCAGTTGAGGCTGTGTGGTGATTTTAGCATCATTTGTGAGCAACAAGTTGTGGTTTGCCTGAAGTGCCTCTGTTTTTTGTGCTCCCGGGGCTACGTATATGATTCCGTTAAACAGGGCTTTTGCCTGGTTGTCCAGAATGCCTTTAAACAACTGACTTGAATGGCAATTGGGACTGTGGTGTTTTACCGCAATATGGTATTCTGTATTTTGCTCACAGTCTGCTAAATACAAACCGTCTAAATAACAGGCAGCTCCCGGCCCAAGCAAATGAACCTGTACTTTATTTTGAATGGTACCTCCGTAAAGGCTTAGTATATGACAATTGAGTCGGGCATTTTTTTTCAGTTCCACATTCAGATCTAACCGATAACGGGACCGGCCGTGCTCATTTTGCATAAAAAGAATGTCTAAATGGGCTCCTTCTCCCAGTATGATATTAGAAAAGCGTAACGTACTGTACAAGTACTCTTTTAAAGTATGGTCACACACAATAATCTGGGCTTTGGCTCCCGGTTCAAGCATCCACGTATTGGAAAACTCTAACGGTTGGGGCAGGTTTTCGCTACGTACGCTAATGATTTGTATGGGCCTGTCTGTGCAATCTTTGTTTATATTCAGCAGCAACCCTTTACCTTCCGGTCCGCGGGTAAGAAAAACACCGTCCGCACGGTTTTCTTCTTCTTGCAATATACCGTCTACAAGAAAGACTTGCCTTATGTTTTCTCCGGGTACCGTACATGTAAAAATGCGTTGTACTTCCGGTATATATGTATATTCTTTCATTCTTTGTTAATGATGTGGTCGTACCCTTTGTTTTCTACCTCCAGGGCCAGTTCTTTACTGCCCGATTTAATAATACGGCCTTTGTACAATACGTGTACAACATCCGGAACTATATAATCTAAAAGACGTTGGTAATGAGTAATGACCACAAATGCATTGTCTTTTGTTTTCAAGGTGTTGACTCCGTTGGCCACTACCCTTAGGGCGTCTACATCCAAACCGCTGTCTGTCTCGTCCAGTATGGCCAGTTGAGGTTCCAACATGGCCATTTGGAAAATCTCGTTTCGTTTCTTTTCACCACCGGAAAATCCCACATTTACCCCCCTGCCCACAAACGATGGATCCATTTCAACAACGGCCATTTTCTGTCTCATGAGTTTTAAAAACTCACCCGATGACAGAGGGGGCAGATTTTTATATTTTCTCTGCTCGTTTACAGCTGCTTTCATAAAATTCACACTCGTAAGTCCGGGGATTTCTACCGGATACTGAAACCCCAGGAACAAGCCCAGACGAGCCCTTTCTTCCGGAGGAAGAGCCAGCAAATCCACTCCTTTGTATAAAGCCGTTCCCCGGGTTACGGTAAACGTTTCTCTTCCGGCAAGTACGGCTGCCAATGTAGATTTTCCCGACCCGTTGGGCCCCATGATGGCATGTATTTCTCCCGCATTTACAGACAGGTTTACTCCACTGAGTATTTCCCTTCCTTCAATGCTTACGTATAAATCTTTTATTGTTAACATACTTGTTTGTGTTTTTCCCATTCTTTTTTCCAATGAACCAGGCCTACAAAATTAAACAGTAAGAAACATATGGCTACAATTGGCATGAATACCAGGCCGGAAGAGATATACATGACCACATTTCCAACATTCAATAAAATCCAAAAAATCCAACACTCCCATTTCTTCTGAGCCGCCAGAATTTGAGCCATCAACATCAGGCCGGCTACAGAAGCGTCCAGGTACGGGGAACGGGCCGGTGGAAATGTATCGGACAGCACGTGGAGTTTTGTAAGAAGAAATCCCCAAAGGATAACAAAACCCAGCAAGAACAATACGTAATAGACGCGTTGTTTGTTAGACAAAAAAGAAGTTAAGAGTTGATTTCTGGAATTCTTTTGTCCTTTTCCCGGGCGGGTCCACTTGTACAAACCGTACACATTAATACCCAACGAGACGGGTTGCAACAACATATTGGTATAAAGGTTTTTTTGAAGAAACATCAAAAAAAGCACCGTGGCATATACAAAACCCACCCAATAATTAATGGCACGTGCCAGGCTGGCCAGGAAAACAGAAGTCAGACCCAGCAACACACCAAAGAATTCTAAATACGATATTCCTTGTCCTGCGACTGTAAAAAAGATATTATCCAGACTCAAAAATTCTTTCATAATCATCCTACCGTACCTTCCAGTGAAATACTGAGTAATTTTTGTGCTTCCACGGCAAATTCCATAGGAAGCTTGTTCAACACTTCACGTGCGTATCCGTTTACAATCAACCCTACCGCATCTTCGGGACCAATGCCACGCTGCATACAATAGAAAAGTTGGTCTTCCCCTATTTTAGAAGTAGTGGCTTCGTGTTCCACCATAGCCGTTTGGTTGCCGTTTTCTATGACCGGGAACGTATGGGCACCACAAGTATCTCCCAACAATAGGGAGTCACATTGCGAATGGTTGCGCGCATGGTCTGCTCCCGAGGTGATTTTTACAAGCCCTCTGTATGAATTTTGACTCTTTCCTGCAGAAATGCCTTTACTAACAATTCGGCTGCGGGTATTTTTTCCTATATGTATCATTTTAGTTCCCGTATCTGCCTGTTGGTGGTGATTGGTTACTGCCACCGAATAAAATTCGCTTACCGAGTAATCTCCCAGCAATACGGTGGAAGGGTATTTCCAGGTAATGGCAGAACCCGTTTCTACCTGAGTCCAATACAGTTTGGAACGGGCTCCTTGGCAAATTCCTCTTTTAGTCACAAAGTTGTATATGCCTCCTTTGCCTTCTGCATCGCCGGGATACCAATTTTGAACGGTAGAATACTTTACTTCTGCATCTTCCATCACCACAATTTCTACCACAGCAGCATGTAACTGGTTCTCGTCTCTTTGAGAAGCTGTACAGCCTTCCAGATAACTCACGTATGAACCCTCTTCCGCTATAATGAGCGTACGTTCAAATTGTCCCGTCCCTTTGGCATTAATACGAAAGTAGCTGGACAGTTCCATGGGACAGCGAACACCTTTGGGTATATAACAAAACGATCCGTCAGAAAACACAGCCGAGTTAAGTGCTGCAAAGAAATTGTCATCTGAAGGAACCACGCTGGCCAGGTATTTTTGTACCAGCACCGGGTAATCCCTTACGGCCTCTGAAAAAGAACAGAAAATAATGCCTTTTTCCGCCAACGTTTCTTTAAAGGTTGTCTTTACAGACACCGAATCGAGTATGGCATCTACGGCCATGCCGGACAAAACGTTCCTTTCTTGCAAAGGGATTCCCAATTTGTCAAACGTCTGCGCAATTTTAGGATCAACCTCTTCTGTATCGCCGCCAACAGGTGCCATTCCCTTGGGAGCCGCATAGTAAATGATGTCTTGGTAATCGATGGGAGGAATGGTAAGGTGAGCCCATTCCGGCATTTTCATGGTCTGCCATTGCCTGAATGCGTTCAAACGGAACTCCAACAACCAGTCCGGCTCTTGTTTTTTTTCTGATATAAGCCGTACGGTATTTTCATTCAGTCCCTTGGGAAAATACTCCAGTTCCAGGTCCGTCACAAAACCTTGCTCGTAGTCGCTTTCTGCGATTCTTTTGAGTATGTCGTCCTGATTTTCTTTCATAGCCCGCAAATATACCATCTTTTCTGTATTTTTGCTTTATGAATACGAAAAACGGGCCACAAAAGACCCCCATCAGAGAATGGGGTAAACAGTCGCTTATTGACAGATTATCAGCGCGTTTTACCTTGCGAAACCCGTCTACGGTACAAGGTCCGGGAGACGATGCTTCCGTTGCTTGCTTTAGCGAATCGCTTACTGTGTCTGCACAAAAGCTGTCGCTGGAAGGGATCGATTTTGACCTTTCTTATTTTCCTTTAAAGTTTGTTGGCTACAAAACGGCCGTTCATGCCATGGGTCAGGTTATGGCCATGAATGCCCACCCTATGCAACTCTTGGTATGTGCAGGGGTCTCGCAACGTTTTTACGTAGAAGATTTGGATGAACTTTTCCTGGGGATAGAGGCGGCTGCTCATACGTACGGAGCCGACATTGCATTTTTGGATATCCAATCTTCCTATACCGGGCTTACGTTAGCCGTAACGGCAAGCGGCGACTGCGATGCCGGCTTGCTTACGCGCAGGAGCGGAGCCCGCGATACAGATCTTATTTGCCTGAGCGGAAACGTGGGCGCTGCCTATATGGGGCTTCAATTGCTGGAAAGAGAGAAACGTGTTTTTACAGGAGAAGCAAAAAAAGACGAGCTGCCTAACCTGGAAGGCTATGAATACATCCTGGAAAGATACCTTAAACCTGAATTGCCAAAAGCTTTGCTGGATAATCTTAAAGCAGACGATGTAATACCAACCTCTATGTGCCTGCTCACCAACGGATTATCAGATGGCATTTTACGTATCGCAAAGGCGTCGGGAACGGGGGCTAAAGTGTTCGTAAATAAGATCCCCATAGCCCGCCAATGCTATGAGTTTGCAGAAACAGAAAAGAACGTATCACCTTTAGTGGCAGCACTTAACGGCGGAGACGATTTTCAAATGCTCTTCACCTTGCCGCTTTCCCTTTATGACACATTGGCCAAGGAATACAGCTTGGACATGATCGGACACATATGCGATGCCTCTGTAGGATGTAGGCTCATAACACCCGACGGTCGCTCATTCCCTCTGGAAAGCCCGGGGTTCGAAAATTTTTAAAACATCCTTTACGTTTAAAATACCACTTCGGGAGCCGTCTCGGCTCCTTCAGCAGCTTTAAAATACGCTTTGCTGTCAAATTTTCTTATTCCTGCTACTAGCGAATGGGGGAATTTGCGGATCAATACGTTGTAAGACTGTACTACTTGATTAAAAGACCTCCTTTCCACGGTAATCCTATTTTCTGTTCCTTCCAGTTGTGCCTGCAGTTCCAGAAAGTTTTGATTGGCTTTTAATTCGGGATACCTTTCAATGACTACCAGCAACCTGCCTAGCGATTGTCCCAGGTTGTCTTGTGCGCTTTGAAAGGCAGCCAGACTTTCTTCCGTAAGGTTGGTGGGGTCCACCGTAACTTGCGTAGCCCTGGAACGTGCTTCTATAACAGATTCCAAAGTGCTTTTCTCAAAATCCACGGCCCCTTTAACTGTGTTTACCAGGTTGGGAATAAGGTCGGCTCTGCGTTGGTAAACGTTCTCTACCTGCGCCCAGGCCTGAACGGTTTGTTCCTGAGCTTCAATCATTTTGTTGTTGGTTTTAACAAACCAAAGAACCGCCAGAGCAACGGCGATAAGGACAATAATCCAAACGTTTCTTTTCTTCATGTTTTTATTGTATTAATTCAAAATCCAATTGTCTTTGTTCAAGGTTTACCCTTGCTACAGATATACGTACTCTTTGCCCCAGCGCAAAATGTTTGCCGCTGTGTGTTCCTGTAAGTGTCATGACGTTTTTGTCATATACGTAATAGTCATCTGTCATATCTCTCACAGAAACCATGCCTTCAATTAGGGTATGGTCCAATTCTACAAACATACCCCATTCGGTAAGGCCTGTAATGATACCCTCGAACTTCCGGCCTGTTTTGTCTTGCATAAATTCTACCATCTTGTATTTAATGCTGGCACGTTCGGCTTCCGTAGCCAATTGTTCACGTTCAGACAAGTGGATGCACTTGCTCTCCATACCTTCAGCTGCCTGTGGCTTTCCGCCACTTATATAATGCAGCAAGAGCCTGTGTACCATCAAGTCTGAATAACGCCTGATAGGAGAAGTAAAGTGGGTGTAATTACTAAATGCCAATCCGTAATGGCCAACATTCTTTGTACTGTAGCGTGCCCTGGGCATAGAACGTAAAGCCATGATTATAATTCCGCTCCCCTCTGTTTTTTTCTTGGTCCTATCCAGCAACTTGTTCAGTTCCCTGGCATAATCGCGGGGAGATTTTGTCTGCCCCATCTTATACCCAAAATGATGCACAAATTGACGGAAGGCTTCTATTTTATCTTGGTCGGGCGGTTCGTGAATGCGGTACACAAAAGCAGGAGCCTTACCCGTGGGCTTGTTTCTCTTCCTTTGCACGTACTTCGTTATTTCGCGGTTGGCCAACAACATGAATTCTTCTATAAGCTTATGCGAATCCAAAGGCTCTTGTACTTGAATGCTTAACGGCGCTCCCCGGTCATCTACTTCTACTTTTACCTCGGCTTTATCAAAGGCTACCGCTCCCCGGTTCATACGCCCTTCCCTAAACCTGACGGCCTGCTTGTGCAAAAACACCAGGCTTTCTTGTACCTCAACGGGAATTTCAGCTGCTGCGGGAATTTCAGCCGTTGCCGGCGAAGCATTTTCCTCCGTATCCAGAACGGCCTGAGCCTGTTCGTAAGACAAGCGACAACGGGAACGTATAACCGTTCTTCCAAACCATCGGTCAATGATGTGGTTGTTTTGATCAAAGGTAAATACGGCAGATACGCACAATTTGTCTTCGTCTGGCCGGAGCGAGCACAAACGGTTAGACAGTTTTTCAGGGAACATGGGGACTGTTCTGTCTACCAGATAGACCGAGTTCCCTCTTTCATAAGCCGCTTGGTCCAGCAACGATCCGGCCTCTACGTAATGACTTACATCGGCTATGTGGACTCCTACCTCTGTATGCGTACCCTCCGGTCCTATTTTACGGAAAGACAGCGCATCGTCAAAGTCTTTGGCGTCGGAAGGATCAATGGTAAACGTAGGAATCTTCCTAAAGTCCCGCCTTCCCTTTATATCTTCCTGCAACAAGTTGTCTGTGAGCGCCTCTGCTTCTGCTTCCTCTTCTTTTCTAAAACGGTAAGGCAACCCGAATTCTGCCAAAATGGCATGCATTTCCGTTTCGTTTTCTCCCGGAGTCCCTAGTACATCTACTACTTTACCCGTGGGGAAATTGCCTCTTTTGTTCCAGCCCGTAACAAGTGCTGCCACTTTTTGACCATTGCGCGCGCCTAAAAGGCCGCCTTTGTGCAAATGAATATCAAAGGGCATGTGTTTAGACTCGGTAATAACATATGCCTGTTTATCTACTATCTGTACAATGCCAATATACGGCCGGGAAGAGCGTTCTTTAATAAAAACTACGTGCCCTTCCAGTTTTCTTTCGTGCCTGTTTTTTGTAGAACGTACAACTACACGTACCCGGTCGCCGTGTAGGGCTCCGTTTAATTTTCTGGCAGGAACAAATATGTCTTCTACGGGGTGTTGCCCTTCCGGTACCTGCACCATAAGAAAGGCATACCCTTCCCGCGTCATGCTTAACGTACCCTCATACTCTGTGGTCTGCACATAGCGGTTTTTTGTCTTCTTTTTACTCATAATAATCTACAAATGTACACAAAATCTTTTCGTACCTTTGTAAGCTTATTGATTGCACTATGAAAAAAGTTCTTTTGATGATATTAGATGGCTGGGGCGAAGGGAAACAAGACCGTACCAACGCCATTTATACTGCAGGCCAGCCACATATAGATAAAATACGCAACACATACCCCAACAGCACCTTAAGCGCCTGCGGAGAAGACGTAGGCTTACCGGATGGGCAAATGGGCAACTCGGAAGTGGGCCATTTGAACATAGGTGCAGGGCGTATTGTCTATCAAGACCTGGTAAAAATAAACAGGGCTTGCCGGGACGGGTCCATCCGTGAAAACAAAGAAGTAAAAGCCGTTTTTGAGTATGTAAAACATAGCGGCAAAGCCCTCCACTTTATGGGTCTGGTGTCTGACGGAGGAGTTCATTCTTCTATGGAGCATCTTTTTACTTTTCTGGATATAGCCCGGGAGTACACACTTCCCAAAGTATATGTACACTGTCTTATGGACGGGCGTGATACCGATCCCCGCAGCGGAAAAGGATACGTAGAGCAACTGCAGGCCCATCTGGCGAATACCACGGGAAAGATTGCAACCGTTATAGGAAGATACTACACCATGGACCGTGACAAGCGGTGGGACAGGGTTAAGGTGGGATATGATTTGGCCGTTCACGGCATAGGAACTCCGTTCCATAACGCAGCAGAAGGAATAGCAGAAAGTTATAGGCAGGGAATTACAGACGAATTTATTAAACCCATTGTATGTGTTGACGAAAGCGACATTCCTGTAGGCACCCTGGAAAAAGACGACGCCATGATCTTTTTTAACTTTAGGAATGACCGTGCCCGTGAAATTACCCGTGTGTTAACACAAGAGAATATGCCCGAATACGGCATGTACACCATTCCTTTGTACTACTGCTGTATGACTCCTTACGACAACACCTTTACAGGATTGCATATACTTTTTGATAAAGAAAACGTAATCCGTACCCTGGGCGAAATCATAAGCCGGCAGGGACTCAAACAACTGCGTATAGCAGAAACAGAAAAATACGCTCACGTTACTTTCTTTTTTTCCGGAGGCAGGGAAGAAACCTTCCCTCTGGAAAATCGAATTTTAGTACCTTCTCCCAAAGTAGCCACGTATGACCTAAAACCCCAGATGAGTGCTCCGCAAGTGGCAGAAAAAGTAAAAGAAGCGTTGGCAAAACAAGAATACCACTTGATTGTCCTCAATTTTGCCAACGGAGATATGGTGGGCCATACAGGGGTTTACGAGGCCATTTGCCAAGCTGTGAAAGTCATTGACCGTCTGGCTTTTGAGGTTACAGAAACAGCTGTGGAAAACGGATACTCCGTATTGATTACGGCAGACCACGGCAATGCAGACAACGCTCTTAACCCGGACGGAACACCCAATACCGCTCATTCTATGAACAGAGTTCCCTTTACCGTAGTGGACAATGGAATAGCTTCTGTAAAAGACGGGATTCTTGCAGATATAGCTCCTACTGTTTTAGAGTTGATGGAAATTCCCATTCCGGAAGAAATGACCGGACAATCACTCATCCAAAAAAAATAATTTTTCATGCCTTCTTTTGTTCACCTACACGTTCATACCCAATATTCCATTCTTGACGGAGCCGCTTTTATTCCGGATCTTTTTAAAAAAGCCGAGGCAGACGGGCAGACGGCTCTGGCCATAACGGATCATGGAAACATGTACGGTGTGAAAGAGTTTTTGAACACGGCTAAAGATCACCCCTCCGTAAAGCCCATAGTGGGATGCGAAGTGTATGTAGCTCCGGAAGGTCGCCATTTGAAACGAAATACAGAAGAAGCTACTACGTGCCACTTGGTGCTGCTTGCCAAAAACCACAAAGGTTACTTGAACTTAATCAAGCTTGTATCGCAGGCATGGATAGACGGTGTCTATTACAAGCCACGCATAGACCACGAGCTACTGGAAAAACACAACTACGGCCTGATTGCCCTGAGTGCCTGCCTTGCCGGAGAGTTGCCCCGTCTGGTAACAGCCGGAAAAATGGAAGAGGCATCTGCATTGATAGAAAAGTACAAAAGCCTGTTTGGAGAAGACTACTACATTGAACTACAGCGCCATAAAACTTTACTAAACAACGCTAACGCACAAAGCACTTATGCCCTTCAAAAACAAATAGAGCCCCACCTTATAACCTTGGCAGAAAAGCACAACGTAAAATTGGTAGCTACCAATGACGTTCATTTTGTCAATTACGAAGACGCTCCGGCTCATGACCGGCTCATTTGCGTATCTACCAACGCCGACGTAACGGATGAAAACCGTAAGTTGCGTTACACAGAGCAGGAGTACTTGAAAAGTGTACGTGAAATGAAAGAGCTTTTCTCTGACATTCCTCACGCCCTAACCGCTACCCTGGAAATAGCCGATAAAGTTGAAACGTATAGTCTGGACAGAGAACCCATCCTGCCTCACTTTCCCATTCCCGATACCTTTCCCAATTCCAATGCGTACTTAAAGCACCTAACGTACGAAGGGGCCAAACGTCTGTACCACGAAATAACACCGGAACTAAAACAAAGGATGGATTTTGAACTGGAAACCATTATAGGTATGGGGTTTCCGGATTATTTCCTTATTGTGCGGGACTTTATTCATCAAGCCCGTCATATGAACGTATGGGTAGGCCCGGGGCGGGGATCGGCAGCAGGAAGTGTAGTAGCTTATTGCTTGGGTATTACGTTGGTGGATCCCATTCGTTACGGACTTCTTTTTGAGCGTTTTTTGAACGAAGACAGGGTTTCCTTACCCGATATTGATATTGACTTTGCAGACGACGGCAGAGCCAAGGTATTGAATTATGTAGAAAAAAAATACGGCAAAGATCAGGTATGCCATGTCATCACCTTTGGTACTATGGCCGCTAAAAGCGCCATAAAAGACGTAGCTCGCGTACAACGTCTGCCGCTGCCCGAGGCAGAACGTCTGGCCAAGCTTATTCCCGACCGTCTTCCCGAAAAAGACGGCAGACCTCAAAAGATAAATATCAAAAACGCCATTGCATACGTACCGGAACTGCAGGCTGCCTTACAATCAGAAAACCCCCTGGTTAGAACCACGTTGGAATACGCACAAAAACTGGAAGGCTCTGTGCGTAACACAGGTGTACATGCCAGTGCCATCATTATTGGTCCCGATACCTTAATCAACCACATTCCTTTGCGTACAAGCAAAGACAAGGATACCGGAAAGGATATTTTAGTTTCTCAATTTGACGGATCGCAAATTGAGCAAGTGGGCATGTTAAAAATGGATTTTCTGGGACTCACGACCCTCAGCATCCTTAGAACAGCCGTAGACAACATAAACGAAAACCATGGCGTAACCATTGATGTAAATGAGTTGCCGCTTACAGACGTTCCCACTTATGAATTGTTTAGCCGGGGAGATACGGCCGGTATCTTTCAATTTGAAAGTGAGGGCATGCGCAAATGGCTCAAAGAGTTAAAGCCCACCTGCATAGAAGATTTAATTGCTATGACGGCACTGTACCGTCCCGGCCCTATGGACTACATCCCCGATTTTATTGACAGAAAACACGGGCGAAAGGAAATTACTTACGACCTGCCGCAAATGGAAAAGTACCTGCAAGAAACATACGGCATTACCGTTTACCAGGAACAAGTGATGCTTTTGTCCCAGGAACTGGCCGGTTTTAGCGGTTTTGAAGCCGATTTGTTACGTAGGGCCATGGGCAAGAAAAGGCCCGCAGAAATGGAAACGTATAAAAACCGTTTCATGGAAAGAGGTGTAGAACGCGGCATTCCCGAGGCCATCCTTAAAAAAATATGGGTTGATTGGACGGCTTTCTCTCAATACGCATTCAACAAATCGCATGCAGCCAGCTATTCTATGCTCAGCTATCAGGCAGGGTACTTAAAGGCCAACTATCCGGCAGATTACATGGCTGCTTTACTCACCCGTGTACGCGATAACATTTCCGACGTTTCTAAATATATGGACGAGTGCAAGCGCATGGATCTAAACGTTCTGGGACCCGACATAAACGAGTCTATGCATGATTTTACCGTAAACAAACAAGGAGATATCCGTTTTGGTATGGCCGGCATCAAGGGAGTAGGATACAGTGCCGTTAAGAACATAGTAAAGCTTAGAAGAAAAGGAGGTCCTTTTATAGATATTTACGATTTTATAGAACGGGCTAATTTGAACACCTGCAATAAAAAAGTACTGGAAAGCCTGATCTATGCGGGAGCTTTTGATTCTTTTACAGACATAAAAAGAGAACAATATTTTCTACCGTGTGGCAAAGACGGAACTTTTTTAGAAAGCCTGATATGCTACGGAGAAAGGATGGAGGCAGAGAAGAACAAAGGAATGAACAGCTTGTTTGGAGACGGTATCCATGCCATGGTTCCTCCGGAAAGACCGGTTCCCCCTTCTTTATCATTGGATATACAAGAAGATTTTCTGAAAAAAGAAAAAGAAATGGTAGGTATCTACCTGTCTTCTCACCCCCTGGATACCTTCCGTTTTGAAATGAAGCATTTTACAAGCCACACCATTGAGGAAGTCCATGAAATTCTGGAAGAAAGTCGGGCTGTGGAAAATTTTACTGCCCGTGAGGTTCGTATTGGAGGAATGGTAACGCAAGTAACTTCTGCGATTGCCAGAAGTACAGGACGTCCTTGGGGTACGTTTACTTTAGAAGATTACACTTCTAGCATTAAGTTTACATTATTTGGCAAAGAATACGAGCAGTTCCTTCCTTATATGCGTGAAAATGAAATGCTTCTTATGCGTTGTAGCGTTCAGGAACGGTACAGAAAAAGAAACAGTGCGCCTAAAGAAAAAGAAGTTAGAATAGTAAGTATATCGTTGCTGGCCAACGCCTGTGAGTCTTTACGTGCCATAACTTTACCTTTGGACGTGGAGCAAATCACTCCGGCTTTTCGTAAAGAGTTGGTACAACTAATGGTAGAAAACCCCGGAAAGATTACCGTACATTTGGTTTTAAGGGATAGAGAGGAAAATATGAGGGTACAGCTTTTCTCCCGCTCTCACCGCATTGATCTTACTCCGGCACTTTTGGACTGGTTACACAAAAAAGGTTTTGATTTCTTAGTGGAGTAGCCACTTTTCCAGTATTTCCAGGTCCTCTGCGTAGGTGATTTTGAGGTTTTTTTCTTCTCCTTTCACCAGGAAAATTTTTTCTCTGTACAAGTAACGCCTTACTACACCGCAGTCGTCTGTTTCTGTAAAGCTGCCGTCATCCATCGCATAACCGTAGGCTCTTTTTATGATTCCCATACGAAAGCCTTGAGGGGTTTGCGCTCTTTGAAACAAGCTTCTATCGGGGACTCTTATGATGTGATCTCCTCCCGGTCCTGTGAAAAATAACGTATCGGTAACAGGAACAGCTACCCCCACGGCCCGGTATTTTTTTAAGGCTTCCAAGACGTCTGAAATGATTCGTTCACTAACCAACGGTCTGGCTGCATCGTGAAGAATCAAGTTATCGTCGGGCCTGCCGGAAAAAGCCTGAATGGCTGCGTACGAGGATTGATGACGCTTTTCGCCGCCTACTATAACTTTATTCGTTTTTTTCCAGGCGTTTTTCTCTATGAGCTCTTGTACTCTTTGAGTTTCTTCACGGGCTGCCACAATAGCTACTTGGTCTATACCGGGATGAGCCTCAAAAGCATCCACAGCTCTTTCCAAAACAAGCTTTCCTCCCAATGTAAGAAATTGCTTGGGTGTGTCTGTTGCTGCCCGCGCCCCTTTCCCGGCTGCTAAAATTACTGCTATGTTCTTGCGTTCGCCCATATCCTTCTCTTTTTATTTATAAACCCTCACAAAAGGCCCCAAGTCATCTTTAAAATCAATGGTAAAAGCTTGGGCCCTTCCCGGGATTTCATCTACATCAAATGTAATATCAAACGATTCGTCTCTGGCTTTAAAACGGAATGTTTGGTCGTTTTTATGTACCAAAGCGGCCGTTACATCGTTGATGGCTAAATATAACGAATTATTTTGTTCAAACACACGAGCCTCTCCAAATATATCCTTAAAATAAACACCTGTATACACCTTGTTTTCATAGGGTTTTGTATATTCCTCTTCTACTTTTGGTTTACGCACAAGCGCCGGCTGCATATATTCATTATAAAGCTTTGTTACCCAATCAGATTCAACATCTCTGTACAGGTCAATAATTTGTCTTGCCATAGCAATTTCCGGAGAGGTGGTTGTTCCTTGATTCATAAGTACACTCACCCCCAGATTCAACTCGGGCACCAATACTACCCATGCCGTGTAACCGCCTGCCAGCCCCGTATGGTTAATCAGTTTTCCCTGAACTCCCTGCTCTATACGCCATCCTTGTGCGTACAAAATCACGCGCTCGTTATTCCACGAACAAATGGTTCCCGGGCTAAAAATAGTCTGTATGGTACCGCTAGAAAGGATCTGTTTGTCTTTATACGTACCGTTGTTCAGCCACATTTTCATCCATTGCCCCATATCGTATGCGTTAGACATAACAAAGGCTGCTGGAGATACGGCTTGTAACCAGGCATAGGCATAGTCCCGGTCGTCGCGCGGTGTGAGTCGTAACCCGCTATTTGTTTTACTTAATCTGTATCCATAAGCGAAATTCTCTGCTGTAAAGTAAGAGTCCTTACCGGTAGTAGTATGGTTCATTTCCAAAGGTTTGAAAATATACTCTTCCAAAGCCTCTTCCCAGGTTAAGCCGGTGTATTTCTCTATGATACGCGCGGCTACCGTGTATAAGGCATTGCAATAGGCATACGTGTCTCTAAAACCGTAAGTAGGCCTAACCAAACTAAACATACGGTACAGATCGTCCCTGTCGTAACCCAGCGCAGGTATAACGTCCAGCGCTTGCGACTGAAAACCTGTTTTGTGATTCATAATGTCTTTCACCAGGTAGTTTTCTGTTACCCAGGGGTCGTATAATTTAAAATCGGGCAGGTGGTCAATGACCCGGTCTGTCCATTTTACGTACCCTTTGTCTACCATAATGCCCATAAGAGCAGCAGTAAAGGCTTTGCTGGTAGAGGCATTCACAAACAAAGTGTATGGGTTGGCGGCAGGGGATGTTTTCTCTGCCCTAAGATGGCCTATGCCCTTAGCAAATACAGTTTTCCCGTCTTTGACAACCGTTACGGCCATAGCCGGAACGTTCCAGAGATTTTGCACACGCAAGGCAATGGCTTCAATATTTTCTTCACAGACGGCAGGTGTCTGTTGTGCATAAAGGGCCGTGTGGCCCAGTATGCAACTCAGCACCAATACCAGTAGTCTTACCGGTTTCATGGTTTTTATGTTTTTATTTTTTGCGTTTAGCGACGGCTTTTTTTGCGCCTTTACCTTCTTTGACGTTCTTTTTACTTCCGTACCTCCACAAGTCAAATACAATAGGGGTAGAAATCATTACCGACGTAAAGGGACAAACAGCAACACCAATGGCCAGCGCCACGGCAAATCCACGAATCACTTCCCCACCAAAAATGGCAATGGCCAGCAACACCACAAGCGTAGTGGCAGAGGTGTTCACCGTACGTGACAGCGTAGAGTTCAGGGCCTCGTCAATGTTTTCTTTTATATCTCGCTTGGGATACAAGGTCCTGTATTCACGGATCCTATCAAAAATCACCACGGTGTCGTTCAAAGAGTATCCGATAATGGTAAGCACCGCGGCTATAAATTGTTGGTCCACATCTAGTGTAAAAGGCAAGATCCCGGTAAAGATAGAGAAGAAGGCCATTACAAACACCGTGTTGAACACAAGCGAAATGAGCCCTCCCGTACCCCAGGTCCAGTTGCGGAAACGTATGGCAATGTATGTAAATATGGCTAGACAGGAAAGCAGGATGGCAATGATGGCATCGCGCTTAATGTCACTGGCCACGGTGGGACCCACTTTTTCTGAACTTATGATTCCGTTGGGATTGTCCATGGTGGAAAGGAAATCTTGCAGAAGCATGGGAGTGGCATAAAAGCCTATCACAGCGTTGTAGAGCATTTCGTCTACTTCTGCGTCTGCCTGGTCGCTTTCATCCTCGATCTTGTACTTTGTAGTTACACGCATCTGGCTGCTTCCTCCAAATTCCTTTACCTCCACCCCTCCTTGAAACGCCTCGGTCACTTTTTCACGTACCGCTTCTGCCGTAACTTCCTGATCAAAACGTATCACATACGTACGACCGCCGGTAAAGTCTACACCGTAGGTAAAGCCTTTGGTGAAAATAAAAGCAAGCCCTACTACCATAATGATTGCGGCAGTTATGTAATATTTCTTACGATTTTCCACAAATTTAATCTTTGTGTTTTGCAAGAAGTTTCGTGTTGTCTTGTTATCAAACGTTATGTTAAGTCCTTTGGCCAAGCGGCGGTCAATAAGCAACCTGGTTATAAAGATAGAGGTCAGTAACGAGGTAATCAGGCCTATTACTAATGTGGTAGCAAACCCTTGTACCGGCCCGGAACCAAAAATCATCAAGATGATTCCGGTAATGAGCGTGGTGATGTTCCCGTCCAGGATGGCCGAATACGCATTCTTATACCCGTCTGCAACGGCCAGGCGCAGCGCCTTGCCGGCACGGAGCTCTTCTTTTATACGCTCGTTTATAATCACGTTGGCATCTACTGCCATTCCCAACGTAAGCACTATACCGGCAATACCCGGCAACGTGAGCACGGCTCCAAAAGACACCAGTGCGCCAAAGAGGAACAATAAGTTGCACAGTAAGGCTACCGATGCAAAGACTCCGGCATGGTTATAAAACAAGATCATATAAACCAACACCAGTAAAAAGGCAATGGCAAAGGAAATTAACCCCAGGCTGATGGAGCGCGAACCTAGTGACGGGCCCACAATGCTTTCCTGTACAATGCTGGTAGGTGCCGGAAGTTTCCCCGATTTAAGTACGTTGGCCAAGTCGTCTGCTTCTTCTGTAGTAAAATCTCCGGTAATTTGGGAGCGTCCACCGGTAATTTCTACGTTAACCCGCGGATAAGAGTAAACCATATCGTCCAAAACAATGGCAATGGACTTACCTATGTTGTCTGCCGTCAATCGTGCCCAAATGCGGGCCCCCTCGGCATTCATACCCATATCAACAGCCGGTGCACCTCCGTGCGCCTGATCAAACTGCCTACGGGCATCGGTTACTACCCCACCGTCGAGCGGAGCTCTTCCATCCCGTGTATTTACTTTTATGGCTATCAGTTCGTAGTACACTTCGTTTACCTTGTCTGCTTTAACCGACCACAGCGGGCGGACGTCTGCCGGAAGTACGGCTTGAACCTGAGGTAGTTCTAACCAGCTGTTTATCATGGCCGTATCGCGGTAATGCGCACGTCCTATACAAGGGCCGGGAGCCAGTTGCCCATTGTACACATTGGGGTTCAGTAAGTTAAAGAGCGGGTTTTGCCTTGCCCACAGGGCCATATCGTCAGACAGGGCATCTTCTTTAGCCAATTGAGCTAATAAGTCGTCCGCTTCTTCTCCTTCTGCTATTTCTTCTTCCAAATGACCTTCTTCTTCAGACAACTCTTCCTGATCTCCCAGGTATTCTCGTAATACCCTATTGGCCTCCTGCAAGGCAGAGTATACCTCGGAATTTTCGTACGTTTCCCAAAACTCCAAAGAGGCTGTTCCCTGAAGCAGTTTTCTTACTCGTTCCGGTTCTTTTATTCCGGGAAGCTCTACTAAAATCCTACCGGTGGTTCCCAGCCGTTGGATGTTGGGTTGAGTTACCCCAAAGCGGTCAATACGGTTGCGAAGCACGTTAAATGAGTTGGCCATGGCAGACTCTGCCTCGGCCCGGATAATCCGAATTACCTCTTCGTTAGAAGTTTCCGGTTTAATCCGCTCGCGCATATCGTACGTTCCAAAAATTCTTGACAGACGTTCGCCGGGAGCTACTTCGTTCCACGACTCGGCAAACAAGTTCAGATACTCCGTTCTGGAACCTTCTGCTATTTTTTGGTTTGTCCTTTCCAGGGCACTGTTAAATATAGGATCCTGACTGTAATCGGATAAGGCACGGATAAGGCTTTCCAGTTTGACTTCCATCATCACGTTCATTCCGCCCTTCAGGTCAAGACCCAAATTGATCTCTCTCTCTTTCACTTCTTTATAAGTGAACCACATAAACACTTTTTCCGGTGTTATGGAATCAATGTAGTAGCTTTGTTTTGCATTTTTAAGAGAATCCAGAAAAAAAGCCTGATCCAATTCGTCAACCTTTTGGTACTCGGGAGTTGTCTGAATGGCAAGTGCGGCTTTTTCTGCATAATCAGCTGCTTTTCTCTCTTGTATTCTTGTAGCTGCTGTAAAAGACAGCTGATAAATACATGCCAGAGAAATAAGTATTACCACCAGCCGAATGGCACCTTTGCTTTGCATAATCTTATTATTAATATTTGTTTAAGTCAGGTAAAATAGGGGACAAATGTAATGTTTTTTCCCTAATTAATTAACTTTGTAGTTCGTATTTCCGGCAAATATGTGTAAGAAACATTTCATAACAGCAGGTTTAGCAGCAGCTCTTTGTATAGCGGGTCCTTCTTTGTATGCTCAAGTTACCCAAGCAAGGGACTTACTTAAGGAGGGAGAACGACTACACCTGAATTATCAATTTGAACATGCCATAGAGGCTTTTTCGCGCGCTATGGGAGCGTCTGACGACTCTTTAGTCATTAGCAAAGCAGAACACGCTAGAGTGCATAGTGAAAACGGACTTATCCTAAGCAACTACGTAGTTCGTCCTTACGTTCTGGCCAGCGTTGTTGTTCCCCAACGGGATTTTCCTTTGTATTACAACCTGTCACCCTCGGGTTGCTGGGCTTATCCGCCGGATTTGCTGCTACAGTACGTGAACCATAAAGGAGATGAAAAATTGCCTCTGTTTTACCGTCCCGCTCTGGACCGTCTGGTATTTGCAGCCTGCGATTCTTTGTCTGATACAGGCTGGGACATTTATATGACAGAGCGCACTTTTGATACCCTCGTTTGCTGGAGCCCGCCGGTGCGGCTGGGCCCCGATATCAACACGCAAGGGAACGAAATGTATCCTGTTTTAAGTGCAGACGGCAATACCCTCTATTTTTGCTCAGACGGCTTACCGGGCCTGGGCGGACTTAATCTTTTTGTAAGCCGATGGGATGAAAACCTCCAAAACTGGAGTGTTCCGGAAAACATGGGCATTCCATTCTCTTCTACGGGCAACGATATGCTTTATATGCTGTCGGACGACCTCACCTACTTTTACTTTGTTTCCGACAGAAATGCCCCCAAAGATTCCCTGCTACTTTACAAAGTGGAATACGAGACGAGTCCTGTAAAAATACGTCCCTCGTCTGTGCAAGAACTTAGAGAGATTGCAGCCCTTTCCCCTAAAGACAGTCACCCCAACGCAGACACCGGGACATCTGCCCGCTCAGCAGACACCGCAACATCTGCCCACTTAGTAGACACCGCAACATCTGCCCGCTCAGCAGACGCAACACACATCCGCGCAACTGATACAACCGACAGTCGCACAGCCGTTTCTGACTCTGTCTTGCAAAAAACACGGGAAGCTACCCAACACTATGCCCAGTTGAGTAAAGCCGTCAGAAACTTAACGGGCCAAGTGAATAAACAAGAAGAAAAGCTGGATAGCCTGCGCAAAACATACGTCACCCTTTCACGCGAAGAAGACAAAAGCATTTTTGCCAACCACATTCGGGAAGAAGAGTTTCTACTGATGGAGCTGCAACAATCTTTGCGCGATACACAAAAATCGGCGCAAGCCATTGAAGACATGTTCCTCTGGTACGGAGTACTGGCCGTGCCGGAAATAAACAACACAAATACTGACCTTGTGTTCGGGGCAAAAACAGACGTTACGCCCGATGCAAAAAGTGAAGTTACGTCCGGTGCAAAAGCAGACGTGTTTTCTCCTGTAAAGCAAAAAATGTGTTCCCTGGACGACCACGTTTTCCTGGCTCCTGTTCCCGTAGAACCTCCTGTCGATCTTACGTTCCGTATTGAAAAGCAGTCGGTTATAGTTCCTTGGGAGAACGAACCAATGGATTTGTATTACCGTATTCAGCTCTTTACCGTATCCGGCAAGGTTTCTCTGAATCAGCTCAGAGGAATCAGCCCTGCGTTCGAGGTCAAAGTAGGCAACCGTTACGTATATTACGCAGGACAGTTTCAAACGTACGACCAGGCCTCGCAAGCCCGGGCTGTTGTTAGAAGGCAGGGGATAACGGGAGCGCTGGTGGTAGCCTTTTACGAAGGCAAATCAATTTCTGTTCAGGAAGGGCGTAGAAGAGAGACAGAAAAGAAAACAGCCCCGGAAAGTACGGGTATGTATCAGGTCTATTTGGGAGCGGGAGAAATAACCCCCGAACTCCTGGCAGCTGTAAGCGAACTTACAGATAAAGACATCATTCGTTTGGCAAAGGGTGATGCTGTAGATTACTTTATAGGTCCTTTCAGCTCGCGCGCGCAAGCAGAAGAGCTTGCAGAGGCACTGAAAGAGAAGGGTTTTGCTTTGGTAAGCGTTCAAGAAGTAACCCCTTAAATAATTATATGTAACTCCTTAAGTATTAAAAATATGGGATTAGTAATTACACTCATTTTATTAGGCATATTGTTGCTTTTTGCAGAACTGACCGTAATTCCGGGATTTGGTATTGCAGGCGTTCTGGGATTGGCCGGTTTTGCCGGCGGTATTGTGCTGGCTTTCACGAAATTTGGGACAACCGTTGGCTTTATCGTGCTGTTTAGTGCACTGGCTCTGAGCGGTATTCTGCTGTTTTTTACGCTTCGTTCCAAAACGTGGCGAAAAATAACACTCAAAGACAACATAGATGAAAAGGCATTGCCCAGCCCGGAAGAGAAAGGCATTTCGGTAGGTATGGAAGGCATTAGTCTTACACGCTTGAATCCGGCAGGTAACGGCCGATTTGGAGACACAACGGTAGAGGTTCGTTCTTCTGAAGGCCTCATTCAGGCTAAAACCCCTATTAAGGTCGTATATATTGAAGGATTGAGTATATTTGTGGTTCCTGTAGAAAACAATTAAAAAAGAGAATATTATGTTAGGTGCAACGTTAATTTGGATTGCCGTAGGAATTGTCGGCTTATTCATACTGTTATGGTTTTTCCCTGTTACCCTTTGGTTTCAGGCATTGATATCCGGTGTAAGGATCAACCTGCTTCAGCTGGTGCTTATGCGCTGGAGAAAAGTACCCCCCAGTACCATTGTCATGGCTATGGTTACCGGTACAAAAGCCGGGCTTACTTTAGACGTAAACGCTCTGGAGGCTCACTACTTGGCTAAAGGAAACGTCACTAAGGTGGTAAACGCCTTAATTTCGGCAGACAAGGCCAACATTCCCCTGGATTTTAAAATGGCTGCCGCTATTGATTTGGCCGGCCGCGACGTGTTCGAGGCTGTACAGATGTCTGTTAACCCCAAGGTAATCAACACCCCTCCCGTTTCTGCCGTGGCAAAAGACGGTATCCAGCTGATTGCTAAAGCCCGCGTAACCGTTAGGGCCAACATCAAGCAACTGGTAGGAGGTGCCGGAGAAGAAACTGTTCTGGCCCGTGTGGGAGAAGGTATTGTATCCAGTATTGGATCTTCTGCTTCGCACAAGTCGGTACTGGAAAACCCCGATTACATCTCTAAAGTGGTGCTGGAAAAAGGATTGGACTCCGGGACCGCCTTTGAGATCCTCTCCATTGACATTGCCGATATTGATGTGGGCAAGAACATTGGAGCCGTATTGCAAATGGACCAGGCCAACGCAGATAAAAACATTGCACAGGCACGCGCAGAAGAACGCCGTGCTATGGCCGTAGCGTTGGAACAAGAGAAAAAAGCCGAGGCACAAGAGGCGCGCGCCAAAGTCATCCTGGCAGAAGCACAAATCCCCTTGGCCATGGCAGAAGCCTTCCGCGCCGGCAATTTAGGCATTATGGACTACTACCGCATGAAGAACATCCAGGCCGATACCGATATGCGGGAACAGATTGCAAAATAAAATATAATCATTACCTTTGTTCTCCCTAAAAAGAAAACAAAAGTTGGACGGGTGAGGTGGGTGAGTGGCTGAAACCACCAGTTTGCTAAACTGACGTACTCGCAAGGGTACCGAGGGTTCGAATCCCTCCCTCACCGCCACAGACAAAGGCTGCCAAATATAGGCAGCCTTTGTACTTTGTAGCAACCTCTGTACTTTGCTTTGTAGCAACCTTTGTGCTTTGCTTTGTAGCAGCCTTTGTGCTATCACCGCTAGGGTAGAAGTTAAATACCTCCGAGCGGTTTTTTATTTTTCAAAGCGCTGTCCCTTTTCCTTTTAATTCTTATGAAATTATTAAGTTGTGCTTTAGATATTCATATTCTGTTTTTAATCCCTAATGCACTTTATATAGATCTACGTAAATCAGATAACGAAATACAGAAAATTCTGATGTTGCTTAAACAGGCACATTGGTTAATTACCACTAAAAACATTCATTTTATTTTAAGCGGTTCCAGCGCAAGAAAATTAAGACATAGTGGAGTAAATCTGCTTGGCGGGAAGAGCTATACGAAAACACTTATATGAAAACATTTGTATCCGTTTGTAAGTTCCGAAAGCCCTGATTTTGACCTAGTAAAAGCCTGCAATAACGGAATGCTGCCTAGGACATTATTTACCGAATTTCCCGACTTGCGTCTTATCTTTTATCATGGTCTCTTTAGATACGTACCCGCGACTGATGAATGGCATTGACATTATCCCAATAAAAGACTTTCTAACCAGGTTGTGGGATGATGAAATTACTTAATGCCTACAACTATACGATAGCTACGGGGTCTTCGCAAATTGTATGTAAAGGTAGGAGGTCGTTATTTTTGACACAGAGCACGTAATTTGCTGTATATGTGCACACTACAAAGGCGATGCCATTTTTAGTTACCTCCTACCTTTACTGACTTCTGCTGTTTTACGTAAAGGTAGGAAACTGCTCTACTTAACAAAAAACGCATAATCTGCTGCCTGTAAGCGCTTTGCAAGCCTAGTGCTGCTTTTAGTTACCTCCTACCTTTACTGACTTCTGCTGTTTTACGTAAAGGTAGGAAGTTGCTATTTTTAACAAAAAGTACACAATCTGCTGCCTGTAAGCGCTTTGCAAGCATAATGCTGCTTTTAGTTACCTCCTACCTTTACTGACTTCTGCTGTTTTACGTAAAGGTAGGAAGTTGCACTACTAACAAAAAAACGCATAATCCTCTGTATATGTGCACATTACAAGAATAGCACCAGTACAGCGCCATTTTTAGTTACCTCCTACCTTTACTGACTTCTGCTGTTTTACGTAAAGGTAGGAAGCTGCTATACTTAACAAAAAATGCATAATCTGCTGCCTGTAAGCGCTTTGCAAGCCTAGTGCTGCTTTTAGTTACCTCCTACCTTTACTGACTTCTGCTGTTTTACGTAAAGGTAGGAAGTTGCTATTTTTAACAAAAAGTACACAATCTGCTGCCTGTAAGCGCTTTGCAAGCATAGTGCTGCTTTTAGTTACCTCCTACCTTTACAGACTTCTGCTGTTTTACGTAAAGGTAGGAAGTTGCACTACTAACAAAAAAACGCATAATCTGCTGCCTGTAAGCGCTTTGCAAGCATAGTACTGCTTTTAGTTACCTCCTACCTTTACTGACTTCTGCTGTTTTACGTAAAGGTAGGAAGTTGCACTACTTAACAAAAAACGCCTAACTCACTGTATATATGCATATTACAAGAACGGCGCCACTTTTAGTTACCTCCTACCTTTACTGACTTCTGCTGTTTTACGTAAAGGTAGGAAGTTGCTCAACTTAACAAAAAAACGCATAATCTGCTGCCTGTAAGCGCTTTGCAAGCCTAGTGCTGCTTTTAGTTACCTCCTACCTTTACCGTACTAAGCATTTACCGCCAGTATTTTTATTTTAGATACCGGATCCAGTGCCAAACATCTGGCAGCTTGCGTTGAGCCAACTCCTTTACGTTTTAATAGCCGACCTAAATTTAATTTCTCCTGTACCGACAAAGCTGTGTAGGGTGCACCTTTCTTGTTTTTCTTAAGCCACAAATCAATGTACTGACAAACATCAACATCGCTTATCCGGTTACTATTCGCTAGCTTATTATTTTCAAGCAGTTCATGTGCTTTCTTTCCCATCCAGGATTCTACCTGCAAAAGCACTTTTTCTTCTCCCGACAACTTGTTCATGTAAAACATGAACTTTCTTGGAGAACCGTAAAGCTGCTCAACTATTTTTGTCTTCAATATATTTTCTTGAACAAGTAGTCCTGTTTTATCAAGAATATATCCTTTGGGGAGTTTCTTTTTGATACTAAGAACTTTACGTTGTTCATCCCATCCGTTAATTGGAACGTACTGATTTTGAATACCTAGTTCCTTTATAAAGTAGTATCTGGCCGAGCAAAAAGGATATCCACTAGGATACGAGTTTACTTTATGATGAACTGCATTCCTCAAAACATAGGTAACTGCTTCTAAAGTATGTTCATAACCAACAAGTGTAACTGCGTGAAAACTCCTGGTTCCAAGACTTCCTTTTCTGCAGTATTTATGATTGAACCATTTAGTGTAGCCATTCCGAATAGAGCTGATATATCCGGATGGATTATTTGTTTTGGCAATTATGTGGAAATGGTTTGACATAAAGGCATATGCCAGTAATTCGGTTTCATACGTATGGGCAGCCAAACATGCCCTGTTTATACCTTGGTAATAATCTGCCGGAACACGAAACATAATTTCCGGCGAACTGATACATAAATGATAAAGTTTCTTCCTCATGCCTTCCCTTCAATCTAAGAATTAGAGTTACAAATAAGAGTTTGAATCACGAATATACGATACCTGTAAGTCATGAGCAAATTGTATGTAAAGGTAGGAAGTCACAAAAAGAGGCGCTTTTCGCATAACGCACAGAAACATAGCCTGTTGTGGCATTGTTTTATTTTCCGTAACCTCCTAACTTTACAATATTTGTGGCTTTTATGTAAAGGTAGGAAGTCGTTATTTTTTGTAAAAGCCGTATAATCTGCTGTGTGTGAGCAACTAAGAGTGCCCGTGCTGTTTTTATCACTTCCCACCTTTACAGCACTAGCCACTTACGATGAATATTTTTGCATTTTGTGCAAACTACTGCGCTGGTATTTGAATGTACCTCTCTTTCACTGGATTCTGAGTGCTCATACTCCATTTCTTGTGATTTGGACCGTAGTGAGATAGAGCTTTCTGACTATTTAAGCAAGAGAACTTTGAATTTGGAAAAGTTCAGGAAGTAAACTCAATAGTAAACGGGAATTCTAACCGGAGAATCAGGTATGGTAATGTTGAATTGTATCGTTTATGCCATATTGGCACATAACGGCATGCCAATGCATTGCAGAAAACCACAAATGTAGCCCCGTAAAGGGGTGAAATTGCTGTGGCAGACTATTTGTAATTGATGCTGTTACGTTGTGTCGCAACAATGCGATACAGTTAATCCTAAGCTTATGAAAAAAGAAGATATCTCTGCAACCATAGACTGGTTGAAAAATAAAAAAGATTTTCTTCAGTTTGACGTGCGTCCCATCAAAGGGAATTTCCTGCCGGCCATTGTCAAGAAGGCTAAAGACCTTCCGGTAAAGGGAGGCATTACCATCATCCAGAACTTTGAGCCCATTCCGCTCTACGAAACCATGAAGAACTTGGGCTTTACGCATTGCACAGAGAAAATTGAAGAGGGTTTGTACCATGCTCACTTCTATAGAAAAGAAATAAAGGAAGACGACCAACAGGAATTGCCTCTTAAGCCCATTGTGATGCCCAGATACGCAGACATTGATCCGGACGTGGCCAAATTGACTGTTAATTTCTGGGACCACATCTGGAACAAAGAAAATCCGGCCATCAAGCTGGAACACAAACTCTTGCTATCGTTAGCCAATGCCGTAGGTGCCGGGCGTATAAAACAAGCCACACGGGAGCTGATAAAAGCTTACCACCTGGGAGTTACTACAGAAGAGTTTGACGAAATCTTTGCTTTGTTTGTTTGGAACCAAGGAATTGGTCACTTTTCATCGGAAATTGCAGCCTCCCCCTTGTTTAAAGCCTACCTGTTGATTAAAGACCTGGAAAAAAAGAACAAAAGCCGATCGGAAATATCAACTACACTCACTGAAAAATTCAGCGAAAGGAATCCGGAAACGGGCTTTAATAGCTAAAAGAATACCATTATGAAAACATTATTACTTACCATCACTTGGTTGCTGGCAGGAGTAGCTGCCCCGGCAGACCTTTACGTTTTTAAGGCCCTGCCCTATGCGTACGATGCCTTGGAGCCGTACATAGATGCTCAAACCATGGAGATCCATTATGACCGTCACCACCGAGCCTATTACAACAATTTTATTGCTGCCCTTGAAAGCCTCGGTCACGATGGGGCAGACGCGTCCCTTACAGAAATTTTTGCCAACATAAGCCGTTATCCGGCAGTCGTGCGCAACAATGCAGGCGGGTACTACAACCACCAACTATTTTGGGAAAACATGGCGCCCAATACGAGCAGAAAGTCGCCCAATACAAGCAGAAAGTCGCCCAATACAAGTAGTAAACCTTCAGGTAAAATAGCGGAAGCAATTGATAACACGTTTGGTTCATTAGGTAACTTAAAGAAAGAGTTCTCACAAGCCGGAGCCACACGTTTTGGTAGCGGTTGGGCATGGTTAAGTGTTGATAAAGAAGGGAATCTGTTTGTTAGCTCCACTCCTAATCAAGACAATCCTTTGATGGATGTTGCAGAAAGGCAAGGCATTCCCCTGCTGGCTATGGATGTATGGGAACATGCTTACTACCTGAAGTACCAAAATAAACGTGCAGATTACATAGAAGCGTTCTGGAACGTAATCTGTTGGGAAGAAGTGGGAAGGCGCTACGAAAAAGCCCTCGACGGTCTGAACATTTCAAAATAAGACCTGAACATTTCAAAATAAGACCCGTACAATTCAAAATAATCCGTATATTCGCAGCCCAAACCTTATTGGTTTGTAGCCCATCGGGGTGTAGCGCAGTTGGTAGCGTACCTGCTTTGGGAGCAGGTGGTCGTCCGTTCGAGCCGGGCCACCCCGACCATGCCAAACAGAAAAAGACGAAGACGTCGTATGTCGGGCCTTCCTCCTATGGAAGGATACCGGCCTTACGGGGTTCCCGGCGGCAGAAGACGGGAATCCATTGTCATGCTCTTTGAAGAATTCGAGGCCATTCGCCTGGCAGATTACGAAAACCTTACTCAAGAAGAAGCAGCCAAACGTATGAATATTTCACGTCCTACGTTTACGCGGCTGTATGATAAAGCCCGTAAAGTGGTTGCTCGTGCCTTTGTGGAAAGCAAAGCCATTGAAATACGAGGAGGCCACTATAGTCTTGAAGATCACTGGTATCGCTGCCGCCGCTGCCACCAAGTTCATGCATCAAGGTACCCCACAGACCGATGTTTGAGTTGCAATTCAGAAGACATTATTGTCATGGGACCGGAATGACAGAACCTGCGGAAATAACAGATTCTTTACTTCGGCTAAAACAAGAAACCATTGCTTGTTCACGTTGCGAACTCTCCAAAACCAGGAAAAACGTAGTTTTTGGCGAAGGCAACCCTAATGCCGATATTTTTTTGATTGCCGAGGCTCCGGGACACACAGAAGATCTTGCCGGACGACCGTTCGTGGGTGCCTCTGGGCAACTGCTTGATAAAATCCTGGCCGCCTGTGGGTTTACCAGGCAGCAGCACGTTTTTCTTAGCAACGTAGTTAAATGTCGCCCGCCGGGGAACAGAACGCCTTCCTTACAGGAAGCGGGGTTGTGTATTCCATGGCTTTATCGGCAAATGGAACTTATTGATCCACAAATTGTCATACTTTTAGGTGCCACGGCTTTGCGTTACATGGCAGGGCCTGCCTACAAAATAACCCGTGATCACGGGAAATGGTTTTATTGCAACCGGCGGCTCACCATGGCCGTTTACCATCCGTCTGCTTTACTACGTAATCCCGGCTTAAAGCGTGACACATGGACAGACTTTAAAAACGTGGTGCTAAAATACAGGGAATTATCTGATCCAGACCACGTGTGTCAATACGTGTGATCTTATTTTTTCCCCTTCTTGTAGAAAAATATCAGAAAAGGAATCCCCAACAGGCTTCCTACTACATCGGCTGCCCAATCGCCAATGTCGCCGGTTCTGTACGGCAGGTAGTGCTGAACCAGTTCTGTAAGGGCTCCAAAAAGAAGGCCCGACCATAATACAGCCATTTTTGCCGGAAAGCTGCGCGGTTTAATGGCTGCCCAGGCAAGAGGAATGATGGGTACAAAAAGCAGGGTGTGCATCACTTTATCGGGCTCCACCTGCAGGTAGGCAGCCACTTGCGATAAAAACCCCAACTTTCTGTATTTGGGCAAATGTTCTCCGGAAGCAAACAGCAGGTATGCGCTCACTCCCAAATAAGACAAAAACAAGAGTGTAAACACAAGCTTGCTATTGCTTTTCTTACGTGGTTTTGTTCTTTTTATGTTAGTTTTTGTAGCCACTGTTTGCTGTTTAGTTTGTTATCCAATATTTTAGGCAACTCTTCTATAGACACCCTTTCTTGCAACATGGTATCTCTATCTCTTAGGGTTACCGTCTGGTCCTCTTTTGTTTGGTGGTCTATAGTAATGCAAAAAGGCGTTCCTATAGCATCCATTCTGCGATAGCGTCTTCCTATGCTGTCTTTTTCATCGTACAAGCAGTAATGGTCTAAGCGAACCTTACTCAGAACCTCTTGTGCGATTTGAGGCAATCCGTCTTTGTTCACAAGGGGGAAAACAGCCAGTTTTACCGGAGCCAACCACGGTGGAAATTTCATAACTATCCTGGTTTCACCCCCTTCCAGTTTTTCCTGCGTATAAGAGGCAGAAAGCACGGCAAGAAACATTCTATCCAAACCTATAGAAGTTTCCACCACATAGGGAATATACCTTTCGTTGGTTTCCGGATCAAAGTACCGCAGCTTACGTCCGGAATATTCTTCGTGGCGAGCCAGGTCGTAATCTGTACGGGAGTGTATGCCCTCCAGTTCTCTGAATCCAAACGGGAACAAAAATTCTATATCACAAGCTGCATTGGCATAATGGGCAAGTTTTTCATGGTCTTTAAAACGAAATTTCTCATCCCCCAGCCCCAGCGAACGATGCCAGCACATTCTCAACTCCTTCCAGTATTCGTACCACTTCATTTCTTCCCCGGGCTTTACAAAGTACTGCATTTCCATTTGCTCAAACTCGCGCATTCTAAAAATGAACTGACGTGCAACAATCTCGTTTCTAAACGCTTTCCCTATTTGCGCAATCCCAAAGGGCACTTTCATTCGTCCGCTTTTTTGCACGTTCAAGAAGTTCACAAACATTCCTTGCGCCGTTTCCGGTCTTAGGAAAATTTGCAAAGCCCCTTCGTGCGTACTTCCCATTTGCGTGCTGAACATCAGATTAAACTGACGTACTTCTGTCCAATTGCGTGTCCCCGATACAGGACATACAATGTCACAGTCCAGGATCAGCTGTCGAAGCTCTTCCAGGTTGTCTTCTCCAAGGGCTTTGAACATCCTTTCATTCACCTTGTCTATTTTAGCTTGTTCTCTGAGTACGTTGGGATTGGTAGCTAAAAATTGATCTTGATCAAAGTTGTCTCCAAAACGTTTTTTGCCTTTGGCTACCTCTTTTTCTATGCGACTTTCTAGTCTGGCTATGTACTCTTCCAGCAACACGTCTGCCCGGTACCTTTTTTTAGAATCTCTGTTATCAATCAAAGGGTCATTGAAGGCTGCCACATGTCCGCTGGCCTCCCATGTCTTGGGGTGCATAAAAATAGCCGAATCCAGGCCTACTATGTTGTCGTGCAACCTAACCAACGAATCCCACCAGTATTTTTTAATGTTCTCTTTTAACTCTACACCATTTTGTCCGTAATCGTAAACAGCACTTAAGCCATCGTAAATCTCGCTGGATTGAAAAATAAACCCATACTCTTTGGCATGAGCAATGATGTTTTTAAATAAAGCTTCTTGCATTTTCTTCTAGTAAAAATCTTGTAAAGATATGTTTTTTGGGAGTATTTCTTGTAACAACGCTATGGCAAACGGTCTTTCCCTAAGCCTTGGATGGGGGATGGTTAATTGTTTAGATTTGTGTTTTAATTGGTTAAATAACAGAATATCAATGTCTATCAATCGGGAGCTGTACGCCTTCATACCGCTCTTGCTATCGGTGTTGCTGCCGGATTTGCCTTGCGCGTTGTTTTCGGGTCTTTGTCTTCCTAGTTTTTTTTCAATTTCCAGGCATTTTTGCAGCAGTTCTTCCGGCCCCAAGGTGGTTTCCAGCCGTACCGCCTGGTTCAAAAAAGACGGCACTTTTTCTTCAAAACCCCAAGGCTCTGTTTCTTTTACGGCAGAAAGGGCTGCGATTTTTCCCAGGCCGGCCAATTCTTGGACGGCCTGCTCCAGTAGGGCCTCTCTGTTACCCAGGTTGCTACCCAACAAAAGGTATGTGGTATGCGTAACTGCCATGGCTTTGCTGCTTATCAGGCTTTTTGTGTATTGGCCACCACGGCATACATCCGAATCTGACGGATCATAGACAGCAATCCATTGGCCCGAGTGGGCGACAGGTGTTCTTTCAATCCTATTTTTTCTATAAACGTCATGTCTGCCTCTACAATTTCCTGCGGAGTATGCCCCGAGTAAACGTACACTAAAAGCGATATGATCCCTTTGGTAATGAGCGCATCACTATCTGCACTGAAGATCAGCTTTCCTCCCTCCAAGCGGGCATCTAGCCATACCCTGGACTGACATCCCTGAATCAAATTGTCTTCTGTTTTGGCGTTTTCAGGTAACGACTGCAATGTTTTACCCAATTCAATCAAGTGTTCGTACTTATCCATCCAGTCTTCTAAAAAGGAAAACTCTTCTATGACTTTTTCTTGTTTTTCTTTTATGGTCATTTTCTTTCTCTTAACGAAGCATGCAAAGGGCTTTTTTTAATGCTTCCATAAAAAACTCCAGTTCCTCCACGGTGTTGTACAAGGCAAAAGAAGCCCTTAAAAGTGCCGTCTGTCCATACCGTTCCAGCAGAGGTTCTGCACACAACATGCCAGAACGAACGGCAATACCCATCCTGTCCAACAATTGAGCTATATCGGAAGGATGAGCCCCGTCTATGGCCATAGAGAACAAAGGGGTTTTTTCATAATTTTGGCCGTAATACGTTCCTGGTTGTCCGTAGACTATACAGCCCTCAATGGTACTTAGCTCTTGCAAGGCTTTTTTTGTAATTTCTGCTTCATAGGCTTCCAAGGCTTCTGTGTTCAGTTCTTGCATAAATTCTACGGCAGCCCCAAGCCCGGCCACTCCTATGTAATTGGCGGTACCGGCTTCAAATTTCAATGGCAATTGGGCATACGTAGTGCCTTTTTTTAACGAAACACTTTCTATCATATCTCCGCCACCTTGCCAAGGCACCATTTCTTCCAGGAATTTTTCTTTTCCGTACAGTACTCCCGTACCGGTAGGACCGTAGAGCTTGTGCCCGGAAAAGGCGTAAAAGTCTACATCCAACGCCTGTACGTCTACTTTTTTATGAACAATGCCCTGGGCTCCGTCAACGGCCACGGGAACCCCGTAATAATGGGCTATGGTAATGATTTCTTCTAAGGGGTTAATAAGTCCCAATACATTGGAAATGTGGGGTAACGAAAGCAATTTAGGAACGGGACCCGAGCTATCAAAAATCTTCTCTAGTTTTTTAGGGTCGAGTGCGCCCGATTCGTCCACCTCCCACACTTCCAACAAAGCTCCCGTACGCTTACACATCATTTGCCAGGGGACTATGTTGGAGTGGTGTTCTGTTTCTGTAATGACCACTCTGTCACCGGGTTTAATGTACGTTTGACCAAAAGAATAAGCCAGCAAATTAAGAGATCCCGTTGTTCCGGCAGTGAAAACAATTTCGTTTTCTGAAGATGCATTGATGAAGTTTCTGATGCTTTCACGTGCCCTATGGTATCTTTCTGTAGATTGAATGCTCAGGTAATGGACAGCCCTGTGTACGTTTCCATTAAGGCTCCGGTTCATTTCTGTTAGAACGTCCAGTACCTTTATGGGTTTTTGAGCCGTAGCGCCGTTGTCTAAGTAAACCAACGGCTTGCCGTACACTTTTGTTTTTAACGCCGGAAACTGGTCTCTTATATGCGATGTGTTCATAAGTCAAAGATAATAAATGTATATTTGCAGTATGCAAAAAACATTCTACAAATGTACGAATATATCAAAGGAACACTTACTTCTGTCGACCCTACTTATGCCGTCGTTGAAAGCGGCGGTATAGGATATCACATATTGATCTCTTTGCAAACCTACTCGGCCATCCACACTCAAAAAGAAGTGAGTTTGTGGATTCACCTGCAAGTGAGGGACGACGCTCACGTGCTTTACGGTTTTGCAACGCGTGATGAACGTGAGATTTTTCGTTTACTCATTGGCGTTTCCGGTATTGGGCCAAGCATTGCTCGCATGATTCTTTCTGCTATGAGCAATATAGAAATAAGGGATGCCCTGGTAACAGAAGACGTTGTTCGTCTGAAAAGCATAAAAGGGATTGGAACAAAAACGGCAGAAAGAATGATCCTTGAGCTGCGCGATAAAATGAGTAAGGTAGGACTGGAAGATACAGAAGTAACTGCTACCCTGCCTTCTTCAAAGACAAGCGTACAAGCGGCCTCGGCTTTGTTACATCTTGGTTTTCAAAAAGCTGCCATTGATAAGGTGCTTTCTCGTTTACAAAAGGAAAATCCGTCGTGCAATCTTGAAGACTTGATAAGGCAAGCCCTTAAACTCTTGTAATTTCTCTTTATTATTTATCTTTGTGCCTAATCTTTTAAATTTTTACAACTATGAACCTTCCGGAAAATCTTAGGTATTCCAAAGAACACGAATGGATCTCAATTGAAGGAGAGATAGCCACCGTGGGCATTACAGACTATGCTCAATCCCAATTGGGAGACATTGTTTTTGTTGATATTGAAACACTGGACGAAACGTTAGACAGGGACGAGGTTTTTGGAGCTCTGGAAGCCGTTAAAACGGTAGCAGACGTCTTTATGCCGCTGTCCGGAACCATTGAGGAAGTAAATCCCATACTGGAAGATGAACCACAGAAAATAAATGAAGATCCTTATGGCGAAGGCTGGATGATTAAGATCAAAATAACCAATTCCCAGGAAATTGACGACTTGTTGGATGCCAAAGCCTATTTGGATCTGATTTCTGAGTAAAGCATAATGAAAACGAGCTTCGGAAGTGACAATCACTCCGGGGTACATCCCAAGGTGCTGAAAGCACTGGAAGACGCTAACCAAGGTTACTGTCTTTCCTACGAAGAGGATGAATATTCGGCACAGGCAGGGAGAGTCTTCAAATCCTTTTTTGGAGACCAATCACGGGTGTATTTTGTCTTTAACGGAACGGCGGCAAATGTCCTTTGCCTGCAGGCGCTAACCCGCCCGCACCACTCCATTATATGCGCCACAACAGCCCATCTACACCAGGATGAATGTGGTGCGCCCGAACGTTTTACCGGTTGTAAAGTGCTTACGGCAGATACCGGGGACGGCAAGCTCACTCCTGCCCATATAAAACCGCACCTGACCGGTTTTGGGTTTCAACATCATTCACAACCGAAGGTTATATCCATTTCACAGTCTACAGAGTTAGGTACCGTTTATACTCCGGAAGAAATCAAGGAGTTGGCAGATTTAGCGCACAACCATAACATGTACTTACATATGGATGGTTCCCGCTTGGCCAATGCGGCCGCTTTCCTGGACCTTCCTTTTTCTGCATTTACTTGTGATGTTGGAGTAGATGCACTTTCTTTTGGGGGAACAAAGAACGGTATGCTTTTGGGAGAAGCTGTTTTGTTTTTTGACCCAAAACTCAGTCAAGATTTCTTGTATGTCAGAAAACAATCTATGCAGTTGTTTTCTAAAAGCCGTTTTGTGGCAGCGCAGTACCTGGCCTATTTCAAAAACGATCTATGGCTGGAAAACGCTCAGCACGCCAACCGGATGGCTCGTTATTTGGCAGACAAGGTCAGCAACTTACCGGGAGTACAAATCACTCAAAAAGTAGAGAGTAACGCTGTTTTTGCCATCCTCCCAAAACCGGCTTACCAACAGTTGGTTAAAAAACATTTTTTCTACGTTTGGGATGAGTTGACCGATGAAGTTCGTTGGATGTGTTCTTTTAACACGCAAAAATCTTATATAGATGCATTTGTTAATGATTTAAAAAATACACTGTTATGAAAGAAGAGGTAAAAATCACCCGATTGTTTGACCTGCTGGAGCGATTGCAAGTCAATTATCCTAAAGAGGATATTTTGGCAGGTAAAGTAAACGGTACCTGGAAAAAGTACAGTTCAAAAGAGTACTCAGATATTTCCCACGCTTTTGCCTATGGTTTTCTAGAACTTGGACTTACATCTGAAGATAAAGTCATTACCATTATGAACAACCGCCCCGAGTGGAATTTTGTTGACATGGGAACGGCTTTGGCTCAAATGGTTCACGTACCGGTATATACCACCTTAAGTCCCGATGATTACCGCTACATCATCCCTCATTCCGATGCCAAAGTAGTCATCATAGGCCAGGCCGGGCTGTACAAACATATTGAGCCCATTATCAGTGAACTTGAAAATCCGCCGGTTGTATTTACCGTAGATGCGGTGGAAGGCGTAAGAAGCCTGGACGAAGTATATCAAATGGGCCTTGCTCATAAAGAAAAATGGGCGCCTGTTGTGGAAGACATTAAGAAAAACACCACACCGGATACACTGCTTACCATCATTTACACTTCGGGTACTACGGGAACTCCCAAAGGCGTTATGCATGCACACAGCAGCATAGTATTTAACTTTTTGGGTCATGCCGCACAACAGATCATGAACCACACCCATAAGTTCTTAAGCTTCTTGCCTTTGTGCCATATTTATGAAAGAAGCATGAACTACGAATTTCAATCATTAGGTATCAGCATCTATTATGCAGAAAGCATGGGAACGATTGCTCGTGACTTGAAAGACATAAGGGCAGATGGTTTTTGTGCCGTGCCACGCGTGATTGAAATGATGTATAAAAAATTGGAAGATGCCGGTAAGAGCCTGAAAGGCTTCAAGCGAACCATCTACCGATGGGCTTGGAACTTTGGTAATACGTTTGATTACGAGCGACTTACCTTCTGGCGTGTTACCCTTAACAAGCTGTTTGACAAGTTGGTTTACAGTAAGTGGAGGGAGAATTTAGGGGGCAAAGAAATGTTAATTGTAACGGGAGGTTCTTCCATAAGGGCCTGCGTTATCCGCCTGTTCTCTGCTGCCCGTATGTTCATTTATGAGGGTTACGGATTGACAGAAACAGCTCCTGTTATAGCGGTAAACAACCCCAAAGAGAAAATCCGTAAGATTGGGACCGTAGGTAAAGTAATGGATGGAACAGAATTAAAGTTCCTGCCCGACGGTGAAATTCTTACGCGAGGACCGCACATTATGATGGGTTACTACAAAGATCCGGAAGCTACAAAAGAGGCAATAGATGAAGACGGTTGGTTCCATACGGGCGATGTGGGAGAAATGGTAGATGAGATTTTTTTGAAAATCACAGACCGTAAGAAAGAGATCTTCAAGCTTTCCAACGGTAAGTATGTAGCTCCGCAAATGGTTGAAAATAAACTAAATGAATCCCCCTATATTGAAAGTGCACTTGTGGTTGGAAGCGACCGTAAAGTAGCTTCTGCCATCATCATACCCAACGATGTGCAGATTCAAGATTGGGCTGCACATCAAAAAATGGTATTTCAGGATACTGAAAACCTTTACAAAACCAAAGAAGTAAATACCCTTATTCACAAGGAAATTGAAAGGATTAACAAATCTTTGGCACCTCACGAGCAAATTAAGTTTTTCCGTCTTGCCAATGACCAATGGACTACTGCCAACGGCCTGCTTTCACAGACTTTAAAGCTGCGTAGAACCGAGTTGAATAAGTATTACGAGAAAACTATTGAGGAAATTTACAAGTGATCCGCACCGCAACTGTAAAAGACAAAGCAGCACTTCAAGAGATCTGGAGTGCTGCTTTTGGTGATCCTATGGACTATGCCCGTTTTGCGGTTGAGAACTGCCTTACCCTGGGAACGGTTCTTTACCATCAAGAAGGCATGTCTTGCCTTACGTTGTTTCCTGTTTCTTTACACCGCAAAGGGAAAAGACCCCTTACCGGTGCCTATGTATACGGTGTGGCCACGCACCCAAGCAAACAGAAAAGGGGATACAGTTCGTTGCTGCTGTACCATACTTCTAAACTGGCAAAATTCCTTGTTTTGTATCCGGCAACGGAGCCTTTACACGCTTTCTATGTGAAAAGAGGATTTGATGTTCCGGTTCACATTCCGGCTCCTTTGGTTAAGCAGCCTTTTACCCCTACGGATAACACCCCTGGCACACCCGCCTTATATGCTGATTATCAGGCAGATGCGCTTGAGCAAAAGAGTGCCTTTCTTTGGCCTCGATCTCTTTTTGATTTTGCCTACCAAGAATGTCTCTATAGAGGAGGGTTTGCACACGAAGGCCATCTTTGTTACCCTTCCTCGTCGGAAATTACGTGTAAGCCTTTTCTATCAGGAAGTAAGACTTTCCTTGGAGGATTGGCTCGTTTTCATGTAAGAACCTCGGGAGTGAGGCAAACTCCGCCGCTGTTTTACCTGCCTTTAGACTGATTGGTTAGAAAGTGATTCTATAGTACCCCAACGGAAGCAAACCTGTTTGGTAAGAAGTTCGCATGGCTTCCATTCTTACGTCATACTCATAGGAGTATACGTTTTTACGGTTTGTAAAATTACGTACCTCTATACCTATTTCATGCGTTATTTTCCTCTGATGAATTTTGGCCCAAACCTTTATATCACCTCTCATATAAAAAGGCTGCCTGGGTTCGTATGCCTCTTCAAAGAGGTATACGGCTGCTTTTTCTTGCTTAGAAGCCTCTAGATCTACCGGGATGTATCTTTGGCCTCCTGCAAAAGTGGCTTTAAGATCTCCCCCCAAAGACCACATGTTCCCCGATTTTGTAGTTCTCTTTATATCAAACTCCTTGCCTATTAACAAGTTGACTATATAGTTACTGTTGTATCTTGTGTTTCTTAAAATGTTGTCTATGCTTCTAAACTTGCTTTCAAACAAAGAGGCTGTTGCCATATAATACCAGCCTTGTGAAAGGAACCGCTCTAAGGTCAATTCTATACCGTAATTGTATCCGGTAGCATCGCTTACATACACCCTTCCGTATTTATCAAAATTCATACCCCCCAGGTTGATTACAGAATAGTAGGGTTCATACAGGTCAACGGGAATGTTATATAAGTACTGGAAGTATGCCTCGGCTTTAAAGCGCGTGCTGGGTGAAAGACGTATCTGGTAACCGGCTACTGTGTGATGTGAACGCGTCATATCTAAGAATTTGTTGGGATATATTTTGCTGTCCACCGCTTGTGAGAAAAGCTTTGTCATGTAAATTTCCAAGCCTTGATACTGGCTGTGAAGCCCATATCCCAACGTAAGCTCCTGTTTGTCTTTAAATTTCCAAGACAAGCCCACACGCGGATCTACATTCCACGTTTGGTTCAGGAAAAGGAATTGAGCGTTTACCCCGGCATCTAGCGTAAGACGAGCCGAGGCCCTGTAAGAAATTTCTGAATACGCTTGTAAAAGAAAAGTATGGCCAATTTCGTTAACGTCTTTGGGATACGTGGTTTTTGAATAATCGTTAGAGATGAATCCATACGCCAGTCGTTTACCTGCCAGCCCGGAACGTATAGATAAACGGCTACCCAATTTTACGTTGTGTACGGCTTGAAGGGTTTGAAACTCGCGCATTAGCATGGCGTCTTGACTGCGGTCTTTTTGGTTGGTTTCTATGGTAAGCGAGTCTATTTCTGCAGAAAAAGAGGAATAAGAAGTAGCCAACGAAATTTTTAGAGACTGGTTGTGTCCCAACGTTTTGTTGTATTGAATTCCGGCTACTGCCATTTGCGACTGGCTGGCTATGTCGTCTGCATAGTTGTAAAAATCCGATTCTCCGTCTACTATGCTTACTTTACCCGTCCCCCCTATGGAAAAAAAGGAAAACGTTCCGCTTTTAGGGGTGGGTACGTGTATTTTGGCCGTCCAGTCCTGGTATCTGGGAACGGCAGAGCCTGTACCAAAATCAAAGCCCATATAACTTAAAATGTCCAGAAAAGAATACCGGTACGATGCCAGGTAAGAAGCCTTCCAATTTTTGGATAGAGGCCCTTCTACTCCAAATTCCAGACCGTTGATCCCTATTTGTCCGGTGAATTCATGGATGTCGTAATTGCCTTCTCTTAAATGGATATCAAACACGCCGGAATATGCGTTGGTATATTCTGCAGGAAAAGCACTGGTGTAAAAATCTGAATTAGACAGCGTGTTAACGTTTAGCATGCTTATGGCTCCTCCAGTGGCTCCGCCGTCTGCAAAGTGATTGGGGTTGTATATATCTACCCCTTCCATACGCCAAAGCAACCCAAAGGGAGAGTTTCCCCTAATTACTATATCGTTGCTGGAGTCGCTGGGAGTGCCCACTCCTGCAAAGTTTTGCGCCATTCTGGAAATATCATTCATAGCACCTGCATACCTTTCTGCATCGGCTACGGAAAAAGTTCTTGCAGATACAGACGCCATATCGTTCACCGGGCGTAATTTGTCCCTTTCTGCCGTAATCACAATCTCTTCTACCGTGAGCACATCCTCCCTCATTTTTATGTTGATTACCAGCTCTTTCCCCGAGTTTAGCGATAGGTTTTCCATATATATGGTCTCCATGCCTATGCTGGAAAAGAGAATGGTTATTCTCCCCACAGGAACGTTGGGAACGCTATAATATCCGTCTATGTCTGTATAGGTAGAAAGGTAACCGTTTTGGTTAACTACTACCCCTACTCCCACAAGAGGTTGTTCAGAAACATCGTCAACCACCCTGCCTTTAACTGTTTGGAGCATTTGCTGGCCTTGCACTGGTACCAGAGGGAACAGCATTACCGTTAGTACAAGTAGAATCCTTTTCAATTCAATTTTATCTTACACTTTATAGAAAATTCCAAAAATAGCATATTTTTTTACTTTTTCACCTTTCTTTCTCTTCGTTTTTTTTACCTTTTCTTTAAATGAGATGTACAATGGCACTTATACTAATGCCATTATAAACTTTTACCTACCTAAATAGAGCAGTAAAACCGAAACATCAGCCGGAGAGACTCCCGGTATCCGGGAAGCCTGCCCAATGGTCTGTGGTTTTATCTTTTGAAGCTTTTGTCTGGACTCTGTAGAAAGCGACGCAATAGAGGTATAGTCAAACGTTTTTGGGATAGGAACAGCATCAAGCCTTACCATTTTTTCTGCAAACAACCTTTCTCTTTCTATGTACCCCCTGTACTTTATAGCTATTTCTACAGACTCGTAAATCTCTTCTGCGCGGGGGTCGCCTTTGTAAAGTGTTCCACGTGGAACAAAATTTTTAAGGTGTGTCCAGTTGACTTGAGGGCGCGTAAGAATTTCTGCAAATTTCTTTTTTGTTTTTATAGGAGTGGTGCCTTGCTGCCGGAGGGTTTCATTGATTTGATCGGGGGACAAGGCATGCTCCTGCATCCAGTTGAGCAAGCTGTCTCTTTTTTTGCGCTTTTGCCTTGCTAACTCAACTCTTTCCTGCGTAGCCAGTCCAATCTCGTGTCCTATTTCTGTGAGCCTTTCGTCTGCGTTGTCTTGGCGCAGAAGTATTCTGTACTCAGCCCGGGAAGTGAACATTCTGTATGGCTCATCAACTCCTTTGGTTATAAGATCGTCTATCAACACCCCAATGTATGCCTGGTCTCTGCCCAGTACTAAAGGTTTTTGTGCGCCTAGCTTCCTGTGTGCATTGATGCCGGCCATGATTCCTTGTGCAGCGGCCTCTTCATAACCGGTGGTGCCGTTTACCTGCCCGGCTAAATACAATTGTGGTATGTTTTTTACTTCCAAGGTGTGATCTAATTGCGTAGGTGGGAAATAATCGTATTCTATGGCGTATCCCGGTCTGTAAAAGCGAGCCTGTTGCAATCCCGGAATTTTTCGCACGGCTTGAAACTGAATGTCTATAGGTAAAGACGATGCAAATCCTTGCAGGTAATATTCGTTCGTATTCCAGCCTTCCGGTTCTAAAAAAAGTAAGTGTTGGCTTTTATCAGCAAAGGTGTTCAACTTGTCTTCTATGCTGGGGCAGTAACGCGGACCTCGGCCTTCAATTCTTCCTGCAAATAAGGGGGAGTCTTGAAATCCTTCCCTCAGTTTCTGGTGTACGTTCATGTTGGTATACGCCATATAACAGTCTTCTTGAGGTTTTCCGCTCTGTATGGGGGAAGGTTCGTTTAAAAAGGAGAATCGTTGCGGGCTTTCATCTCCCTTTTGAACTTCCAGTTTAGAAAAATCTATACTCCTACCGTCAATCCTTAACGGGGTTCCGGTTTTCATTCTGTCTACCCGTAAACCGGCTTTGCTCAGTTGTTCGGTAAGTTCTCCAACGGGAGGTTCTCCCATCCTGCCACCGGGCGTAGATTGGCGTCCTATAAAAATTTCTCCGTTTAAGAACGTCCCGCTCGTTAAGATTACCGCCCGGGACGGAATTTTATTCCTAAAAACCGTTTGTACACCAGTTACTGCTCCGCCTTTAAACAGTAAAGCCGTAACTTTATCCTGCCAGAGCTCCAGATTCTCTGTGTTTTCCAAAATCTCTCTCCAGGCCGCTGAAAACATCATTCTGTCGCATTGAGCACGCGGGCTCCACATGGCCGGTCCTTTAGACTTATTTAACATCCTAAACTGCATGGTACTGGCGTCGGTTACCAAAGCCATGGCTCCTCCCATGGCGTCTATCTCTCTAACAATCTGGCCCTTTGCTATACCTCCAATGGCCGGATTGCAAGACATGTGGGCCCATTTTGTCATATCCATGGTAATGAGGAGGGTTTTGGAGCCCAGTCGCGCTGCTGCGTACGCAGCTTCGCACCCGGCATGCCCCCCTCCCACTACAATAATATCGTATTGTGTTCCCATGAATTTTTTCAACTTTCTAAATCACTTTAACGTTAATTTTCTGTAAGGCTTTGTCTTCTTCGTTACGCATCAATAACCGTTCCTCTTTTGTTTTATCGTCCATACCCAGCAAATGCAATATTCCGTGTATGATTACGCGCAGGAGTTCTTGACTCTTTGTTTGTCTGTATAACGTGGCGTTCCTTTCTACGGTTTCTATGTCTATAAACAGGTCGCCGCAGACCCATTTTTCAGTGGGTTGCGTGTAAGGAAAAGTAAGTACATCCGTGTAATAATTATGGTTAAGATACTGCTTGTTCAATTGCAGTATATACTCAGAGTCACAAATGATTATGTTAATATCTCCAACGCTTTTTCGTTTTTCTGTAAGCACTTGTGCTATCCATTTTTTTATGGCACGTCTGTTGCTTATTTTTACATTGGGCTTTTGTATATGAAACAGTATCATAAAACGGTTTTGTATTGCCGCAAAAGTACAAAATTGTTTTTTAAAATATTTTATATACATTTGCAAGTCCCATTGGGCCAGTAATAGGGCCATTAGCTCAGTTGGCTAGAGCGCTTGCATGGCATGCAAGAGGTCGTCGGTTCGACTCCGTCATGGTCCACTAAATTAATTTTTTTTACCATGGAACTAAAAAAAAGCCCTAAAGCAAATCTGGAAACCAAGAGAGTCTTATTTATTGAAATCGGACTTATTGCTGCTCTTGTTGTGATCCTTGCTGCTTTCGAATACAAGACTTATGATAAAGACATAAGTATGATTACGGGAGATACCCAAATGATCATAGAAGAAGAGCAGATCCCTGTTACTATGGAAACTCCTCCCCCTCCTCCCGAGATCCCACAAGCTCCTGTTCTTTCGGATGCGATTGAAATTGTTGACGATGACATTACCATCGAAGAAGACATTTTTATAGAAACGGAAGATGATGCGAGTTTTGCCGTGGAAATTCGGGACTATATTTCTTATTCCCAGGAAGAAGAAGTGGAAGAAGAGGAAATTCCGCTCGCCATTGTGGAAGAAAAGCCTACTTTTATGGGAGGTGACGAGAATACCTTCACAAAATGGGTTTTTGAACGTATCATTTATCCCGAAGTGGCTAAAGAAAATGGTGTACAAGGACGAGTAGTTCTTTCGTTTATTGTTGATGCAGACGGATACGTAAAAAATGTAACTGTTCTTAGAGGAGTTGACCCCTCTATTGATAAAGAGGCAGTACGCGTTGTTTCTTCGTCGCCTCGCTGGAAGCCGGGCCGTCAGCGCGATAAAGCAGTACGGGTGCGGTATAATTTCCCGCTTAACTTCCAATTGCGTTGATCTGCATTGATTGTATAATTTAGGT